>Ga0307477_10000391_pt1 | contig 50720 bp, 50 predicted proteins | sample atmos_gasesECM2C_FD_203316 | JGI IMG/M metagenome (GOLD analysis project Ga0307477, IMG submission 203316) | Hardwood forest soil microbial communities from Morgan-Monroe State Forest, Indiana, United States - atmos_gasesECM2C_515 | ecosystem: Environmental > Terrestrial > Soil > Temperate... | reverse complement strand
CGACGTTTACGCTGATCTCTAATCGCGGCATCGCCTTCACTTCGACCGGCACGATCGACGTCGCGCCCGGGACTACGATGAGCTACGGCGGCATCGCCGCCGGTACCGGCGGTCTCACCAAAGCGAATACGGGAACGCTGTCGCTCTCGGGCACGAACACCTATACCGGCGCGACGACCATTAACGCCGGCACGCTGCAGGTCGCTTCCGGCGCCAATCTCGGCGCGATACCGGGCAGCCCGACCCCTGGCTCTATAACTTTCGGCGGCGGCACGCTGGCGACGACGACGACCTTCACCATGAATGCCAATCGCGGGATCGCTTTCAACTCGACCGGGACGATCGACGTCGCCCCCGGGACCAGCATGACCTACGGCGGCATCGCAGCCGGCGCGGGTGGCCTGAACAAGGACAACACCGGCACGCTGGTCTTGAGCGGCGCGAATACATACACGGGCGCGACGACCGTCGATGCCGGAACGCTACAGATCGCCGCCGACAACAATCTCGGAGCGGCTCCGGGCAGCGCCACCGTGGGCTCGCTGACGTTCGCGGGCGGCACGCTCGCGACGACGGCGACTTTCACGCTGAACGTGAACCGTGGCATAGCGTTCAATACGACGCCGACGATCGACGTCGCGTCTGCAACCACGCTCACGTATGGCGGCATCGCGACAGGTGCTGCAGACTGGAACAAAACCAGCGCCGGGACTCTGATCTTGAGCGGCGCCAATACCTATAGCGGCGACACGAACGTGAACGGCGGGACGCTCAAACTTGGGCTCGGCAACACCGTGCCGAGCGCGAGCGGCGTCGTCGTAGCGGGCGGCGCAACGCTCGAACTCAACGGATTCGCAGATACCATCGGCTCGCTCGCCGGCGCGGGCACGGTGACCAACAACGGCGGTTCTGATGCTATCTTGACAACCGGAGCCGACAACACGTCAACGACCTTTTCGGGTGTCATCCAAGACGGCTCGAAACACACGAGCTTGACGAAAACGGGCTCGGGGACGATGACGCTCTCCGGCGTGAATACGTACACTAAACCGACGACGATCAACGCGGGGGCCATCAGCATTTCAGCAGATAGCGGGTTAGGTACGGCGCCGGGCGGCCCGCAAGCTGGGAATTTGGTATTCGGCGGCGGGACGCTGGCGACGACGGCGACCTTCACGCTAAGCGCGACTCGCGGCCCCGCCTTCAATTCGACTGCGACGATCGACGTTGCCTCGGGGACGACGTTGACGTACGGCCCCGTTGCAGCGGGCTCGGGCGGGCTGACCAAGACGGATGGTGGGACGCTGATCTGGAGCGGCTTGAACACCTATAGCGGCGCGACCACTATTAATGGTGGGACGCTGAGCGTTGGCAGCGACAGCAACCTCGGCGGGATCCCGGCGAGCGCGACGCCGGGTTCGTTGACCTTCGGCGGCGGGACGCTGGCCACGACGGCGACGTTCACGCTGAACACGAAGCGCGGCATCGCGTTCAACTCGACCGGGACGATCGACGTCGCATCCGCGACGACGCTGACATATGCGGGAATTGCCGCCGGATCGGGCGGTCTGACCAAAACAAGCGCCGGAACGCTCTTGATCTCGGGCGCGAACACGTACAGCGGCGCGACTACCATCGGTGCGGGGACGCTCAAACTCGGCGTCGCCAATTCGGTTCCCAGCGGCAGCACGGTCGCGGTAACGGGAACGTTCGATCTCGCAGGGTTCGCGGACACGATCGGCTCGCTTTCCGGCGGCGGGACCGTGACTAGTTCGGCGGCCGGTGCGATCACGCTAACCGCCGGCGGCGACAATACCTCGACGAGCTTCTCGGGCGTCATCCAAAACGGCAGCGGAACGGTCGCGTTCACGAAGAGCGGTACCGGGACGCAAACTTTTGGCGGAAACAATACCTACACCAGCACGACGACCGTGAGCGCCGGGGCGCTGCTCGTGAACGGGTCGCAGAGTTCGAGCGCGATCAGTTTGAACGGCGGGACGCTGGGTGGAAGCGGGACCGTCGGCACGGTGACGTCGACGGCATCGGGCGGGACCGTGAATCCGGGAACGACGACCGGAATTCTCACGACCGGCAATATCAATTGGAGCACGGGCACGCCGACGTTCAAGGTCGCTCTCAACGGCACGACCGTGGGAACCGGTTACGATCAGGTGAGCACGAGCGGTACCATCAACCTGACCGGTGCGACGTTGTCGGGAACGGTCGGCTTCTCACCGACCAACGGCGCCAGCTTCACCATCATCAACAACACCGGCGGCAGTGCGATCACGGGGACCTTCTCAGGCATGGCCGAGGGCTCGACGGTTACTGTGGGCGGGTGGAGTTTCAAGATCACCTATCTCGGCGGCTCGGGCCACAGCGTCGTTCTGACGACGGGGACGCCCGTCTTGGCACTGGTGAACAGCGTCTCGCCCTCGGCGATGCTGCAATCCCCGGGGACCGACCTCGCATACACGATAACCTTCACGAACAACGGCGCCGTTGGCGGTTCGAACGTCGTCATCAGCGATCCGATTCCGAACAACACCGACTTCAAGGTCGGTTCTCCGACCAACAGCCTGGGAACCACGGGGCTTAGCGTGAGCGTCGCTTATTCGAACAACGGCGGGTCGACCTACACCTACACGCCGGTCAGCGCCGGGGGCGGAGCTCCGACGGGCTACGACCGCAACGTCACCAACATCCGCTGGACCTTCACCGGAACGTTAAGTCAAACGTCTCCGAACAACACCGGCAGCATCACCTACACCGCGCGAATTCAATAAAGCATCTCTTCGGAGGTTGCTACCGGATGCTTGCAAATAGTGCAGGCACCGCCTATAATAAGTGCATGCAATACACGATTCGCGGAATACCTCCGGCCGTCGACAGCGCCATTCGCGAGCGGGCTCGCGCGGCGGGCAAGAGCCTGAACGAGGCAGCCGTCGAAGCCTTGACCGAGGCTGCCGGCATTGCGGATACTCAGCAAAAAAGGCGAGACCTTGACGATATCGCAGGGACGTGGAAGTCCGACAAGGCCCTCGAATCTGCAATCTCCGCACAAGATCTCGTCGACAAAGACTCGTGGCGATGAGAGTCGCGATCGACACGAATCGTTACGTCGATCTTTGCAAGGGTGTCGCACCGACCGTGTCGCTTCTCGAGAAAGCTGAAGCCGTCGTTTTGCCGTTCGTCGTGCTGGCCGAACTTCGAGCGGGGTTTGCGCACGGACGTCGCGAGGCAGACAATGAGCGAACGCTAAGGCGGTTCCTGCTAAAGGTAGGTGTCCGGGTCCTCTTCCCCGACGATCAAACGACCCACCATTACGCTTCGGTTTTTCGTCAACTGCGAAAGCAGGGCACGCCGATTCCCACCAACGACATGTGGCTCGCGGCACTGGTGCTCCAGCACAACCTTGCCCTGCACGCGCGTGACAAGCATTTCGATCACCTGCCTCAACTGGTGCGGGTCTGAGTCGATTTCCTTAACTACAGCATCGCGCGGCGCATGTCGGCGAGAATGTTCGCCAACAGCGCGTTGAAGCGCGCGGCTTGCGCACCGTCGATCACGCGGTGATCGTAGGAGAGTGAGAGCGGTAGGATCAGGCGCGGTACGAACGCCTTGCCGTCCCAGACCGGACGGATCGAAGAACGGCTGACGCCGAGAATCGCGACCTCGGGCGCGTTGATGATCGGCGTGAATCCCGTACCTCCGATGCCGCCGAGGCTCGAGATCGTGAACGAGGCGCCCTGCATGTCGGCGAGCGCGAGTTTGCCGTCGCGCGCTTTCGCGGCCAGGTCGCGCGTCTCGGCGGCGATCTGCAACAGCCCTTTCTTGTCGGCGTCTTTGATGACCGGCACGAGCAGCCCGTTCGGCGTATCGGCTGCGAAGCCAATGTGGAAGTATTTCTTCAGCACGAGTTCGTCGCCGTCGAGCGAGGAGTTCACATCGGGGTAGTGCTGGAGCGCCGGGATGACCGCCTTGATCAAGAAGGCGAGCATCGTGATCTTGACCTTCGGGTTTTCGGCGTTGAGTTCGTTGCGGAATTTTTCGAGATCGGTGATGTCCGCTTCTTCTTGATTGGTGACGTGCGGGATCATCACCCAATTGCGCGCGAGGTTCGGGCCGGAAAGTTTCTTGATGCGCGAAAGCGGTTGGCGCTCGATCTCGCCGAATTTCGTGAAGTCGACCTTGGGCCACGGCGGCAGGTTGAACGGCATCGCGCCGGCTGCGGCGCGCGGCTCGGAAAGTGCGCGCTTGACGAACGACTGCACGTCCTCGCGCGTGATCCGACCCTTCAGTCCGCTGCCTATAACCTTTGGGAGATCGACGCCGAGCTCGCGCGCGAATTTACGGATCGAGGGGCTCGCATGGACGCTGGCGCCGCTCGGCGCTGAACCTGTTACCCCGAGCCCCGGTTGCCCTTCGACTGCGCTCGCTTCGCTCGCTCCGCTCAGGGTGACAGGGGAGGCGGTCGCTTCGCGCGGGGTGACGGCGGAAGCGGTCGCTTCGCTCGGGGTGACAGGGGTGGACGGCGCCTTGGTGGCGGTTGCTTGCGGCACGCTCTGCGCCGACGACGCGGGGGACGGCGCGGCGCCCGCAACGGAAAGCGTGAGAACCTTCGTCCCTTTTGAAACTTTGTCGCCGACTTTGAGCACGACATCTTTGACGACGCCGGCTTCCGGCGATGGGACTTCCATCGAGGCCTTCTCGGACTCAAGCGTGACGAGCGGCGATTCTTTTTGCACGGCGTCGCCGGCTTTCACCAAAACTTCGATGACCGGGACATCCGTGAAATCGCCGATGTCGGGAACGATCACGTCGATTGTCCGCGACTCCGTCGGCGCTTCGACTCCGCTCGCTGCGCTCGCTGCGCTCAGCGTGACATTCGCAGGAGCCTCGCTCGGCGTGACATTCGCGGGAGTTTCGCTCGGCGGGACACGCGTGGGTTGCCCTTCGACTTCGCTCGCGTTGCTCGCTCCGCTCAGGGTGACACCAGTTTGACCGTTTTGCGCTTGCTGCGCGACTGCGCCGTCGCCGGAAAGCGTCAGGATCGGCGAACCTTCCGAAACTTTGTCGCCGACCTTGACGGCGAGATTCTCGACGACGCCGGCACTGGGCGAAGGGACCTCGATCGAAGCCTTCTCAGACTCGAGCGTGATCAGCGGCGCCTCTTTCTCGACCTTGTCGCCGGGCTTCACCAATACTTCGATGACCGGGACGTCTTTGAAGTCGCCGATGTTCGGGACGCGTACCTCGACCGCGTCAGGCACAGTCGCTCCGCGAGTGCATTATACGGTAACCGGATTCGGCTTGGCCGGATCGAACGCGCACCTCGACTGCGTCAGGCACAGTCGCTCCGCGGGGTGCATCATACGCTAACCGGGTTCGGCTTGGCGGGATCGATGTCGTACTGCTCGAGCGCCTTCGCCACGATCGCCGGCTTGATCGCTCCTTCATCGACGAGCGCCTTGAGGGCCGCGACTGCGACGAAGTGCCGGTCGACCTCGAAGAACGAGCGCAGCTTGCGGCGGTAATCGCTGCGTCCGAATCCATCGGTACCCAAGACGACGTAACGCCGGTCGATGAAGGGATGGATGCCTTCGGCGAACGTCTTGATGTAATCGGTCGCCGCCACGATCGGACCGAGATGGCCGGCGAAACACTGTTCGACGTGGGAAAGCCGCGGCTTCTGCTCGGGATGCAACATGTTCCAACGCTGCGCGTCGAGTCCGTCGCGCCGGAGTTGATTGAAACTCGTCACGCTCCAGACGTCGGAGGAAACGCCGAAGTCGTTCGCGAGCAGCTCGGCGCCGGCGATGACCTCACGCAAAATCGTCCCCGACCCCAGCAACTGGACGCGAGGCGCCTTTTTCCCTTCGGCGGCAACCTCGCGCAGGCGATACATCCCTTTCAATATCCCGGCTTCGCTACCGCGCGGCATATCGGGATGGATGTAATTCTCGTTCATCACGGTGATGTAGTAATAGACGTCTTCCTGCTCGGCACACATCCGGCGCAATCCGTCCTGCATGATCACGGCGAGTTCGTATGAGTAGGTCGGATCGTATGAGACGCAGTTCGGAATGAACGATGCAAAGACTTGGCTGTGGCCGTCCTCGTGTTGCAGACCCTCGCCGTTGAGCGTCGTGCGGCCCGAGGTTCCGCCCATCAGGAAACCGCGGCTGCGCATGTCGCCCGCCGCCCACGCCAGATCTCCGATGCGCTGAAAGCCGAACATGGAATAAAAGATATAGACCGGGATCATCTGCTGGTTGCTGACGGAATACGATGTCGCGGCCGCGATCCACGAGCAGAGCGCGCCCGCTTCGCTGATCCCCTCCTGGAGGATCTGGCCACTCTTGTCTTCACGGTAGTACATCAACTGCGCGGCGTCTTGCGGCTTGTAGAGCTGGCCGACGGGCGAATAGATGCCCAACTGGCGGAACATGCCCTCCATACCAAACGTTCGCGACTCGTCGGCGACGATCGGAACGACGCGGTGGCCGATCGCCTTGTCGCGCGTCATCGCGTTGAGAATGCGCACGAACGCCATCGTGGTTGAGATTTCGCGGTCGCCGCTGCTCTTGAGCACCGAATCGAAAGCCGAGAGTTCCGGCACGGTAAGCGCCGTCGCTTTGCGGCGCCGTTGCGGGAGGCTGCCCCCGAGCGCTTTCACCCGATCGTGCAAGTAGTGCATCTCGGCGCTATCGTCGGGCGGCCGGTAATAGGGCATCTTCGGAATCTCGGCGTCCGAAATCGGCAGGGCGAAGCGATCGCGAAACTGCCGCATCGCCTTGAGGTCGAGGTGTTTTTGCTGATGCGCGATGTTCTGCGCTTCGCCGGACGAGCCCATCCCGTAGCCCTTGATCGTCTTCGCGAGAATGACGGTGGGCTGATCTCGATGCTTCACGGCCGCGTCGTAGGCGGCGTAGACTTTCGTCGGATCGTGACCGCCGCGCTGCAAGGCCCAGATTTGGGCGTCGGTCCAATCCTTCACCAGCGCCGCCGTCTCCGGATAGCGTCCGAAGAAATGTTCGCGCACGTAAGCGCCGTCGTTGGCTTTGAACGCCTGATAGTCGCCGTCGACGCACTCGTTCATCAGCTGAACGAGCCGGCCGGTGTGATCGGCGGCCAGGAGCGGATCCCAATTGCGACCCCAAATCACTTTGATGACGTTCCAACCGGCGCCGCGGAAACCGCGCTCTAATTCCTGGATGATCTTGCCGTTGCCGCGCACGGGCCCGTCGAGCCGCTGCAGGTTGCAATTCACGACGAAGACGAGGTTGTCGAGATGTTCGCGCGCGGCGACGGATATGGCGCCCAGTGATTCGGGTTCGTCGGTTTCGCCGTCGCCGATGAAGCACCACACTTTGCGATCCGCCGTGTCGGCGATGCCGCGATTGTGCAGATACTTCAAGAAGCGCGCTTGGTAGATCGCCTGAATCGGTCCGAGCCCCATCGAGACCGTCGCGAACTGCCAGAAATCCGGCATCAGCCACGAGTGCGGATACGACGATAGCCCTTTCCCGTCGACTTCCTGTCTGAAGTTTGCCAGCTGTTCTTCGGAGATGCGTCCTTCCAGGAAGGCGCGTGCGTACACGCCCGGCGACGAGTGACCTTGAAAGAAAACGAGGTCACCGCCGAACGTTTCGGTCGGAGCGCGCCAAAAGTGATTGAAGCCGACGTCGTAGAGCGTCGCAGACGAGGCGAAGCTGGCGACGTGTCCGCCGAGTTCGGACGAAGTTTCGTTGGCGCGCACGACCATCGCCATCGCGTTCCAGCGGATGTAATGCCGCAGACGCATCTCAATCTCGAAATTCCCCGGCATCCGTGGCTGATTGCCCAAAGGAATCGAGTTGATGTACGGCGTCTGGATTCCAACCGAAACCGTCGCGCCGCTCGTCTGCGCGCGCTCGATGAGACGCTCGACGAGTTGTTGCGCGCGCAGCGGGCCTTCGCTTCTTAAAACGCCGTCGAGCGCATCGATCCATTCCTGCGTCTCTTGCGGATCGGGATCGGTTGAAGCGGCGCCGTTGGGTGACGTCGCCGCACGGCGGGCGGCATCGTCCAGAGCTGAGGTCGTCATGCTCGCCTTGGTTCCTTCGGCCGTTCGCCGATTCCCTGAAGGCGCTGCCTAGGGAACGTTTTCCAAGCGGGACGCTTGGCCGAACCGTAGGACGACCTCTTGCGGAGCGAGGCGGGCGGCGGCGGCGAGGCGATCCAAGTTGGTCTCGATCGTTACGAGCGCGATCGATTCGCCGGCGGGGGGCAGCAACGAAGCGACGACGGCGAACTGCATCCCGACGCTGAGGATCGACCCGAACGATTCGACGATTCTCGGAAAACCGTTTCCGTAGCCGCAGCGCACGACGGCCAAGTAGCCCTCGCTCGGCGCGCGGGCGGTTCCATAGCCGACCGGCCGGCCTTCGGCCGGCACGATGCGAACGATAGGCGCACGCACGCTGATGGCACACGCAAGCCCATCGACGTTCGCGCTGCCCGATCCAAAAAGGCCGACGCCGACGCGAATCGAGGTTGCGTTCGGCGTTGGGCCGGCTGCCGACGACGCGGTCGCGTCGACGTCGCACCCGACGACGGCGACGCGCGCGGCACGCAAAGTCTCGACGAAGCGAACGAAGGCGTCGCGTTGGGCGGAGTAGAGGCTGGAGTCGGTAAGATGCGTCCAGCATTCGACGTCGAGCTGCTCGTCGGAGAGCAAGGCGGCGATGTTCGCTGCGTCTCGTTCCTCGATTCCGGCCCAGGCCGCGGCGTTGCGCAGCCCGACTCGGACGCGGGCGCGCCTCCTTCGCTCTTGCGCCCAGACACCGGCCGCCGCGATCGCTTCGGCATCACTGAGATTGGGGATGCCGCCCTCGTCGAGAACGCGCTCGATCTCCTTGGCGGGGATGTCTCCGAGCAGCGCGATCGGCTTCGCGGTTATGCGGCGAGCCGCATCGAATTCGGCGAGATCGACGACGCAATATCCGTCGACTTCCGTGTCGAGCGCTTGCACGATGTTTGCAATACCCCAGCCGTACCCGTCGGACTTGATGACGGCTCGCAGCCCGAGATTGGAATGCCGGCTCCAAGCGCTCGCATTACTTTTCAGAATCTTTGGATTGAGAACCGGCGCCGTCACGTGCGCGGCAAGATCCTTTGTGCCATTACGGTTCCCTCTAGCGAAGATGGAAGGAATGCGCTGCGTGAGACTCTCGCACAAAAATCAGAGAGTCGAACGCTTTTGGCAAGACCGTCTGGTCTTCCCGCTCCCTTTCGAGTGCCGCGGGATTAACATGCTTGATCCCTAACTCAGGGGCGCCGAGATCGGTGATTTGAAGCGGCTTGGAAAGCCATTGCCGCGCGTCCGCACCTTGCTGAGCGCGATGCAGGTCGAGCAAAAACATCGCCGGCCCAATTTTTCGAAAAACAGACTCGCTCGAACCGAGGGGAGCCGGTCCGAGCGCAACCGGCTCTGCAATACCGTTAGAACTTATGCTACCACGGTCGAACGAGAAACCAATCGCGTAATACTGAGAGGCGAACCGATCGCGAAGAAAGGCCCCCATCGGCAGTTGCGAACCGCCCGTCATCGGATATGCGGCAACGTGAGCATTGTGGGCCCAAAGAACGATCTTCGCATGCGGATATCGAGAATCGGCCACCCATTTCACGTTCCTAGCCATCGTTCTGTCACGCTCGGAATCCGAATCCATCGACAATCGGTTCGCCATGTTCTCGAGAACGACGAATGCCGCACGTTTGACGTCGATGGACGCACTGCTGCTCGCAATCCTTTGATAGGCGTCCCAGGCCCCGGCAACGCAGGCTAATTTCCTCGCGGAGCTGAGTTTGGCGAAAGCCTCGTCGTCATAATCGGCGATCAGGCATACGTAGTCAGCAATCAGCTGATGCGTCGTGACGGGCGGGTGCTTTCCGAAGTCGTGAAAAATAACCAGGGCCAGCGAAGCGAAGGGGTCGACCATATCGATACCGACGAAGTGCAACATCGGATGTTTGCCGCCTTGAATATTGTAAGCGCGCATCCAATGCAGCAACTCGAGGACCTCCTGGTTATCCCAGACAGTTGCCAAGTGGCCTTCGGGGTTTCCTCGTCCCGTCGCTAGATAGCGCTCGATCGCGACGCCGTCACCCAAGTCGGCTTCCATCGCGAGAACGGTGAAGCCCATGTGTTCGACGAGATATCTAAAGATTCTATCTTTGATCGTGAAGAACTCGCTCGTACCGTGCGAGGCTTCGCCCATACCAACCAGCCTGGCAGCTCCAATCGAGCGAGGCAAAGCCTCAAGATCGGAATCGTCTCTAACCGGCACGGCGCTGCGCAACGATACGACGTTGGCGCGCAGTTCACGAAGAATGGCCGTTAGCCGTCGTGGCGCCGGCAATTCAGGGAAGACGGAGTGCGCAATCTCGCGTCCATCCGTCCATTCGATATCTTCGAGATCGGTCGAGCGAACCATCAGCCACCTGCCTGCGCGCCGCACCCAGGTATCGCGACTTCGGTTTTTTCCAACTTGCGTTCGAGAACGACGTGAAAACGGAGAGGTGTGCCGGTCGACGCCAAGGCTGACCGCTTCGACAACAGCCTTGTTCAGACCAAGTTCAACGAATCGAATCTCGGTTTGGAACCGAACGGTCTTCGCCGAAGGATCCGGCGCAAACTGATCGGCCAGAAAGGCTTTGCGAGTTTGCACGATGCCGTCGACATCACGATTAAGGAAATCAGGCGCAAGAGCTTTTTCGGCCAGCCGCACGTTATTGGTCAGAAAAGCCAGGTCGAGCCTAGCGTAGATTTTGGAGATTTGCGCAGCCGTATCGTCTCTGGCGGAAGCATGGCAGAACAAAGCAACAAGCACCAGCGTTGCAAAACGGACTCCAAGCGGCAGAAGTACTCGCGGGCAGCACCGGGGCGAACACGCGGGGACTTTGGCGTGAGCTGCTCGAACCGACCCGCGAATGTTGCGGTTGCCAATCATCATCGCCTTGGCATTGTCGGCCATGTGCGCATTATGCCCTGCCGTACCCGCGAAGGCCGATCATTGCAGCGGCGCGTTGTTCGATACGATTGCGTCGCGGTTGCGCACGATCGAGGCCGAACAACCCGTCACGACCGACGACTATATGCGCCGCTCGAAGGAACTGGTCGCGCTCCTCGCCGAGCCGAGCGCGCCGCTCTGGCAGGGAACCTCCGACGTCTGCCCCGGCGACGACCATCAAACCCAGCTGCAGGCCGTCGCTCACGAGCGAATGCTCGTGATGTGGGGGAAGATGATCGAGCTCAGTGCCGTTGACGGGCCGATCTTCCCGTCGCCCTACCGTCACGAATGCAGCCGCTTTGACGGGTCGAGCCTGCAACTCGACTTCCTTCGCGCCTGGCTCGAGCGGCTCGACGATCGCGGTGCGGGATTCTCGCGAACCGAGATGTGGCATGCCCTCGCCGCCGACCCGTCGTACGCGCACGTCGAGCAGCTCGCGAGAGAGCGCGCAAAGCGCCTGAAGATCACGGTGCTGCCTTCGATCAACTCTGATGAAGATGCGTGGCTGCAGGCGAACGTGACTGCCCGAACGCGCTTCGCCGCCTCCCTGCCGCGCGGGACTCGCTGCGGATCCCTTTCCGGCCTATGGGGACTCGAAACCGCCGGTTCGGCCGAACGGGGCCGCCCGACGGCCAACTAGTCGCCGAGCGCGACGCTCACAGGAACCGTTAAGCCAATTCGGTTAGGATGCGAGCATGAATCGATTACTCGCCGCGCTCTCGGTCGCAGTCTTCATGACGCCGGGACTCGCGCTCGCCCAGTCGACGTCGTCGACGCCCTCGCCGGCGCCGATGCAACGGCCGCAACGAATGACACGGCCGGCACCCGACCAAGGCCAAATGATGATCCACCGGATGCGCGCGATGCAGTTGCGTCTGCAGATGGCGCAACTCCACCGGCAAGCGCGTTCCCAAATGCTGGCCGCGTTGTCGTCGGGACACCGAACGTTGCTCGAAACGGTGATCGGCCAGCTTGCGCTCTCCGATCATCCGGACCGTAAAGCGGCGGCCGCAAAGCTCGACGCCACGCTATCGTCAAGCGAAAAGGCAGCCATCCTCCGAATCCACTCCGAGACGATGGCGAAGGCTCGGGCGATGCACGATAACTTCGCGAAACAGATGCTGAGCAACATGCCGGCCGACGTGCGCGCGCAAGCGGAGCAGCTGCATGCGACGATGAGTCAAGAAATGGCGAACCGTCCGAAGCGGACGCCCGATGCCGGACGTCTTCTTCTGGCGATGGCGCATCAGCGCCGCGGCATGATGGGCATGGACGGAATGATGCAGATGCATGGCATGATGCGCCACCGAATGCCGGGGATGGATCGCATGATGGGCCCCGGCGAAATGGGCCCGGGCGGAATGCCCGATGGTATGCCTCCGGGCGGGATGCGCCGTCCGATGGGGGCTCCGCCGGCTCCAACCCCCAGCCCGTAGCAGCATAAACTCCGTCTCCTCTTCAAAAGCGCGGCGCGCCGCAAACGGTGGTATAACCTGAGACGATGAGTCTCAACCAAAAACCACTGGGCGCAGCCTGCGCTTTTGCGTTCTTGTTGGCCGGTGTGCTGCCGATAAGCGCCGCCGAAGCCCCGGCGGAGCTGGTCGTCCCGGCCGGCTTTTCGATCGAGGTGATCGCCCACATAGAGAGCGCGCGAGAGCTCGCCGCAGCGCCGAACGGCGACCTCTTCGTCGGCACGGAGGGTTCGTCGGTCGACATCATCCCTGACGCCGAAGGCAATCCCGGAGCGCCGCGCGTTTTCTCGAGCTTGGGAGACGCGCCTGATGCCGGCGTCGCCCTCGGCGGAAACGCCCTTTACGTCGGCACGAACGGCGGCGTATGGAAGATCCCCTACGCCAAAGGCTCGCGCGAGCCGGCCGGCAGCCCCCTGCAGATTGCGAGCGTTCGCGTCGGCGGGCGGAGCGGACACGCGACGACCAGCGTCGCCGTGGCGGGCGGCCGGCTCTACGCCGGCGTCGGCTCGTCGTGCAATGCATGCATCGAGACCGATCAGACGCGCGCTTCGATCCAGGAGATGGACCTCGACGGACATGGGATGCATCCTAAGGCGGTCCACATTCGTAACGCGATCGCGCTCGCCGTCGATCCTGCCACCAACGCGGTCTGGGCCGGCGTCGCCGGACAGGACGAGCTCGAGCACGGCCATCCTTACGAGGTCTTCGATCCGTTCTCGCTGCATCCGGGGACCGTCGATTACGGCTGGCCGGTCTGCTACGACAATCGCAAGTCGAAGGACAGCTCGCGTAACTGTTCCGACGTCCAAGTGCCGCGCGTCGTCTTCCCGGCCTACGATACGCCGATCGGCGCCGCAATCTATCCGTTGCATCCGCACGGACGCTACGCTTTTCCGGCACAATACGCGGGCGGGGCGTTCGTCGGACTGCACGGCTCGTGGCATCGGCCGCTCGTGGCGCCGCGGGTCGCCTTCGTTCCGCTGCACAACGACGAACCGGCGAAACCCGTCGACTGGAACGATCCGAGCGCGCAGTGGCATGAGTTCGTGCATGGATTCCAACGTGCCGACCAGTCTCGTATCGGGCGGCCGACCGGCGTCGCCGTCGGTTCCGAAGGCAGCCTGTTCGTCGCCGACGACCAGGCAGGCGTCGTCTACCGCATTCGCCCAAAACGCTGAGGGATGGCGACCCTCACCTACGGCTCGTATCTGAAAATCGACGAATTGCTCTCGCTGCAGCAGCCGCGGAGCGATCCGCCGGAGCACGACGAGCTGCTGTTCATCGTCGTCCATCAGGTCTACGAACTCTGGTTCAAGCAGATGCTGCACGAAATCGAGGCCGCGATTTGCCATCTCGGCTTAGACGATCTGCTGAAAGCTCACAGGAACTTTCGCCGGATCCACTCGATCCAGCACCTGCTCGAGACGCAGATCGACGTCCTCGAAACGATGACGCCGCAAGAGTTCAACGCCTTCCGCTACCGGCTCAATCCGGCAAGCGGCTTTCAATCGGTGCAATTTCGGGAAATCGAATTTCTGGCCGGCGCGCCTCGCTCGGAATACTTCCGCTACCTCGAACCGAGTACCGCCGAACGGGATCGGCTCGAACGGCGACTGGCCGAACCGACCCTCTACGACGCACTCAAGGACGTCCTATCGCGCCGAGGCTACTCGGTCGAACCGCACGTCGCGCTGATCGCGAGCTTGAAGACGATCTACGAGGACTCCGAGCGCCGCTACGAGCTGTACCTTTTACTCGAAGACTTCATCGAGTTCGATGAGCGTTTCTTGCTATGGCGCGGGCGGCACGTGCGAATGGTCGAACGCATGATCGGCATGAAACCCGGCACCGGCGGCTCGATGGGCGTCGCCTATCTCGAGAAAACGCTCTCGCGAAAGTTCTTCCCCGAATTATGGGAGGTTCGTACGGAACTCGGCGTCCTCTCCCAGCCCCAATCATGAAGATTACCTCGTCAGTCGAAAGGACCGGAAAATGATCAAGAAGACTCTCTGGGTGCTAGTTGTATGCGCGGCCGTCAGTCTGCCCGCGTTCGCGGCGGGGCCGACCTATCAGTTGGCGCAGAAATACGTCCTCGGCGGCGAGGGCGCGTGGGATTATCTCACCTACGACGGCACGCAAAAAAGGCTGTTCATCTCACGCGGCAGCCACGTCATGATCGCCGATCCGGCGAAAGGAACGGTCCTGGGCGACATCCCGGGAACCGGCGGCGTTCACGGCATCGCGGTCATTCCGAGTATGAACAAGGGTTTCACCAGCAACGGCCGCGACAACAGCGTGACGGTCTTCGACTACACTACGCTCAAGACGCTGACGACGGTGCCTGTCCCCGCCAAGAACCCCGACGCGATCATCTACGATCCCACCTCGAACCGAATCTTCACATTCGGAGGAGTCGTCCCCCGAGCGATCGTCGCCATCGATGCCCAGACCAACGCCATCGTCGGGACAACGCCGATCGTCGGGAAGCCTGAGTTTGCGGCTGTTGACGGTCGCGGCAACCTTTATCTCAACATGGAAGACACGAGCGAAATCGCCGTAGTCGACACGGTCAAGAATTCCGTCAAGGGTATCCTGAAAACGCAGCCGGCGTGCGACGAACCCGTCGGGATGGCGATCGACGTGCCGTCGAATCGTATCTTTGTCGGCTGCGGTGGAAACAACGTGCTGGCGGTCTATGACGTCGGCCCGGGGAACCCAGTCCCGAACCTCGTTTCGATTGCCCCGATAGGAGCGGGCAGCGATGCGATCGGTTTCGATCCGGCCACGAAGCTCATCTTCAGTTCGAACGGCCGCGATGGGACGCTCACCGTGGTGCACGAGGATTCGCCGAATACCTATACAGTGATCGGGAATTATGCGACGCAGTTCGGTGCGCGGACGCTCGCCGTCGATCCCGGCACGCACAACGTTTACTTGGTGACGTCTTTGTTCGACGAGACGCCAACGCCGGTGCCGAGCGGTCAGCCGCCGCGGACGATGCGGGCGGGAACCTTCACGCTTCTGGTAATGAGTCCGAAATAAGCGGCGGGTAGCGACTGAAGGCGACGCCGCCGGAGGCGATCAGCGCAGCTTAGGGAGCACAGCCGTCTTTCATCCAGCGCGAGAATAAGTCGAGCTGCTGCCCGTCCCAGAAAGGGCCATTGGGCGGCATTCGCGGCTCTTTGGTTCCCACCAAGTAATCGTAAACACTCTGCGCGTTCGACCGATTGGACATGTACCCGTAGCTGTCGAGTTCGACGCCCATCCGACCCATGTGATCGATGTCGACTTGCCTGAATAGCGGGCGGATATCGCGCGCGAACGATACCGCTTCTTCCGTCGTTTCCATTCGCTAAGCCCTCCGGCCAGCTTCTGTTCCCGCAAACGCCTCGCGACCCTCGAAAATCGCGATCGCGGCAACGTCTTGGAAATCGAGCCGTCATATCGGGCCACTATGCTCGCCTGAATGCCCGGGAATCGAGAAGCGGCGGCGGCTCTTCTTCCGTCGCGCGTCTCCGCGCGAGCAGCGCGCACGATATCGGCGACGCTTTCGCGCTTCGGCGCCGGCGCCTTGCTCTACGCGGTCGCAAAAGGGATGCGGATCGTGCCGCTCACGCCGCGCAGACGCTATTCCGATGTTTCCACCGCGCTGCGCAGACTCGGCGTCGACGTCGACGCGTGGCCCGTTCCCCCGGCTGGCCTATTCGTCGTCGAGGAACGCACGGTGTACTTGCGCTCCGCAAGTCCGATGACCGTCGCTCACGAATTCGGTCACGCGATCGACTGTGCCCTAGGGGGAGGAATCTATCGCTCCGGCTACGATCCGCAGATTCGCGCCGCCTTCGGCGCGGCGCGCTCCTTCGTGACGCCGTATGCCGCCACCGGCCTCGACGAGTATTTCGCGGAATCCCTCCGCGCCTACGTCGGCGTCAACGACGCGCACTCGCCTTGGCCGAAAGCGACCCGCAAACGCCTCGCCTCCCTCGACGTGACGATGCACGACCTCATCGCGCACCTCTTCGCAACCGAACTCGCAGCTTAACGCGACTGAGAGGAGTCCGGCTGCCCAATCGCGTTCTTCCCGCAGAATGGCCGACGCATCGCTTGCACATCGTCTCCCGAAGGCGGAACTGCATCTTCACATCGAGGGAACATTTGAACCAGAACTGATCTTCGAGATCGCGGAGCGGAATAGAGTAAGACTCGCGTATCGGTCGATCGACGAACTCCGGCGCGCGTATGAGTTCACCGACCTGAAGTCGTTCCTCAATCTATATTACGATGCGATGGCGGTCTTACGGACCGAGCAGGACTTCGCCGATCTTGCCGACGCCTATCTGAGACGCGCTCGCGAGCAGGGTGTCGTGCACGCGGAGATCTTTTTCGACCCGCAAGCCCACACCGTGCGCGGCATCCCCTACGAGGTGGTCCTCGATGGCCTATGGTCGGTACTGCGCGACAGCCAGAGGGATCACGGCATCACCACCAGGCTGATCCTCTGCTTCTTACGCGACATGACGGCTGAGTCGGCAATGGCGATGCTGGGGAACGCACTGCGATATCACCGCGAGCGGATCGTCGCCGTGGGACTCGATTCCGCCGAGGCCGGTCACCCGCCGACGAAATTCCGCGACGTCTTCGCGCGGGCGCGCGCCGAAGGCTTACTGACCGTCGCCCACGCCGGTGAGGAAGGACCGCCCGAATACGTTTGGGAGGCGCTCGACGTTCTCAAGGTTTCGCGGATCGACCACGGTGTGCGGAGTCTTGAAGATCCAAGGCTCGTCGCGCGCCTTCGAGATGAGAAGATTCCACTGACCGTCTGCCCGTTTTCGAACGTCAAGTTGCGCGTCGTCGACACGCTGCGCGATCATCCGCTCGCGCGAATGCTCGAACTCGGTTTGCACGCGACGGTGAGTTCCGATGACCCTGCCTACTTCGGCGGCTACGCCGGCGACAATCTGGCCGGCGTCGCACACGCGCTCGCCTTAGATGACGCCGCGCTCTTGACGCTCGCTCGAAACAGCTTCACCGCATCGTTCATCGACGCCGCAACCCGCGACCGCTATCTCCACCGGGTCGACCAGGCAGCGACCGCGCTCCAGTAGCTCTTGCCACGGCGTCCGTTCCGCGTGACAGGGAAGGCGGAGGCATGGTAGCTTGTGATATGGTCCTGCCGATCGAATTCCCGCGGCCGATCTCGGACGAAGAGATCGAAGAGCTCTCTCGGCGCAATCCGACGCTCTGTTTTGAACGTGCCTCGGAAGGCGAACTCGTCGTGAGCCCGCCCGCCGGCGCCCAGACGGGCGTTCGGACATCGGAACTCAATGGGCAGTTGCGAGATTGGAATCGGCGCGCCGGGGGCGGCACCGTCTTCGACTCGCAAGTCGGATTCAAGTTGCCGGACGGAGCCTTGCTCTCGCCCGACGCTGCGTGGCTTTCGCATGGCCGATTTGAGGCGCTCGACGCTGCGACTCGCGAGAAGTTCTGTCCCCTTTGCCCCGATCTCGTCTTCGAAATCCTTTCGCCAAGCGACTACTTTGGGGCGACGCGTCGCAAGATTGCAACGTTCGTCAAGAACGGCACCTTGTGTGCCGTCCTGCTGGATCCGTTCGGTTGCAAAGTCGAAGTTCACGAACGCCGCGGAGTCGTCCGAGTATTGAATGAACCCGCCTCGCTGACGATCTCCGCGACGCTCCTTCCGAGCGCCCGCGAAGATCTGCATCTCGATCTCCAGCAGATTCTGGCGACCTAAGCCGGCGCGGTTAGGACGTTACTAAAGCGACGTCTTCCAGGCCATTCGCGAGGGCGGCGTAGAGTACGCACGTCGAAGCACTAGCGGCCCTTCGATCCCGAAGGGGATGGGCGTTCTGAACCGATGGCCCAGAGGAGGGCGATCAGCAAAAAGTTTGCGACGAGCGAGCTGCCGCCGTAGGAGACGAAGGGCAACGTTACGCCGGTCAACGGGAAGAGGCCGACGACGCCGCCGACGATGATGAAAACCTGAAAGCCGAGCGTCGCGGCCAAGCCGGTCGCGAGTAATTTAGCATAGATGTCGGGTTGAGCTTGCGCCGCCAGGAGCGCCCGCCAAATGATGATTCCGAAGGCGGCGATGAGAATCGTGCCGCCGAGCGCGCCAAATTCTTCGGCCCAGGCTGCATACGCGTAATCGGTCGCCGCGGCGGGGATCAATGCCGGATGGCCGAGCCCGTAGCCGGTGCCGAACAAGCCGCCGGCGGCGAGCGAGAACAAACCCTGCAACGCCTGGTAGCCGTGCCCCAGCGGATCGGCAAACGGGTTGCGCCATGCCGCGACGCGCGCGGCGACGTACGAGTAGTGGCCGAGTGCCCACCAGCCGGCGAACGCAAAAACCACCGCGCTGCCGGCGATCAAGTCGAGACGGCGCGTCGCGACGTACAGCATAGCGACGAAGATCGCAAGCAACAGCACGGCCATCCCGATGTCGCGTTCGAAGACGAGGATCGCCATCGAAGCACCCCACCCGATGATGAGCGGCCCCAAGTACTTCGCGTTGGCGCGCAGCGAGAACGGTTTCGCGGACGCGATGACATCGGCGGTTTCGGCGAGATACGCAGCCATGAACAGCACGATGAACAACTTGATGATTTCAATAGGCTCGTACTGTACGGGTCCGACGCGAATCCACAGCTTCGCTCCGTTGACCTCTTGACCGAATACGGCGACCAGCGCGAAAAGCACGATCGATCCGAGCACCCAAACGTATTTATACGCCGAGAGGCGGCGGAAACGATCGAACGAAGGTCCGAGCGCGATCGCGATCCCGAGCGAAATCGCCAGCCAGATCTCCTGTTTGCGCGCGAGATCTCCCGACAACCGCGCGATCGCCAGCAACCCGAGCGCCGAGAGCAGCACCGCGAGGGCCGGCAACATCGCGTCGCGGCGAGCATCGCGGGGTGCGCGCAACGCCCAAACCAACGCCAACGCGGCGAGCGCGATCAAACCCAACGGATTCCCGAGCGAGTCGCGCGGCACAAGCGAAAGCGCGGCCCCGCCAATCGCGAGCGCCGCCACCATCGGCAACGCCCGCCAAAAGAAAATCAATGTGGGACGAAGCCGAACCGATAGACGTAGATCACAAACGAGATTGCGAAAACCGCCAGAATCAGCAGCGCGACCGCGCCGCGCAAGCGGTCGAAAACGCTCTGCCGTCGCACGGCCGGCATGGCTGCGAGCAATTGCCGTCCGACGACGATGGTTCCGTTGTCGAGCGTGCCGCGTGCTTTCGCGAGCCCCATCATTCGCGCCACCGCCTCGGTCGCCGTCTGCGAACGTTCGAGAATTTCGCCGAGTTCGTCGGACTCCAGCCGGCGATGGACCCCATCGGTGCAGAGCACTAACTCGTCGCCGGAGAGCAACTCGACGTTCGCGATGCTGACCTCCAATTTCTGTTGCGTGCCGAGACTGCGCCAGAGCAGACCGCGGGTGAGCGGTTTCGCCGGCGCGGACGTCTTGGCGGCGGTCAAATCCTCGTCGCTGAACAGCGCGTCGTCGGTGGTCAGCGATTCGACGCGACCCAGTCTCAAAAGGTAGGCCCGCGCATCGCCGACGTGCGCGACGAAGGCTTGATAGCCGACCACGAGAACGGCGGTCACCGACGCGCCGCTGCCGACGAAATCTTCATTGCTCCCGCTCAGGCCGAACAAACGGGCGTTGGCGTGGTCGAACGCCGCGAGCAGCAGTGCGCGCAGGTGGCTCGGCGTGGCGTGCCTTGCCGCAAAAGCCCCGTGACGGTGACGACGGCGTAAGTAGTCACGAATCGTCGACAGGGCCAGGGTCGCGGTCGGAAGTCCTTTACCGACGACTCCGAATCCGTCGGCGACGGCGAGCAGGCTGACGTTCGGCGCGAGGACTTCGGTCAAATGCGCGTCGCTCTGCTGGCGCTGCCAGATTCCGAAATCCGATCCGACGGCTACTTCCACCGGCCTGCCCCGCAGAAAACGATGCGCGTCATTCCGATGTCGATCTCGTCACCGTCGCGCAGTTCGACGGGACCGTCGATCGGACGCGCATTGACCAACGTGCCGTTGCGACTATCGAGGTCGCGAACGGCGAGCGTTCCGTCGATGAAGTCGATCCGTGCGTGCAATCTGCTTACCTGCGCGTCTGGGATAACGAGCGTTGCCGCCGGCGCCCGACCGATCGTGACCGGGACCGGAACCCGCACCGTGCGGGTCCGCGCATCTTCTTCCACCCTCAGGACCACGGCCTGCAAAGCAGCTATCGCATCGTCCCGCATTTTTCGACCACGGCTGCGGGGCACGGCGAAAAACAAGAACAGCGCGACGCACGCCACCAGCGCGAGACTCTCCAGCCGCAGATTCATTCGGCGGCCTCGACGACGAGTTCGGTGTCGCCGAGCCTGAGGACGTCGCCGCAGTCCAAGCTGCCGTCCTCTCGCTTTTCACGATTTAGGACGACGCCGTTGGCCGATCCGAGATCGCGAAAGAGGACGGCCCCCGGCGTCGCATCGATCGCCAGGTGCCGGCGCGAGACGCGCAGGTCGGAGAGCACGAGATCGCAGGCTTGGTCGCGGCCGATCACGAGCGAGCCGTGCAAGGGCAGCCGCGCACCCACCGGCAGCCCGCGCCTCACGCGTAACGCAAGGTCGAGCGGCGCTTCAAGCGGTTCGACTGCGATCGCGACGGTTCCGACGGCGAGATCGGTGCGCGATGCGAGCGACACCTCCGGCGCGCGCTGCGGCAGTCCCGACCGCTCGGCCAAACGCGCGAGCATCAAGCCCCACTGCCGTTCGAGGTAGACGCGATCGGCTTCGAAGCGCGCAAGATCGGCCGGGCTCACGCCGACGACGAAGCGGCGGCCGCCGCGTCCGGCGGAGACGCCCCCTTCGAATGAGGCGACCAATTTGCGCGCGACTTGAACGGGCTCGAGCGCGCTCGGGAAAGCGACGGCGAAGGCGCGCTCGACGGCCGTCGAACACAGTTCCTCGAGGCGTTCGAACGGGTTCATAGCGCCCGCATTACGACGTCCGCGCCAGGTTCGCGATGAAGAATCCGTCGCGGCCCTCGATCCCAGGCGGGATCAAGAGATCGCCGCCGGCTGCGAACTCGCCATAACGAGCGACGAAGGGGAGTCGCTGAAATCGACCGTCGCGATCGAGAAGAGCTTGGACGAGCTCGATTCCTTCGCGCGGATCGGCGCTGCAAACACTGTAGACGATGCGCCCGCCGGCTTTGACGTGGGTGGCCGCGACGTCGAGCAAGCCGGCTTGCAGTGCGGACAGACGGCTGCCGTCGTGCGGAGATTTGCGCCAACGCGCCTCGGGATGGCGGCCGAGGATTCCGAGCCCCGAACACGGCGCGTCGACGAGCACGGCATCGGCCTGCGGAAGTTCGACAAGGCGTGCGTCGCCTTCGACGACGGCGGCGCAAGTGACCCCGGCACGCTCCAGATTCTCGCGCAACATCTTGGCCTTGCGCGATTCGATTTCGACGCAGTAGAGTTCGCCGCGATCCTCCATCCGCGCCGCTGCCTGTACGCTCTTGTTGCCGCGTCCCGCGCAGAGGTCGACGACGCGCTCTCCGGGTTGCGGCTCGAGCACGTCGACCGGCACGGCGGCGGTCTCGCTTTGAATCGACCACCGGCCCTCGGGATCATCGTCGGCATGGCCCTTGACGACGATCAGCGACTCTGCGACGAGCGACGAGCGCCGCACGTGATTGTCGCCGGCCGTTAGCGCGGAGCCCGCAGCATCGACGGTCGCACGCAGGCGGTTGACCCGGACTGCGTGTTGGGGCGGAGCATTGATGCCGGCCAGAATCGCTTCGCGGGCCTCTCCGAAGACGCGACCGAATTGCGTTGTGATCCAGGTCGGCATCGAATACGCCGTGCCGAGATAATCGTCGAACGTTTCGAAGTCAGAGGGATGCGGCGGCGGGGGATCGTCGGCGATAAAGCGCCGCAGCACCGCGTTGACGAGGCCGGCGGTACCGCGGTGGCCGTGACGTAACGCGAGGTTCACGGTTTCGTAGACGGCCGCGTGGGCGTCGACACCCGAGAGCATGCGCACCTGGTAGACGCCGAGCCTGAGGATCTCGCGGATCGCCGGAGGGAGCGGTTTGGCGCGACCCGCGAGATACGGTGCGAGATACCAGTCGATCAAACGCCGCTGTTTGATCGCGCCGTAGGCCAATTCCGCGGCGAAGGCGCGGTCGCGCGCGTCCAGCGAAGTCTTGCGCGCTCGCGCATCGAACGCGGCATGCGCGCCGCGCTCGTCGGGTCCGAAGACGTCGCGAACCACCGCGAGGGCAAGTTCGCGCGCCGACACCCGCTGCGTAGTCGCCGCGGCCGCGGTCACGCGTGCGTTCTTCGCTCGAGCAGCGGCAGCGCGAACGTTTTCCCATCGACCGGGGCGCGGTTCGGCGAAACCAGGCGTTCGATGGCCACGACGCCGTCGCCGGCGGTAACGACGGCGGCGTCATCGGCGGCACCGATCAGCGTTCCGGGGCGAGAATCCATCTGCGGCACGCCCGGCCACTTGCCGACACCGGTTTTTGCGCGCAAAATCTTCACGCGCTCGCCTTCTATTTCGGCACGAGCGGCGGGTGCCGGCGAAAGCGATCGCACGAAGTTCACGATGCGCGTGGAAGACCAGCGCCAATCGAGTTCGAGATCGGCTTTCACGAGGGGATGCGTCACGCTCGCCGCGATCGCTTCGGGATCGGCGAGGCCGGCTTGCGGCGTCCGCTGCAAGTCACCGCGCGCGGCCCGGGCGCAGGCTTCGGCGAGCATTTCGGCGCCCAGCGCGGCGAAGCGGTCGTGCAACTCGCCGTACGTCTCATCGGGATCGATCTGCCGCTGCTCCTGCAGCACGATGTCGCCGGTATCCATCCCGGCATCCATGAGGATGATCGTCACGCCGCCGGCGTCGATGCCGTCGCGCAGTTGCGCCTGCAGCGGCGTCGCGCCGCGATAGAGCGGCAGAAGGCTCGGGTGCACGTTGAGCGCGCCGAGGCGCGGCAAGTCCAGAATCGGCTGCGGTACGATCTTTCCGTAGGAGGCGACGGCGAAGAGATCGCCGTCGGCGGCACGTAAAGCGTCGACCGCGTCGCGCAGGTTTTGCGGCTCAATGACCGGCAGGCCGAGTTCGAGCGCGGCGGCTTTTACCGGAGTGGGCTGCGTGCGCTGACCGCGCCCGCTCGGCCGATCCGGCTGGGTGACGACGAGCTTACATTCGACGGCCTTCGCAAACGCGCGCAGTGCCGGCACCGCGAAGGCGCTCGTCCCAAAAAATACGCCGGTCATGGTTGCGCCTTCGGCAGACGGCTGGGAACCTGCTCCTCCGCGCAAGTAGCGAGGCCGGCGAGAAGGCGATGAGAGGCTTCGCTCAGGCCGAAAGCGCCGTCTCGTCCTCGTCTTTGCCGGCGTCGTTCTGACCGTCATCCGAAGAGGACGTGCTCTCGCCCTCGACCGATGCCGTCTCTTCTTCTTCGTCGCTGACCGCGGCGCGAATGTTCTGCGCTTTGTCGACATACAGGGTGCCGTCGAGATGATCCATCTCGTGCTGGAGGCAGCGGCCGAGCAAGCCCGCTCCTTCGACTTGGAAACGTTTGCCGGTGCGATCCAGCGCCACGCAGACGACGCGCTCGTAGCGCTTCAGATCGCCGACCTTTCCCGGAACCGAGAGGCAGCCTTCGGTCGATTCGACCTCACCTTCGTGCGCCGTGAAACGAGGATTGACGAAGACCAGCGGCCCGAGCCTGTAGTCTTCGCGGTCGATCGAAAGGTCGATGACGAACAACCGCTTTGAAACGTTGATCTGCGGGGCGGCGAGCCCGATCCCCGGCGCTTCGTACATGGTTGCGAACATGTCGTCGATCAGTTGCTGGACGAGCGGATCGAGCAGCTCCTCGGGCCGCATCTTCTTGGCGGCCTTGCGAAGCGTCGGGTGTCCGTCGTGGACGATCTCGCGTAAGTAGGGCACGGACCCCATTATAGCGTCTCGTTTCAAGCGGTCACAATCCAGGCCGGGAGCTACGGCCCAGCGAAGCGACTTGGCCCCCTTGCGGGATAGGCTGGCATTCGAAAGGACGTGCGCCGTGGCCGATGACGTTCGACGGGTCGAACACTACACGATCGAGATCGAGGACAAAGTGGGATCAGGTGCGCAGTTGCTGGCGAGTTTGCGCGACAACGACGTCGATCTCATCGCCGTTTGGGGTTATCCCGGCGGGCCCGGGAAAGCTCGGTTCGAGATCGTTCCAAAGGACGCGGACGGATTCACCGCAGCTGCTAAAGCTGCTGGGCTCGAAGTCGGCGCGCCGACGGCGGCGTTTTGCGTCGCCGGCAGCGATCGGGTCGGCGCGATCGCCGAGAAGTTCGAAGCGCTCGCGCGCGCCAACGTCAACGTCACTTCGGCGCACGCAGTCTCAGACGGTCAAGGGCACTTCGGCGCGATCATCTACGTCGCTCCGGCCGATCTTCAAAAGGCCGCAACGGCCCTAGACGCGCACTAGGCCTTTAGGGAAAAATCCCCGCGTTTGCTATTTTTTGACATTCCTGTCAGTTTTTGATATTCTGGCAGCATGGGTATGAACGTGTCGCTGCCCCCCGAGTACGAGCAGTACGTGCGTCAGAAAGTGGAAAGCGAAGGGTACGCCAGCGCGAGCGAAGTGTTTCGCGAGTCTCTTCGCCTGCTGCGCGAACGCGATATGCAGTTGCTCGAAGCTCTACGAGCCGACGTAGAAGCGGGCCTCAAGTCGCTTCGTCAAGGCAAAGGACGTGTCTTGGATGATGCCACTTTGGATCGAGTCATTGTGAAGGGTCGAAAACTACTCAGGCGCTGATGGCGCCGAAATACTCGCCTGAAGCGCTCGCCGACCTAGCTGCGATCTGGGCCTATTTCGCCGCCGAACGCAGCGAAACTGTCGCCACTCGAATTCTCCAAGATATCCGAGCCAAGATTGCACGCCTTGAAAAATTTCCGACTCTGGGGCGCGAGCGCCCAGACCTCGGGGAGGCGGTAAGATCGCTGACGGTTGCCGGTCACGATTACGTTGTTTATTACGTTCTGGCCGGCCACCCGAAGCACGCGCAGATCGCGCGAGTCTTACATGGGGGACGCGACGTCAGAATCGCTCTCGGCGGCGACCTTGATACCGTGTCCGATGAAAGAATTTGACACAAGTTCGGAACCATGCCATACTGTGTTGTCACTCGCGCGCGGATCTTTCGAATGAGCGACCGACTCGCGCATTCTTGAAAGAGTTCCCCCCAAATAATGACATTCGACCAGCTGAAGCTGAGTTCGGCGTCGCTACGCGCCGTTCGCGAACTTGGCCATACCGAACCCACGCCGGTGCAAGCCGCGGCGATTCCGCCGGCACTCGCCGGCCGCGATATCCTCGCGAGCGCGGCCACCGGCAGCGGCAAAACCGCCGCCTTTTTCCTTCCAATACTCGACGCGCTGGGCACGCCCAAAACCGGCGCGGCGCGCGTTTTGATCCTTGCGCCGACGCGCGAATTAGCGGCGCAGATCGCCGAACACGGATCTGCGCTCGGCAAATACTCCAAAATTCGGATTACCGCGATCTTCGGCGGCGTCGGCTTCGGGTCGCAAGTTTCCGCTTTGAAACGCGGAACCGACGTGATCGTCGCGACCCCGGGCCGGCTGCTCGATCATCTCTCGCAGGGAACGCTCGCGCTGAACGGCGTCGAGCACCTCGTCCTCGATGAAGCGGACAGGATGCTCGACATGGGCTTCTTGCCCGACGTGCGGCGGATCCTCAAGCGGCTTCCTCGCACGCGCCGGACGATGCTGTTCTCGGCGACGATGCCTCCACCGATTATAGTCTTGGCGAAAGAGTTGCTCGACGATCCGGTGCGCATCGACCTGACCGTTCACGGACAACCGGCGGCAGGCGTGACGCAAACGGTGTACTCGATCGAGCAAAACCGCAAGGGCGACCTGCTCCTCGAGTTGCTCAAGGGCAACGAGATCTTCAGCGCGCTCGCCTTTACCCGTACGAAAGCGCGCGCCAACCGGCTCGCCGCGCTGCTCGCACATAACGACATCCCGGTCGAACGAATTCACGGCAATCGCTCGCAGGCGCAGCGAACCCACGCGCTAGCCCAGTTCAAGCGAGGTCGCTGCCGCGTCCTCGTGGCGACCGACATCGCGGCGCGTGGGATCGACATCTTGGAGCTCGGTCACGTCGTAAACTTCGACGTCCCGCTCGTTCCCGAAGATTACATCCACCGCGTCGGCCGCACGGCGCGCGCACAAGCGGTCGGCGACGCGATCACCTTTGTCTCCCGGGAAGAGGAGGGCTCGTTCGCTCAGATCGAGCGCAAGCTCGGACGGCGAATCGACCGGTCGAAGACGCCTGTGCTTCCGCCTGCGACGCCGGCCACTTTGCTGCAAGCAAAAAGCCCAAGCCGGCCCGCGGCTCGGCAAACCCGCAGTTCGGTGAAGGCCTTCCGAAGCTCCCGACGATACGCGCGATAACCTACACGAGCGCCGCGAGACGGCTAGAAGTCGATTCGCACGTGCTCGGGGCGAAATCCGATGCCGACGAACCGAGCTGGAAACCAGCGTAACGCCGGAATCAGGTTGAAGAACCGGAGAAGCCAGGGAACTCGCAGACGCCCGCGCCGCGCCAGAGCGGGCGCGATGACGCGGCGATGAACGAAGACCTGAAGCCGCTGCGTTGCGCTGGTCGGGAATTCGCGCCGCTTCTGCACTTTCTGGAATTCCGCATTGGCCGGTCCGTTCCGGCGAAACGCAGGTACCAAGACATTCGCGGCCGCGACGGCGTCCTGAATGGCGAGGTTGATCCCTACGCCTCCCACCGGCGACATGGCGTGGGCGGCGTCGCCGATACACAAGAGTCCCTCGCGATACCAACGCGTAAGGTGATCGACGCAGACGCTCAGCAATTTCACTTGCTCCCAGTCCATCAAAGCGCCGACGGCCGATGAAACGAAAGGCGCAAGCGCCGCGATATCGTTCTTGAAGCTCTCGAGCCCGCGCTCTTTGATCGCGTCGAAGCCTCCCTTGGCGATGATGAACCCGCACTGCCAGTAGTCGCCGCGGTCGAGCATGACCACGAATTTTCCATCGTCGATGTATCCGAGTGACTGTTTCGTACGATCGTCTCGGCGTGGAAGCCGGAACCACAGAACGTCGATCGGCGCGCCGTAATCCGCAACCGGCAGACCGGCTTTTTCTCGGATGGTCGAGTCTCTGCCGTCGGCGCCGACCGTTAATTCCGCTCGGATTTCAGACGCGCCTTGCTTATTCTTTGCACGGACGCCGGCGACGCGGCCGTTTTCGACGATGATGTCCGTCGCTTCGGTTTCCATCATCAGATGGAAGGTCGCAAACGTCTTGCCTTTCGCCGAGATGAAATTGAGGAAATCCCATTGCGGGATGAAGGCGATGAAGGGACAGCGCACTTTGAGCCGCGTGAAATCCGCCAGTGTGATCTCTTCGCCGCCGATGTATCCCTTCAGCTGCCTGGTCTCGTCGTGCGGGAGCCTCAGGAACTCGTCGAGGAGGCCGAGTTCGTGCAGCACATCCATCGTCGATGGATGGATCGTGTCGCCGCGAAAATCCCGAAAGAAATCGGACCACTTCTCCAAGACGACGACGTCGATGCCGGAGCGTGCCAACAGGTACCCGAGCATGATCCCCGCCGGGCCGCCGCCGGCGATGCAACAGCGCGTCTGAACCGTCTCCATCGTTACGACTATACCCGCCAAGTGTCAAAGGTGCTATCGGATTGAGCGATGAGAACGACCCAAATACAGAACGGCCGCGCGGCTGGTCTTCCGTCGAACTCGGCGAACAGGAGGCAATCGACGTGAACGCAATCATCGTTGAAGCAGTCCGCACCGCGACGGATGAAGTACGGGACCTGATCGGCGAGCTCGATCGAACGCTCGCACAAGAATACCCTCCCGAGCAACGACACGGACTGTCCTTGGACGCTATCTTCCAGCCGCACGTGCACTTCTTCATCGCACGGCTCGACGGTGCAGCCGTGGGCTGCGGCGGCGTCGCGTTGTTCCATACTTTCGCAGAAGTCAAACGGATGTACGTACGGGAACAGGTGCGCGGCCGCGGAGTCGGGCGCGCGTTGCTCTCACGAATTGAGTCAGCGGCGAAGAGCAGCGGGTTGGATGTCTTGCGTCTGGAGACGGGAACGCGGCAGTTTGCCGCAATACGGCTCTACGAGCGTGCCGGGTTTTCAATTTGTGACGCCTTCGGCGAATACGCCTCGATGGAACATGAAACCATCGCGACGAGCGTCTTCCTCGAAAAGCAGCTCAACATCGCTGCTCTTTGAGTCAAACTTTACGTGCGCGCTCAGCGCGATAATTTCTGGAAGCCCCGTCGGCACTTCGACTCCGCTCGCTAACGCTCGCTTCGCTCAGTGTGACAAAATTTCACTTTACCGGATTATAAAAACCGGATCGTCGCTCGATAAATCTCACGCGCGATTACGGAATAGCGCGAACGGGCGCCGCAGAGGCGCTGGGCTTCGGTCCGAGGTACAACTCATAGGCTGCGTAGGTTGTGAGCGTGTTGGCCCGGCCGAAAGCGCGTCCGATCGAGAACAGTACCTTATGCTGCTCGCCGAGGCTCTTGATCAGTCCGACGCCGAAGCTCGTCGAGCCGCCGATGTCCGCCGTCGGCGCGCTATTGCCATAGATCTCCGCGCCGACGGTCAAGCTGTCGTTGACATCCCGTTCGACTGCGAGGCCTTCGAATGTATAGTCTCGATTGCCGGGTCCGGGATTGTGCCACCATCCGCCGCCCCCGAAGATCGTCCAGGGCCCGATGCTTTTCTGCGCCCACAGGGGTAAGAAAATCTTCGTCTCGGTCTCGTCCGTTCTGGCCTTCAAGTTTCCGGACGGCACCACCACGGCGGGGTAGAACGAAATCTGCGGCATGTTGCCGGTTTCAGGTATGAAGCGCATTTTCAGCGCCACTTCGGCTTCACCGGCCCCTACGTACCAGGGACGGCCCGTAAGGCGCCCTCCCGCGAGCGACGTGGTGACCGAGAACTGGACGTTAGGCATCAGGCCGTAGTTTATCTCAAGCGATGGTATCGTGCCGGAAATCGCGTCGGCATCGTGCGAGTACTGCGAGTTGATGTAGATCTCGTAATGCCGGTAGGGCGTAGGCTCGGGATCATCTGTCTGGTACGGCGGACCGGCCAAGGCGGTGCCGCGGCCGACTTGGACGAGCGCGATCGCAACGACGAGGAACGGGACTATGCGGCGGGCGCAACGGAGTCTCCTCACGGGCGGGCCAGGTTCAACGGCCGTCCTTAGAAGTTCTGCTTGACGGTCCACTCCGACGACGGGAAGGTTTTCTCGAGCTCGTGCCAGTTTCGCAGAAGTTCGTTTGCTTCGTGAGTTTTGCGATATCTTGAAACCCCAAGGAAGTAGAACGCCTCGGGCGCGACGAGCGATGTCGGAAAGCGCTTGAGGACATCCTCGTAGATTTCGCCGGCGGCATCGAACTGCTTCAACCGGAGATGCGCGTGCGCGACCGCGACGAGCAACTGTGGCGCGAACTCGAAGGGCGGCAGGTACCCGTTCCAGCGATAGAGCTCGTTCCCGCCCGCCTCGAGAATGCGGATATCGGGCGTCCAGATGTGCCGATATTTCTGCAAGAGCGGCTCGGCGGAAGCCTGGCTGTTGTCGATCTGTAAGGGTACGCAGTGGGCGGCGATCGCTTCGCCAACGGCGTTCTGTGGATACGTCACGGCATCCAATGCTTTGCAACCCCCTCAAGTGGGGCTGAAGACATCCAATAAGACGAACTTGCCGTCGTTCCGCGCGCGCGCGGTCGCCTCGTCGTATGAATGGAGCCAGTCGATCATGAGCGCACCCTCCGGTCAAGCAATCGAACCTTGCCTTTGCAGCTTCCCGGAGAATCCCCGCACGAAACGCCGGGCCCTAGAGCCGGCCGCCGCGATTTCGGACGCCGCGCCGGGAAACGGTTACCTCCGGTTGAAAGTCGCCCAGAGGGCGAGAACGCTTTCGCCGTCTCTCAGGAGGCCATCATGCGTGCACTTCTCACGAGCTGTCTAGCGATCTCGCTTCTCTGCACTGCGTACTCGGCGGCTGCAGCCCCCCGGCAAGTATCAGTTAGCGTGCGCTACGCGATCTCTCACATTCCGTACAGTCAGGTCACGATTTCTTGCGGCACCTTTACGGGCGGTATTCCCCCGCACATTCCCGGGAGCCGGCCGCTAACGCACTCCTGGAAAGCTCCAACCGCGCCGAGCGGTACGGTGACGATGTCGCTCGCCGTAGCGCCGGCGACATTCTGGATCGGCTGCTGGGCCTCGACCAGTGTTCCCGCGGGATTCAACATGGCGCGCACGACGCCCAAAATGGTCGTGGCCTCGGTTTCGAATCCGATCCAGATGCCGCTCAAGCCGGTCACGTTTTTAACGGCGCTCACGATCGTCGGAAAAGGACCTTAAGCACCTCGAGGAGCCTGTGCGCTAAGGAGGGCAAAGCGGAATCAGGCGCAAAGCGCACCGATTCTCAAGGCAAGGAGGTTTGCGATGGCTCTCTTAATCGGTGACACGGCCCCCGACTTTGAAGCGACTACCACGCAAGGCAAAATCCGCTTCCACGAATGGATCGGCGACGGCTGGGCTGTGCTATTCTCGCATCCAAAAGATTTCACGCCGGTTTGCACGACCGAGCTCGGCTACATGGCGAAAATAAAGCCGGAGTTCGACAAGCGCGACACCAAGATCATCGGCTTGAGCGTCGACGCCGTCGACGATCATTCGCGATGGGCGAATGATATCAAAGAGACTCAAGGCTTCGCGCCCAATTATCCGATTATCGGCGACACCGACCTCGCAATCGCGAAAGCTTGGGGGATGTTGCCCGCGGACGCCTCCGGCGAAGCAGCCCAACGCACGGCGGCCAACAACTCCACGGTGCGCAACGTCTACGTCATTGGGCCGGACAAGAAAATCAAGCTCATGCTGATCTATCCGATGACGACCGGGCGCAACTTCGACGAGGTGTTACGCGTGCTCGATTCGCTGCAACTGACGGCGAAGCACAAGGTCGCGACGCCGGTCAATTGGAGGGACGGCGAAGACGTCATCATCGCGGGCTCGGTTTCCGACGAGGACGCGAAGAAGACGTACCCGCAAGGCTGGAAGTCGCCGAGGCCCTATATCCGCATCGTTCCGCAGCCGGGACGCTAGCTGGCTAACTACCCGCTTGATCCTGCGCTTTTCGGAGGAAGGGCGCTACGAGATCGATCGGTATCGGCAAAACCATCGTGGAGTTATGCTCGGCGGCAACTTCCGTGAGCGCCTGTAGGAAACGAAGCTGCAGGGCCATAGGCTGAGTCGAGATCTTCTCCGCGGCCATCACGAGTTTTTCCGCAGCTTGATACTCGCCCTCAGCGTTGATGACTTTGGCGCGCCGCTCTCGTTCGACTTCGGCCTGTCTGGCCATCGCCCGCTTCATCGTCTCGGGCAAAACGACGTCGCGCACCTCGACGAGGGTGATCTTGATTCCCCAGGGCTCGGAACCTTCGTCGATCAACTTTTGAAGTTGCTGGTTGATTCGATCGCGCTGGCTCAACAGTTCATCCAACTCATGTTGGCCGAGTACGCTGCGCAGCGTCGTTTGGGCCAGAAGAAACGTGGCCTTCGAAAAATGCTCCACCTTCACCACCGCATCTTCCGGAACCACCACGCGAAAGTAGAGCACCGCATCGACGGTCACCGGCACGTTGTCCCGCGTCATCATCTCCTGGCGAGGCACATCGAGGGTCACGACGCGTAGGTCGATTCTGACCATCCGATCGACGATCGGAATGAGGAAAACGACGCCGGGTCCCTTGACCGGCAACAGCCGGCCAAGGCGGAAGATCACCGCTCGCTCGTATTCACGTAAGATCTTCAGCGCGGCGGAAAGCAACGCGATCAATACGATGATAATCGCTATTGGAACGAGAGTCAGAGCGTTCATTTTCCATTCCTTCTTTACTGCTGGGTTTCCGTCGCTTTGCGCACTTTCAAGCGCAACCCGTGCATCTGCTCCACGCGGATAGGCTGCCCCGCCGCAATGATGCCGCCCGCCGTCTCCGCGCTCCACAGCTCGCCTTGTACAAACACGGTGCCCGACGGGGCGAGATCGCTCCGTGCCACGCCGATCGCGTCGATGAGCCCCTCGCGACCCGTTCGAACATTGCGGCTTTGGGCCCGGACTCCAGCACCTACAGCAAACATGAAGAACCCTGCGGTCAGTGCGGCGATCGTCAGTATGAGGATCAACGAGATACGCAAGAACGGAGCTTGGTACTCGGTGAGAAGCACCGCGCCGAGAATAAACGACGCGATTCCACCGGCGGTCAGGATGCCATGCGTCGGCACTTTGATATCGGCAACGAACAAGATTAGCGAAAAACCGATCAGCAGCAACCCGGCGACATTCACCTCGACCACGGCAAATGAGGTGAAAGCCAGAATGAGCGCGAGTCCTCCGATCACGCCCGGGAAAACCGAGCCGGGGTTGCTCAACTCGAAAATAATCCCATACATCCCAATCGTCATCAGGATAAGGCCGACGTTCGGATCGCTGAGGAGCAGCAGGAGTTGCTCCGAGATATCCATTGGAACTTCGACGATCTTCGCGGTCCGAGTCTGGAGGTAACGTGGGCCGGCTGCCGTCTGCAGCTTCCGGCCGTCGACCTTCGCGAGTAGCTCGCGAGGAGTGTCCGCAATGAGGTCGATGACATGGAGGCGGAGTGCCTCATCGTCGGTGATGGAGACGCTTTGCCGGACGGCCTGTTCTGCCCAAGCGGCGTTTCGTCCGCGCCGGACGGCGAGACCCCGAATCCCCGCGACGGCGTCGTTGGTGAGCTTGGTCATCTCCGTCTTGTCAACGCCACCGGCGGCGCCGCCGCCGACCCCGACGGGATGGGCCGCGCCGAGATGCGTCGCGGGAGCCATCGCGGCGATGTTCGCCGCGTAAGTAACGAAGACTCCCGCAGACGCGGCGCGAGCGCCACTCGGATACACATACACTATGGTGGGTACGGACGAACCGAGCATCGCCTTGGTGATATCTTGCATCGATTTCATCAAGCCACCCGGAGTGTCCATTTCGATGACCAGCGCCTGCGCGTTCTCGAGTGCGGCTCGACGTAGACTCCGGAACACGTACCGAGCCATCGCGGGGCCGATCACCCCGTCAAGCCGGACAACATCGACCACTGGAGCGCCGCGCTTTGAGATGGACGCCTGCGCACATTCCGATGCCGTCCAGGTAACGAATATTACCAGGAGAGCCGTCACGAGAACGAGGAACGCGTTTCGCAGGCGCATGTGCGGAACAGGGGGTGGTCTTCTGTTTTAGTCCCACTCCTCCCCGGCAAGTCGACGCTGCGAGCGATCAATCCGCTCCAAGAGGACGTCGGGCGATTCGAAGGGATGTCGCCGAATAGATACTATTTCCACAACATGACGCCGGATCAGGCTGATTTAGAGCGGGAGATTCGCGTCGTCCCGGTATGGCGAATACGCGATTTCCACGACGATGATCTCGACGACGCGATCCGCCTGCTTCTCGAGGAGTCTCGCGATGGCGACGCACGGTCGGTGATCCCGCTGGCCGAAGTTCTCGCGGAGGTGCGGAATGGTCAGCCCGCGCTCGTTGCCGAAGTCGGCCATGAACTGGTAGGCGCCGTCTTCAGCACCGTCAACGGCGAGCGCGCCTGGGTCTTGCGGCTTGCCATAGCGGCGGGATGGCGCAACCGCGGCATCGGCAGCGGCTTGCTCGCGCAACTGGAACGCCGGCTGGTCAATCACGGCGCTCGCCGTTCGTTAGCGCTCTTGCCGGCGGACGAGTTCGGGGCCTCGGAATTCGCGCGAGCCGGCTTTGTCGCGCGCCAGGGGATCGTGCTGTTCGAGTGGGCCGCATCGGTCGATCCGGCGCAGGTGAGCCTCCTGGAAGGTTTGGGCGGTGTCGTGCTGCCTCCCGGCCGCTGGGCAGCGGTGGCCGGAATGGACCGGGAAAAAGCGCTGATCGAAAGCCGCGTCGTGCTACCGCTCGAGCGGGCCGAAGAAGCCGCGCGCTTCGGGGTGAGCACACCGCGCGCGATCGTGCTCTTCGGGCCGCCGGGCACCGGTAAGACGACGTTCGCCAAAGCGATCGCCTCGCGCCTGGGCTGGCCCTTCGTCGAAATCTTCCCCTCGCGATTGACTGCGGAGTCTCCAGGCGGACTGGCAGCGGCGCTGCGCGAGACCTTCACGAAGCTCGAAGACCTCGAGCGAGTCGTCCTGTTCATCGATGAAGTCGAAGAGATCGCTCCCGCTCGCGCGGGACAGAGCTACTCGCCGGTGCACGCGGTCACTAATGAATTGCTAAAGTTGTTTCCGGTTTTCCGCGAACGCGAACAGCGTCTACTCGTCTGCGCGACCAATTCGGTCCGTTCGCTGGACCCGGCGTTCCTGCGCCCGGGACGTTTCGATTACGTGCTGCCGATCGGCCCGCCCGACCCAGCCGCCCGTCGCGCCATCTGGACCCGTTTCATTCCTCCGGCGGCCGCCGGCGTCGATTTGGACGCAATCGTAGGCTCCAGTGAATCTTTCACTCCGGCCGACATCGAGTTCGCCGCGGGAAAAGCCGCTCAGGCGGCATTCGAGCGTTTCGTCAAACAGGATGCCGATAGCGCAGACGCGACCCTCACGACTCAGGACTACTTGGAGGCCATCTCCAAAACGCGTCCGACGCTCACGGCGGCGATGGTCGAGGACTTCAACGCCGACATCGAAAGCTTCGCGCGCCTCTAAGAAACTGCCGGCGCAATAGGCGTCATCTCTCGATTTGGAGTGCTGCTGCGGCGGCGGCCGTCATATCGGCTAGTGCTCGTGCGACGGCCTCGGCTCCGGCCGGCGGCTCATGCGTGATCCACGCTTCCAGAATCGCGACCTGAGCCCCGGCCAATGCCGCGGCGACGACCGGGCGTGCCACCATGAAACCAGCGCGGCGTTCTTCGAGCCGTTCTTCCAGGAGACGCGCAAGCAAGCGGGTCACAGCAGCCCGCGACGATCCGAGCAGCGTCGGAGCCATGAGGTTACGATTTGCCCACATGTGCTCGAGGATGCCGCGCAGCCGCGCATCGGCGTGGCCGACCCGTAACACGTCGGCCAGCGGCGTGAGGATCGGCGCAAGACTTTGCTCGAGGACGTCGTGCTTGTTCTGGAAGTGCTCGTAGAAAGTCGAACGCCCGATGTTGGCGCGAGCGATCATGTCGCGAACGGTCACGCGGGAGTAGCCGCGTTCGAAAAGCAGTTCGTTGAACGCGGCGACGATCGCACTTCGCGTGCGATCGATGCGGCGATCCCGGACACGGGCGCGTGGATGTCCGGAAACGGACGCAGACGGGCGATGGTCCATCGACTTCACGCCGAGCTCTGCTACGGTCGAGGTTACTTCACCCGTGAGGTTCCTGCCGCATGTCCAAACCAGAGCCCATTCTCAGCGAGAACGCGTCGCCGCGCGGCGCCGTCGCCGGAGTCGCGATCGTGCTTTCGAGCCTCGTCGGAATGATTGCGGTCGCGCATCATCCCTCGGCGCACCACGTGCGCGACGGCGCCGACCTTTTGGCGCAAATCGTCGCCCTTCGCGTTACCGACCAGGCCGTGCACGCGGCGGCCATCGCCGCTGAGGGCGGCCTCTTGTTCGGCTTCTTGGTCTTTGCGCTCCGCCGCGGGATCCGCGGCAATGCGGTGCTCGCGGGATTGGTCGGCTACGCCGTCGGGGCCGTCGCCGTCATCGGTGCGGCCGCGATCGACGGGTTCATTACCCCTGCGCTGGCAGCCCACTACGCGGCCGCGTCGCCAGCAGAGATTTCCGTCGCCGTGCAGCTCATCACCGCGTGCGCGATCGCCATCCAAGTACTCACCAAAATCTGGCTGTTCGCAGTGTCGCTCGCGGTGATCGTCTGGTCCGCCGGAATCGTGCGAGGCACGCCAATGCAGCGAGGGATCGCCGTTCTCGGGTTCGCCTCGAGCGCGCTCTTGGTCGTCGCCGGCCTGTTGGCCGGAAACGTGAACGCACACACCCTTGGAGTCATCGTGCTCGTTCAGACGGTGTGGGCGGTCGCGATCGGCGTGCTGATGATCCGCGACGAGATCTAGGGTGCCACGCCGCGCACGATTACGTCACAACGCTTTGTCTATAACAAGGCAATGCGGCGTGCCCGACCCGTCATGGACTGAGAACGACGTCGTCTGACCGCTCGAGTACCAGATATTCATCAGCCAAGGATTCGAGTTGGAGAAAATACCCACCTGACCCGTGCCGGTGCCGGCCAGGCTGAGAAATATGTCCGAGATGCCGGATTGCGTCGCGCAATCCGGGTCGGTAGCACTCATGGCGGAGTCACTCCACGCGCAGGAGCCGGCGCCCGCGGGGCTTTGCCCGCGCTTAAAGTGGATCCGCACAACTTTCTGTTGCTGGTCGAACTCTTCCGGAAGCGGGGCCTTGCACGTGAGCGTCTTGGGCCAAGTCTTTATGAAAGTGGAACGTAATCGCTCATTGACCGCGGAGAACGGCCTTTGCGTCGGAGCCGGCGTGCTGACGGCCACGGTCAAGTCAGGCGACGGGTTGGCCGGTGACGCAACTCCGGCGACAAAAGCCGTCATCACCAGGCAAAGAAAAACCGCAGGTTTGAGATACGCGCTAGGATTCATCCATCGCCACCCTTTCAGGTCATGGAAGTGAGCAAGTTCCATGCACTTGTAGGTCCGCAATTTAGAGAGAACACGAAGAATTCCCGCTGCCGAATGCGATCCTTGACGAACCGTGAAGCATTTGTGAGAGTCGGTACGCTCACATTTCAGTACCGTTTCATCTAAGGCAGTCATCATGTCCTCATGAAAACGACATCGATCGTGTTCGGATTGTTGGCAGCGGCGCTCGTTGCAGGATGCAGCGGCGGCGGTTCCGGTAGTTCGCTCACACTCCAACCCACACCGGCGACCCCCGTTTCGACGAGTTCGCCGGGCAACAACAACAACAGCAATAACAGCAGCGTCCTCTCGACGACGAACATCAGCGGCGGACCGGCTTTCGTTACGGCGAGCCAACAGCCGGTCTACGTCTACGACGGCGACACCGTAGCCAACCAATCGAATTGCACCATGGCATCCGGATGCTTAGCCATTTGGCCCTCGGTTCCACCGCCGGCCGGTGTCTCGATATCCGCGCCGTGGTCGGTCTTCACGCGCAGCGACAATGGCGCACAGCAACTTGCGTACAACGGCAAACCGCTCTACACATTCGTCAGCGACTCGCAACCGGATATGGCAACCGGTGATGGTTTCCAGAACTTCCACATCGCCCGGCCGTCCTCAAGCACCGGGTCGGGTGGCAGCACTCCCCCGCCGGGTGGCGGCGGCGGATACTAATCGCCACCGTTACATCATCATCAACCGTCCGAGACGCACCGACGCGGGTCCCCCGACGACCCGCGTCGGCGTTTCGCGGATGATGTCGTCACGTTTTCGTCCCCGCTACACGAGCTCGCGTACGATTACGGCTCCCACGCCATTTCGGCTGCGCCGCGTCGATATCTCAACGTCAATGCCGAGACGACCCAGCACCGACAAGAGCCTATCGATCGAAAATGCCGACAGGTGGCCAGAAGCGATTCGCGAGATGTCGGGCTGACTAAGGGCAACGACCTCCGCGGCTTCCGTTTGAGTCAAGCTGCGCCGCTCGATCTCACGGTTTATGATAATCATCAGCTGTGACTTGATGTGAAGTTCGACTGGATTGGGCAAATCCAAATCGGCGAAAACGTTGCCGCTACTCCGTTCGAATTCCACGACCTCGTTATTGCGTTTGCGTTTTGGCATAATGCTCACGTGCTTGCTTCAGACGATGCTCGCATCTGGCGCCTAGTTCATGGCATTATAGCAGTTTTGACATAATCCGGGAAGGGCCGAGGCAGGACGACCGGTCGCGATTCAGCGCATCTGATGGGTTTCATCGCTGATGCCAGTCACGCGGGAATCAGCGAATATCAACGCTCGGCGGGCTCTCTTTGGCCGTTTCTCGGGCGCGGGCGCGCCTTGACGTCACCTTGCTTTAGTCGTCGCTCGCTGGAGAAAGGATGACGATCGACGAGCGCCATTCGTCAAACCAAACGGCGGCGCCGACGAGCGGATCGGTGAGGTGTGAGAAAGCTGTCTCCACTTCTTCTCGAGTGCATGCTTGCGTGCTACCCGCATCGCGAAGGGATTTATCGACGAGAAGTATCGCGGCCTCGACGTTGAGGCGCGGCGCGTCGCCGCGAACGTCTTGGGCAGCAGCGGTGCGCTGAGCGTCCCAGCCTTCGCGGCGAATCAAGTGGGCGACGGTGGCGAGTCGCTTGAGGCGGCCGTGGCGCCGCTCCCAGAGAAGATCGCCGATCTCCTCAGTGGCGAAGCCGGGGACGAAGATCGCGCGGACCTCCAGCGGATTTGCGCGGACATGGAGCAGCGTCGCGATCTCGGCGACGGTGAACGCGGTGACTTTGTGGTCCTTGAGTTCGTTGAGGAGTTCGAGCTCTTCGGGAAACTCGGGACCGATCACCACCGCGAAGCCGGCGTGGTAAGGCGCCATGAATTTCGCCGCCTCAGGCGCCACGTTGCGTTCGCCGACGACGCCTTTGGCGGTTTTACACTCGAGCACGATGCGATAGCCGAGCGGGCCGAGCTGCGCGTCGGCGACACCGTCGGGTTCGGCGCGAGCACCGAGATGCCGCGTCAAAAAGCCTAGGTGCGCGAACGCATCGCAGCAAGCGAGTTCGAATGCGGTTGGGTCCTCGCCGGTCGACGTATCGTCGAGCCGTGCGATGATCGCGTCGGCGTCAGCGTCGGGCGCCGGCGCCGGAAGATCGACGAAGTCGGGCCAGTCGTCCGCCGGCTCGTTGATGCGGAAGTTGCGCTCCGCGTCTTGGACGATCTGCGGTTTCCGGCCGTGGCCGCGCGCGCGCGCGATATACTCGATCAGCGCGGTATAGATGTATTTGCGAGTCGTGCGACTCGGAACGAGTCCCCGCGCCAGAGCTTCGGCAAGAATTTGATCGGCGTTGCGAACTCTTCCGTCTTCGAGGATGGTTATCGCTGCGACAATGACACGGCCGCGGGGTGCGGACACGGCTTCCATGTCCGGAACGCTAAGAAACATGCGGGTGACCTCCGGAAAATGTTGATCGCCGATGCGCTTTACTTCCATCGCGAAGATGTCGCCGCGTTCGGCGAGGCGCGCGGGAAAGGTCTCGATGGTGAAAGCATCCGGGTTGACGTCTTCAAGTTCGTCCCAAAGGATCGGTGTGGCGACGGGCAGGTGAGACGCGCCACGAAGGCTGTACGGGAGCACGCTAAAGTGATGGCGCGCATTCGAGAGGACGTGAAGGTGGACGCGATCGTCGTTTACGGTGTTCGGTGCGTCCGAGAACAGATCGGGGTCGGCCGCGATCGCGCGTTTGCAGAGTCGATGAAGCCACCGACGGACGACCTCGGCGAGCGGCGCATCGGCCACGGGAATCCAGAGAGCGATTCCGTTGAAGCCGTCCAACAGGATCGCGCCGTCGAGGCGATCGTCCTGGAGGTGCCGGCGGATGCGCATAGCGCCCGTGCGGATGCGATCGAACGCCGAATGCGAGAGAATGAGCCGCGCGAAGCGGAGGCGGTCCTCATCGGTCGGAAGCGGCGCCCAACCGTGGTATTCGACCGCGAACTTGCGATAAACCAGCCAGACCAGCTTGGTCGCCGCCAGCGGGATGCCGGTGATGGCGTAGTGGGGCTTCTCTCCGAAGCCCGCCAGGAAGTTCGCGTACACGATAGGCTCGCCGGCAAAGCCGGCTTCGAGAAGCGGACCGACGCGCTCGTAATGCGCGGCGATCGCGGGTTCGAGGTCGACGAAGCCAGGCGGTCGGAAGCCCGGGGACTCTTCGATGCCGTCCATGCGTCGAGAATAGCACGGAATTGTTGCCGGAATGTTACCGGCCTACCGGCGAACCACCGGGCGAGACGGAGCGAAAAGCGCCGCGGTTGGGATGCCTGATACAGAGCGCCTTTGCGGGTAAACGGCTGCTCACGAACCAAAAGCGCGACTTACTTCGCGAACCCGGCTTCCTCGCCAGAGTGAGTTGAGGAGGCTACGCGCACAGTGTTGTCAACGTACGCTTGTAGCACTCGTGTACCGTCGATCTCTACGTCGCGACCCTTAACAAAGTTGTGGGCGAAGAGGCCGGGTAGGCCGAGGAACGCCCAGGATATGATTGTTGCTGTGGACGAGGCGCCAACCTTATTCTCGCCCTCCTCGGTCTTGCGTTGGCTGCTGAGTCGCACTTTCTCACCGCTGACTACGTACACCCAATCGATCTGGAGGCCGATAGTTCCGGCCTTGCCGTGAGAACCGGCTTGCTGAACGCTGAGGACCTCTCCCTGTCCGCCTGCCCCCTTGGCGATCACTAACCAGCCATCTATCGCGACGTCCTTTGCGACCGTGATCGAAAAAGTGTCTCCTACCTTGGCAGTCCCCGAAGAAAGCTTGTCGACGAGTTGAACGCTAACCGGCGCTCCACCGGGCAGAGTCACCATCTGAGTTCCCGGTTTAAGCGTCGATAATGAGTTTGTCGATGAGCCTGATGACGGAATCACCACTGTCGCATCCGGCAAACTTCTCGTTTGCCCTGACGACGCCGTCTGTGCAAGGGCAGCTGGCGCGAAGTGCATTGTGAGTGCGGCACACGAAGCGACAATGAGATAACCGGGCTTCCATGCAAAAGGAAACGATGAGCGCATAGGCTCTCCCGAGGACCCAAATCTGCGAAAAGGAGCGGCGCGCAGATACAACCTGCCCGCGGACTCCGAGTCGGATGAAACGACCTAAAGGGTCAAATTAAGAAGAGCTTCCGGTTCGGTACTTTTGATATGCCAGTTAACCCCGCGTCCCACCTGTATTCTTCGTGTTTTTAGCATAATAGCGCACTACATCGTCCCTGAAAGAGGTGCCCCGTGTTGAGTTTCCGCCTAGCGAAACTCGTACTCTAGATCAAGCAAGCGTACTTCTAGAGAGAAAAGCTAAAGAATATACGTACTCAAGTTGGCGTTGCGGACGATGTCGGTGAGCTTCGTCTTAACGTATTGCGCGTCGATGACGACTGAACCGTGGTCCTCGGGCGCGCCATACGAAACGTCTTCGAGTAGCCGCTCCAGCACGGTATGCAGCCGGCGCGCCCCGATGTTCTCCGTCTGATCGTTGACCTGCATCGCGAAGAGCGCGATTTGTTCGATGCCCTCGGGCGTGAATTCAACCGTTACGTTTTCCACGCCGAGTAATTGTTTGTACTGTTCGGTCAGCGCGTTCTTGGGCTGGGTCAGGATTCGCTTGAAGTCGTCGGCGGTCAGCGTATCCAGCTCGACGCGGATGGGGAAGCGGCCCTGCAGCTCGGGGATCAAGTCCGACGGTTTGCTCATGTGGAACGCCCCGGCGGCGATGAACAGCACGTGATCGGTCTTGACCTGGCCATATTTCGTGTTGACCGTGCTGCCTTCGACGATCGGCAGGATGTCGCGCTGGACGCCTTCGCGCGAGACGTCGGGGCCGCGGCCTTCGCGTCCGCCGGCGACCTTGTCGATCTCGTCGATGAAGATGATCCCGTTCTCACCGGCCCGGCGCAGCGCTTCACGCTTGACGGCATCCATGTCGATCAATTTGTTGGCTTCTTCTTGTTCAAAGATGCGGCGCGCTTCGGAGACCGTGACGCGCTTGTGCACCTTCTTCTTCGGCAAGAGGCCGCCGAGCATCTCGCCCATGTCGCCGCCCCCGCCCGAATCGAAACCCTGGCCGATCACGCCGATCGGTAAACTCTGCGCTTCTTCCGTCTCGACGTCGACGAGCCGCACATCGTAGAATCCGCGCAGCACGTCGTCGCGCGCTTGCTCGCGCGTCTGTTTCGCATCGGGCGGTACCGTGGAGTTTGCCGCTTGCTGTTGCGGCGTCATCTGCTGTTGAAACCCTTGGCCGAAAATCGACCCGAGCGCTTGCGCCATTGGATTCGCGGGCTGCGCAGCTTGTGGCGCGCGCGTCTCGGGGAACAAGAGATCGATCACGCGCTCGATGGCCGCCGCTTCGGCGAGTTCTGCGACCTCGGCGCGCCGTTCGTCCTGCACCATTCGGACCGCGGCCTCGACCAAATCGCGAGCCATCGACTCGACGTCGCGGCCGACGTATCCGACCTCGGTGTACTTGGTTGCCTCGACTTTGACGAAGGGAGCGCCGGCAAGCGCCGCGAGGCGGCGCGCGATCTCCGTCTTTCCGACGCCCGTGGGACCGATCATCAGGATATTCTTGGGGATGATCTCTCGCTTCATCTCGTCGCCGAGCCGCTCGCGACGGTAGCGGTTGCGCATCGCGATCGCGACGGCGCGCTTCGCCTTCGCTTGCCCGACGATGTAGCGATCGAGTTCGGCCACGATCTGGCGCGGCGTGAGCGCGCGTGGATCGCCGTTCACAGCGCCGCCGCTAACTCGTCGTACAGATAGGCCACGGTTTCGATTCCGCGATAAAATTGGTTCAGGTCGAATTTCTCATTGGGTGCGTGGGTGCAATCATCGGGCAGGCCAACCCCCATCAGGATCTGCGGCAGTCCGAGGATTCGGTCGAACGACGACACCGGGCCGATCGTTCCACCGCTGCCGGCAAAGACCGGTGGCTTGCCGAAGCCGCGCTCCATCGCGCGCGCCGCTGCTACAACCGCGGGATGGTCGCGCGAGGTTGCGACCGCGCGCGTGTCGCCGCCGCTCCTGATCTCGACGCGAACGCCCGGCGGCGCGACTCGGTCGAGATGATCGGTCACCGCGCGCCGAATATTCGCCGGTTCTTGGCCCGCGACGAGGCGCGCGGTTAGTTTGGCCTTGGCCCAACTCGGCACAATGGTCTTTGTACCCGGTCCTTGGTATCCGCCCCAGATTCCGTTGATTTCGAGCGTCGGCCGGAACCATACGCGCTCGAGCGGCGGCCGTTTGCGTTCGCCGCCGGCGAGCTCACTGACGCCGAGGCTCTTCGCCGTCTCCGTCTCGTCGTATGGCAGAGCCGCGAGTTCCGCGCTTGCTCGCTCGTCGAGATCGCGGACGCCGTCGTAAAAACCGTCGACTGAGATCTTGCCGTCGCGATCGCGCAAGGTCGCGATCATCTTGGCGAGCGCCTCGATGGGATTCGTGACGATGCCGCCATAGCCGCCGGAATGCAGGTCGCCCGACGGCCCGTGGACGGTGACTTCCCAGCTCACCAGGCCGCGCAACGAAACGGTCAGCGACGGCACGTCCTTGGAGAAAACCGGCGTATCGGAAACGACGACGACGTCGCAGGCCAAACGCTCCTTTTCGCGTGCGAGAAATGCCTCGAAGTTGGGCGAGCCGATCTCTTCTTCGCCCTCAACGATGACTTTGATATTGAGCGGCAGCCGCCGATGCGAACGCAAATGTGCTTCGATCGCGGCGACGTGCATCATCACCTGGCCCTTGTCGTCGACGGCGCCGCGTCCGTAGAGTTTGCCGTCGCGGACGGTTCCGACGAACGGCGGCGAATTCCAGAGCTCGACCGGGTCTTCGGGCTGAACGTCGTGGTGACCGTAAATCAGCGCGGTAGGTTTTCCGGGAGCATTGAGCCACTCGCCGTACGCGACCGGCAAGCCATCAGTCTCCAGAACCGCGCAGCCCTCGAGACCCGCGACGCGCATCCGTTCGACCGCCAACGCGGCGGAGCGGCGAACGTCGCCGTGCCGAGCCGGATCTGCAGAAACCGACTGACACGCCATCCAATCGATCAATTCGGCGAGATAACGTTCGCGATTCTCGCGAACGAAGTCAATCATCCAAGCGGAGATCGGTCAGCGGCCCGCGCCAGTTTTGCGCGATCTCGAGCGACAGCGCGCGGGCCTCGTCGGTCAAGCCCTCGCGCGTCAACGTCTGCATCAAGCCGAAGAGCGCGCGAGCGTTGTGCGGCGTGCGCTTGAGCTCGGCACGGTAAGCCGCCTCGGCGCCGGCGTAGTCCCCCGCCTGAAAGAGGATGGAGCCGAGCCACTCGCCGGTCGGGAAATACCATGGCGGAAAAACCTCCGGCGGCAACGGTGCGACCGTCGCAACAACCTCGCGCAGCCGGGCCGTCGCGGTCGCGTCGTCCCCTTCCAGATGAGCGACGCGTGCCGCCAGCAGCTTGTCGACCGAACCGGCGGCGTTCTTCAGAAAGCCGGTCATTTCTAAAAGCGCCTGATCGAGTATGGCCAATTCCGCGTGCGCCGATGCCGCGTCATGTTTTCCGGCGAACGCGACACCCCGTGCGTAGTGCATCCCCAAGGCATCGTAGCTGTTTGTGTTCGCGGGAAGCGGCAACGCCAAGACATCATTCCAGCGGCGCTCCCGCGCGAAAGCAAGCGCATCGAGCATACCGCGACCGCGTGTCGCACGTGCGATGGCGAGGGCGCGTTCGGTCTCGGCGCGATCGTCGAGCATCAACGTCCCACCGAGATAGAAGTCGAGATTATGAAAGAAATAGTCGAGTTGCGCCGGCGTTTTGCCGACGCTGGCCGCGTAGCGCCGGTCGTCGTCGACGGCGATCTTGTTGTCGCGTTCCAGCGGCCCGAAGAGTCCGTTGTCTAGATAATTGTGACCGGACATGTGGACCAGATGCGACGCAGCCGGTTCGGCCGGCAGCGCGCTCAACTTCATCGCGCTCGGCAGCGCGCGGACGGCCACGCCCGGGAAATCCATGACGTGGACGTAGTAGTGGTTGGCGCCAACGTGATTGGAATCGCGCTTCAGCACCGATTCCAACAGCGCCGCCAGCGGCGCCGCCGAGCCGGTCGGCTGGCCGTCTTTCCAGCCCCATTCGTCGGTGTCCATGACGCTCTCGGCGTACAGCGTCGCGGCGTCGAGGTCGTCGGGATAGTCGGCGTGGAGTTTCGCCATCGCATCGCGATACGCGAGATAGCCGCCGCGGGCGGCGGCGGCGCCCTCATATTTCGCCGCATAGCGGACGGCGAGCGCGGCGACGTACCGTTGCTCCTCCGGCGACGCACCGGATGCGAGCGCCTTCGCCTTCGCGAGCGCTTCGTTCGCCGCCGTGACGCGCGCGGCGTTCATCCCGTAGTTGAGATTCGGGCCATTGGCTAATGCGACGCCCCACCACGCCATCGCCAACTTCGGATCGAGTTCGGCGGCCTTTGCGAAGCGCTTCGCCGATTCGTCGCGGTTGAAGGCATAGACCAACGTCAGGCCCTCGTCGAATTTCTGTTGCGCCTCAGGATTCTGCGTGCTCACCGCGTGGTGCACGAGCGCCGGCTGCGGCGTGACCGCCAGCGGCATCAACTCTTGCGCGTAGAGCGGGGTGGCGCTCAAGACGCAGAGCAATATCGCGGAGGGCGCAAGAAACCTCGTCATAACAACTTTCCGTCATAGCATAGCGTCAATTCCAAGTCCTGCAGGAAAAGAACCCAAGACGACCACGGAGAAAATCCCAAACGTGGCATCGACCAAACCGCCCGGCGAACCCCTCGCCATGCGCGCCGGCGATACGCTGAAGGTTCTGTGCTCAGTCCCTTGTCGCGTCGCGCTGCTGAACCTCGACGAGTTGGAAGGGCGCAACGCCGTTATGCGCGACCCGGCCGAATCGCCGGAGTCGCGCGAGCATCTTCTCGAAGTCGATCGGCGAGACCACTACTTCGTCGTCCTAGACCGCGAGGGCGTCAGCGTGACGTTCGAACACTGCCGCGGACAACGAGTCATCGAACGCGGTATGCTCGGTCCGGGCCTCGGCTAACGCCGCACCTGACCACAAACGGCGAGGCGTCAAGTGCTTTCCACGACGATGTCGGCGTTGGTGTAGATATCGATCGTTCCGGCGACGAGTAGCGCCTCTCGCGCGATCGTCTCGACGTCGAGCGACGTATGGCGCAACAGCGCCGTCGCCGCGGCCTGCGCGTAGGGGCCGCCGCTGCCGATCGCCGCGACACCTTCGTCGGGTTCGATCACGTCCCCGGTCCCGCTTAAAATGAAGAGGTGATCGGCGTTGCCGACGATCAGCAGCGCTTCGAGGCGCCGCAAAGCGCGATCCTGACGCCAATCTTTCGCCAGCTCGACCGCGGCTCGCACGATGTCTTTGTATTCAGAGAACTTCGCCTCGAATTTCTCGAGCAGCGTAATCCCGTCGGCCGCCGATCCCGCGAAGCCGGCAAGCACCTTCCCGTCGGCGATGCGCCGCACTTTTCGCGCGCCGTGCTTGACGATCGTTTTGTCGAGCGTCACCTGGCCGTCGCCGGCGATGGCCAACTTGCCGTCGCGCCGGACGGCGAGGATCGTGGTCGAGCGAATCTTCACGAAGCCACCATAACGGCCGCTGGAAGGTCAACGCCGATCGAGAGCTGCCACTCCGTGAGGAGTGCGAGCGCGCGTTCGGACATGAGGTGGCGCCGCTCGCGTTTGTCGCGCGGTGCGCTCGGCAGCGGCGAAAAATACGCCCAGCTCACGTTCGAAGGCTGGAAGTCGGGCGAATCGGCATTCTGCAGATGAGCGACGACGGCGCCGAGCGCGGTATCGGCCGGCGCGATCGGCGGTTGCATCCCGCGCGTGACGGAGGCTGCCGAGATCGCGGCAAGGGCGCCGCACGCGGCGGCTTCAACATAACCTTCGGCGCCGGTGATCTGGCCGGCAAACCACGTCCGTTCGAAACCGCGCAGACGCAGATCAGGCAAGAGATAACGCGGAGCGTCGATGAACGAGTTGCGGTGCATCACGCCGAGTCTGAGCCATTCGGCATTCGCGAATCCTGGGAACTTACCGAACGCTTCCTTCTGCGCCGGCCACGTCAGACGAGTTTGGAAGCCGACCAAGTTGTATGCGGTTCCCGCGGAGTTTTCTTTGCGCAGCTGGACGACCGCATACGGCGTCTGCCCGGTCCGCGGGTCGCGCAGGCCGACCGGTTTGAGCGGCCCGAAGCGCATCGCGTCGTCACCACGCAACGCCATCTCCTCGACGGGTAAACAGCCTTCGAAGTACGGGACCTTCGCGACGCCGCCGGACTCGAAATCCTTCGGCTGATGTTTCGGCAGCTCGCGCAGTTCGCGCACGAGCGTTTCGTATTGTTCGCGCGTGAGCGGGACGTTGAGATAATCGTCGCCGTCACCCTTGTCGTAGCGCGACTTGCGGTACATCGGCTCGAGGTCGAGCGAATCCGCCGCAACGATCGGCGAAGCGGCGTCGTAGTAGTGCAGCCGGGGACGCGTCCGGCCGCCCTCGAGCGGGACGAGAGCCAACAGGCCGTCGATCGCCTTCGACAGCGACTCGGAAGGTAACGGGCCGCAGGTGACGATCGTCGGAATCTCGGGATCGATCGCCGTCACTTCGTCGCGGACGATTCGCACGAGCGGCTCGGCCGCCAGCCGCGTTTCGACGAGCGTCGCGAATTGCACGCGATCGACCGCCAGCGCGCCGCCGGCCGGGACCGACGCGCGACGCGCGCTGGTCACGATCAACGAATCGAGCCGCGACAGCTCCTCCTTCAGCAGCCCGACTGCGTTTTCGAGCGAAGCACCGCGCAACGAATTGCTGCAGACGAGTTCGGCGAGCGAATCGGTCACGTGGGCCGGACCCCGCCGCTGCGGCCGCATCTCGTAGAGCTCGACCGCGATCCCGCGTCGCGCGAGTTGCCAGGCGGCCTCGCAGCCGGCGAGACCACCGCCGACGACGCGAACGGTCACGCGCCGGCCGGCTCGGGCTCGCGCTCCGCGGCGGCGCCGATGGAACTCGCGTCGTGATTTTTGTCGGCGCTGCATTCGAAGGTCACAACGCCGCGCCGGGACTTTGCCGTGACGTACGCTCCGCAGATGGGACACGGTTCGGGGACGACGCGATCCCACGAGACGAAGTCGCAGGCGGGGTAGTTCGCACAACCATAAAAGGTGCGGCCGCGCCGCGAGCGGCGCTCGACGATCTTACCGCCGTCCTTCGGGCAGATCGCACCGGTCTCTTTGAGGATCGGCTTGGTGGTCTTGCACTCGGGGTAGCCGGTGCAGGAAATGAAACGTCCGAAGCGGCCGGTTTTGATGACCATCGGGCGGCCGCATTTCTCGCAGATCTCGTCGGTCGGCTCGTCCCTGATCTCGAGTTTCGGAAGCTTCTTCTCGGCCTCTTCGAGTTCGTGTTTGAAGGGGCCGTAAAAGCGACGCAGGACGTCGATCCAGTCGGCGTGGTGCTCTTCGACCTCGTCGAGCTCAGCCTCCATCTTCGCCGTATATTGGAGGTTCATGATTTCTTTGAAGTGCTCGACCAGCAAGTCGTTGACGGCGATTCCGATCTCGGTCGGAAAGAAGCGGCGTTCGCTTTGACCGACGTACTGCCGCGCTTGGATCGTCTCGACGATCGACGAGTACGTCGAGGGGCGGCCGATGCCGTTTTCCTCCAGCGCTTTGACGAGCGTCGCCTCGGTGTAGCGCGGCGGCGGCTCCGTGAAGTGTTGCTTCCCCTCGATCGATTGTTTGTCGAGGACGTCACCTTCGGCCAGCGCCGGCAGCATGAGACGCGCGGGCTTCCCGTTTTTCGCCAGGGCCCGCTCCGCGGCGTCGTCGTCGCGACCTTCCTCGTAGACGGCGGTGTAACCGGCGAACTTCATTACGCTTCCCGTCGTGCGCAGCATATACTTCGTCGAGCCGCGTACCGGGGTCGCCGCGATGTCGACCGTCGTCTGGTCGTAGACCGCCGACGCCATCTGCGAAGCGACGAAGCGCTCCCAGATCAACTGGTACAGGCGCAGTTCGTCGCGTTTGAGCACGCCCGCCAGTGAGTCGGGCGTCCGCTCGACCGACGTCGGCCTGATCGCTTCGTGCGCGTCTTGAGCGCCCTCGCGCAGCTTGTGCACCCGCGCGCCGCCGTAATACGCGGCTCCAAAGGTCTTTTGGATGTAGGCTCGCGCGGCGTCGCGGGCCGAATCGGCGATGCGCGTCGAGTCGGTACGCATGTAGGTGATCAGGCCCTGCGTCCCCTCGGCGCCGAGGTCGACGCCCTCGTAGAGCGCTTGCGAGAGTTGCATGGTTCTACGTACCCGCAGCCGCAATTTTCGCGACGCCTCTTGCTGGAGGGTCGAAGTCGTGAACGGCGCCGCCGCGTTGCGTCGCGTTTCGCGCTGCTTGACCGAGGCGACTCGGAAATGCGCATCCTGAAGGTCGGCGACGATTTGGTCGGCGCGGCCGCCGTTGTCGACCTCGGCTTTCTCGCCGTCGACCTCGCTGAGTTCCGCCGGAAATATCGGAGCCGTCTCGCCGCTGCGCGTGAAATGTCCGAGGATCGTCCAATACTCTCGCGGGACGAACCGCTGGATCTCACGCTCGCGATCGACGATCAGTTTTACGGCGACCGATTGAACGCGACCGGCCGAGAGGCCGCCGCGCACTTTTGCCCACAGCAGCGGCGAGATCTTGTAGCCGACCAGCCGGTCGAGGATCCGGCGCGCCTGCTGCGCGTTCACTCGGTCCATATCGATCCGATGCGGATGGGCGATGGCCTCGAGGGCGGCCGCTTTGGTGATCTCGTGCAGCTCGATCCGTTTGGGATCCTCGAGTTTCAAGAGCTCGGCCAGATGCCAGGCGATGGCCTCGCCCTCGCGGTCGGGGTCGGTCGCAAGGAAGACGTCGGTCGCTCCCTTGACCGCGGACTTGAGGTCCTTGATGACCTCGCCCTTCCCTTTAATAGTGAGATAGCGCGGCGTGAACCCGTTCTCGACGTCGACGCCGAGCGTGCTCTTCGGGAGGTCGCGCACGTGCCCGATCGAGGCTTTTACCGCGAAGCGGGGCGGCAAGAATTTCTTGATCGTGCGCGCTTTCGTCGGCGATTCGACGATGATGAGCGGCTTCTTCAAGTGCTTCCCGTCCGCGGGTTTCGTGGCTTTCTTCGCCGGGGAGACCCCGGCCGGGGTGTCGGTCAAAACGCCCTAAGTATAATCCTCCCGTCAAGCCCCAGGCAAAGAAAGGGGTTGCGGCTACGCGCTCGGCGGCGCGACATTGCCTCCGCGGAAAACGCTCGGCGGTTCGACGGGTCGGTCTCGACCCCGCCTGCGGCTCGCCATCCATGGCGAGCCTTGCCTGACT
>Ga0307477_10000388_pt1 | contig 50863 bp, 44 predicted proteins | sample atmos_gasesECM2C_FD_203316 | JGI IMG/M metagenome (GOLD analysis project Ga0307477, IMG submission 203316) | Hardwood forest soil microbial communities from Morgan-Monroe State Forest, Indiana, United States - atmos_gasesECM2C_515 | ecosystem: Environmental > Terrestrial > Soil > Temperate... | reverse complement strand
CCGTACGAGGTGGGCGATCTGTACCAACGGTGCGTGGACTATGTAAAAGCACCCGATACAGGCTTGACACAAGCCGATGCTGACGGAATTCTCGACAGAAACGCGCAGTCCCTGTTCCGCCTCGTTCCAAGGCCACCGGCCGGTCGGAATGCGCGCCCCCGTTGATTGACCTTCGTGAAATCCCGCACGCCTCGCGCAACGACCCGCGCGGGAGCGCGCCGTGGAGCGGAGTCGGCTCTGCGCCGCGGTGGCTGCGAGGCGCATGGCGTTTGTGAGCTGCTAGGGGCGGGCAGGGAGGAGGTCCATGTACGAGACCATCGTTCTCAGGGTGAATGGCGCGACCCATCAAGTTCGGTGTCGAGAGGACACGCCACTGCTCTATGTGCTGCGCAATGACCTCCGACTTAATGGCCCCAAGTTTGGCTGCGGCCTCGGCCAGTGCGGCGCCTGTACGGTAATCGTCAACAACGCATCAGTCCGTTCCTGCATCTTTCCAGTTGGCAACGTTGGCCAGGCCGAGGTGACGACGCTCGAGGGCCTATCGCGGAACGGTGAATTGCATGCCCTTCAAGCCGCGTTCCTCGAGGAACAGGCCGCGCAATGTGCGTATTGTTCGAACGGCATGATCATGACCGCCAAGGTCTTGATTGACGCCAAGAAGCCCCTTGATGACGACGCCATTCGAAAAGGGCTCGCCGGCGTGCTCTGCCGTTGCGGAGTGCATAACCGAATTGTTCGTGCAGTACGTAAAGCCGCGGAGGCGATGACGCGATGAGCGCTTCTGGGCACTCCGGACTATCGCGGCGACAGTTTGGCATCGCCTTCGGTGTACTACTCGCGAGCTTCACGCTGCCAGCGGATTGCTTGATCGCGGCGATTCTCCCGGACCCCGGTCCAGGGAAGAATCGACGCCTGGATGGTTGGATCCGGATTGCACCGGATGGCGTGATAACAGTGTTTACCGGTAAAGCAGAGTTAGGCCAGGGAATCCATACGGCGCTAGCCCAAATAGCGGCTGAGGAGCTCGACGTTGGCCTAGCCCGCATACGAGTGCTCGGTCCGGACACGAGACGTGGGCCCGATGAAGGTTATACCTATGGGAGTCAATCGATCGAGCAGAGCGGATCCGCCATTCGGCTAGCTGCCGCCGAAGCGCGAGCAGTTCTCGTCAGCGCCGCGGCACGGAAGCTTGGCGTCTCCCCCGGACTGCTGCGGGTTGAGAACGGCATTGTGGTCGGGCCCAACGATGCTCGCGTGAGCTACGCGGAGGTCGCGGCCAGGGACCCGAACCTCCTGGTTCGCGATCTCGGTTCGCCCGTGCGGCCCAAAGCGCCCGCTCAATACAAGTTGGTCGGTCAATCAACGCCTCGACTGGATTTGCCGGCAAAACTCCTGGGTCAGCCCGCGTACGTGCAAGACATGCGTCTGCCCGGCATGCTGTTTGGCCGCGTCGTGCGCCCGCCCAACCCCGGCACCCGACTGGTTTTCCTCGATGAAACCACCGTTCGCGCCATGCCGGGCATCATCGCGGTTGTGAAGAACGGCAGTTTTCTCGGGGTCGTGGCAACACGAGAGGAAGAGGCGATCGCCGCGCGACAGGCTTTGATCGACACGACGCGTTGGACCGATGAAGGCGTCCATCTGCCAGATCAAGGGCGACTCGCTGGAGCGTTGAAGGAGTTACCAAGTGAAGACAGCCTCGTCGAGCAAAAAGGGTTGGCGGTCCCGACGCAGCCAGGCTTGCAAAGTCTACGGGCGACCTATACGAGACCGTACCTGTCCCATGCGTCAATAGGTCCCTCATGCGCCGTCGCGATGTTTGAGCAAGGTCGCGTGACCGTTTGGTCGCATACGCAGGGCACCTTTCCATTGCGTCGGGATCTCGCGACCGCGCTCAACTTGTCTATGTCGAAGGTCAACGTTGTGCACGTCGCGGGATCGGGGTGCTACGGACACAATGGTGCGGACGACGTCGCGTTTGACGCTGCGCTCCTTGCGCGCGCCGTCGATGGCCGTCCGGTCAAAGTGCAATGGATGAGAGACGACGAGTTCGGATGGTCGCCTGCGTCGCCGGCAATGGTCATGCAGGTCGAAGCCACATTGTCCCGCGACGGGAAGATCGTCGACTGGAAGTACGAGTTGTGGAGCAACTCACACACGACCCGGCCGGGTGAACCGGGAGGCGTGAACCTTCTCGGGTCCTGGTATCTCGAGACGCCGTATCACATGGCGCCGCCCGTCTTCATTCCACAACCCTACGGGAATGGTGATCGGAACGCAGTGCCGGTCTATGAAATGCCGCGCCGACAGGTTCTGAATCACATGCTGACGGATATGCCGATCCGCACGTCCTCTCTGCGGACACTCGGCGGACAGGGGAACATCTTTGCCATCGAGTGTTTTATGGACGAACTGGCGCAGGCGTCCGACCAAGATCCGATTGCATTCAGACTGACCCATCTAACCGATCCGAGGGCACGGGACGTGATCAACGCGGTGGCGCACCGTGTTGGGTGGATTCCAAAACAAAGAGGCGATGGGCGTCGGGGACGCGGGTTCGCATACGCGCGGTATAAGAACATTTCGACCTACGCAGCAGTAGCGGTCGACATTGAGGTCGATTCCGCGACTGGCCGCATCGACGTATTGAATGCGGTGGTGGCCGTGGACGTTGGCCGAGTCGTCAACCCCGATGGGGTGATGAGTCAGGCTGAAGGGGGCGTTGTTCAAGGACTGAGCTGGGCGCTTATGGAAAGCCTGACGTTCGACGAGCGCCGCATTACCTCGCTGGATTGGGTTAGGTACCCGATCATGAGGTTTCCCAACGTTCCGGCGATCGAAGTGATCCTGCTTGACCGACCTGACCAACCGAGTATCGGCGTGGGTGAAGGATCGGTCGGCCCCGCGTCGGCGGCTCTTGCTAATGCTCTCGCAAATGCGACGGGACACCGTGCGCGAGATTTACCCCTCAGCCCGTTGAGGGTCAGTGGCTAAACCGGCGTAGTCTCCGCTCGCACGTGCCACGCTCGACAACCGTCTGCGCTCGAGACAACGCGATGGTGTCCAACGCGGCTCGCGAGCCGGGCAGGTTATTCGGTCAACTCCGGAGCTCACGGTGTGGTGGTGAGTCGGCAGGCTCCGCGCACATTTGCAGAGTACGGTCAGCCACGCGATCGGCTTGGCGCCAACTAAGGAATCCGGCGCTCAATCCCCACAGTCTACTCCCTCGAGCATGGATGCGGCGCGCCGTTTTACGCTGTGTCTGGATTACGCGCCTCGCGAAGCAGAGAACTGGCAATCCGACTTTGGGAATGGGGCCGAGGATCAGTCGATCCGGACGAGACCCCGTCGCACTGCCGTGGCGATCGCCTCGGTGCGGCTCGTGACATCAAGTTTGCTGAACACGTGCGTAACGTGAATCTTGACCGTGCCGTCGCTGATGCCGAGCGCGCTGGCAATTTCCTTGTTGGACTTGCCGGCAGCCAGCTGTCGGAGCACTCCGAGCTCGCGTGCAGTCAGCCGGACGTGGGCCACGCCCGCGACCAGCTTTGCGGCGACGCTCGGCGACACCCACGTCCGGCCCGCGTGCACAGCGCGAATACAAGCAACCAGCTCTTGGGGCGACACGTCCTTGACGAGATAGGCCTTCGCCCCCGCGCGTAGCGCGCGTTCGATGTCGGTGTCGGTATCGTACGTCGTCAAGACGACGATCGCTGCATCGGGGAACCGCTCCCGGATCTGCTCGACAACCTGCACGCCTTCGAGCTTCGGCATACGGAGATCGATCAGCGCCACGTCCGGCCGGGAGCGCGCGAAGAGCTCGACCGCTTCCGCGCCGTCCCGTGCGTACTCCACGACGCTGATCCCTCGCTCCTCGCTCAAGATCTGCGCGACACCATTGCGAGCAATCGCGTGGTCGTCAGCCAGCAGGATGCGAATTGCGCCGCTCGGGTCACTCATGTGGCCACACCACCACGATTTCGGTCCCCGCGCCAGGTTCCGCGACCAGCGTCAGTGCTGCCGCAATCCGGTTAGCCCGTTCGTACATCCCAACCAAGCCGTACCGGCCGTTGTGGGGCTCATCGGGATCGAACCCCTGTCCGTCGTCGCTTATGGTCACCCGCACGGAGCGCTGATCGAGATACGCCAGCTCGACACCGATATGCGTGCCTCGGCTGTGCTTGGCCGCGTTCGTCAACGCCTCGCGCACGATCGCGAGCAGCTCCTCCTCCACCGATCGGTCGATCACGTGCGGCACACCCGTCACGCGCACGTCGAGGAGGCCACCATAATAGCGTCGCACCAGATCGGCGGCTTCCTGCACCGCGGGGGGAAGGCCGTGTGGGGTCGTCGGAGGACGCAACATCCCGACCGACCGTCTCGCTTGGACGAGGCCATCGACCGCCAGTTGCCGTACGGTCTCCAGTGGCTCGCGCGCCAACGCCCACGCCGGTCCAAGCTTGGACTCGGCGTGTTGCAGTTGCATCACGATCAGCGCCAGCGCCTGTGCGAGGGTGTCGTGGATATCGCGAGCCAGTCGGTTGCGCTCCTCAGCCACAGCCGTGGCCTTGACCCACTCAGCGATCCGTGCGTTCTGGAACGCAGTCGCGGCATGATTAGCAGCCACGGAAAAGAGCAAGCGGTCAATCTCGCTGGGAAATTCGGTCCGATTGCACGCCCCAGCCACCAGGCCAGCCTCAGCGTTGAGGCCGATGGGAATGACGACGCCGGTGCATGCCTCCGCGGCACCAAAATCAGCACTGATCGCCTGACACGAGAACCGGCCGACGAAACCGGGGTGAGTGTCTAGCCATTCGGGGAATTCTTTCCACGCGTAGCCTCGCATGACCTCAATCGCACTGCCCCCTTTGGGATCGCACAAACGCACAAAGGCGAAATCCAGGTGCAGCGACCCGACCAGCACATCGGCCAGCCCGGCGGCAATTGTGGGCGGATCTCTTCCCACCCACGCCGCCGGGATTGTCGAAAGTGCCACCAGCTCGCGGAGCGCGGCTCGCAGCGTGACACTCTCGGTATTCGATTCTGTGAACACTTAGTTTGCCACGTCGACAGCCTTGCCAACCGAGCGTCGCTCCTGCAACTCACGGAGAAACTGATCTGGAGGAACGAAGAACGGGTTCTCCTGAAGAATGCCGCCGATGATCGCAACTTCGTGCGTGCGTAGGATGTCCATAAGCACACTGGCTCCAAATTTGGACAGATCGTATGTACAGATCACCGGATCTTGGTACTTGGAAAGCACATAGTTGAGGCGTGCCTCATATTCGACCAAATTGTTCACGCCGGATTCATCACGCAGCGCCCAATCCATATGATGTCCCACCAGCCTCGTAAGCGCGTAGCCCGCCGCTGCGCCCGACTGGATTAGTTGTTCGACTTCAGCCAGCATGGCATCCTGGTCGAACCGGTGGTCGCGGACATACGCATCGGACCACGGCAGCACCTCCAGTCGGCCGGCGGCCATGGCCTGCTGCACATTGATACCGGCGTCCGCAAGCCGCTTCAGATGCTCGAGCCGTTTTGCAGGATCTACTACGTGGGTCGCCTTTTCGCCCCGGTCGAGGCCATCCTTAACGAACGAGTCAAGCACCCGGTGCTCCTCGTCGATGTTATTAAAGAAAGCGCAAACGTGCCGGTGCCTCCCCAGAGTGCCCCCGGCACACCGCATTGAATCATCCATATATCACCTGACTCGAGACATACGAGGGAAAGCACAGACGCGAACGCGACCAGAGTTTGCGGCGCTCGGCGACTCGCCAAATGTGGGTCCGCTGCCAATACGACGCCAGATCTGTTGCGTGTCCGTCCGAGCGCGCATTTGCCGCGGCGACGACGAGGCATCTGCCTATGAGTACCCTCATCATGGCAACGCTCTCGCGCCCAGCGCCGTACCGTCCGCTGCGGTGATCGCCGACTAGCGGATCGTGCCAGAACAGAGCCGCGTCACGTTCGCCGCTCGGCGTTTCCTGTGGACGCTCCACGCCGGGGGCTCGTGCAGATTGACTGATTCGCTGCTCTATCCATAAAGGCCGATATCGACGTCTCCGCCTTTGCAGACGCGTGCGCATCGGGCACAGTGTACGGTTCGCACCAGCACCAACTCTGGGATGAGGAGAACGGGCTGCATGGGTCAGAGACTCGACGATCGATCACTGAACACCCTTTTCCGCGAGGCGCGTTCGTATGCACAATGGCTGGCGCGGCCGGTCACGGAAGAGACCGTGCGCGAGCTGTACGACCTGCTGAAGTGGGCGCCGACGAGCGCGAACGCCGCTCCGGCGCGGTTCGCGTTTCTCCGGTCCAAGGAAGCCAAAGAACGGCTCCGCCCTGCGCTGGCCCCGCTCAACGTGGAGAAGACGATGACCGCTCCCGTCACCGTGATCGTCGCCTACGATCTGAAGTTCTATGAGCGGTTACCGAAGCTGTTCCCTCAGAACCCCGGCATGGCGAAGCTCTTTGAGAGCAGCCCGGAGATGGTGGAGATCACCGCGAAGCGCAATTCTAGCTTGCAGGGTGCCTACCTGATCATGGCAGCGCGAGCGCTCGGCCTCGATTGCGGGCCAATGTCCGGTTTCGATAACGCCAAGGTGGACGAGGAGTTCTTCGCGGCCGGCCAACCCTGTTTCGGCTGCGATCAGGAGTTCTTCTCTGAAGGGCATGTGAAAACGAATTTCCTGTGCAACCTAGGGTACGGCGATCCGTCGTCGCTGCATGCGCGCCTTCCACGGCTCGCGTTCACGGAGGCGTGCTCACTCTTATAGGGCCTGGCGCCTAGGGCCTCGCCCCGGTCGACCCTGTCTTTGGCGAGAATCCGTCCGTGTGTAAGGAAGGGAGATGAAGTATGACCGTGATCGTCTACGACGGGTTCGACAAGCCCGGCCGCTACACCCTGGCCGACTACGAGGCGAAATGGTCTCCCCAGACGCTCGGCGAAATGGCCGTCGAGGACACGCGCCAGTTCGACAACCAGGCGTTCTCGCTCTCTGCGACTCCGTTTCGGACCAGCGCCGATTCCGGCGTCGCCGATCACGCCAAATATCTCGCCGTGAGCAAGCAGACGTTCGCGGTGCCGCTGATCGGATCCATCACCTTCTCGATCGATATCGCGGTCGAAACACCGGGTACCACCGAGGGCCGTATGGTGCACGGCGCGTACGTCGAGTCGGGGGCGCCGTACGAGGCCACACTGCTCGAGGGGCAGCAAGCCGCCGCGACCCTCCACATGATCGACTTCGTCACGGGACAGCTGTTCGACTGGTTTGTGTCCGGGAAGTCCGCGTTCACGCTCGTCGAGCGCCTGCCCTCGAGCGTGACCCGCTCACCCCAGCGTGTCGGGATCGACAAGATGTACACGCAGATCATCGACGAGGTGGCGATCGCAGCCGGCGCGCCGCATACCGCGGCAATCCGGTACACGCGCGACCGGGAGCGGTCGTTCGTGGAGTACTTCCTCGACAGCAAGTCTGTGTCGAGGGTCGACCACGTTGGCATTCCGCTCGACGTGCAGCGAATGCAATACTCCGGGATCTATCCATCCCGCGGGCCGGGTGAGCTGCTCCGAGACCAGATCCAGTCGGTGGCCATCGCCCACGGCCTCTTCAGCCTGGTGGACGCGTTCCCGTTCCAGCATCCCGAGGCGCCGGCGCTGAGCGTTTCCGTTCCGGCGCACGAGCGCCTCTTCGGCCAGGGCGCAAAGGCCAGGTTCGACAACGTCCTCGTCACAATCGAAGACACAAGCCATCCCTAGCGGCTCTAGCCGAGCGCGCGCGCCCCAGATTGCCCGTCATCCTCATCACGGGTCACGATATACCCGACCGGGCGATGGCAGGCCATCAGGGCCGACGGTTCTTCCGAACGCCATTCGATAGCCTCGAGCTGCTCGCGGCCGTCAGCGAGGCATTGTCGAGCTGACGATCGCGTTCCAGCAGCCGGGGGGCCTGCGCGGATCAAGCTGGACTGCTTGCAACTCAACGACTTCCAAGCTGGAGCGGGAGGACTCGAACTGCCACCTTCCTCCTTACCGAATTCGGCACAATCGACGCCATCCCAAAAAGTGGGGGCACTTCGCCTAAGAAGGGGGCACTTCGCCTAAGAAGTGGATCGCCGAGGCGAGGCGGAACGGCAAGAATCGACCCCCGAAGCGGTCAACCACCCCTCAATCCACATCGTCGGGCCAGAATGGGGCTTGAGTAGAGGTTGAACCGCCGACCTCAGGCCAATCGGGGCTCCACGGCCGGCGACTGCCAGCTTATGTCGGCCGGCGTTCGGTCGCCGGAGGGGCGACGCTGGCCCTCAGTTGTTCTAAGCACCGCGTCGCTCGACTGAGGCCGAAGGTATCGAAGCACAGAAAGGCGACCCCCTCAACAAGGACTCCGATGAACAGTGCTCGGAAAGTGGTTGCTCCGGAGAGCCCGAGGATGAGCAGCGCAGCAAGGACGATGAGCGCCAGTTCCACACGCGTCGCGCTCCTGTAGGCTCTAGCCTGCCCAACCAGTGTCGCGTCTAGGGCAACAAGGGTGTGCGTCGTTGCCGCAGTTCGCTGGGTCAGCTCGCGATGTGCGTTGAAGGCCATTCCTGCTCCGACGCCGAGCCCAAGGAGTGCGCCAACTGCTAGTGGCCACGCCATGGCAGCCAGAGGACCGCGCGCCCACAGCAGCCAAGTCGCCGCTCCGGCGCTGGCAACGCCAATCAGCGTGAGCGCCACCCCGGCATTGCGTTCGCCTGCATGGTAGTTCGGGAGTGAGAATGTGGTCATGCGGGCTGCCGCCACAATCCGACCTTGCCCTTGAAGAGGGCATCAATCTCCTCGACGGCTGGAAGGACATACTCTGGGCGGTCGGTGAAGTCGGAGTGTTTGCCGCCTTCAGCCGGGGAGGTGTCCAGCATGACTAGCACTGACATCGTCGCAATCCTCGGTCAATGAGAGCACGCGGCCGCGTCTTCAGCCTTCCCTGGCCTCTTCTGAGCCTATCAGATGATCACAGAAGCACCCACTTCAACAATGCGAAAGTCCCTAGCCGGTATCCCACGTGACGCGAGGGCCCGGGCCAACCGCGCGGGCGGCTCATCGATCCCTTCCGCCGTCAGGTGGAACACCCCGAAGTGCATCGCGATGCTTCCTGCCGCACCGAGATCGCAATGCGCTTGCACCGCCTCTTCGGGATTCATATGAATGTCTTTCATAAACCAGCGCGGCTCGTAGGCCCCGATGGGGAGCAGTGCCAGATCGATCGGAGTCAGCCTACGCCTGATCTCTTCGAAATGGGGTCCATAACCGGAATCGCCCGCGAAAAAGATGCGCTTCCCAACGACTTCAATCAGGAACGCACCCCAGAGGGCGTGATTGCGGTCGAACATCCCCCTCGCTGAGTTGTGTTGCGCCGGTGTCAGCGTGATGGGGATGCTGCTCCGGGTTGAGGCGTTCCACCAATCGAGCTCCTCAACCGAGTCAATTCCTACCGAGCGGAGCAGGTGCCGGTTACCGATCGGGGTGATGAACGTGGGCTCGAAGCGACGCTTGAGCTCGAGGAGCGCGCCCAAATCGCAGTGATCGTAGTGGTTATGGCTGAGCAGGACGATCGAAATGGGCGGCAGGTCATCGAAGCGGACGCCCGGGGCCCTGACGCGGCGCGGTCCCGTAGATTGGCTGGGGCTCGCTCGATCGGCGTACACCGGATCGGTAAGCAGGCTTGTGCCGGCGGCTTGAAGGAGAAAGGTCGCATGACCGATGCACGTGATCGCGACTTGCTTCTCCCGAACGATCGGCGGCTGCTGTGGTTGAACGGGAATCGAGACCGGCCAACGCGCCCTCGGTGTGAGGAGCATGCGCGGCACCATCCACAGCGACGGACCGTTGGCGCCGTTCGGATTGAAGTATCGACGCCCGTCAAAGTGGTCCGTCGCTCCTCGAGCGAGCATGCGGTGAGTGTCTGTCACTCGCTGGGCTGGAGGACGTTTGTAAGGTGGCGGTATCCCAGGACCTCATATCCGACGACCGTCACGGCCGGCGCGAGCGCGAGGACGACTAGGCACCTCGCCATACTGACGCCAGACCGCGCCGCGGTCACTGTCACGGCTACGACCGCGGCGGTCCCGACCAACAACCACATCTGGAAGGCCTTGAAACGTCGAACCAGATAGTAGTACAGCGCATAGGTCAACCCAAGGAACGCGCCGACCGGCAGGGCGACGCTCAGCACTGTGGCGAGTGGGCTGATCTGGGTCTGGTGTTCGATGAAATAGGCTGCGACATGCAGACCGCCGCCGGTCCCGACGATCGCGGTGACGATCAATATCTGACCGACGCCCCACACGAAGGCGCGATTGCGGTGCGTCTCGAGAATTGGCGCCGAAGGCAAGAGATCGTACAGCCACCACATCCCGAAGGTCAGCGCCGTCCCCGCGATGCCGACGAGCGTCGCATCCACCGTCCAGCCCTGCTGCTCAACTACGGCCGAGAGTGCCGCGATCGTACCCACGATTCCCTCGCCCAACGCCATAATCGCCAACGATGAGTGGCGCTCGGCGACGTGATGCGCGTGCCACGGTGTGCCGCCATCTTGGCGCTCCGCGAGCACCGGCCCCATCAATTCGATCAGCGCGAGGATGCTGCCGAGGATGAATGCCGCCGCGGTCGAGAAGTGAACGGCGATCTGCCACACCCAGCCTATTTGCGCAATCGAGATCGCGATGGCATAGGTCAGGCAAGCACGCCGCCGGGCGGGGTCCTGTCTGGCCGCGCGGAGCCACTGGAAGACAAGCGCAACGCGCATGATCACGTAGCCGAGCACCATGACCGAATTGTCCAGGCGCTCGCCTCGCTCAATCGACGCGAACATGGGCGGCAGACCGATCGCCAGGACGAGCACACCGACCATTTGCCTCAGCGTGACGACTCGGAAAATCCAGTCGTCCGTGTCGTAGGCGGACGCGAACCACGAGAAGTTGATCCAAGCCCAGCAGATGGCAAAGCTTGCAAAGCCAAACCCGAGCAAGGCCGCAGCGTAACGACCCGCCGACAGAGCCATGGCGAGTTGCGACGCCGCGAGGCTGAAGCAGGTCGCGAACGTGAGGTCGAACAGCTGCTCGAGCGAGGTCGCAACCCGGTGCACCTCATGCGGATCGCGCCCCGCCATTCGCCGCGCGTGATGGTGCAGGGCGTCAGCCCTCGCCGCCGGGGTGCTCACCTCAGAGTCATCATGACAGCGCCCGGGAATGCGATCTGCCAAGCGTCCTGGGGCCGATCGCCCTTACTCGTCCGACGGCGGGGTGGTCCGGCGCATAGCGAAGGGCGTAGCCGCCGACCATTCCCGTTGCACCACGATCAACAAAGCGCTTCTGGCCCTTCGCCGGAACGGTCATGACAGTTCGCGCTGTTCTAGCCAGTCGACGTAGAGGAAACGCTCCGCAAACAGCCAGGTGCCGTCCAACTTCACGAAGGTGTCTGTATATCGGAGAGCCGCAACCATGAGGTGTCGGGTTTTACCGTCGATCGTCAGGTGATGGGGCATGCAATACGTTTCCCCCGTGCCTCGGTCGCGCGTCAGCGTGAGGATCGTCGTTTGTCCAAGGAAGTGCATGGTCGCGGCGTACTGGTTCAAGTCGGCGAACACCGGAGCGAGCGCTTCGCGCGAGTGCAGCTCCTGTGAAGGCGTCGGATCTTTGGCGTTCATGTACACCACGAAATGGGTGTCTGGGGTGAAGAGAGCCATTTGACCTTTCGCATCGCGACGATCGGCACAGTGTGCGTAACCCTCGACCAGTTCCCGGATGGCGAGGCGATCTGCGGCTTCTTCGGGGGAGATCCTGGCGTGTGTACTCATACTCTGGTCTCCGTGACTTAAGGTCCTTTATGGCGGCCAAGCCGGCCGAGTGCGTTACGTACAAGCACCTTTCCGCATCGCTTCCTTGCAGTTGCCCTCGAACTGACCTGGCGCTCCAACGCCGTCGGGACCAGACCACGGCTGGCACTGTCGCTCGTTCGCGGTTCCCCGTTTGTCCGTAAGGCTGTTTGGCTTGTGGCCCTTTCTTGCTGCCTTGGCGGCCCTTCATGGGTCTGATTTGGCAGAAAGTCTCTGATATGTCCAAGACATCTTTACTATCAGACTAATCGCGATAAAGTATCAGATATGGAATTGCGTCATCTGAGATATTTCGTGGCCGTCGGCGAGGAGCAGCATTACGGGCGCGCCGCGCGCAGGCTGCGCGTGGCCCAGCCCGCGCTCTCGCGCCAGATTCAGGATTTGGAGGAGGAACTAGGCTTCAAGCTTTTTGAACGCCTGTCGCGGGGCGTGAAATTGAGTGAAGCCGGCAAACTATTCCTCGAGGATGCGCGGCGTATTCTTCAGGAGGTGAGCGAAGCGGCGCTACGCGCCGGCTCGGTTGCGCGCGGTCGTTCAGGCACCCTACGCGTCGGGTTCACCGAGAATGCATCATGGCGGGGTGTGGTTCCGGAATCCTTCCGTCGGTTTCGCGAGCTGCAACCCGGCGCCGAACTGCACCTTCGGCCAGCGGCGAGTTTTGAGCTGTTGGACGCCATAAGATCCGGCCGCTTGGATGCGGGGTTCGTCAATTTCATGTCAAAGTCTGATCCGGAATTGGACCAACTTCTGGTCGCCAGACAGCATGTGGAGCTCGCCGCGCCGAAAGGACATCCGCTCACGAAACTCAAGAAACTCAGCTTGCGGAACCTGGTGGACGCACCGTTTGTCTGGTTTCCAAGGTGGCCAAGCCCGGCGTTCTACGACCGCATGATGCGCGAATGTTATCGTGGCGGTTTGAAGTCCCCCCGCATCGTTCAGGAGGGAGTGAATGAGGCAACGATCCTAAGTCTCGTATCGACCGGCTTGGGCGTGGGATGGGTGCTTGGCACCGCTCGATGGCGGTGTCCGGAAACCGTTGTTGTCCTACCCGTGGTCGACTTGAACATGCCTGTCACGTTGGCTCTCGCATGGAGAAGGGACAATGCGTCTCCTTTGCTCGCAACGTTTATCGGCGATGTACAGCGCCTGCCGGGCGTGCGAGCAGTTGACAAAGGTTGAGGGCCGTCGGCGGTGAGGACGTCATGCCTGCCATGGCTGGCTTGACGAGGTGACGCTGGTCGCATCCTACCAGCACGCCGATCCGGACACGGTTCGCCGGGTCGTCCCCCGCAGCGTCCGACCTAAGGAATGGCACAGGACTGGCGGATTGTGTACCGCATCGAGCCCCATGCACGGTAATCTTGGATGTTGACCATCGTCGCGTGGGTTGCTTCGGAGACCCGGCACGCCTCGCGCCCCACGGCTTCCCGTAGTTCACGGTCGATCGCTGGCAGCAGGCGCTGCAGTTTTCCCTTGGCGAGGTAGGCGTTTGCACCCGCCCGCGTGGCCGCAACCGCCTGCTTCTTGAGCGGGTCCCAATCCCGACCTGCGCGACCACTGCCGAAACGGCGGCCGGCGGCGCGCGAGCACCGCCGGCCCAAGAGCACGAACGAAGCAACCCCGCTCGCGCGGGAGTCACTCGTCCGGGAGCACGACGATCGTGCCCGTCATCGCCTGGCCGTGCACCGCGCAGTCGTACTGGTAGGTGCCCGGTGTAGTGAACTTTACTGAGTAGGTCGACTCGTTGCCCGTAAGGACCCCGCTGCTGGGAAACGTCAGAGCGCCGATCGATTGGACGCTGTGCCCGACCTGCCCCGTACCGCTCCACGTCCAGACCATCGTGCTGCCCATCATGACCGTGTCTACCGCCGGGTTCGCCGTGCCGTTGTGGACGCTTGTGAACACGATGTTACCCACCGTGACCGCGTTCGACGGGTTCGCGCTGTCGGCCGTGCCGGCGCCGCCCGGGGTAGGGACTGTCGCTGGGGCGTAGGGGCCCGACAAATCACAGCCTCCGACGCACGCGAGCGCAACCGCCGCGATTATCGCAATAAGGGGGCGCATGGGATCAGCCCTCTCCCCGCGCCGGCTGGCCGGCGCTGGACTTCTCCCAGTTGACGAAAAGGAACCCGCCGGGCGCGTCGAACGTCGGCTCGCCCGGTCCAGGCAGGATCTGCAGCTGCAGCTCTTCGATCTTGTTCTTGGAGCAGTCCCAGCAGGCGAGCGCGAAATCGCCGTCGCGCCGGGTGCGCGACACGAGCATTACATGCACCATGGCGTTGTCGGTGACGAGCGCGTCGTTCCTGTACAAATGCCCGAACGCCCACAGGGCGACGGCGCTGTTGATGGTCGGGACGAGGGGTGTGTGCACGCCCGTGTTGCCATGGTAGTAGAGCCCCATGATCACGCCACCGAAGCGGGGATGATGCGGCACGTCCTTCGTCTGGACGCGGTCCAGCACCAGCTTCCAGCGTCCCCCGTCCTGGGTGGTGAACTCCGCGACGCCGTCCACCGAGTCGCGCGTCGCACCCTTGTCCCAGGCGGTGACGCTAAACGACCCTGCGATCTGGGCCACGTTGTTCGAGTACGGACCGTTCTTCACCTGCGACTCGAGCCCTTCGCGCTCCTGGCCGAACAGCTGGAGAATCGGGGCCGCGCTGTCGGGGAAGGGGAAGGGCCCGGGGAGGATCTGAACAACGGGCCCGCCGCCCGTCACGTGGATGGCCTCCACCTTGGCTGCCATCCCGAGCGGCGCGCTCAACCCATCTTGGGGGGGCCCGCCCCTCTCGGCGTCGCCGTAGCCCGACGCGCTCCAACCCTTCCCTCCTGCGACCTGCAGATGCGTCTCCATCCCGAGTTTCTTGTGTGAGTCCTCGCCCACCGGGCAGTACACCTCGTAGGCCCCGGGCTTGAGTGTGAGGGTCAGGGTGGCGCTTGCCCCTGGCTGGATGAGCGGGGTCTCCTGCTCGATGCCCTGTCCTTCCACCTCCAAGGCATGCGGGATGGTTCCAGCATTGGTGATGGTGAACGTGGCGCGCCCCGCCGCGATCGTGCCGTGCGACAGCTCCACCTTCCATTCGGACAGCGTCGCGCTTAGTGCCACTGGATCCGGGGCGGGGGCCGTGGCGGCCCCACCGAGCATGCCGGCGAGCAGCAGCGAGCCGACGATCCGGGGCCAAATTGCCTGGATGTTCGTCATGGGTGATCTTCCTCCTTTGAGAGTGGGACGGCAGTTCCCTTCCGATGCCAAAGACCCCACGCTCCGTTGGGATATTCCGCGGGGAATAATCCCGCAGCCCCCGGAGTCCTCTCTTGCAGGCGTACGCGACACCGTGAGGGCCGGGTGGAGGCACGCGAGTCGGCGCGGTTCGAAGCCGTGGTGTTGCCGCACCTAGATGCGGCCTACACGTTGGCGCGGTACTTGACCCGGAATGGTCCCGACGCGGAAGACGTGGTCCAGGAGGCGTGTCTGCGGGCGCTCAAGTATTTCGAGGGCTTCCGCGGCGAGGAGGGGCAAAGCGCGCGCGCCTGGTTGCTGGCGATCGTGCGGAACACGGCCTACACATGGCGGCGTCGCGGACGCGCCGAGGCGCTCGCAACCGAGTTCGACGAGGCGCAGCACAGCGGCGCGATCGAGGACGAGCACCCCGATGCCGCGCTGGCCCGCAGTGCCGCGAAGGAAGCACTTGGTCGCGCGCTCGACGAGTTACCAGCGGAATTTCGGGAGGTGATCGTCCTGCGCGAGCTCCAGGACTTGTCGTACAAGGAGATCAGTGACGTCGCGGGTGTGCCCGTGGGCACGGTCATGTCTCGGCTCTCCCGCGCCCGCGCGCGGCTCGAGCAGGCGCTGCGTGAAGAGGAGGGACCCTGACGTGAGCCATCCGAGCTTCGAAACCCAGCTGGATGCCTACTTGGACGGCGAGCTCGCCGTCGTCGACGCCCGCGAGCTCGAGGCACACCTTGCCCAATGCGCGGAGTGCGAGCGGTTCCGGGATGGACGGCTGGCGTTGCGCGCGGCGCTCACCGCGCGCGTCCCGGTGTTCCAGGCACCGGACGCCCTGCGCCAACGCGTGCGAGCGGCCGTCCGGGCGGCGGCGCGGGCGCCCACCCCGCCCCGCTTCACAGTGCGGGGCGTGTGGCGCCCGCTGGCCCTCGCCGCGTCACTCGCGGTCGTGGCCCTGGGCAGCTGGCGCCTCGCGCTCGAGCGCGCGGCTGGCGAGACGCTCGCCGATGACGTGCTCGCGAGCCACATCCGCTCGCTCATGCCCGGCCACCTCATGGACGTAGCGTCCACGGATCAGCACACCGTGAAGCCGTGGTTCAATGGCAGGCTCGACTTCTCGCCCCCGGTGTACGACCTCTCGGCGCGCGGATATCCGCTCCTCGGAGGTCGGCTCGATTACGTGGACGGGCGCGCAGTGGCGGCCCTCGCGTACGGCCGGCGACATCACCGGATCAACGTGTTCCTGTGGCCCTCCGGGCGCGGCCCCGCCGCCGCTCCCGCGACCCGTACCCAGCAGGGCTATCACGTCCTGCACTGGACCACGGCAGACTACACCTACTGGGTGGCCTCCGACCTCGGCCTCCCAGAGCTCGGCGATTTCGCCGGGCTACTCCGGCGGGCCGACTCGGCCGCCGGCGCGCCCAACTGAGCAAGCGGCTCCCGGACGTGCAGTCACATCACGGGCTGAGGGCAGTGAAAAGCCCCGCAGCGTAACTCGCTGCAGGGCCGCAAGCTCCGTCAGTTGGGGCGAGTGGATCTGAACCACCGGCCTCCTGGTCCCGAAGCGGGATCAGGGGTCCCTGAATCGCGACACTCATATAGCAATCACGCGGTGTTCTGGGCATCGGTGTCGTGACACGGGAGCGCGGAAGGTCGATCCGTTGCGCCTCGCGCCGGCCGGTCGGCCAGCCCGGCGACAGGCATTCCCTTTCATCCTCCTTAAGAGGTGGCAACGCACACGCCGCCTCGACGAGCGGCGCCGCGCGGACCCCGCTCAGCGGTGGAAGAAGAAGTACTGCACCGCTCCGTAGACGAAATAGAACGACAGCACCCACAGGGCTAAGCCGAGCCAGAGATACACCTTGGCGAACGCGCGTGCGGGAATGAAGTGCTTTACGCGATGCAGCACTGCCGCCAACAGACCGAGGTAGCTTCCCAGGCCGAGCACGCCCCCCGCGATGAACAGCACCCGCGCGCCCACCGGAAACGGCGACGCCAGGCCCAAGCGCTTGGCGATCGCGATGCCTAGCAACCAGGTCAGGATCATCGGCGCATTGCTGAACGCCAGTAGGAACCCGGTGAGGTACGCCCGGCCAGGGCCGGCTAGCGCCGCCCGCGTCTTGCGCAGCTTGTGCGCCCGGTGGCGGGCCCGCAGCGTCGCCGCTCCGAGGATCCACAGAAGCACTGCGCCTGCCACGTCGAACCCGGCCAGCACGCCCGGCCGCTCCATGAGCGGCGCGATGCCGAAGAGGGCGATGACGCCGTACACCAGGTCGGAGCTGACGGATCCGACCATGACGAGGCCCGCGGCCACGAGCTCGTCGGCGATGGCGCGCTTGGCGAGCTCGATCTGGGTGCCGCCTACGGGAATCGCGGCGAGGAACCCGAGGGCGTAAGCGAGGAGGAAGAGGCGCGGGCCGCCGCTCACCCGCCGGCTCGCTCGCGTTGCTCGACGTTGGGCGCGCCGGGGAAGCGGAGGGAGTGCAGATGCGCGGCCGCCGCGGACGCGAGGCCGTCCACGTCGACGCGCCCGACGCATCGGGGTGTGACGCGCGTCTTGGGCAGCCTGTTCAAGCAGGTGAAGTTGCAGCAGGGACTGGCCGCCTGGTGGCAGTACGACGACGCGTCCTGGTCCAGGACCGGGAAGGTGTCGGTAAGGTGGCTAGAGCCAGCGAACAGGATCTGCTGGATCCGGCTGCTCATCCTCTCAAGCAGGGGGAGGAGGTTTTCGTGCTCGCAACGAAGCAGGGAGATGGATCGCTCATCACAACACGCATTATCTCTATTTCTACAGGCACTGTGAAGTAACGCAAAGAATATCGGCGGAGCCGCGAGGGCCTGGCAGCCTGTAGCTCAGGTGGTTAGAGCGCGTGCCTGATAAGCCCGGCCGTCGTCTATCAACGACGGCCGTTGCCTTTGAGCACGGGAAGTACAAAGCCACGCCGGTCCGCGCTGGTCAGCGACGCCCCGTCCTGTTTCCCCGCCCTGTCAGCTGAGGAGGACTCCATGAGGTGGTATCATTACATGGCTTACTTCTTCGGCGACGCTTTCCTCGTGAGCTCCGTTCCGCACTTCACCAACGGCGTGTCGGGCCGTTCCTTTTGACTCCATTCGCGTCGCCACCGGGCCCCGCCTGCCGCGTGAGCGCTCGGCGGACCTCGGCCGGGGTCCGATGGCCGGCCGCTCGAGCGGCCAGTGCGTGTTGTACCGCTCGATGATTCCCGGATCACCTCATCGGCGAGCAGGATCGCCGGCTCACCGCCGTCGGCATCGCTGTTCACTGTGGATTTCGACACCGAGCAGCCGGCGCAGCCTCCCAAAAATGCTCCTCTAAGCGCCTCCGGGCCGGTGCTCGCGGACTTCCAACGTCGTTGGTATCGCACGCTTCCCAGGCCTACCCGCGCTGCCTTACCTTGGAGGCGTAATGACCGACCCGAGAGCCAGCGGCCTGCCCTCACCCCCACCTCCGCCCCTCCCCGAACAGATCGAGGGACTTCACGCTGTCGCCGCCAACCTGTCATGGAGCTGGAACCGCGACGCCCGGGCGCTGTTCCGCTCGATCGACCAGGCCCTGTGGCACCTCACGCGCCACAATCCTATCGATTTGCTGCGACGTGTCGATCCCGCGCGGTTAGCCGCCTGCGCCGAGGACCCGGCCTTTCTGCGGCTCTACGATGCCGTCACCCTCGCGACGGCGCGCGACGCCACTTCGGCCGGTACGTGGTTCGCCGCGTCGTATCCTCTCCTCGTCGACCGGCCAGTCGCCTACTTCTGCGCCGAGTTCGGGGTGCACAACTCAGTCCCGATCTATTCGGGCGGCCTCGGGGTCCTTGCCGGGGACCACTGTAAGGCGGCCTCCGACCTCGGCGTGCCCCTCGTTGGCGTGGGCTTGCTGTACACGAAGGGGTACTCGGATCAACGGCTGCGCCTCGATGGCTGGCAGGAGGATGGTGAGGAACACTTCGACACGGCCGCCATGCCGTTGGAGCGGGTACGGGGGCCGGGGGGCGATCTCTGTCTCGCGACGGTGCGGATGTCCGGCCGTCCCGTGAGCGTCGGGGCCTGGCGCATGATGGTGGGCCGCGTGCCGATCCTTCTGCTGGACACCGACCATGAGGCGAACGACCCGTCCGATCGCGGGCTGTCGCACCGCCTCTACGCCGGTGGGCCAGACCGGCGGCTGCGACAGGAATGGATCCTGGGAGTTGGGGGCGTGCGGGTGTTGCGCGCGCTCGGGTACGCCCCGGCCGCCTGGCATGCCAACGAAGGACACGCCGCGTTCATGCTCGTCGAGCGCGTCCGCGAGCTGGTGACATTGGGGACCCCGTTCCCAGACGCGGTCCGCCAGGTGCGCGCAACGAGCGTCTTCACCACTCATACTCCGGTGGAAGCGGGGCACGACGCGTTCCCACTCGCGGAGGTGCGGGAATGCACGGGCCCGGTATGGCAAGACCTGGGCGTCAGCCAGGAGGCGTTCTTCCGCCTCGGCCATCACCCGGTGCTCGACCACGACCGGTTTCACATGCCGGTCGCGGCGATTCGGCTGTCTTCGCAGGTGAACGGAGTTTCGCGCCGTCATGGCGAGGAGTCCCGCAGAATCTGGGGCCAGATGTGGCCTGACCGGGAGATCGCTCGGGTACCGATCGGACACGTCACGAATGGGGTTCACGTCGCCACGTGGATAGCGAACTTCATGCGGGCGCTCCTGAACTTGCATCTCGGAGAGGACTGGTTGCAGCGAACGGACGACCCAGCTCTCTGGCCCAAGATCCTCGACTTAGACGACGCAGCGCTCTGGGCCGTGCACAATAAGATGAAGGCGCATCTGATGCGGACCATACGGGAGCAGGCGCGGCGGCGCTGGGCGGACCAGTGGAAGGAGGCCCTGCACCTGGTGGGCGCGGGCACCTTGCTCGATCACGACGCTCTGACGATCGGGTTCGCCCGCCGGTTTGCCACCTACAAGCGGGCCGACCTCCTGTTCCGCGATCCAGACCGACTGCAGCGGATCCTCGTGGACTCGCGGCGTCCCGTGCAGATCGTGTTTGCGGGGAAGGCGCACCCCGCTGACGAGCCGGGCAAACAGATCCTCCAGCGCGTCTATTGCCACACCCGGGAGGCGCGCTTCGAGGGGCGCATCGCGTTCATCGAGGACTACGAGATGCATCTCGCGCATCGCCTCGTCCAGGGCGTGGACCTGTGGTTGAACGTGCCACGCGCGCCGCTCGAGGCGTGCGGCACGAGCGGCATGAAGGCCGGGTTGAACGGCGTACCGCAGCTCAGCACGCTGGACGGATGGTGGAGCGAGGGTTACGATGGGCAGAACGGCTGGGCGATCCCGGTGGGTTCGGAAGGCGACGACGGCGATGCCGCCGATGCCGAAGCGCTCTACCATCTGCTCGAAGCGCAGGTCGTGCCGCTGTTCTATGATCGCGATGCCCACGGTATCCCCAGCGGCTGGGTGGACAAGATGAAGCATGCGATCTGCGCGGCCGGGGAGCGGTTCACGGCCCAACGCATGGTCCGACAGTACGTGACCGAGTATTACGTGCCCGCGATCCGGGGCGAGTCGCCCGCGGACGATCCGCCAACGGCCTGAGGAAGAAGGGGAATACGGCCGCGATACGGGGAGCGCCGCAGTCCCGCCGGAGCGCCGCGCGTGCGGCCCAGCCTGCCTCGTCTACCCCGCGCCACCACGTCGCGGGCGGTGAGCGATTCGGCGTCACCCACTTCACGGCCGAGTACTGGCCCTTTGCCCGCACGGGCGGCCTGGGCGAGGCGGTCGCCGGCTTGGCCACGTTTCAGGCCGCCGCCGGCTTGCCAACCACGGTCGTCATGCCACTGTATCAGCTGGTGCGCGAGACCACACCGTCTCTCGAGCGAGCGGGGCCGGGGATCACGGTCACCCTCGGCAGCCAGAGCGAGCGGGCCTGGCTCTACCGCACTCCGGACACCAGCCCCGGGCGACAGGTGTTCTTCATCGAGCACCCCGACTTCTTCGACCGGCCGGGCATCTACGGCGACGGCGGCGCGGATTATCCGGATAACGCTCGGCGCTTCGCATTCTTCTGTCTGGCCGCGCTCACGGCGCTGCCCGACATCGCTCCGGCGACGCAGTTGCTGCACGCGCACGACTGGCACACAGCGCTCGCCCCGGTGTACCTGCGCACTGCGTTCGCCGCCCACCCGTTCCACAGCCGCCTCGGGGTCGTGCTCTCGGTACACAACGCGGCTTTCCAGGGGCACTTCCCGCCCGAGACACTCGCCGACCTGGGTCTTCCCCCCGAGCTGTACAGCGACCGGGTGTTCGAGTGGTACGGCCGGATGAATCTGCTCAAGGGGGGGCTCGCTTACTCCGACATGGCGGTGACCGTCAGCCCCACCCACGCCCAGGAGTTGTGCACGCAGGACGGTGGCTTCGGCCTGCACGACACGTTCCTCGCCCTGGGCGACCGACTGACCGGGATCCTCAATGGCATCGACCCCGTGCTGTGGAACCCCGAGACCGACCCGCAGATCGCCGCGAGTTATTCGCGCGAAGCGCTCGCTGGCAAGCGGCGCTGCAAGACGGCGTTGCAGCGCTCGTACGGCCTGTCACCGCAAGGGCATACGCCCCTCATCGGCATGAGCGCGCGCATGGTCACTCAGAAGGGGCTCGACCTCGTGCTCGCGGCTGATCTCCTTTCCACGTCGGACGCACAATTCGTCTTCTTGGGGTCCGGCGAGCACCGCTACCACAGGGCCCTGGCGAACCTCGCGACGGCGGCCCCCGATCGCGTCGCGGTCGAGTTCCTGTTCACCGATCGACTCGAGCACCTCTTGCTGGCCGGGGCGGACGCGTTGCTGATGCCGTCCTTGTACGAGCCGTGCGGCCTGACGCAGATGCGCGCGCAGCGCTACGGTGCGATTCCCATAGCACGCCGGGTGGGCGGTCTCGTCGACAGCATTACGGACGGCGTCACGGGGTTTCTGTTCGACGCCTATTCGCCCGCGGCGCTGGAGCAGGCGGTGGGCCACGCGGTCGAATGCTACGCCGACCGGCCGACGTGGCGCAGGCTCGTACAGGCGGCGATGGCGCAACAGGTGGGCTGGGATCGCTCAGCCGAGCAGTACCTGGCGGTGTATCGCCGGGCACTCGCGCGGCGAGCGGCTGGCTGAGCGGGCGCCGGATGGACTTCGTCCTCGCGCTGCACAGCCATCTGCCGTACGTCCTGAACCACGGCCGCTGGCCGCACGGCAGCGACTGGCTGGCCGAAGCGGCGCTCGACTCCTACTTGCCGCTCCTCGAGGCCTTGCTGCGCCTCGGCGGCGAGGGCACGCCGGCGCCCCTTACGATCGGGTTCACTCCCGTGCTCGCGAGTCAGCTCGCGAACCCCACCTTCGCCGAGGAGATGGAGGCATTCTTCGCGCAACGGCTCGCTGCGTGCGACGATGTGCCCGACCCCGTGTTCCTCTCGCGGGTCGAATTCTGGCGATCACGCCTCCACCGACTGCAGGCGCTGTTCCGGTCGATCGATGGTGACCTGCCCGCCGCCTTTCGGCGGCTTGCAGAGGCCGGCCACGTCGAGCTCATCGGGTCGGCGGCGACGCACGCCTACCTCCCGCTCCTCGCCCGGGACGAAAGCATCCGACTGCAGCTCGCGATCGGCCGCGCTGAGCACCAGCGTCTCTTTGGAATGGCTGCCGCGGGGTGTTGGTTGCCCGAATGCGCTTACCGGCCGCGCGGGAAATGGGCGCCGCCCGGCGCGCCGCGGCCGCGCATGCGCCGCGGTATCGAGGAGCATTTGGCGGACGCCGGGTTCCGGTATTTCTTCACCGACGCGCATCTTGCCCGCGCGGGCAGCCCGCTCGGCGCGTATGGTGACGTCCCTCTGGGCGCGGAGCGGTTTGGCGCGGAGCGGCATGACCCCGGTTCGAAGGCCGTGGGCCAACGGCCGGCCCGCTCGCCCTATCGGGGGTACCAGGTTGGCCGCGGGCCGCGCCCGCCGGTCGCGGTGCTGGTGCGCGACCCCCGGTCGTCGATGCAGATCTGGAGTCGGCACCAGGGCTACCCGGGCGACGAATGGTATCTCGAGTTCCACAAGATCCGCTGGCCGGGGGGTCTCAAGCTCTGGCGTGTGAGTGGCGCGAACGTGGACCTGGGCGGCAAACAGCCCTACGAGGCCCCAGTCGCTCTTGAGCAAGCGACCCGGCATGCCTCCCACTTCGTTTCTCTGCTCGAGAGCCTCGCTCGGGAGCACGCGGCCGATCGGGATGGCGTCATTGTGGCGCCGTTCGACACTGAGCTGTTCGGGCACTGGTGGTTCGAGGGGCCGGACTTCCTGTCCGCGATGTATCGCGCCCTACGCGGCCGTGACTCGGGGGTCAGCGCACTGACGGCGTCGCAGCACCTCGAGACCCATCCCCCTCGCGCGGTCGTGCAACTGGCGGAGGGATCCTGGGGAGCGAACGGCGACCACAGCATGTGGCTGAACGACCGCACTGCGTGGACGTGGCAGCGGCTGTGGCCGCTCGAGGAAGCATTCTGGGACGTCGCGGCGGACGCGTTGCGCTGCGAGGCCGCCAGCCCTGTGTTGGCGCAAGCCGCGCGCGAGCTGCTCCTCGCCCAGGCGTCCGATTGGCAATTCATCATCTCCACGGGGGCCGTGGTCGACTACGCGGAGCGCCGGTTCACCTTTCATTGCGACGCCGCCGCGCGGCTCATCGCCGCGCTCGCCGCCGCGCGCACGGAAGGTGACGGGCTCCTCGAGGCCGCACGCCGCGACGCCACCCAGCTCGCGGCCCGGGACGCGCTGTTCCCCGACGTGCTCGCCGCGGTGGCGGAGGCGCTGGGCGCGTGACCGCTGCGCCCCGATCGGTGATCATCCACGGCCATTTCTACCAACCGCCCCGGGACGATCCGTGGCTCAGAACGATTCCCCCCGAGCCGTCCGCGGCGCCGTATCACGACTGGAATGCGCGGATCGAGGCCGAGTGCTATCGGCCTGTCCTGCCGAGCCTAGCGGCGCTCAGCTTCGACTTCGGCCCGACGCTCCTCGCCTGGCTGGAGAGCGCGGCGCCGCGCACCTACGCGGGCGTGCTCGACGCCGACAACACGGGCCGCGCTCGCCACGCCGGGCACGGGGGTGCGCTCGCCATGTCGTACCATCACACCATCCTTCCGCTCAGTTCGCGGCGGGACAAGGAGACTGAGGTCCGGTGGGGGATTGCGGATTTCCGACGGCGGTTCGGGCGCGAGCCGGAGGGTATGTGGCTTCCGGAGACGGCGGTCGACCACGAGACGCTTGACGTGCTCGCGGTCGAGGGCATCCACTTCACGGTCCTCGCGCCCCACCAAGTCGAGCACGTGCCGGGCGGCGGGCTCCCCGGGTGGTATCACACCACGAGCGGTCGCCGCCTCGCGCTCTTCCTGTATGATGGTGCCATCTCGCATGACGTCGCGTTCGGCCCGTTGCTCGGCGACGTCCCGGCGTGGGCCGAACGGCTGGCGCGGAGTCACGAGGGGGAGGGGGGAGCCCCTGCGCAAGCGCTCATTGCGATCGCCACGGACGGTGAGACTTTCGGGCACCACCACCGCGGAGGCGACGTCGCACTCGCCCGCGTGCTCGAGACCCTGGCCCAGCGGCCGGACGTGCAGCTCGACAATTTCGCCGCCTTCCTTCCGCGCCGGCCGCCGCGGGACGACCTCGCCCTCGTGGCGCCGAGCTCTTGGAGCTGTCCGCACGGCGTGGAGCGGTGGCGCTCGGACTGCGGCTGCCGCATGCACCCCGATCGGGGGACGCAACAGCGCTGGCGAGCCCCGTTGCGCAACGCCCTCGATTGGCTCGCGGCGGAGCTGCACGGGCTGTTCGAGCGCGAAGGGGGCTTGTTGCTCGTCGATCCGTGGGCCGCTCGCGACGCGTACGGCGCCGTCCTCGGGGCGATGGAGGATACGCTCGCGCGCTTCCTGCGCGTGTGGCTGCGGCGACCCGACGACCGGAACGCGCTCGAGCGGGCGTACCAGCTGCTCGAGCTCGAGCGCCACGCGCTGCGGATGTTCACCTCGTGCGGCTGGTTCTTCGACGACATCGCCGGGCTTGAGTCGCTGATCGTGCTCCGCTCCGCCGCACGGGCGATCGAGCTGGCGGGCCCTGAGGCCCCGCGCCTCGAAGAGGGCTTGCTCGAACGGCTCGCCCTGGCACCCAGCAACGATCCCTCCGTGGGCTCGGGGCGCGAGCTGTACCGGGAGCGCGTGAAGGCTCGGATCCCCCGCGCGGCGCTCGCTTGAGATGGAGCCGCTGCGGTTCGTCTTCGGGGTCCATTTCCACCAGCCGGTGGGGAACTTCGACCACGTCTTCGAGGAACACCTGCGGGACGTGTACCGGCCGCTGGTTGAACGGCTGGCCGAGCGCCAGTTCCTCCCGATTGCGCTGCATATCTCGGGGCCGCTGCTGGAGTGGCTCGAGGTGCACGACTCGGCGTACCTCGACTTAATCGGCCGCCTAGCGGCGGACGGTCAGCTCGAGCTGTTGCTCGCGGGGTTCTACGAGCCCGTGCTTGTGTCTCTTGCCCCGCAAGATCGGCTCGAGCAGATCGGGTGGATGCGCGAGGCGATCCGCCGGCGTTTCGGAGTCGAGGCGCCGGGGCTGTGGCTTACGGAGCGGGTATGGGAGCCGGACCTCGCGGCGGACCTGGCGGACGCCGGCGTCCGCTACGCCCTGGTCGATGACCGCCACTTCCTCGTGAGCGGCTTTGAGCGGGATCAGCTCCACGCCCCGTTCCGGACCGAGAACGGCGGCAAGGGAGTCGCGCTGTTGCCCATCGACGAGCGCCTTCGGTACCTCGTTCCCTTCAAGCCAGCGGCCACGATCGCCGCCTACCTCGGCGAGTTGCGGACAGCGGCCCGCCCACTCGCCGTCCTGGTGGATGACGGTGAGAAGTTTGGTGGCTGGCCTGGGACCAAGGAGTGGGTCTACGCGCGGGGCTGGCTTTCGCAGTTCCTCGACGCCATGGCCGCGCTCGTCGCGGCTGACGAGGTTCGCCTTACGACGCCAGGCGCTGCCATTGCCGAGATCCCGAGCGCGGGCCTCGCCTACCTTCCGACCGCATCGTACCGCGAAATGGAGGCGTGGGCGTTGCCCACCGGGGCCGCTCTGCGATTGGCCGCCTTGGGACAGGACCTGGGTGAGGTCCGGCTCGGAGGCCCGGACGGAGCGTTCGTGCGGGGTGGGCACTGGCGGACCTTCTTCGTGAAGTACCCCGAGTCGAACCGGATGCACAAGAAGATGGTCGCGCTGTCGGCGTTGTGCCGACGTCGGGGGGATCCACCGGTGGCGCGCCGCGCGATCGGCCGGGCGCAGTGCAACGACGCCTACTGGCACGGCGTGTTCGGCGGCTTGTATCTCCCGCACCTGCGAGGGGCGATTTGGCGGAATCTGGCGACGACGGAGCGCGAGCTCCGGAAGGGTGAACCCCTCACCGTCGAGGAAGTGGACTTGGACGGCGACGGGAGGACGGAGCTGTGGATCCATTCCGCGCACTTCTCCTCCGTCGTGAGCCCGGGGCGTGGCGGCGTGATCGAGGAGTACACGCTGTTTAGCGACGAGATCAACTATGCCAACGTCCTCACGCGCCGGCGCGAGCCCTATCACTACCACGCGGCGGCCGCGGCGGCCGACCCGAGCCCCTCCGACCAGGCCACCGGACCGCCGAGCATTCACGACGTGGAGAAGGGCCTCCGGATCGAGCGTCTTCCACCCGTGGATGCCGACGATCGCGCGATGTTCGTGGATCGCGTGCTGGCCGGTGCCCTCGACGTCGAGGCCTACGCGCGGGGCGACTACCACCCGCTCGCTTCTTGGGCTCGCAGCCCGCTCGACATTGTCGTGCACCGCTTCGCAGACGCTGTAGAGATCGCGTGTCGGCCGGCAGCTGGCGGGGTCGGCGCGCAGGGGTTGGTCGCGAAGCAGCTCCGCTTCGGGGCGAGCGGGGCGCTGACCGTAGCCTATCGATGGGACCCGGAGGCGTTCCCGGCAGGGGCGCTGTTCGCACCCGAGATCTCACTCACGCAACCACTGGACCTCCGGTATGCCCCGGTCGCGGACGTGTGGTCGTTTCCCATCACGACGGTGTCGCAGTCGGAACGGGGCTTGGACGAGACGGTGCAAGGGCAGTCATTCACGCCCCGGTGGTCTATGGCGCTCGGCGAGGCGCGTGTGGATGTGACGCCCCGTTGAGTCACCACACCGCGCATGAGCACCTGGGGACTGCGCCTAGGTCCAGGCGAGGCGGCACAGCGGGCCGGGCGGGGGTCGGAAACGTGGCGGAGCGTCCCTCCCGGGCCTGAGAGAGGGAGTGATCCCTGTTCACGAAGTGTATGATCTCGTCCGGTTGTTTGGGTTCCCCGTCCGGCTGGTGACGCCGGGCCCTGGAGGCTAAGGATGCAGCTGGGAATGATTGGACTCGGGCGCATGGGCGCCAACATGGTTCGTCGTCTCATGCGAGGCGGCCACAGCTGCGTGGTCCACGACACGGCAGCTGCTCCCGTTCAGGCGCTTTCCCGCGAGGGCGCCCTCGGAGCGCCGACGCTGGACGATTTCGTGGCTCGGCTCGCGCGTCCTCGAACGGTGTGGCTGATGGTGCCCGCGGCCGTCGTGGATGCCACCCTCGATGCGCTCCTTCCCAAGCTGGCCGCCGCTGACGTTGTGGTGGACGGCGGGAACTCCCACTATCGCGACGACGACCGTCGCGCCAAACGCCTCGCCGCCCGGGGGCTCCATCATGTGGACTGCGGTACCAGCGGCGGGATTGTCGGTCTGGAGCGTGGGTACTGCCTGATGATCGGCGGCGAGGTGGACGTCGTGCGTCGGCTCGACCCGGTGTTCGCGACACTCGCGCCTGGAGTGGGGTCGGCGCTCAAGACCCCCGGACGTGAAGGGCGCGGCGGGACCGCCGAGCGGGGTTATCTGCATTGCGGTCCGCACGGCGCGGGCCATTTCGTCAAGATGGTGCACAACGGCATCGAGTACGGAATGATGGCCGCGTACGCGGAGGGACTGAACATCCTCAAGCACGCCGGCGTGGGAAAGCAGACGCTCCCCGTGGACGCCGAAACCACACCGCTGCGCGATCCGGCGGCCTATCAGTACGATCTCGACCTGACCGACATCGCGGAAGTCTGGCGTCGCGGGAGCGTGATCACTTCTTGGCTGCTCGACCTTACAGCGGCGGCCCTCGCCGCCGATCCGGGCCTCGATCACTTTCAGGGACGGGTATCGGACTCGGGGGAGGCACGCTGGACGCTCGAAGCGGCGATCGACCAAGCCGTGCCGGCGAATGTCCTCGCCGCGGCCCTGTTCGCGCGGTTCGCCTCGCGCGGCGAGGCCACCTTTCAAGACCGTCTGCTCTCGGCCATGCGAGCCGAATTCGGCGGCCATTCAGAGAACGGCGTGCGCACGTGAGCAGGGCACATTCCGCGGGCCGAGGCCGCCCAGCGTAGTAGCTCCGACCCATGCCCCCATGAGCGATGCCGCCGCCGAGCGAGATGGCAGCGGTGATCCGAGCATCCAGGCCGTGGCCGCGAAGGCGATCGAGCTGATCATGGACGGCGCACGGGTTGGGCTCGGGTCGGGGCGCGCTGCCTCGACGTTCATCGCGCGCTTGGGCGCGCGCCGGCGCGAGGGCTTACGGGTGTCGGGTGTGCCGACGTCCCAGGCCTCGGCGGACCAGGCCCGGGGGGCCGGAATCCCTCTCATCGCGCTGGGAGTGGGCGGGCTTCTGGATCTCACGGTGGACGGAGCGGACGAGGTCGCGCCGAACCTCGATCTCGTGAAGGGGTCGGGGGGCGCGCTCGTGCGCGAGCGCATCGTGGCAGCGGCCTCCAACAGCCAGGTCATCCTCGTCGGCCATGACAAGCTGGTTCGGGCGCTCGGTGAGCGGGGCTGTGTGCCGGTGGAGGTGATCCCCGTCGCGGAGTGGCTCGTCACGCGAGAGCTCAAGGCGCTCGGCCTCAAGCCCACCCAGCGAACGGTCGCCGGCGGATCGCAGCCGTTCATCACCGAGAATGGGAATCGCATCCTCGATTGCGCCCTGCCGGAGCCGCTCGGTGACGGGACGGCCGCCCGCACCCTCGCACGCGCGCTGCGAGCGATTGTCGGGGTGGTGGATACGGGACTCTTTCTCGGGACGGCGGACCGCGTGTTAGTCGGTCATCCTGACGGACGGGTGGACATCCTTTCGCGGCCGGAGCGCTGAGGAGTCATGCGACCCGATCTCGACGTCCTGCCCAGCCCCGGTGCACTCGCCCAGGCGGCTGCGGGACAGTTCATCGCGGCCGCGGGCGATGCGATCCATGCGCGGGGGGCGTTCGTGGTCGCGCTCTCCGGGGGCGCGACGCCGCGACGTACCTACGAACGGCTCGCCACAGAACCCCTGATGTCGCGACTGATGTGGTCGCGCGTGCAAGTCCTGTGGGGGGACGAGCGTTGCGTCCCGCCTGACCAGGCGGAGAGTAACTACCGGATGGCACGCGAGACCCTCCTCGACCGCGTGCCCGTCCTCCCGGCGAACGTGCACCGGATCCGCGGCGAGGAGGACCCCGGCGCCGCCGCCGCCCGCTACGAAGGAACGCTCCGTGCTCTGTTCAACACGCCCGCCGGCCCGCCCCGTGCGGCCCCCGGGGCGCGCATTGACCTCGTCCTGCTGGGGCTGGGTGTTGACGGACACACGGCCTCGCTCCTTCCGGGGAGCGCCGCGGCCCACGAGCGGACACGCTGGGTGATGGCCGAATACGCGATCGCGGCGTCCACGTGGCGGATCACCCTCACGCCGGCGGTGATCAACGCGGCGGCCGAGGTCGTGTTTCTCGTCTCCGGCGGTGCCAAGGCGCGCATCCTCGGGCGGGTGCTCGAGGGTCCCCACCGTCCGCAGGAGCTCCCGGCGCAAGCGATTGCGCCGTCCAACGGCCGGGTGCACTGGTGTGTGGACGCGGCGGCGGCCGCGGACCTTGGGAAAGGACTGCCGTGAGTCGATGAAGATCAGTCCCCTCGCGGGCCAGACGGCTCCGCCGGCGATGCTGCTCGACGTCTCCAAACTGGTCACGGCCTATAACACCGAGATCCCCGATCCCTCGGTGCGCGCCCAGCGGGTCGCCTTTGGCACCTCGGGGCATCGCGGCTCGGCGTTCGAGCGGACCTTCAACGAAGGGCACGTGCTCGCGATCAGCGAGGCCATCTGTCGCTACCGCCGCCGGCAGGGGATTGACGGCCCGCTCTTTCTCGGCCTCGACACGCACGCACTGTCGGTGCCGGCCTGCGCCACGGCTCTCGAGGTGCTGGCGGCAAACGGCATCGACGTCATGCTCGCCGAGCACGACGAATACACACCGACGCCCGTGGTGTCACACGCCATCCTCTGCTACAACCGCGGACGCATCACGGGGCTGGCCGACGGCATCGTGATCACGCCGTCCCACAATCCGCCGGACAACGGGGGGTTCAAGTACAACCCCCCGCACGGGGGACCGGCCGACACCGACACCACCGGCTGGATCGAGGCCCGGGCCAATGAGTTGCTGATAGGCGGTCTCAAGGGCGTGAAGCGCATCTCCTACGAGAACGCGCTGCGCGCCGCCACGACGCACCGGCATGACTATCTCAACGCGTACGTGCGTGATCTGGGCAATGTCGTCGACATGGAGGCGATCCGCGGCGCGGGCCTTCGCCTCGGCGTGGATCCGCTTGGTGGGGCTGGGGTGCATTACTGGGCTCCCATCGCCGAACGTTACCATCTCGATCTGACGATCGTGAGTGACGTGGTCGATCAGACGTTCCGGTTCATGACGGTGGATTGGGACGGCAGGATCCGGATGGACCCGTCGTCGCCCTACGCGATGCAGCGGTTGATCGGGCTGAAGGACCGGTTCGACATCGCCTTCGCCTGCGATACCGACCACGACCGGCACGGGGTCGTCACGCGGAGCACGGGGCTGCTGCCGCCCAATCACTATCTCACAGTTGCCATCCATCACCTCTTCCAGCATCGGCCGTACTGGCGCCCGGAGGCCGCAGTGGGGAAGACGGTGGTGAGCAGCGCTACGATCGATCGGGTGAGCGCGAAACTCGGCCGTCGCCTCCACGAAGTGCCGGTCGGCTTCAAATGGTTCGTCAGCGGGCTCTACGACGGCTCTCTCGGGTTCTGCGGCGAAGAGAGTGCGGGCGCGTCGTTTCTGCGCCGCAACGGGACGGTCTGGACGACGGATAAGGACGGCATCGTCCCGGCGCTGCTCGCTGCCGAGATCACGGCGCGGGCGGGCCACGACCCGGGGGAGATCTACGGTAACCTGACGCGCGAAGTCGGCGAGCCGGTGTACGATCGGATCGAGGCGCCCGCCACCGCTGACCAGAAGAAGCGGCTCGAGGCGCTCTCGCCGCACCGGGTGCGATGCGTCGACCTCGCCGGGGAAAAGGTCCAGAGCATCATCAACGAAGCTCCGGGAAACGGCGCGCCGATTGGCGGCGTGAAGGTCACCGCACCGACCGGCTGGTTCGCCGCTCGGCCATCGGGCACCGAGGATATCTACAAGATTTACGCCGAGAGCTTCCGAGGGAGGGTCCAGTTAGACCGGATCCTGGAGGAGGCGCAGGCGATCGTCGACACGGCGCTCGCGGCTGGGACGCCGGCAGCCAAAGCACGCAACATGGAGTAGGCAACCGTCACGATTCGCAACCCGCATCGACGACCCCTTAGGATCACGCGGCTGATCTGTCAGCGCACGAGCAATCTGCATGGACCCTTGGGACTAGACACTTCGAGTCATGCTCGCGCGCACGTGGCCGCGCTACTCATTCGCCACGGACGCTGGCGCCGGAGACCTCCCCAGCCGTTTGCGGCAGGAGTAACGATGAAGGCGAGAGAAGGACGGAAACGTCACCCCATGAGCAAACAGACCCGCGTCAGCCACCCGATCTACAACCTTCTGCCCACGGACATCGAGGGGTTCGATTCTCTGGCGGAGCTCGCCTTGGATCTGCATTGGTCGTGGAATCACGCCACCGACGAAGTGTGGCAGCAGCTTGATCCTGAACTGTGGGAGAACACGCATAACCCGTGGATCGTTCTGCAGACGGTCTCGCGCGACCAGATCGAGCGCGTGTTGGCCAACCCCCTTTTCCGCAAGCGTGTCGCGGGCCTCGTGCGAGCGACACGGCAGGCGGCGAAGGCGCCTGCCTGGTTTCAAAGACATCATTCGGACGCTCCCCTGACGTGCGCCGCGTATTTCAGCATGGAATTCATGTTGAGCGAGGCTCTGCCCATCTACTCGGGCGGGCTTGGTAATGTGGCGGGTGATCAACTCAAGGCCGCCAGCGATCTCGGTGTGCCGGTGGCCGGCGTGGGGCTGCTCTACCAACAGGGCTACTTTCGCCAGGTGATCGACAAGAACGGAGATCAACAGGCCCTCTTCCCGTATAACGATCCCGGACAGTTGCCGATCACACCGTTGCGCCACCCAAACGGGGAGTGGCTACGGTTAGAGATCGCGTTGCCTGGTTACTCCGTCTGGCTGCGAGCCTGGCAGGCCCAGGTCGGCAGGGTGAAGCTGTACCTGCTGGACAGCAATGACGCGGCGAACATCCCCGCTCGTCGGGGGATTGCCAGCGAACTCTATGGCGGTGGGCCTGAGTTGCGCCTCGAGCAGGAACTGCTCCTCGGGATTGGCGGATGGCGGCTGCTCCGCGCGCTCGGGGTCCAACCGGAGGTCTGCCATCTGAATGAGGGGCACGCCGCGTTCGCCATCCTGGAACGTGCCCGGAGCTTCATGGAGGAGACAGGGCAGCCCTTCGATGTCGCGCTGGCCGCCACGCGAACGGGGAACCTCTTCACCACCCACACGGCGGTGGCCGCCGGCCTTGACCGGTTCGCCCCGGCTCTCATCGCCCAATACCTCGGTGGTTATGTCGAGCAGCAGCTCGGTATCACACTCCATGATTTGCTGGCGCTGGGCCGCCAAAATCCGGACGAGTCGTCGGAACCCTTCAACATGGCCTATCTGGCGATCCGCGGCAGTGGGGCAGTGAATGGCGTGAGCCGCCTGCATGGAAAGATGAGCCGGCGCCTCTTCGAGCCGCTTTTTCCTCACTGGCCAGCGGACGAGGTGCCTGTCGGGCACGTGACCAACGGAGTTCATGTGCCGAGCTGGGATTCGGCGGCAGCCGACGCTCTCTGGACGGAAGCCTGTCGCAAAGATCGCTGGCTCGGGCCGACGGAACGCCTGGAGCAGGACATTCGCTGCCTCTCCGACGCCGCGCTCTGGGAATTCCGCACCGCCGCCAGGAAGACGCTCGTCGCAGATGCTCGCGAGCGATTGTCCACGCAGCTGGCCGCGTCAGGCGCGTCGGCCGAAGCGATTGACGGGGCGAAACATCTCTTTGATCCCGAGGCGTTGACACTGGGCTTTGCACGCCGCTTCGCGACTTACAAGAGGCCGAACTTGCTGCTCCACGACCCACAGCGACTGCTTCGTCTCTTGACCGATCCGAAGCGCCCGGTACAACTCATCATCGCGGGCAAGGCGCATCCGGCGGACCAGGCTGGACAGGCCCTGATCCGGGAATGGGTGCATTTCATCCGGCAGCCTGAGACGCGCTCGCACGCGATCTTTCTCAGCGACTACGACATGCTTCTGACCCAGGACCTGGTGCACGGGGTCGACGTCTGGATCAACACGCCACGGCGCCCCTGGGAGGCATGTGGAACGAGCGGCATGAAGGTGCTCGTCAACGGAGGGATAAACCTGTCGGAGTTGGATGGTTGGTGGGCGGAAGCCTATTCGCCTGAGGTCGGGTGGGCCTTGGGAGACGGCAGGGAGCACGGTGAGGATCCCGCGTGGGACGCCGTCGAAGCCAACGCGCTCTACAGCCTGCTCGAACGGGAAGTGGTTCCCGAGTTTTACTCCCGCGACGAACAGGGCATTCCTACGGCCTGGGTGGGGCGCATGCGGGAGAGCATGGCGCGGCTGACAGCGCGCTTTTCCACGAACCGCTCGGTACGGGAGTACACGGAGCAACATTACCTTCCGGCCGCAGCCGCCTACCGTGGGCGCGCCGCCGATCAGGGCGCGGTGGCGAGGAACATTATCAGTTGGGAACACACGCTGAAGCAGAAATGGGTCACGGTACGCTTCGGTGACGTGAAGGTGGAGACCAAAGGCAATCAGCACGCGTGGGAAGTTCAGGTCTATCTCAACGACCTCGACCCGAAGGCGCTGCGGGTAGAGCTTTACGCCGACGGGCTGGACGAGGGGGCGCCGGTGCGGCAGGAGATGAAGGGCGTTCGCCAACTGGCCGGCCCACCGGGCACCTACGTTTACACCGCGGCTGTCTCTGCAGCTCGCCCACCGGCGGACTATACGGCGCGCATCATACCGTACTGCGCCGGCGTTGCGGTGCCCCTCGAAGTCGCTCTCATTCTCTGGCAGCGGTGAGTGAACCGCGAACGGGAGCGGGACGACGGGAGCCAACCTGTGAAAGACTCAAAACCACCACACCGGAGGCGACAGCCAACACGCCGGAAGCCGTCCGTGTCAGGCCGGGTCGCGGAAGACGCCGACGCGACCACAGATCTGGCTACGGCCAAACGCCCTCTGAGTGTCCATCTGCCGGAGGTATCGGAACGCACTGCGGTTCGGGCTGGTGTCCCGTTGCCGCTCGGCACCTCTGCTTACGGGGAAGGAGTGAACTTTGCGCTCTTCAGCCGACACGCCAGCCGCGTTCGGCTGGAGTTGTTTGATCGTCCGGAAGATGCCACGGCCGCCAGAGTGATCGATCTGGATCCCGCGCGCAACCGCACGGGTGACGTGTGGCACGTCTGGATTGAGGGGGTTCCGGCCGGCCAGCTGTATGCCTATCGCGTGGACGGCCCGTATCAACCTGAGAACGGCCATCGTTTCAATTTCCACAAGCTGCTCCTTGATCCCTTCGCCATGGCGATCTCGAGGCTGCCCATCTGGGAGTTCGGCCCGGCTCGGGGATACGATGCGTCTGTGCCCGACGGCGACTCCGTGCGTTCGACGGTCGACAATGCCGGCGCAATGCCGAAATGCGTATTCACGCGCGAGCAGTTTCGCTGGGATGAGGACCGTCCGCCCAGGCATCCGTGGTCGACGACGATCATTTATGAGCTACACGTGCGCGGCTTCACCATCCACCCTAGCTCTGGTGTGGAGCATCCCGGCACGTATCGAGGCCTCATGGAAAAGATCCCCTACTTGAAGGAATTGGGAGTGACGGCTGTGGAACTTATGCCCGTGCAGGAATTCAATGAACACCAAGTGGCGGGCATTAATCCGCAAACAGGCGAGCCCCTCCGCAATTACTGGGGTTACGATCCCGTGGCCTTCCTTGCGCCTAAAGCTTCCTACAGCAGTTCGGGAGATGTGGGTCAGCAGAGCCTGGAATTCCGGGAAATGGTCCAGGCCTTCCACGAGGCGGGCATCGAGGTATTCCTCGACGTGGTGTTCACTCACACGGCGGAGGGAAACGAACAGGGGCCTACACTCTGTTTCCGCGGCATTGATAACACGATCTTCTATATGCTGGCGGACGATAAGCGCTCTTACCGGGATTACACGGGCACGGGCAACACCATTAATGCCAACCATCCGGTGGTGCGGGATCACATCTTGACCGCGTTGCGCTACTGGGTGGTCGAAATGCATGTCGATGGATTTCGCTTTGACCTGGCCGCGGTGCTCGGTCGGGGCCCTTCCGGCCACTTGCTGTCCAATCCCCCCCTACTCGAGCGGATCGCCGAGGACCCGATCCTACGGGATGTGAAGCTCATCGCCGAGGCGTGGGATGCCGCCGGAGCGTATGAGGTCGGGAGCTTCTCCGAATGCCGCTGGGCGGAGTGGAACGGTCAGTACCGTGATGACGTCCGACGGTTCTGGCGCGGCGACGATGGGTTTCTCGGTGTGTTCGCCCAACGAATCTGCGGAAGCGCCGACATCTACTCCAAGTCCGGCAAAGGCCCCGCCAGCAGCATCAATTTCGTCACCTGTCACGACGGCTTCACGTTGCATGATGTCGTGAGCTATCGACACAAGCACAATGAACCCAACGGACAGGACAACCACGACGGGACGAGCGAGAATTTCACTGAGAATTACGGGGCCGAAGGTGAGACAGCGGATGGCGAGATCGAGTCCATCAGGAAGCGCCAGATCAAGAACTTCCTCGTAACGCTGTTGATCTCGCGCGGCGTGCCGATGCTGCTCAGTGGGGACGAGTGGCGCCGCACGCAACGTGGCAACAACAACGCCTACTGCCAAGACAACGAAACGAGCTGGCACGACTGGAGCTATCTGGAACGGCACGCGGACGTCTTCCGGTTCACTCGTGGCATGATTGCCTTTCGTCGAGCGCATCCGATTCTGAGTGAGGAGCGATTCTACACGGACGCCGAGATCCATTGGTTTCGCCCACAAGGAGGATTGCCCAACTGGGCCGAGCCGAAAGAGAAACAGGTTGGCTGCGTAATCCGAGAAGGGGAGCAGCGCGCACTTTGCCTCATGTTCAATGCCGGTGCCGATGCGGTCGATTTCTCGTTGCCTGTCTTACTGCCGGGGGCTCGATGGCACCTGGCCGTCGACACCTCTCGCGATGCGCCGCAAGATCTGTTTGGTGCGGGCGAGGAACCGCCTTGGGAAGATCCACGAACGTACCCCCTGAGTCCTCGATCTAGCGTCATACTCCTGGCTCGGGAAACGAACCGTGTCGAGATGGCGGACGGCGTCGACAGAGGGCAGGCAAAGAGAGCGCCCCGACGGCCCTGAGCCGCGCGCCGATCATGAGCTGTTCCTTACACCGGGGGAACCCGAGATGGGCACGATGAATGACCGCCCGGCGCCGTCCGATGCGCTGGTGCTGTTTGGCGTCACGGGGGACCTCGCTCACAAAATGATCTTCCCAGCCCTCTACGCGATGGTCCAGCGGGGTGCCCTCGCCGTTCCGGTGGTCGGGGTGGCTTCCACCTCGTGGAGTGTGGCGCAACTGCACAAGCGGGCGACGGACAGCATCAAGGCATCCGGCGCGGTCGTGGAGCGGGGAGCGCTCCGCCGCCTCCTGTCCCTCCTCCGATACGTGGCCGGAGACTACAACAACGCCGAGACCTTCGCGGCGCTCAAGCGGGCGCTGGGGAAGGCGCGACGCCCCGCGCACTACCTCGCCATTCCCCCTACGCTGTTCGCGACGGTGATCCAGGGGCTTGGAGCGGCCGGGCTAGCAGACCAGGCGCGGGTCATCGTCGAAAAGCCGTTCGGACGCGATCTGGCCTCCGCGCGCCAGCTCAACGCTGTCGCGCGGGCGGTGTTCCCCGAGGACGCGATCTTCCGGATCGACCATTTCCTGGGGAAGGAGGAGATCATGAACATCCTCTATCTCCGCTTCGCCAACTCCTTCCTCGAGCCCATCTGGAACCGCAACTACGTCGCCAGCGTCCAGATCACCCTTGCCGAGAAGTTTGGCGTGAATGGCCGCGGCGCATTCTACGAAACAGCGGGCTGCCTGCGAGACGTGATCCAAAACCACCTCTTCCAGGTTGTCGCCCTGCTGGCCATGGAGCCGCCGGTTTACCGGGGGTATGGATCCGTCCACACCGAGAAGGCCAAGGTCTTCGAAGCGATGCGGCCGCTAGAGCCTTGCGACCTGGTGCGCGGTCAATACGCTGGCTACCGGAGGGAGCCGCACGTGGCGCGAAATTCCGACGTCGAGACCTTCTGCGCCGTGCGACTCTTCATCGACTCATGGCGGTGGGAGGGAGTGCCGTGGTACCTGCGTTCCGGAAAGTGCCTCGCTGAGACGGCCGCCGAGGTAGTGGTCGAGTTGCAGCCGCCGCCGGCACGGTTGTTCGCCGACTCGGCCCCGACGGCCGGCCCGCCGAACTACGTGCGGTTCCGGCTCTCCCCCAACGCCGCGATCGCCCTGGCCGCCCGCGTCAAGCACCCGGGCAAGGAGTTCGTCGGCGACCAACGGGAGCTCTATCTGCTCGAGGAGCGCTTGGGGGCGGAAGCGCCCTATGAGCGCCTGTTGAGTGATGCCATGATCGGCGATGGGGCGCTCTTCACGCGAGAGGACGCGGTCGAAGCGGCCTGGGGGGCGGTCGATCCCGTCCTCAAGACCCATCCCCGGGCCCTCCTGTACAAGCGCGGCAGTTGGGGGCCGAAACAGGCCGACGCGCTCATCGCGGCGCACAGCCGCTGGCACAACCCCACGCCCGATGGGACGACCGCATGACCACGCCCGGTGACGTCGTGTTCCTCCTGGACTGCGACAACACGCTGCTCGATAACGACCGCGTGGAGGAGGATCTCCGCGACCACCTTGCACGAGAGTTCGGGGCCGCGAGCCGTGACCGGTATTGGGCGATCCTCGAACAACTGCGCGGCGAGCTTGGGTACGCCGACTACCTGGGCGCGTTGCAGCGCTACCGGTTGGCGGATATGAGCGACACCCGGTTGCTCTTGATGTCGTCGTTTCTCGTCGACTATCCCTTCGCGAGCCAACTGTATCCCGGTGCGCTCGACGTTATCCGCCACCTGTGCACCTGGGGATTGACGGTGATTCTATCGGATGGCGACGTGGTCTTCCAGCCGCGCAAGATTCAGCGGTCCGGGCTCTGGGCGGCGGTGGAAGGCCGGGTACTGATCTACATCCATAAGGAACAGATGCTCGATCCGGTCGCGGAGCGCTATCCGGCCCGGCACTATGTCATGATCGATGACAAGCTGCGCATCCTCGCGATGATGAAGCAGGTCTGGCGCGACCGTGTCACGACCGTGTTTCCGCGCCAGGGGCACTACGCGCACGACCCCCACACCCTCGCCGTCTATCCCGCGGCCGATTACACGGTCGAGCGGATTGGCGATCTGGTCACCTGCGATCTCCCCGGTCTGCTTGGCGCGACCGCCGCTAGGCGTTTGCAAGAGGAGTAGCGATGAAGGCGACACGACAGCTGCACGAGCTCGGTCAGAGCCTCTGGCTCGACAACATTACCCGCGGCATCCTGAACGACGGCACCCTGCAGCGCTACGTCAGCGAGCTGTCGGTGACCGGACTGACCTCCAACCCGACAATCTTCGATCACGCCATCGCGAATGGCGATTTCTATGACGACGCCATCTGCCGCAAGGCGGCGGATGGCAAGGCGGGTGAGACGCTGTTCTTTGAGCTCGCCATCGAGGACCTGGTGCGGGCCGCCGATCTCTTCCGCCCTGTCCACGATCGTACTGGCGGCGTGGACGGCTGGGCGTCGTTGGAGGTGTCGCCGCTCCTGGCCAACGATACCGCGGGCACCGTACGGGCGGCGGCCCAACTGCACGGCCGAGCACAACGCTCCAATCTCTTCATCAAGATTCCCGGCACGGCCGAAGGCGTTCCGGCCATCGAGGAGTCGATCTGCGGCGGCGTGCCGGTCAATGTGACGCTGCTGTTCTCCGCGGCGCAATACATTGCGGCGGCCGAGGGGTACATGCGCGGCATCGAACGGCGGATCGCTGCGGGCCTCGACCCGCGGATCGATTCCGTCGCCTCGCTCTTCGTCAGCCGCTGGGACGTAGCGGTGCACGACACCGTGCCGGCAGCGATCCGCAATTGCCTCGGCATCGCGATCGCCCGGCGCACCTACCAGGCGTATCGTGCCCTGCTGGCGTCGCCGCGCTGGCGCACGCTCGCGGCCGCTGGCGCCCGGCCACAGCGCCTACTCTGGGCCAGCACTGGAACCAAGGATCCCGATGCGTCGGACACGCTCTACGTCGAGGCGCTGGCGGCTCCGGACACCATTAATACGATGCCCGAGAAGACCCTCACGGCCTTCGCCGACCACGGTCGCGTCAAGGGGGTGCTGCCCATGGATGGCGGCGATGCCGACGCGGTGCTCGCCGAGTTCAGGCGGGCCGGTGTGGACGACACCGCGCTTGCGGCTCGACTCCAGCGCGAGGGTACCGCGTCGTTCGACAAGTCCTGGAAGGATCTCCTCGATCGCCTCGCCGCGAAGCGCGCGATGCTGGCCCACCGGGATCGCGCCACCGCGGGCAAACCATGACTAGGAAGGAGGTGGAGTCGGCCGAACCGCTCACCGAGGGCCTGGCGTGGAAGGCGCTGCAGGAGCACTATCGCACGATCCGCGATGTGCATCTCCGGCAGATTTTTGCCGACGACCCGCTGCGGGGGAAGCGCCTGACGGGCGAAGCCGCCGGCCTCTACCTCGACTACTCCAAGCATCGCGTCACCGACGAGACGCTCCGGCTCCTCCTCCGGCTGGCCGACGACCGCCACCTAGCCGAGCGCATCGGTGCCATGTTCAGCGGCCGTAAGATCAATGTGACTGAGCAGCGGGCCGTCCTTCACGTCGCACTGCGGGCGCCGGCGGGTGAGCGGATCGTTGTTGACGGTGCCGACGTCGTGCCGGCGGTGCACGAGGCGCTCGACCGCATGGCGGCCTTCGCCGCTGACGTCCGCGGCGGTCGCTGGAAGGGCCACACGGGCCGACCCATCCGCAACGTCGTCAACATCGGCATCGGCGGCTCCGACCTCGGCCCGGTGATGGCCTACGAGGCCCTGCGCTACTACAGCCGCCGAGAGATGATCTTCCGTTTCATCTCCAACATCGACGGCACGGACTTCGTCGAGGCCACGCGCGACCTCGATCCCGCCGAAACCCTGTTCATTGTGTGCTCCAAGACGTTCACAACGCTCGAAACGCTGACCAACGCCCACACGGCGCGCGCCTGGTGCGTGCGCGCGCTCGGGGATGAGCGGGCGGTGCGTCGGCACTTCGTCGCCGTGTCGACTAATGCGGAGGGCGTCGCGAAGTTCGGCATCGACCCCGCCAACGTGTTCACCCTCTGGGATTGGGTCGGCGGGCGCTACTCCATGGACTCTGCGATCGGACTCTCCACGATGCTGGCGATTGGACCCGAGCAGTTTCGCGAGATGCTTGCCGGGTTCCACGCGATGGACCAGCACTTCCGCACCACCCCCCTCGACCGCAACCTGCCGGTGATCATGGGGCTGCTCGCGGTTTGGTACGCCGACTTCTTCGACGCCCAGACGATCGCGGTGCTTCCCTATGACCAGTACCTCAAACGGTTTCCCGCCTATCTCCAACAGCTGACGATGGAGAGCAATGGCAAGCACGTCACCCTCGGCGGCGTGCGCGTCGACTACGACACCAGCCCGATCGTGTGGGGTGAACCGGGGACCAACGGGCAGCATTCATTCTATCAGTTGATTCATCAAGGGACGAGGCTCATTCCCTGCGATTTCATCGCGTTCTCCCAGTCGCTCAACCCGCTCGATGGTCACCACGATCTCCTAATGGCGAACGTGTTCGCGCAAACGAGGGCCCTCGCCTTCGGCAAAACGGCGGGGGAGGTCGAGGCGGAAGCGACGCCGGCACAGCTCGTGCCGCACCGCGTCTTCGAGGGAAATCGGCCAACCACCACGATTCTCGCCGACCGCCTCACCCCGGCGACTCTGGGGTCGCTCGTCGCGCTCTACGAGCACAGCGTCTTCACGCAGGGAGTGATCTGGGGCATCGACTCGTTCGATCAATGGGGCGTGGAGCTGGGGAAGGTACTGGCCCAGCGCATCGGCGGAGAGCTCGCGGGCGACGGCCCGCCAATTGGCTATGACAGCTCGACCACCGCGCTGATGCAGCGGTACATGCAGTCGCGGAGCGGGAGCGTGAGATGACCCCGCCAGGTGGCTTCATGGAGAATCTCTGCACTAATACCATCCGGACGTTGAGCATGGAGGCTCGCCTGCGCTTTGAGGCCGGAGATGTCCGATGGGGAGGATGACGTTCATCGGGCAGCCGGCAAGGCACGGTTCGCTCGGCGATTGAACGGGCTGCGGAGCCCCGACGTGTGCCCCGCTCGTGCTACCCGTTGTGTCTGCATCCAAAGAGCTAGTTCGTGTGACTCCCAGCAAATCCGCGCGCCCGCCCACAATTGTTAAGTCGATTTTCATCCCGCCGGTGGATGTCTGCTGGCGCCAGGCGGGGGCAAGTTGTGTCGTGTGGGCGAGCGAGGATCAAGCCCGATCCCGGGACGCACCCGCGTTTACCACTACTGCTGGGAGGAAGCCAATGTTTAGTCTGCCACGCCTGACGGCGCGACTGGCCGTCCTTGGATCGTTCGTGGCGCTGCTCGCCGCGGCGTGCAACACCGATTCCAAAGAACCATCAAGCCCAACCCTCGCACCTCCGAGCTCAGCTTTGTTGGCGGACCGCAACGGGAGCTCCGGCACATCGGGCGGGACGTCGTCGAGCTTCGCGGTGCTCGCCAACGCGGCGGTGACCTGCACCGATGGAACCATTACGGGCGATGTGGGCACGTTCCAGGCCACTCCCACGGGCTCGGTCACCCAGACTAGTTGCCCGATTACCGGGACCGTTCACGTGGGTGACGGCGCCTCGATTCTAGCCTACAACGCCTTCCTCAGCACCTACACAGCGGACTCGCAGGACGTCTGCACCGCAACCCTGACGGGCACCCTCGCGGGCGTCACCCTCGCGCCCGGGGTCTATTGTTTCACCGCAGCGGCGACGTTGACAGGCGTGTTGACGCTCAACGGGCCGTCGACTGCGAGCTGGGTTTTCAAGATCGGGACCGGCGGGACGGGCGCCCTCACAGGCACCAGTTTCTCGGTGGTCATGGCCGGCGGCGGGCTGCCGTGCAACGTGATCTGGTGGGTCGCCCAAGCCGCGACCATGACCGATTCGCACCTCGTTGGAACCATTCTCGCCGGGGCGGCCATCACGCTGACCCGTGGCACCTTCGATGGCAACGCCTGGGCGAAAGCTGACGTGACGATCACGGGCACCGCGGTAACCGGCTGCACCGTCATCGGCGGCGGCAACGGCAATGGCAACGGCAACGGCGAGGGGGACGAAGGGCACGAGCACCACAAGCACCACCGCTGCAACCAGGGGGTGGGTAACGGTTCTGAGGGTTGCGATCCCGGGCACTCGGACCACCACAACTCGTCCAATGACGAGAACGGCGGGACGCCGGGGCACCCAGGCCGGCAGGGCGGCGACGGCCACGACGGCCACGACGGCCACTAAGGCGTCGGCCGAACGAGGGGGAGGGGAGACGCAGCTCGCGCCTCCCCTCCTTCGTCCGCCAGTCCGACGCGTTCGGAGCCGCGAGGGCACTACCAAGCGACGGCGACGCGGGTCTGTTGCGGAAAGCCGTGGGGGTGGGCGCGAAGATGTATATGGAGCGCACAAGGGCGAGTTCGGAAGTACCGTAGGGATCGCCGCGCGCAGCTGAGGCTGCTCGGCGTGTGGGGAGGAGGAGGGCGGGATAGCCCGCCCTTTTTCTTTTTTGGTCGTCTCACGCGGCCCAGATCGGCTGCACCTAAATGGCTAATTCGTTCGATTCACACGAGGACCGCGGGCTCGCCCACCATCGTTAAGTCGTTTTTCATCCACCTGGCGGATTTGCGCGGCAGCGCGCGCAGAGAGATTTCGCGCGGTGGGCGAGGAAGTTCCGCCGTCCAACGGATCCCGGAGCGCGCCTTGTGTCGACACGAAATGTGAGGAGGAGCCCAATGTTGCGAACGCTCGCTGCCCCCCGACTCGCGCGGCTCGCTGTGATTGTCCCGTTCGCCGCCCTGCTTGCCGCGGCGTGCGAGCACACCGCGATAGGCCCACCGCCTGCGGGTCAACTACTGGCCATCGTGGTTACGCCCAACCCAGTCACCCTGCCACCCAGCGGCCCCCAGCAGTTCGTTGCCGTGGGCAGCGACATCAATGGCACAGTTGTTTCCGTCACGCCGGTGACGTGGTCCGTCGTGGCGACCGGGGGAGCCATCAACAGCAGTTCGGGCTTGTTTACCGCGGGTACGACGCTCGCGACGTTTGCCAGCACGGTCCGGGCGTGCAACAGCGACGGTAGCATTTGCGGCTTCGCTACCGTGACCGTGGCGAACACACCCGCGGTTGGCCCGTCGCTGGGTACGGCGCAGACCTACGGGATCCTGGCGGGCTCGACGGTGACATGTGTCACCGGCGGCACGATCAAAGCCGATGTGGGCGTCAGTCCGGGCAATACGACCACTGGCTTCCCGCCCTGCGTGATTACGGGCACGCAACACCTGGCTGATGCGACTGCCGCGACCGCGCAGAACGACCTCACCACCGCGTACAACGCGCTGGCCGGCCTCGCGTGCGGTACCACAGTTACCCCCGCCGATCTGGGTGGACGGACCCTGCCGCCGGGAGTTTACTGCGTCGCTTCGTCGCTGGCAGTGACGGGAGCGGTAACGCTCGACGGCCAGGGCAACGCCAACGCGCTGTTCGTGTTCCAGGTCGGGTCCACGCTCACCACCGGCACCAACGCGAATATCGCGCTGGTCAATGGCGCCCAAGCGAAGAACGTCTACTGGCAGGTCGGCAGCTCGGCGACTCTCGGTACCGGCACAACGTTCAGAGGGAACATTGTCGCGCTGACGTCAATCACCCTCAACGACAACGCCACGATGCTCGGCAGGGCTTTGGCGCGAAACGGCGCGGTGAGTTTGGGCACCAATAACACCATCACCCTGCCGTAGCGCGACACGCAGGTGACGGCATGCGCAGGAACAGGGCTGTGGCCCACCGGGGGAGCCGGACCCAGGTCGTCCGGCTCCCAGGGCAGCACGAGACGCCAATCCTCTCCGGGGAGAGTTACTATGCGTAACCGATTCTTGTTAGCTGCCCTGACGCTGGCGGCAGTCCTACCGACGGTGGCGATGGCGCAGGACATGACGCCGCAGCGAGAGGGTAGCTGGGAGTTGAGCGTGGGCGCCGGGGCCATGTACTTGGACGGCCGCTTCGCCGGCTATCTCGGGAGCCGCGGGTTCGCCGACAACGTCAATCCCAGTCGGCTCGTGCCCGCCGTCGCGGGGCGCCTGGGGTACAATTTCACCAATCACCTCGGGTTCAGCATCGGTACTGCCGGTGCCACCGGTTCCGGCGTCAGCTATGTAACGCCGCTCGCCGCGGTCACGTATACGGGCAACCTGAACGCAAAGACGAGCCCGTTCCTCACCGCCGGGACGCAGGTCACCCGCGTCACCGGCAACGGGCGGAAGGATCATCCCACCTGGGGTGCTCACGCGGGCATCGGTGTCCGGCACATGGTCAGCGAGAACCTCGCGCTGCGGCTCGAGGGCCGGCTGGGGTTCGAGCACTTCGAGGCGCTGCCTACGGGCAAGACGGCGTATAACAGCATCGTCACGCTCGGCCTCTCGTACTTTACCGCCGGTCGCCGCCCACCCCCGATGGCGATGGCACCACCGCCGTGTCCCGTGTGTGCGCGCGCGCGGGTGGATACCGTGTGGCGGACCGCACCACCTCCCCCACCGCCACCGCACACGTGCGAGCACGGTGTCGCCCCGGCGGGAGCGCGCACCGATGAATTCGGCTGCCTTGTGCTGCCCGACACGCTGCTGCTGGAAGGGGTGCACTTCCAGTTCGACAAGAGCGAGCTCACGCCCCCGGCTATGGAGATCTTGGACCGCGTGGCGGAGACGATGCTCGCGCACCCAGACCTCTTCTTCGAGATCTCTGGTCACACCGATAGCGTCGGCACGTTCGCGTACAATTACCTCCTCTCCGCGAGGCGGGCTCGGGCGGTTCGGGACTATCTCATCCAGCGCGGAGTGCCGGGATACCGCCTGACAGCGGTTGGCTACGGCGAATGGCTCCCAATCGCGCCCAACGCAACGGTTGAGGGACGTGCCCTGAATCGCCGCGGGATAGAGATACGCGTAAAGAAGCCGTAGCGCGCAGCGCGCGACGCTGAGCGCAAAAGCGTGATGGACTTCGAGCCTCGTTCCGGATGATCGGAACGAGGCTCGTTGCTAGTCCGCCGGCCAGCGTGGGATCTTGCGGGGGGCCGGAGCTTTCCAGAGTATTAGTGCAATAAGTGGGACGGTCGCATGGCGAAGGCAATCCGGGTGTTGGTGATCGAGGACAATCCCCTGCTGCGCGACGGCCTCGCGGTCCTGCTGGACGCGCAGCCGGACTTCGAGGTCGTTGCGGCGGCTGAGGAACCGGACGTGGGTTTGCGCCGCGTACGGGACACCCAGCCCCACGTCGTTCTTGTGGACGCCTCCGTAGGGAACCGCAGCAGCCACCGCTTGGTCGAAAGCGTACGGAGAACGGCGCCCGAGGCCAGGGTAGTCGTGATGGATCTGCTCCCGGTCGAGGAAGATCTCGTGAGATTCGTCAAGGCCGGGGCCACCGGGTTCGTCGCTAAGCGCGCGAAGATCGGCGACCTCGTCGCGACTGTTCGATCCGTAGCAGGCGGTGCGAAGGTTGTGCCCCCCCCGTTGACCGGCGCGCTGTTTTCCCACATCGCGAAACGAGCGGTTGGTCGAAGTGCCCCAGCCGCGACCGACGTCGCACGATTGTCGAAGCGGGAGCGCGAGATTATCGATCTGATTGCCGCGGGCCTCAGCAACAAGGAGATCGCGCAGCGGCTCCATATAGCCACCCACACGGTCAAGAGTCATGTGCACAACGTCTTGCAGAAGCTCGCCGTGCGCAATCGCCTGCAGATTGCCACTCACGTCCTGAGGGTGGGAGAATCGAAAACCGAATCCTCGTGACCCCGCACCCCCGTTCCTTCCCGACGCCAGAGGCCGCCCTTGTTCGACGGGTCGGCGATCCGGAGACCGGTTCCCAGGGGCCATCCGGGCACTCGTGACGGCCCGACCCTCGGTTGGTTTACCCATTCGGGCGCCACCAGCTTTAGTGTACAGAGCAGTGCTGTCTCCGCGCCCCAATGGATCGTGGTGGTGTCCCACGCCTCGGCCTGCCCACGCTGCGCCATCGCTCCCCGTGTTCTTCCGTTCACCCACCCGAGAGCGCTACCTTTTCCGCTAATTGCTCACGCACGAAGGTCCATGACCACAACCGTCCGCCGCCGCATGCCAGAGCCGACGAAGCGAGCCGGGAACGGGAGTCGGCCCGCCAGTCGCCCACTGGCCAAGGCGCCGACTGGAATCCCTGGTCTCGATGAGATCACGAACGGAGGACTGCCACGAGGCCGGCCCACGCTGGTATGTGGCGGCGCGGGCTGCGGGAAGTCGCTGCTCGCTTTGGAGTTCCTTGTGCGCGGCGCGGTCGACTACGGGGAGCCCGGCGTCTTCGTGTCGTTCGAGGAGACAGTCGACGACCTCGTGGAAAACGCCCGGTCGCTCGGTTTCGACCTGACACGGCTCAGCGCCCGCCGGCGGCTGGTGCTCGATTACGTGCACCTCGATCCCCAATCGCTGACGGAGGGCGGCGCGTACGATCTTGAAGGCTTGTTCATCCGGCTGGGCCACGCGATCGATTCGATCGGCGCAAAGCGCGTCGTGCTGGACACCATCGAGCTGCTCTTCTCCGGATTATCCGACGCGTTCGTGCTGCGTGCCGAGTTGGCCCGGCTGTTTCGGTGGCTGAAGACGAGGCGCATCACAGCCATCGTGACGGGCGAGCGAACGAGCGAGCGCCTGACCCGCCACGGCCTCGAGGAATTCGTTTCCGACTGCGTGATCGTGCTCGATCAGCGGGTGACGGAGCAGAGCGCCACCCGGCGGTTACGCATCCTCAAATTTCGCGGCTCGGGGCACGGCGTCAATGAGATGCCGTTCCTAATCGACGACCGCGGGATATCGGTGCTGCCGATCACATCGTTGGGACTCACGCACAAAGCGTCCACGGCACACGTGTCGACCGGGCTGGCAGGGTTAGATGGGATGTTCGGGAGGAAGGGGTACTTTCGCGGCAACAGTGTGCTCGCGTCAGGAACGGCGGGCACTGGCAAATCCAGTCGCGCGGTCCACTTTGCGGATGCTGCGTGCCGGCGCGGAGAGCGGTGCCTGTACTTCGCGTTCGAGGAGTCGCCGAACCAGATCACGCGCAACATGCGGTCGATCGGTATCGACCTCGAACCCTTCGTACGCCGGGGCCTGCTGCGCGTGCACGCTCGCCGGCCGACGGCTCTGGGCCTGGAAGCGCACCTGGTGGAGATGCACCGGCTCATCGACGACTGGAAGCCCCAAGTGGTCGTCGTGGACCCCGTGACCAACTTGATCGCGGTCGGCAGCGAGGTCGAAGTGAAGGCCATGCTCGCGCGGCTCATTGACTTCATGAAGCTCCGCCAGATCACCGCCCTCTTCACGTCTCTGACCGAGGGAGGCAACGCGGCCGAGCGCACCGACCTCGGCGTGTCGTCGCTCATGGACGTCTGGATGCTGGTCGGGAACGTCGAGGCAAACGGCGAGCGTAACCGGACAATTCAGATCGTCAAGGCCCGGGGCATGGCACACTCGAACCAGGTCCGCGAGTTCGTCATGACCGACCACGGGATCGTGTTAATGGACATCAGCCGCCGCACCGATGGCACCGTGGTCATCGGATCAGCGCGGGGCGCCCAGGAACCGGTGCGTGCCACCGATCTGAGGCCGCGCCGGAGGCGCCAGGTCGAATGAAGAACGGAGCCCGGCGGACGTGGCGGCTGCGGCTTTACGTGGCGGGGCAGACGCCGAAATCGATTGCGGCGGTTGCCAACTTGCGACGCATCTGCGAGGAGCACCTCGCGGGCCGATACCACATCGAAGTCGTCGATCTGGTCACCCGGCCACACCTCGCGCGGCGGGACGAGATCATTGCGATCCCCACCCTGATCCGCACGTTGCCGCCGCCACTCCGAAAGATCATCGGCGATCTCTCGCAAGGGGACCGGGTGTTGGTCGGATTGGACCTGCACCCCGGGGACCCCAAAGAGTAGGCGTGTGAATGGGGGCCTGGCGTGACACGGAAGCGTTCGGCACCGCGCCGCCGCCGGGGGACCACCGGCCAGGATCTTCACGCCCGGCTCCAAGCGGCCGAGGACACCCTGCGCGCCCTCCGAGCCGGGGAAGTGGACGCCCTGGTGGTCACCGGGGCGGGGGACGAACACGTGGTCACGCTTCAGGGTGCGGATCTGCCGTACCGCATTCTCCTCGACCAGATGTACGCGGGCGCGGTGACACTAACTCCGGATGGCGTCATCGTCTATTGCAACCGACGGTTCGCCGACATCGTTCGGACGCCGCTCGCGCGCGTCATCGGCTCAGCGCTCTGCCGGTTCGTGCCGCCCCCCGAGCAGCCGACGCTCGAGGCGCTACTCGAGCGCGCCAGCGAGGACCAGACGCGGGGTGAGCTCACGTTCCGGGCGGGAAAGGGTACGCTGGTGCCGGTTTCGGCCACCTTCGCGCCGTTGCGGTTGGGAGGCAACGCGGCTGTTAGCGGGGTCATCGGTGTGGTCGTGGATGCCACGGAGCAGAAGCGACAGGAGGAACTCCGCACCCAGCTACTGACGCAGGTGATGGCCGCCCAAGACAAGGAACGGGCGCGCATCGCCCGCGAGCTCCACGACGAGACCGCGCAGTCGCTTACGGCCCTCCTTGTGGGGTTGCGGACGCTCGGGGAGTCGCGATCCACGGCTGAGGCAACCGAGCGGGCGCACGCACTTCGCGACATCGTCGCCCGAACGCTAGATGAAGTGGGACGCCTCTCGCGGGGGCTCCACCCAAGCGTCCTCGACGATCTCGGGCTCGCCGCGGCAGTGACCCACCACGTGCAGGAGTTCGCCCGGCTGCATGGGATCGCGGTGGACGTGCAGACCAAGGGGCTCGATGCAGAGCCTCTACCACAGCTCTTGCAGACGACCGCGTATCGGGTCCTGCAGGAGGCCCTGACCAACGTGGCGAAGCATGCGGGCGCCCGGAGCGTAAGCGTTCGACTCGTCCGTGCCGAGGCGACGGTCGAATTGCGCGTACGGGATGACGGCACTGGCTTCGAGCCGGGGGACGGTAGACGCCTCGGCCTCCGGGGAATGCGTGAGCGCGCGGCCCTCCTCGGCGGCTCAGTGGAAGTCGCGTCGCAGCGGGGTCGGGGGACGACGATCACAGCCCACTTTCCCCTGCGCGGCGCGTGACGGGCATACGGAGAATCCGGCTGCTCATCGCCGACGACCACGCCGTCCTCCGGGCCGGGCTGAAGCTGCTGATCAACGCCCAATCCGACATGGAAGTGGTGGGCGCAGCCGCGGACGGCCCCGGGACGGTGAGCCTTGCCCAAGAGCTCGATGCTGACGTCGTCCTCCTGGACCTGTCCATGCCCGGTGCCCGCGGCACGGTGATCATCGAGCGGCTGGTCCGACTGAACCCGAGGCCGCGGATCCTTGTGCTGACTGGGTACGAGGATCCGGCCTACTTGCGGTCCACTCTCCAAGCCGGTGCGTCCGGCTACATCGTCAAGAGCGTGGCAGACGTCGACTTGTTGACCGCGATCCGCATCGTCCATCGGGGCGGCACGTTCCTGAAACTGACGCGTCCCGGCGAACAGGCGCAGCGCAATGAGGTCCCGCAAGCGCCCAGCGACTGGCCGGCGGTGGGGCAGCCCAGACCGCTGAGCCGGCGAGAGGTTGAAGTGCTTCGACTTTTGGCGCAAGGGCACACGAACCGGGAGGCTGCCGATCGACTGGCCGTGACCGTCAAGACCATCGAGACGCACCGGAAGCGTCTAAGTGACAGGCTCGGCCTCAAGAGCCGCGCCCAGTTGTTTCGCTTTGCGGTCGAGCACGGCATGCTCGAGGACCACGCCATCAGGCCGGGGGACGAGTAGCAGCCCCTTCGAGTGCGGCTGTCGGGGATTGGGGGGGGGGGCGCCCCCGCCGGGGGGGGGGGGGGCGGGGGGGCGG
>Ga0307477_10000387_pt1 | contig 50912 bp, 44 predicted proteins | sample atmos_gasesECM2C_FD_203316 | JGI IMG/M metagenome (GOLD analysis project Ga0307477, IMG submission 203316) | Hardwood forest soil microbial communities from Morgan-Monroe State Forest, Indiana, United States - atmos_gasesECM2C_515 | ecosystem: Environmental > Terrestrial > Soil > Temperate... | reverse complement strand
GCATCCTTTCGATTCCTTCGATTCGTGACCGTGTGGTCCAGGGAGCTCTTAAGCTCATTCTGGAACCGATCTTCGAAGCTGACTTTCAATCGGGATCGTATGGATATCGACCTAAACGAACCGCACATGAAGCGATAAACCGTGTAGCAAAAGCAATCGTCGAGGAGAAGACCCGAATCATCGACATCGATCTCAGCGCTTACTTTGACAACGTTCAGCATTCGCTGCTGTTCGAGAAGGTAGCGCAGAGGATAACGGATGGAGAGGTGAATGGGTGGAAGCATGGCGGAAGAAGTTAGCGAAAGGGGATGTGATCGTAGTCCGTTACGCTGACGACACCGTCATGGGATTCCAGTATAGAGCGGATGCGGATCGCTTTCTCGAACAGTTACGGGAGCGAATGCGGAAGTTCGGATTGGAACTTCACCCAGAGAAGACGCGCCGGATCGAGTTCGGGCGGTACGCCGAGCGAGACCGGAAAAGGAGAGGAGAAGGTAAACCTGAGACGTTCGACTTCCTGGGCTTCACCCACATCGGTGGAACCAACGGGACTCAAGGAGTATTCGTGGTGTGGCGCAAATCGGCTAGCAAGCGGATGCGAGCAAAGCTGCTACAGATTAAGCAGCAACTGCATCGTCGTCGGCATGAGCCGCCAGCGCAAACCGGGAAATGGCTCCAGTCGGTCGTGCAGGGGTACTTCAACTATCATGCGGTACCGGGAAACAGCTTCAGTCTCGCGCGTTTTCGCGAACGGGTGATCCGTCAGTGGCGGTCGTCGTTGCGCCGCCGGAGCGACAGGCACCGACTGAGCTGGTCGCGTTCCGGACGTCTCGCCGAAAGGTGGCTCCCAGTACAGCGCATCCTTCATCCATATCCGCAGGTTCGCTTTGACGCCACACACATCCAAGGTAAGAGCCGTGTGCGCTAAAGAGCGCACGCACGGATCTGCGCGGGGGGTGACGGGCGACCGACATCCCTACCGCAACCTCTTTCGAGCCACAAGCGAACCATGAAAATAGTAAAGGGGTTATGGCCATTTTCGAAGGAATAACCTCAGGTGGCGGCCGCTGCGCCCGGTCGTCCTGTTTCAAACCTTGGCCCCAGTAGGGCAATGCTTCAACTCGCGGACGTCTAACTCCCAAGTAAAATCGTGCGCTACAATTACCGCCACGATAATTTGCAGTGACCAGGTCCCTTACTCGGTCTTGGGAGATCGGCTCCACATCGTACGTTCGGAAGAGCTTTCGGCGGGTACCTCGTTGGTGGACCAACTAAACCTCAGCGCATCTCCCGCACGCTTCTCGCGGAAATCGGAGCGGCTCCTTCTCCTTTTCTGGCTCTTCTCCCTTCCTTTTCTGAATCCCTGGGTGCGTGGTGATGGCGTCGGCTATTACGCTTTTGCTCGCGCTCCGCTGATTGAACACCGTCTCGATTTCACCAGGGACTATCAATTCGCCAACGAAAGTTTCCGCGGCCCGCGCCTCGACGAAAATGACCAGCCCAAATCCGAGTTTCGCACCCCCACCGGACACCTCGACAATCATTTCACCGTCGGCCCCGCGATTCTTTGGACACCTTTTCTCCTCGTAACGCATCTTGGCATCCTTCTCGCGCGCGCTCTTGGTTCATCCGTCGTCGCTGACGGTTTCTCGGCGCCCTATCGCATCACCATGGCCCTCGCAACTGCGTTCTATGGTTTTCTCAGCTTGCTCTTAGCCTTCCGCCTCGCGGGCCCATATGTCCGAGAGCGCTGGGCGCTTCTTGCTACTCTCTCCATCTGGTGGGCCAGCTCGTTGCCTGTCTACATGTATTTCAATCCCTCTTGGTCCCACGCGCATTCTGCGTTCGCCGTGGCTCTTTTCCTTTGGTATTGGCACCGGACGCACTCCTCTCGCACGCTCGCGCAGTGGTCGATCCTTGCCGCGATCACCGGCCTCATGCTCAACGTATACTACGCTAATGTCATGGTCGTCACCGTTCTCGCGATTGAAGTCATCCGTCAGTACTACCTCGCCCTTCGTCCTGCCGCTTCCACCGCGCCCAACTCCATTTTGCCCATTCCTCAACTTGTTCTTCGCCACTCATTGTTCGTCGCCACCCTGTTTGTTTCATTGCTGCCTACTCTTATCACTCGCTACATCATCTACGGAAGTCCGTTCGAATCCGGTTACATTTCGCTTCGCGACTGGAATTGGTTTTCTCCGAGCTTTTTAGCGGTGCTTTTCTCTTCCAATCACGGTTTCCTTGCCTGGACCCCCATTCTTTTTTTCTCTATTGCTGGCCTTTTCATTTTCTGGCGCTGGCAACGGCGATCTGGCGCGCCCTTTCTCGCCGCCTTTCTCGTTTTCTATCTTTTCATTTCCTGCTATCCAGACTGGGCTGGCATCTCTTCTTACGGCAACCGCTTTTTCGTCTCTCTCACTCCGCTTTTCATTCTCGGCCTTGCCATATTTTTCGACCGCGCTGCTCAACTCTTCCGCTCGCAACGCGCCGCTCTCTCCGGCGCGATCATGCTGCTCGCTGTCACCACACTCTGGAATGCCGGCCTGATCTTCCAGTGGGGCTCGCATCTGATCCCCGCGCGCGGCCCCGTTTCTTTTTCCGAAATCGCCCACAACCAATTCCTCGTCGTCCCGCGCCAGCTTTCCGCCGATCTTCAGCGCTACTTCTTTCGCCGCAAAGCGCTCATGGAGCAAATCGAAGAGCGCGATATCCAGCAGCTTAAAAACAATCCACCGCTACCTTAAACAATCATTGTCAGAAAATTGGCACAGATAGGTCTTCAATCGGATGATTTTCCGTATTCGAGTTACTGTAGATCAGAAGGGATGTCATCTGCGAACGCCATGTCCCACGCCTCGAAGGTCAACGAAAGCACTGAATGATTCACCTTCGGGCGTCGGTATCGCGTTCTTGCCGTCTGCACCCACCCAGTGCTGCAAATCTCTGATCATCAACTCGTCCGAAGAAATGACAAGTAGGCGTCGGCGATGCGATCCCATGAAAAGTACCGCTCGGTCGCCTCCAGATTACGCTGGCGTAGTGTTTCGCGCAGGGTTTGGTGTTTCAAGACCAGAACAAGCTCGCGAAGCAAGCCTTCCCGATCGCCCCTCGGTACGAGCCGCACACCGGCTTCAGTGATCGGAAACGCAGTCTCGGAGTCGGAAAACCCGATGATGGGCAACCCGCAAGCAATCCCTGCGATCCCGCTGCCCCGCCGTGACGAAAGTCCGGAGCGCACAAAAAGCTGAATATCTGCATTTGCTAGAAGGCTGCCGGCTCGCTCACCGTCAAGGACTCCAAAATGGTCCAGCTTAACGTTACTGTTGGCGAGCAAGCGCAGCAACAGAGTCCCGGCCGATTCCGCCCCGCGCCCGAACACCGTCAAATGCAGCGGCCCTGTCATCGCAGCGGCGCGGGAAAGCACCCATGCAATCATGGACGTTTCGGCCGGAATGTTGCTGAATCCGAAAACGATAATCATGGGGATGAGATTTGCGTTTCTCAGGGTTCTTCGTGGCATCACAGAAAGATTGCTGCCAACGGGCAACAGCAGCGTCTTCGATCGAATCGCGGGATCCTGCATCCAGGGCACACGGTCCGGCGAGATCGTGGTCACGATTTTATCGGCCAGGAGGGCCGAATGTCGCATTACGGCCAACTGCACGCGCCGCCGGATCCGGTCTCTGCAGCGACGACCGCCAAAAGGATCCGGATCATGAAATACGATCAAGACACGTATACCGGCGTCCTTCAGACCATCGATCAGGCGGGCAAAACGCAGGGGAAAGCCGCGCCGCGACCAAGCCAACGCGGTATATTGCACCAGAGCCCAACCGCCCCGTTCATTCGCGAATCGCTTCTCCGTAGCCCTTAGGGCGCGCCCCCAGCCATGTTCCGCCCAGGGAATGCGAAATATTTCGAGTTCGTATCCTCTTTGATGAAGGGACTGCGCCAGAAGCCTACAGTAGTCTTCCAGGGCATCGGTCGGTTCGTCCTGGCGACCCAGCAAAGCGACCCATCGCTGGTTTTCTCTTGGCAACTCAGCAATTGGCGCTGCAGCGCTAGGAATCAACCCTGGCACATTCTATTTCCAGAGACCTCAAGACAGTCTCTTTATGTTAGCAGGAGCCATCCCCAATACCTATGATCAACAATCAACCCCCAAACAACCCCAATCCGTCGGTAAGACGGTAGTGAACGGTCCTTGGAGCCTGAATGCGAGTTGATGCGAAGTCAATTCGCTCCCAGAGCCCGCTTTTTGGTCGTTGAGCTAAGCCTGTAGGTTTGTGAGGTCCATCGGGAATCCAAGGGGCGGTACATTTCCGAAGCGCTTCGAAAAAAGCGCTCTGCAAATGGCCGTCCCCAGTCGCAAGCTCAGTTGTCGAGCATGACGCACCAGTCGACCAGGCATAGGGAAAATCAAAAAACCGCAGTCGCTTCGGGCGGGTCGTCAATAAGTCTGCCGGCAAGGCCAAGCGCTTCAGCGCCGTGAGCACATTGTAGGCGATCACCGCCAGCCGCAGCCAAGCAGCATTGGCTCCGAAATATTTCGACGGCAGCACCCCGGCCGCTAAATCATTCTTCATCACAGCGTGTACCCGCTCGATCGTCCGGGCTTTTTCTCAATGCCACTCGATCAGTTTCACCGGTTCCCAATCAGAGATTGCTCAGCACAGCAACATGTCACACTACTGCTGTCCGCAAACAACCCTCCCTGCCGTCGGCGCAGCTGGATGGCGATGTAGCGCAGTGGCTGGAAGAAGCGCTTTCCAATCCTACGCGGCTTGGGTACTTGCGGCAGGCAGCCTCGGCCCGCATGCAAACTTGGTCTCCGTCACAAAATACCGCCACCACGATGGAGACTTTGCAAGTCGTGGTGGCACGCATAAAACGCCCCCACCTGAGAGGAACGCATTAAGCAGCCGGCGCCGGCGGAGTGAAGTTGCCCTCTCAAGATGCATGGGCGTGCGGCGGGTCTGCCACAGAGCATGCACACAATTTTGTCGATTTGCTCGGGGCGCACATTTACACTTGCCCTTCACGGTCTCGCGCTGCGAGTTCTGCACCATCTTGGTTCCGGATGAGGGAATTTTGGCATGAAACTTCTTTTCTACTCTCACTACTTTACGCCAAGCGTTGGTGGCGTCGAGACGATCGTTCTCTCACTCGCCCTGGGCCTCTCTGAGTTACGCGCCCGACAAGGCCTTGCTGAATTCGACCTCACTCTCGTAACTGCGACACCCGCCGAGGACTTTGATGACCGCACGCTTCCGTTTCACGTTCTTCGCCAGCCTAGCTTTCGTCAATTGTTTCGGGCGATCCGCTCCTCCGACATAGTTCACGTTGCTGGACCTGCCATATCACCTCTTGTTCTCGGGCTACTAACAAATAGACTCGTCGCCGTAGAACATCATGGTTTCCAAGCAATCTGCCCGACTGGTCAGCTTCTCATTGAGCCGAGGAACATCCCTTGTCCTGGTCATTTCATGGCTGGGCGCCATTGCGAATGTCTACGATGCCGCTCTGATAACAATTGGCGAACTTCTGGAAAACTCTGGTTACTAACCTTTGTCCGTCGATTCCTTTGCTCACACGCTGCAGCAAACATCATGCCCACAGAATGGCTCAATGGACTTGTTTCTCTCCCCAACGCGGTGTCAGCTCCTCATGGAATCGAAACGATTACACTGCCTATCGAGCCCTTTAGTCCATCCGGCCCTCCTCTTATCCTTTTCCAAGGGAGACTAGTAACTACAAAGGGCCTACCCGTCCTGTTGGAAGCTGCAAAGATTCTTCGGTCAGGGCATCGAGAATTTCAATTGTTGGTGATCGGTGATGGCCCAGAACGCTCTGCTCTTCAAGACCTTGCTGAAAAACTAGAGCTATCTTCGTGTGTCCGTTTCGTGGGACGCATTTCTGCAGCGGACCTCGATTCGGTGATCGCACAGGCAAGCCTGATCGTATTGCCTTCGCTCGGGGGTGAAGTGTTCGGCTTGGTTCTTGCTGAAAACATGTTGCGGGGTCTACCGATCATCGCATCCGATCTAGGGTGCTTCGTAGAAGTTCTGGGGGATACTGGCCTCACCTTTCGCTTGGGCGATGCAATTGACCTAGCTTCTAAAATCGCACGCATTCTTGATGATTCGGCGTTCGCATCCCGACTTGGAGGTCGCGCTCGGCAACGTATGATCGATTATTACCCGCGTGGAAATATGATAGAAGCCCATGCGCGGCTTTACAGAAAGATGTATGTCGCAGCACATTCCTGATGCATACGACGACCAACAAAGGGCTCCATGAGTTCGTTGCAGAACGCGTACTCGCGAGGTACGCGAGGCCTGGCATTCGCGCCGCCGACTTGGGTTCTGGACCGGGCGCGATAGCCGCCCGGCTGCATGCCTTCGGCTGCGATGTTCTGGCCGTCGATCGAACTGCCGAAGGCTTCGAAGCTTGCCTCCCTCACGTCGATATCGATTTTGATGGGAGTGACTTTGCGTCCGAGCTCGGGGTGGCTTCGTTCGACTTAGTCACAGCCGTCGAGGTCATTGAACACGTCGAGAGCCCCATTGGTTTCCTCCGGAACATCAGCCGTCTGCTCACTCCTGGGGGCGTTGCCGTCATCACCACACCAAACGTCGATTCGCTCCCCGCTCGCGCAAAGTTTCTCCTCACTGGGAAAATCCGAACCATGGACGCGTTCAGCGAACCGACACACATTTCTCCTATTTTTTGGGATTTGCTTTGCCGCCAAATGTTGACGCGAGCCGGCGTGCGATTACGCGAGCATTTCCTCTTTCCTCCCAACGGCTACCAACTTTCGCGTAAGCCTATCGCTTGGGCGTTCCAAATGATGGCAGCGGCCTTCTCAGGAGATTCCATTCTCGGGGACAATCACATTCTGGTGCTGGAAATCAATCGGTAAGTTTGCGATCTGTGATCAGTTGGCTGGGGCGAGAGCTTTTCGGGGGCCATTCGATTCGGGGCACCGATCTCAAGAGGGAGGACTGCAGTCGACGAACTCTGCCAAATGAGCCACAAACCACAAAAAGGTCGCGAGGCTCCTTCCTTGGTTCTTCTTTCAAGTGATCCTTAGTCTGACGCTGCCCGAGAATAACAGTCTTATAGTATGTTATTCTACGTCTCGCTCGACGAGAATTTGAGTACTCTTCAGCGTCTCCGCCAAATTCTGAGAATATATATTGGGGCTAGAAAGAAAACAGACGAATCGTACAATCCGCGTTTTGCGCGCACTGGCAGCACTGAACTTCAATGCCGTCCGCATTTTCTTAAGCAAAGGAATAAATCCGGCTACGCAATACTTGACGCATGTGCATCATTTATATAGCGGGTATGGACTGCCGTGGAAATGGAGCAGCCTGCCGTGGCGCTCCGACATGCAGATTCCTCAAGTTGCGGTGCAAGAGCTTTTTCCAGAGATTGATTTTACCCGGTCTCCTGAGCTTTTGTATCCTTTTCCTCGGGACCTTGGCATCCATCCCCACGAACTCATGATCTTGGCTCACGTTGTGCGGTCCTTGCATCCGAAGCGAGTTGTCGAATTCGGTACTGCTGAAGGCCGGACCGCTTTGAACTTAGCTCTGCACCTCCCTCCCGACGGAGAAGTTATCACTCTCGACTTCTCGCCGACCCCTGGCAAGAACGAAATCGGTTACTTTTACTGGGAGCAACCGTTAAAGTCGAGGATCAAGCAGATTTTCTCTGGCGTCGAGGATTGGGATGCAACCCCTTATCGGGCCTCTGCCGAGCTCGTCTTCTGTGATGCCTGCGACCAGCTCCCAGGGCTCGCTGCTGAGACAGCTCAAGCATTCGCAGTCGTCAAACCGGGCGGCGTCATCTTCCGTCATGATTACGGCAGCGCTGAGGGACCAACTCTGTTTTGGAATGGGATTAGCAAGGAGCTCCCCGTGCGTCACTTGGAAGGTACTACGCTGGTGTGCCTCAGAGTAAGCAGTCCTGAAGTCTACGACAAAATGCAGAAGATGGTCGCTTCCGGCCGATTTACAAGGTCCCGCTGATGAGGCGCTACCTCTTCGTTCGTCCTGAGAAGTTTTCGCGGCGTGCGGGCCGCCAGAGGTATCATACCGGTACGGAAATTCAGGCGTACTAAGAAAAGCCGGTGTAACAATCTCCGGACAACCCTATGTTACGAATGAAACTAGAGTTCCAAATCCTTGCCGGTGAAAACAGTCTCGTGTTCGAATCTTTCCGGAGGATTTCGCGCGCGAATCGCCGCGTTGCCAACTTGCCCGCGCTTGTGGATGTCCGATGAGGCCCATCGCGCAAGAAATTCCTAGAGACTTTCGCCGGCGTCCCTGGGCCGCTTTCGGATTTCTCGTGTTCGCGGTTGTCGCTGCTTACGAAGTATCGGGGTACATCGTCGCAGGAGACGTCGCAGGCCTGACGTACGGAGCATTGTTTTGCATCGGCGGGACGATCGTAGTGAGTATATTAAATAATTGGAGAAGTGGTATATATTATTTCCTTACGTGGCTTCTTTGTGAGGATTTCGCGCGCAAGTATCTCGGCAACAATATGGTCCTCTATTTCGCCAAAGATTTCCTGGTGTTGGTAGTCTTCATCTCTTATATCGCGGCATGGCGGCGGAAGGAGGTGAAACAGACCTTCAAGCCTCCCTTTCTGATACCAGTACTAGTGCTAGTGTGGTTTGGCATCATCCAGGTTTTCAACCCCGCTTCCACCAGCTTTGCCTATGGAATCATGGGCCTTAAGATGTATTTCCTTTATATCCCACTCGTCTTCGTCGGATATTCCTTACTTGAATCGGAAACGGGTCTGCGGCGATTCTTATTTATCAACCTAGCTCTCGCTTTGGTCATAGGCGGGCTTGGCATTGCGCAATCCATTCTTGGCCATACCTTCCTGAATCCACAGATTCCTGCGGACGACCTGCGCGAATTGAGCACGCTCTATCGCGTTGCGCCGATCTCTGGCGCTGTGATTTACCGTCCCACTTCCGTATTCGTGAGCGATGGGCGTTTTGGGTCTTATATGACGTTCAGCTGGATCCTTGCGTTCGGTGTGGGTGCTTATCTGCTTCTGCGCAGCCGCAAGGGACGCCTCTTCGCCGCTTGCTGCCTCGGCGTCCTGACCGTGGCCGTTGTGATGAGCGGATCGCGAGGGACGCTTCTCTGGACGGCAGGCAGTGCGTTGGTTGGTGTGGCTGCCTTTTTTTGGGGCTCGCCGTGGAAGCAAAGTGGCGTCCTCCGAGTCATGCGAACGCTACAGCGCACTCTCTTGTTTGGTGGCTTTGCCCTTTTGTGCCTTTTCCTGTTCAATCCAGATGTGCTGCTATCCCGGTACGCTTTCTATTGGGAAACTCTTTCTCTTGACAGTCCGCAAAGTGAACTAGTGTATCGTGCCAGTGACTATCCGATGCAGAATTTCGTGGGAGCCTTCAGCTACCCCCGCTGGCCGTACGGCTACGGAATCGGTACGGCATCCTTAGGCGTCCAGTACGTTACGCGTTTCTTTCATGCAAAACCGCCTACCAAGGGAACCGAGAACGGATACGGCCAACTGGTCCTTGAGTTGGGGATCCTTGGACTAGTCTTGTGGATAGTGATGAGTATTGCTGTCGTCTGGTCTTGCTGGAAAACCGTGCGCAAACTGAAGGGGTCTCCGTGGTTTCCACTGGCGTTCGTCATATTTTGGTATGCCTTCCTTCTGTTGTTTCCATTTACTTTCAATGGTCTGGTCTCGTACCAGAATTTCGTGCAGAACGCCTACCTCTGGTTGCTGATTGGAATCCTGTTCCGTCTCCCGAATATCGCGTTATCAGCAGAGTTCGCGGCCGTTCAATCGGCTGCGCATGCTCCGCCTCGCTGGGTCCGCTGACTTGCGACGGGCTCGTCTTTGTTTCGTCTATTGTGTCCGGTATGGAGGTTTCTCCGGTTCGCAAAACATTTGATACACGCTTGGTAAGGTCCCCCGACGGCGGGCGCCTAACTAACCATTCATAACGTATAACACGAGGGCGATTTTGCGGCTCGTTGTGTAGGTGAATAGAATAGGATTCATGCAATTTCTGCTATCCTTCTCTTCTTCTTGGCCTTCGCTTAGGGATTTTTGATCGTTCACCTCGTTTATTTGATACTCCGTCGGTCAAGGAAGACGGGAGATTATTTAGCAGCAGATACTATTAGACAGCTACTTAAATAATGTATTAATTACTTAACTTAGCAGTTAACTCATCAAATCGAATTAGAGTCTCCTGGATGTGAAACGGTACCTTAGAATTTCGATTGAGCAACGCGTGGAGCTATGTCGAATAAACTCAAAGTGTCCGTGATCATTGTCAATTGGAACGGAGCAAAGCACCTTCGCATTTGTTTGCCCAGTCTTGCTTCACAATCCTTCAAGTCGCTCGAAATCATCGTTGTTGATAATCGCTCGTCGGATGACTCTGCTGAGGTGACGAGAAGTAATAAAGCCCGCTGGCTTCCTCTCGAAAACAATCTGGGTCTCGCGCCGGCCCTAAACCGAGGGGCCACGATTGCCAAGGGTGACCTGCTGCTTTTCGTGAACAATGACATGAGATTCGACCCCGGATTTGTGACTGCGTTGGTCGAACCACTGGAGAGGGACGAGGAGATTTTTGCGACTGATGGGATGCAGTTCAACTGGGATGGAAGTGTACGCGGGCATTTGGCCGCGCGCCTGACGAATATCGCCCCCAGGCAAGATTGTTCGACGGAATTAGTCCCTGGGTTATACTTTTATCAGCAAGAAAAGGCTGAGCAGACCCAGGTCTTTATGGCCTCGGCCGCCTGCATGATGGTGCGGAAGGTGCTGTTCGAGAGGCTGGGTGGATTTGACGACCGGCTGCCGCTCGGGTACGAAGACGTTGAGATTTGCTGGCGAGCATGGGTGCAACGGTGGAAGACCTTGTACGTCCCAACTGCGATTTGCTGGCATCGCGTAGGCAGTTCGGTGAGCTCCGTGGAAGGCGCGCGCTTTGCTTTCCGAGGGGTACTTAAGGGCCGTTTGCTGCTTGCAACAAAACTGCTTCCCATCCGGTACGCACTTCGCACCTGGTTGATGTCGACGGCGGGGCTGGCAAAGGATATGAGCCGACTGAGATGGGAGTTTGCGACGGACCGCGTTGGGGTACTGGTTCACGTGGCTAGCCTTGTTGTGCAATTGCTCCGAGAAAGGAGAGCTCTATTCAGGAGTACGAGCAGTTCCCCTGAGGAACAGCTCGAATTCCTGCTTCGACTAACAGACGATGACGTCCGGACTGACCGATGCAACTAACCAGAAGAAATGGGGTTAGCCCTACTCGCGAGATTTCGAGGTGCGTCAGTAGGTTATGGTGATATGGCGAAACTTCTGCTGAAGGGCATCCGATATATCAAGTGCTACGGTGAACTGGCTTTTGGCGGCAAGCCGCACACCATTGAGGGAATCGTTGACTACTGCGTTAATCGCCCAATCCTGATGGCGCAGGTCCGGTCGGAGATCGTTGCGCTGGGCGAGATACTGCAAGCGCATGCCCCGGTCTTTAGCCTGGAGATCGGAACAAATTACGGGGGAACACTTCTCCTGCTCTGCAGCCTTTCGTCGTCGAAGGCCAAAATCATTAGCGTGGACTTGCCTTTCGGACGATTTGGAGGCGGCTATCCACGGCGCAAGGTTCCTCTGTTCCGACAATTTCCTAAGTCGGGCCAGCAGCTGCACCTCATTCGCGCAGATTCGCATCGTCAAGAAACCAAAGAACGCGTCGTGCGTATTCTCGATGGCGAGTTGCTCGACTATTTGTTTCTGGACGGGGACCACACGTACGAAGGTGCGCGGCAGGACTTTGAAATGTACGCGCCGCTGGTGCGAAGCGGCGGAATTATCGCTCTGCATGATGTCGCCGAGCATAACGGAGATACGGGATGTCAAGTGGACAAATTCTGGAACGAAGTCAAAAATCAGTATCGACATCAAGAAATTGTAGAGGACCCGAAACAGGGGTGGGCAGGGCTCGGAATTCTCTTTGTGTCCTAAAGGCTGCCGCGTGCTTCGGCACGCGCGGGGAACAGGTTCTGTCGCCTCGATGGAAAAGTGACTCAGCGGCCATATTGAGACGAGATTAATATGTCAAAGCCATTCGTGACTACCTTAATCGACACGTATAATCACGAAGCCTACATCGAGAAGGCAATTGAAAGTGTTCTACAACAGAATTTTCCAGCGGCGGAGACTGAGATTCTCGTGGTGGACGATGGCTCAACAGACCGTACCCCCGAACTGATCCGGAAATTCGCACCTAGGATACGGATTCTTAGCAAAGCTAACGGTGGACAAGGTTCCGCGTTCAACGCCGCGATTCCCGAAGCGCAAGGCGCCATCGTGGCGTTCCTGGACGGGGACGACTGGTGGGCGCCGAGCAAACTGACGGCCGTTACCGATGCGTTCGCCGGAGATGCCAACGTCGGTCTGGTTGGACATGGCATAACCGAAGTTCACTCAGACGGACGGCAACGCACGGAAGTGCTGCGCGAAGTTTCTCGATTTCGGATCACCTCAACCGAGGAAGCCAAGACGTTCCGTATGCGAAAGTGCTTCTTGGGCACCAGTCGTATGGCCTACCGGAGAGAAATTCTCCACCGTATCGGACGCGTTCCCGAGGCGCTAAAGTTCGAAGCCGACGAGTATTTGTTTACGCTTGCCGGGCTGTTTGCCGACGTGATGATTTTGCGGGAGTCATTCACATTTTATCGTTTACATGATAAAAATTTGTTTCAGTTCACGAATGGAGACATGCAAGCTATTCGTAGGAAGCAGCATGTTCTCGAGGCTTTGACGCAATCGCTCTATGCAAAATTGAAGCAAAGCGGAGTACCCTTCGAGATCGCGAGGGCCATTCTGGAGTGCGTTGAGGTCGAAGCAGACGTTTTGCGTCTCTTGTTGGACAATGGCTTCCCTTGGGAGACGGTGTCGACGGAATTAAGAATCATGCGCGTGTTTCATAGCGACGCCTCGATTTGGCAGCATCTGTTTTCTTACGTAAGGCTCATTCCGGCTGTTATGTTGCCCGCCAGCACTTATTATCGTTGGCGACGCCAGCTTTCGCTCTTAAAGTTCTATCAGGAATTTCGGCGAAAGCTTCTGCCTTTTCCGGTCCCCAGTCACGTTGAGCGGCGTGAGAAGCCGGCACCATGAATCGCGTCTTCGGCGGGGGTAACCACAACGCAGCCTAGCTCGAAGCCTTGTCTTCACATACGTCAACAGCCGGGTAAACGGAGCGCAAATTCCGAATGATCACGTTGGGAATCAACTACACGCGAATGCATGATTCATCCGCCTGTGTCGTGCGTGATGGAGAACTGCTCTTTGCCGTGGCGGAAGAGCGCATCAGCCGAATGAAACACGATGCCCGATTTCCGCAGCTTGCTATTCAATCGTGTTTGGACTTTGCACGAATTCCTGTAGCACAGGTCGACGAAGTCTGTTTTGGTTGGTCGACAGCCGGGCCCGGATTCCGTCACGATTTGAAATGTTTCGCTACCGGGGGCTTGCCGTTCACCTATTTGAATTTTCTGTCTACGGCTCAGCATTTTCTCACGATGTGGCATCAGGGTAGCGGCGCCAAGCTGTTCGCACAGCAATTCGGGCCAACGAAAGCGAGGATGCGGTTCGTGGATCACCACCTCGCCCATGCCATCAGCGCGTACGGATACTCAGGGTTCGATGATGCCGCCGTAGTTGTCATGGATGGGCGAGGTGCTTGGGAAGCCACATCCATCTGGCGGGGACAGGGCGGGAAGATCGATCATGTGCTTACGATCCCGTTTCCTGACTCGATAGGATATTTTTATAGCGAATTCACCGAGTTCCTTGGCTTTCAGAGAAACAGCGACGAATGGAAGGTAATGGGGCTTGCGCCGTACGGCAAGCCAGGTGTCAAGCTCGATGCGTTTATCGACCTGGAAACCGCGCCTTACCGCGTGCATGTGAAGCGGCTCGCTGGGAACGGTGCCGGTATATTTTCCGAGATGATCTCATTGCTCGGCCCACCGCGATTAGCGGAGAGCGAAATTGACGACCGCTACAAAGACATTGCCTTTGCCGTCCAGGATACTTGCGAGATTGCGATGATGAACGTCGTCCGCATGGCCATCGCGAAAACGCGCTGCCGCAACTTGTGTCTTGCCGGCGGAGTCGCGCTCAATTCCAAAGCCAATGGGAAAATTGTCGCATCGGGCCTGGTGGATAAGATGTTCGTCCAGCCTGCGGCATCGGATGATGGCGTGGCATTGGGCGCGGCGCTTGCTCCGTATCTCGAAGACAATGGAAAATTGCCAAACAAGCCGATGCGGCACGGGTATTGGGGGCCCTGTTTTGACGACGATGCAATCGAAGGCGCGTTGCGTACGAACAGATTGCGCTTCTCGAGGCTGACGGATCCGGCATCCACTGCGGCCGAGCTCCTTGCGAAGGGCAAAATCCTCGGTTGGTTTCAGGGTCGTATGGAATTTGGTCCGCGTGCACTCGGGAGCCGTTCGATTCTCGCCGATCCTCGTGATCCAGATATGAACGCCAAGGTCAACAATGCTGTGAAATTCCGGGAGTGGTGGCGGCCGTTTGCGCCTTCGCTCAAGAAGGAAGCAGCAGGGGAATATCTGGAGAGCGCAACGGATTCGCCATTTATGATCTTGACGGCGCAAGTGCGCCCAGAAAAACGCAGTGCCATTCCGTCCGTAACGCACGTGGACGGCAGCGCGCGGCCGCAAACGGTGGAGAAGGAGATCAACCCGCTCTACTGGCGGCTGATCGATGACTTCGGGAAGCGTACGGGTGTGCCGGTGGTCATGAACACGTCTTTCAATTTGCGAGGCGAGGCAATCGTGCACACGCCCACGGATGCCATCTGCACGTTTTACAGCTCGGGCATGGACGCCCTCCTGATCGGTAGCTTCCTGGTAATAAAATGAAGTACGTCGGGTGGTGGATAGGGACTAATAAGGAGCTCTTTATCGTTCGCTCACTCCCGTAAATATTGGTCGTAAGTCGCATCACCCGTCGTTACAGAAGAATATCCATCGGTTTGTCGCCCTGCTTTTTTCGGAGCTCTCGAATCGTTGCCTGAAGCAGACGTTTGGTTTAGAACTACCAGTTTGGAGAGAATACCATAACCTTACGGGCACGGTTCGGGTCCTGTTCGCGTTGTGCAAGAAAAAAAGGCAAGAGCCAGCGTGCTATTGTCGCCTCCGCTTAGTGTGTAAAAATCGGCTCGATTGTATTGAGTCTCTCACCGGGCGGGGCACCTCGGGGAGAAGACGGAGAAGATGCGCGAGTACGCAGACCTGTGGCGGATTTCCGATGATGTCTGGGATCTATGGCACTGCACGGTGGACTATCCACAAGGACTGTGGACCAATTTCCTCGCGTCGCGAAATGGGCGTCGCTTGTCGAGCCTGGACATTGGCCGGATGCGGATATGTTGCCGCTCGGGTACATGGGGCCGCTCCCCGGGGGTAGAGCTCGCCAGACGCGCTTTACGCACGACGAACTGCGCACGCTGCTGGCTAAGCTACTAGCGTTGGTGGTCCATCTTTCGATCGCTGCTCATGGTCGGAGCGACCTTGACGTAGATGGATCCGTGAACGACTTCCCAGCAAACGAATCCTGAGGTCATCGCGGTGGATCATCTTTCAACGGAAAATCATCCGGTGACCACGACGGATACTACCGCCGTGTGGACGGACCGAACGGAGCGAAATCTGTGCATAGATTCAACTGGATGCAGGGCTCGATATCTGTGATCTCGTCGCAGAAGTTGGAAAACCCTCTAAAATTTGGTTTTTTTTCGAAAATTGTAACGCTGAGAATCTGCAGAATTTTGTACCGGATCCGCCCCAGCTGTTTTTTTGACGATCGCCACGAGCAAGTAAACCGATAAGGCCACCAAGCTTGGGTTTTCAACGCGTTCTCCGAGGTGCTGTAGAACGCCTTGGTGCGAAGGTGCGGTAGGATGGCGGCACAAGAGAAGTAAAAAATTGAAATCGAAAAAACCCACTGAGACCCTTACTTTCGTTCAATCACGCAGTTACGGTGGACTGCTCGGCCTTTCTGGGGACGGCACTGTTTCAGAATCTTGCCCGAAACACCAGCCAGAACGCCAAGGCAACCATTGCCAAAGAACACACGACGCCAATCCACCGAGGAATATGAGCGACGGGAAGCACCCACCACCACAATGCGACGACTCGCAAAGCTCTGGACGAGCTAATGGTTGAGCTCGAAGTACCTCTTTGCGTAAAGATTTCTCTCACGTCGCTTTTCTGGGCATCTCGCACTTGGCGCAAAGCAGCAGGCCATTCGTGAAGCGAAGGAGCGTGGCGAAAAGACCAAACAAGCGAATCATCCAGGGGAATGTGCTGCTCAAGGAGTTCCGCGTAGTACCGCTCGTAGAAGCAAAATGTAGTGGGTGCGTTCACAACAAAGCCGAGGAGCGTCAGGACGATGAGACCCTTCCTTAGGTTTCCCTCGAGCAACCCGGCCAGCGCGCAAAGTCCCGGCACTGTCGGTACGAGGTACCTGGGTCCCCATGACCAGGACGCGTACCAATAGGACAGGCAGGAATGAAGGAACAGAAATGCCGCAAAGACCGCGACAATTGCAAGTGCCTCAAACATGCGGTCCCTTATCGCCTTCCGAAAACCGAGAATTGCGAGAACAACCGGCGGGCAATACCAGAGGAGTCCGTAACCGGGGCTGGCAAGAAAACCCACGACACCCGCAAAGAAATAGCTGGATTGAAACGGTGAACTGACTCCAAAATTCAGCGGATGGCCAAAGCGTATGACATTGAAGGCAGCATAAAGTACAAAGCCTATGGCCGTACCGGCGAGCGGCAAAATGCTCGTAAGAATCGGAACGCGTTTCGCTACCAGATAAACAACCAATATGGGGCCAATGAGTATTCCTGCAGGTTTCGCCAGCAGTGCTAGACCGGCAAAACAAGCACCTAGAAGGACATCGCGGCGCGACAAGCCAAACGTGAAGTAAAGAGCCGACACAGTCAAGAAGGCCAGCAAAGCCTCAGCGTAAAATGTGCGTCCGTAAGCCAGAGCTACCGTTCCGAAACAGAAGCTCACGGCGGCCAGCCAAGCACCCTTCCTGTCTCCTCCCATGCGGTGAGTGAGCAACGCAACCATGCCCGCCGTAGCTGCCGTAAGAGCGCCAACTAGCGGGAGAGAAAAAACTGCGGCCAAATAGTGGAAGGGCAAGCCTATCAGCCGGCTTACAAGAAGGGCGACGTAAACGAAGGGCGTCGCGAGAACGGAAAGGAGGGGATACCAGTGCGAGTAAATTCGTCCGCCGACTCCCGGAACTCCTAGGGACTCCGGAACGGTAAAGCCTCGATGTGTGACCAAGGACTCTGACACAGCGAGCATGGCGTTACCATCAACGGAGTAAATCCCTGGGGGTAGCAACGCAATGAAAAATAATGTGAGTCCGAGAGTTATCAGAGATGCCTGAGAAAGAGGGCTTTGATCGTTTCGCAGAGACATCCGGCCTCCCGAGGGTTCTGGGATTATACAGGCGTTTCTGCAAATCGCCCGGTCTCTAAGCCGTGAGGCATTTGATAGTCGCAGTGCCCGCCAGTTTATACAGTTAGAGGTCTTCGAATTTAGTACAACCGTGAAAGTCAGGGAGGCCTCGCATCACGCGGCGTGCGCTCTAACTTTTGTTCTGACGAAGGAATGCGTGAAAGCCATATCGCGGACTTCCGCGCAGCTCGCGGACTTGCTTGTGACCGCAACCTTATCGCGTATAAGCGAAGCACACGTTCGCGAGACGATTTGGGGGAATGGCTGGATTTTGCATGCGAACTGGCTCAACGGAATGGCTTCACGTTATGGATGGGCCGAGTGGTTTACATTGATTGGCAAGCGGATACCGCGCCTGCAAACCGTAGCCAAAGAGTTCGGCGCACAACAAATAAGTAGCGATGAGATATGCTGCCGCGCCAAACAGGCTCGGCGCTCGCAACGTGAACTCGGTGACATCCATGACCCAAACGAGGGTTTCGCCGGGAGCGTGAATAAAACGCGATTGGGAGGCGTAGAACAATACAAGGCTAACGCCGCTGTCCAGAAAGTACATCTAGGTCGTTGCTTCGTCGTGCGCGGTCGACTGCCATGCCGAAAGCGAAAAGCAAGATCGCGACCGATAGGAGCCGAGCAGGCAGCGCGCTGACTCTCATGGGGTTGAGAGCCGCCAGCAAGCCGACCTACGCGGCGGTTGCGGTGGTTCACCGGTGCGAATCCATGAACAGAAATAGGTTTCCCTAGGCAAGACCGAACGGAATCATATCGCGAATGGCCAGAGATTGGTAAGGGTTCCGACGCCTTGAAATTGCGAGACTTAGAAATGTGTGGTCGTACTCAATCACCGCCAGTCCTACCATTCATGGCACCTTCAAACTCGGAAGTCGCTAGCGACTTAAGTCGAAACTTCCTCGTTGAACTGAGTTGATCTCCCATCCTTGTTACCCAATATACCTTCTGAAATCACTTCCTTAGCCTTCTCTGGTACCCTTATGCGAGGTTATCAGTTTCGTTTGAACGCGCATGGCAACCGTCACACAGTCCAGCGTCGCTCGCCGGGCCCATTCCAGCACTTCCGCCGTCATTCGAATCGAGCCGCCCCGCGGCTTTTTCGAGCTTTGTCTCCGGGAAGTCTGGGCATACCGCGAGCTCCTCTACTTTTTCATCTGGCGCGACGTCAAGATCCGCTACAAACAAACCGCCATCGGCGTCCTGTGGGTCGTCCTCCAGCCCGTCCTCAACATGCTTGTCTTCACTCTTTTCTTCGGCCACCTCGCCAAGCTCCCCTCTGACGGCCTCCCCTATCCCGTCTTTTATTTCGCCGCTCTCGTCCCCTGGACCTATTTTGCATCCGCCCTTCAGATGACCACCAACGTCGTCGTCGACAACCAGCGCCTCATCACCAAAGTCTATTTCCCTCGCCTCATTCTTCCTATCGCCAGCGCTCTCTCCGGCCTCGTGGACTTCGCCATCGGCTTCGCAGTCCTCGCCCTTTTCACTTTCGCTTACAGCATTCGCCCCACCCTTGCCGCTCTTTGGCTCCCCGCCCTCTTGACTCTCGCCGTCTTCACCGCTCTCGGCGTAGGCCTCTGGCTTTCCGCTCTCAACGCTCTTTATCGCGACGTCAAATATGTCATTCCTTTTCTTATCCAGTTCTGGATGTTTGCCTCTCCCGTCGCCTATCCTTCCACTCTCGTTCCTCCACGCTGGCGCTGGCTCTACGGCCTCAACCCCATGGCCGGCGTCATTGACGGGTTCCGGTGGTCCATCACCGGTCGCGGCCAGGCGCCCGGCATTCTCCTTCTGGCTTCCTCGGCCGTCGTCGCTATCATCGTCCTCGGCGGTCTCTTCTTCTTCAATCGTATGGAGTCCTCCGTTGCCGACAGAGTTTAGTCCCGCCCCACCTTCACCGGCGCGATCCAACTGTCCCGATCCGGTTGGGACCTCTGGCCCGCCGGCCGGGACGACCAGCCCTACAATCGCCGCCAGCGGTTCCCGCAGGTTCACCCCTGGGTCCGCCACGCCGGCTGGACCATTCTCCGCACTGACGGCACCGTGCACCAATTCCCCTTCTTCCCCGGCCGTAACCCCGTCCGCTGGCATTCCCTCGAATCCTCTTGCTCCCTCCGCAAGGTCCTCAGCCCTTCGCGTATACTTACTTCCTCGCCGTCGCCAAACCGGAGCGCGCGAACTGAATATGATAACCGTCGTCATCCAAGGCGAAGGCCTCGGCAAGCGCTACGATCGCGGCCTGAAAGCAAGCTGGGGTTAAGGAGCTAGAAAATGCTCGACGTTCAAGGCGCTCTGGCACGCTGGTATCTGCGGCACAGGACGCCTTTTGAGAGGCTGCGGAATGCTCCGGTGGTGGGGAAGTTGGTCCATTATGTGAGCCATAAGCTGCTACCTTCCGATTTCCGGATCTGGTGGCAGGCGGAAGCGGGAGAGGCCAAGGGTTTGTGGATGAGAGTCAATCCCAGAACAGCAGCGCAACTATGCAAGGGCGAAGCGGAGCAAAAGGCGCTCGTGGGGTGCTTGCGGCCGGGAATGGTTTTTTACGACGCGGGTGCCAACCTTGGATTATTCACGTTGTTGGCAGCGCGGCTAGTGGGAGAAACTGGCCAGGTTTTCTCTTTTGAGCCGGAACCGGAGATTGCGGCTTGTCTGAGGGAAAACACCTGGCATAACCTATTTTCGTGCGTGACGGTGGTGGAAGCGGCGCTGTACTCCCGCAGTGGGAAAATTGGCTTCCGTAGAGCGAGCAAATTGGAGTCGCCGGATCGCGGGACTGGGCGCGTACTGGATAGGGGGACGGAGGCAAGCGCTATTGATGTTCACGCGATTTCCTTGGACGACTTTGTGACGGATCACCCGGAACCGGACGTTCTGAAGCTTGACGTCGAGGGAGCCGAGGTGGAAGTTCTGCAAGGTGCGCGGAAGCTTCTGCAGAGACGAAGCCCGGTGCTTCTATGCGAGCTGCATTCCGAGGAATGCGAGGCCGGCGTGTTTAGGATTCTAGAAGAACATGGGTATACGGTGACTCGCGTGGATAATAACCACGTCTTCGCCGAGGCGACGACCGGAAAAAGCTGAGAAGCCATGGACACAGTGATACGGGCCAAGGGGTTGGGGAAACAATACCGTCGCGGTTTGCAAGTGGACCGAGGTCTTCGTCACTCGCTGGAAGCGTTCCTCCGCTCGCCTCTCTCCGTTTTACGACGTCCCAAGGACGAAACCTTCTGGGCCCTCAAGGACGTCTCCCTCGACGTCCGCGAAGGTGAAGTCCTCGGCCTTATCGGCCGCAACGGCGCGGGCAAGACGACGCTGCTGAAGATTTTGTCGCGAATCACGAGGCCCACGGAAGGATCGGCCGAGATTCACGGGCGCGTCGGGTCACTCCTTGAAGTGGGTACCGGTTTCCATCAGGAGCTGACCGGGCGCGAGAACGCTTTCCTGTCGGGCGCGATTCTGGGCATGGGCAAAGCGGAGATCGAGCGCAAGTTCGATGAAATCGTGGCCTTCGCCGAACTCGAAAAATTCATAGAGACGCCCGTCAAGCACTACTCTTCCGGCATGTACGTCCGCTTGGCCTTCGCCGTCGCCGCCCATCTCGAGCCGGAAATCCTTCTCGTCGATGAAGTCCTCGCCGTTGGCGACATCAATTTCCAGAAGAAATGCCTCGGCAAGATGGGCGACGTCGCCCGCGCCGGCCGCACCGTCGTTCTCGTCTCTCACCAGCTCAACCAAATCCGCCGCCTCTGCCCTCGTGCCGTCTGGATCGACGCCGGCTCCGTCCGCCTCGACGGCCCCACCCACGAAGTCGTCTCCAACTACGAATCCGCCATGGCCCGCGGCGCTCAGAACGATGCTCCTTCCAGCCGTGACGGCAAAACGAAAGGCCGCTTCGTAAAGTGGGAAATTGTTGCTCCTCAAGACGGCAACCCCTGCGTCCTGACGGAGATTGGCACCACGAGGATCAGATTCACGGTCGAAATCTACGAGCCTGTGTCCCGCGGCGTCCACGGAATTGCCTTGTACAATCACGATCGTCAACTGATATGGGGTTGGGCAGCTTACGATCTTGATCTCACGACAGGTCAACACTACTTTGAATTTAAATTCCCGATGCTTCCGCTGAGACCCGGACCCTACTCTTGGCTCGTCAGCTTGTGGGAGGGCGGACTTCAGCTCGACGCATGGGATTGCCTTCCTGAAATGGTGATCGCCACGGCCCCAGTAGCCCATCCGCTGGACGAGTGGTCAGGCTTGCTGAACATTCCTATCAGCTTCTCCATTCTTACCGACAGGGAAAAATAAGGATGACGCCCACGAATTGGGACCATATCGGACGAATACTCAGGAAACTAGGCGACGCAGCTGCAAAACGCACGCCATCGCGCGGGGTGTGGATTGATGTCGGAGCTCATTGCGGGGAATCGAGCCTTGAATCCGCTTTACTCTATCCAGGTTTGAAGATATACGCGCTTGAACCAAACCTGCCTTCAGCGACAAAGCTTATGGGGCGGGCAGCGAACTATTTCGTGATTCCATTTGCCGTCTCCGAAAAAAACGGCATCGCGGACTTCTATATTAGTTCGATCGACGCCGCCAGTTCGCTGCTACCCTTTAATGAAGCCGCACGGCAATCGTGGATTGGCGGCGACGGAATGAACGTCGCCGCGGCGGTGACCGTACCCACGATCAGGCTGGACACGTTTATGGAATTAGCCGCTATTGACAAAGTGGACTTTTTGAAAGTGGACACCCAAGGCGCGGACTTGGCAGTTGTCCGGTCAGCCGGCTCCCGTCTCAGAGACATTCGCAAGATCACTGTTGAGGCCGACATCACCCCAGTGCGGCTCTATGAGGGATCGGCGAGCAGAGACGAAATTGTGACCTACTTGGAGCGAAATGGCTTTGTGCTGTCGGATGTACAACTCCAAAGTTGTGGGCAAGAGCAAAACCTGACGTTCACCCAACGGCCGTTCCGCAGTCGCGAATATGACGTCTAATCTATCAACTCGACTGACTCGCTTCCTCGCGCGACCTCTCACCGAGAAACAGGACGTTCTGATTTGGCACCTCCGCAATCTACCCTGGCACATCAGATGCCTGTGGAACAACGTCCCGCGCCTCAAACGCATGGAACCTGGCTTCTTTTTCTTGGTTTGGAACGACGTTGTCCGCCAAGCCGTTATAAACGGGGAGTTCGAGAAGGCCGAACGGAAATTCGTAGAACGTTTTCTACGGCCAGGCATGATCGTTTTGGACGTCGGCTCGTACTATGGCCTATACGCACTCATTGCGTCGGTGAAAGTTGGAAAACAAGGACAGATCGTGGCTTTCGAACCTTCCCCACCTCAAAGGAGTAGGCTGCGCCTACATCTATGGCTCAACCGATGTAGTAATGTCCGGGTGGAAAAAATGGCCCTGGGCGAAACAGCTGGCGAGCACGAATTTTTTGTAGCGACGCAAGGCTCCGAAGGCTTTAGCGGTCTCCGGCCACCCGACGTCGGTGCATCCGTTCGGTCGATCCGGGTTAGCCTCATGACCGTAGATCGCTACCTCCAAGAGCACTCAATATCTAAGGTGGATTTCATTAAGATTGATGTGGAAGGCGGAGAGCTGGACTTCTTCAAGGGTGCTCAAAGTCTTCTCAGGGGGAAAACGCGCCCAGTGATCCTGTGCGAGCTACAAGATGTTAGAGCGAGGGCGTGGGGGCACGGCGCAGTGGATACCGCAAATTTCGTTCGCGCGTTTGGGTTTCGTTGGTTCAAACCTCTGCCCGATGGGCGTCTAATGCGTCTTACCGACCCTAAAGAGGAGTATCAAGGCAACTTCGTTGCGGTTCCGAACGAACGCACGGATGAGATTACGGAGACTGACCATACATGAGCATCGTGAACTGGATTAGGTCCGCACTCAGCGTCGATATGGATAAAGGGCAGGTAGCGGGATCTAAGTCGTGGGACAAGCCTTACGAGACCCTCCGCAAGAAATGGGCCGAAGTTCCCGTCACCACTATTGGTCGCATGAAGACCACGGACCTCCTTACACTCTCCGACGACCAACTCCTCGTCCAATGGGAAAAAGCGCGCCTGGAAATCACCACCGGCCCTGAATGGGAACATCGCGGCTGGTATCATGCCCTCTATTCCGAAAGCATGCGCGGCAAAAAAGTCATGGACGTAGGGAGCGGCTTTGCTGTCGACAGCATCACCTTCGCCCAGCACGGCGCCAAAGTCACTTTCGTCGACCTCGTCGAAACTAATCTACGAGTCGTTGAGCGCATCTGCAATACTCTCGGCCTTCAGGGAATGCGATTTCATTTTCTTACCGATGTCCCGTCCCTCAAGCCGCTCGACACCGATTACAACGTGATCATGGCCATGGGCTCAATGCACAACGCCCCAGTCGACGTGATGAAACCCGAGTATCAGGAATTGCTCCGGCACCTCAAACCCGGAGGCCGGTGGCTACAGCTCGCCTACCCGAAGAGCCGGTGGATTCGCGATCGCAAGCCGTCATTTGAGAAATGGGCCGAGATGGTCGACGGCCCCGGTACCCCTTGGGAGGAATGGTACGATCTGCCCAAGCTTCTGAGTATGTTCGAGCCTGCTAAGTTTGACGTGGTACTATACAGGGAATTCCACAATTCCGACTTCAATTGGTTCGACCTAGTTTATCGCGGCATGCCCGAATTCGCCCTCACATGACGCAACCTTCCAACCGCCCGCTCCCTCGCATCTCCCTCATCACTCCCGTCCGCAACTCCGCCCCCTACCTCGAACAAACCATCCGCTCTATCCTTCTTCAGAACTATCCTAACCTCGAGTACTTCATTGTCGATGGTGGGTCCACGGACGGCACGCTGGACATCGTCCGGAAGTATGAATCGCAGATCTCCGGCTGGATTAGCGAACCGGATCGCGGTATGTACGACGCACTCAATAAGGGCTTTGCGCGCACTTCGGGCGAGATTATGGGGTGGATCAGCGCTACCGACATGCTTCACGTGGGCGGACTGTGTGTTGTGGGGAGCGTTTTTCGGCAACTGCCGGAAGTCGAGTGGATCACTGGGCGGCCGACCACTTTTAATGAAGAGGGCATGACGGTAGGTGTGTTCAACTTAATGCGCTGGTCTCGGTATCGCTTCCTGGGTGGGGCGAATCGCTACATCCAGCAAGAGTCTACGTTCTGGCGGCGGAGTCTTTGGGACAAGGCGGGAAGGTATGTGGATGCGTCGCGGCGGATGGCGAGCGATTTCGAGCTTTGGGTACGTTTCTTCCGCCACGCCTCCCTGTATACCGTGGATGCCTTGATTGGCGGCTTTCGACTGCATGCGGCTTCACTGGGCGTTCAGCAAGTTGCCGAAATACACAGGATTCAGGACGAGATCATTGAATCGGAGTTGAGCAGGCTATCGACGTTTCGATCGTTGAAATTGTTGAGGGAAATTTCGAGCGCGGTCAAACCCATACCTAAGGTTCGAGGAGTGTGGCAACGTCTTGTCATCAACATGCTTACGCGGTTTTCCTACCAGGTTCCAGGTGGCGATCTGCCTTCAATCATTGAAAACAATGGGACGAGGTGGGATTTTCGACAAGGACGGGTGACGAAACCCGATTATTCTTCAGGCGCGAGGCGTGCGAGATGAACGCAACGCCAATGACTACTGCAGAGCCGTCTGCCAAAGGACGCGTTTCACCGAGAACTAAAGAACCTTGGAAAGAACGTGAACGGCAGCCGCTCCGCGTTGCGGCGAGATTGTTGCGCCGGCTGGTGAGAGCCATCGCCTTCAGGGCGCGGTACTGGCCTCCTAACGCATTTAACGCCGTCGTGAATCGTGCAAAGCGGCGTCTCATCTTACCCGTCCGAGATGCTTTGTTGGGCCAGAAGCCGCTCGCCGTGCGTGCAGGTGGGCAAACTTTCTTACTTAGCCCCGAAGGTTATGTGGCTATGGATATATGGGCGCGCAGTTGCTTCGAGAGGCATGAACTCGAATTCGTCCTCGGCGCACTTCAGCCCGGCATGACCTTTATTGACGTGGGTGCCAACGTGGGTTTGTTTTCCATTCCTGCGGCCAAGAAGGTCGAACACGGAAGGGTGTTCGCCTTCGAGCCTTCGGCATGGACGATGGAGCTTCTTTCTAAGAATGCGAGCTTGAATCAGTTGAGGAATCTCGAGATCGTGCATTCGGCGGTCGGGGACTATACAGGCGAAGCGACTCTTCAGGTAAACGCTTCGGGCAAGGACGGGCTTAATACGATCGGCAAGCCTGTCCACGACGATTCCGAGATTGTCACCACCGAGAAGGTACCGATTACGACATTAGATGATTTTTTACGGGGACACTCCATCTTGCATGTGGACGTTATGAAGGTTGATGTCGAGGGGGCCGAATTGCTTGTTTTTCGCGGCGCTAAAGATCTGTTGGCCAAGCACGATGCTCCGCTGATTCTTTACGAGAGCGGCGTCCTGACAAAGGGCTTTGGTTATCATCCGGTGGAAACAATGTGGTTGCTAGAGCAATATGGTTACGCATTTTTTCATATTGATTCGAGGGATGGGCGCATCACGAGGCTTAGTGGCATGCAACCCTGCGACACGATGCTCATAGCGGCAAAGCCCACCCACGTTTTTTATCCCTTGTTGCAGGGGCTGGCCCGTTGAAGGTTGCGCTCGTCAAGCAGCAGCTTGACGTTTTTGGTCCGTGGGCGGGCGTCCGATGGCAAGATACTTCTCCCGCGGAGATCTTCGAAGTGTGGCCGGGCAAGGCCGTCTACTGGGAACTCACCTGCCTCCTCAAAGCGGATTGGTACATCGTGCCAACGGCAATTGAAGGCGAATACTTGCAGGATGCGGTCCGGAAGCACCCGGGACGAGCGGACCTCATCGCTAGAAACACTAGGAACATTACGGAAGTGGAAGCCATCCCACTCGAAGACTATGATCTGGTTATTTCCTTCGACGCCATACTCGATGTTCCTCCAAGCTTACCCAACGTATTCGCCTACTACGTGCAGGAGCATTGGGACTCGCTCTACACTTATTCCCTGTCGAAACCCGTGCCCGGGTACGACCTGTTCCTCGCGCACATGATGGACGCACAGAGCGAGTTGCAGTCGCTGCCGCAAGCAGTGTCCTTTCCTTATCCCCACGATCTGGAACTCGTACGCTCGCTCTTCCACCCGCCCCGTCAGGAAGCCGCTTGGGTGGATTGGCGGGTTCCCATAACTCTTGCGAATTGCGGCCTTGGCGCCTCCTGGTCGCCTGAAGCGGAGGCAGCTCTGGAACGCCTGAGGCATGTGCTAGACCTGGACGTGCGCTGCAGGACCGGCAGCCACTCAATTAGCTATTCGATCTCGGCTACGCCCACCTGGGGTGATGCTGCCTATTACTACCGCGAACTCGCTGAATGCCGCTATTACATTGCGGTTGGCCGACTAGCCGGAGCCGGTCAAGGCCTTGCTGATGCTGCCGCCCTTGGCTGCCTGTGCGTAGGGCAAGCCGACAGACCCTATCATCGGCTTTTGTGCCATCCATCCTGCCTATGCGAGGACATGGCGCAAATGCCCAGCAGACTCCGGGCCTTACGGGGAAGCCCGGAGCTTCAACAGGAAGTCCTTGCCTGGCAGGATCAAAACTTGAGAATGCACTTTCACGACGCCCCACTGGCTGTGCTCGCCAGAGCAACCGAGCAAAAAAGAAAATCGTAGTTTGACAAGGATTACACCGTCCGACCCTCAAACTGATTCGTTATACTGTTCTCATGTCATTTGTCGACATCCAAATTACGCGAGTAAAGGATTATTGGAACGATCGTCCGTGCAACATCCGGCATTCGACTGCGCCGGTGGGGACGAAGCAATACTTCGACGAGGTTGAGGCGCGAAAATACCTGGTGGAATACCACATACCGGGATTTGCCGAGTTCGCGCGCTGGCGCGGGAAGAAAGTGCTGGAGATTGGGTGCGGCATCGGTACGGACACGATTAATTTTGCACGCGCAGGGGCGCAGGTAACGACGGTAGACCTTTCGGAAAAGTCGATGGAGCTGGCCCGCAAGCGCGCCGCGGTGTTTGGACTGGAAGACCGCATTCGTTTCTGCGCGGGGAATGCGGAACAGCTCAGCGCTTTCGTGCCGCCGGAGCCGTATGACTTGATTTACTCGTTCGGGGTTATCCACCATACGCCGAATCCTGAGGCGGTGTTGGAGCAACTTCGGCAGTACACGCGCCCCGGCACAATCTTAAAAATCATGGTCTATCATCGGCGGTCGTGGAAAGTGGCGTGGATCCTAGCCACCGAGGGGAAAGGCCAATTCTGGAAGCTGCAAGACATCGTGGCGAAAAACTCCGAAGCTCAAACGGGGTGCCCTGTGACGTACACCTACACGCGCGGCGAAGGCCGCCAACTTTTGGAGCGCCACGGCTTCCGCGTGACGGACGTGCAGGCCGAGCACATCTTTCCGTATCGCATACCGGACTACGTGAAGTATCAGTACGTCAAGGAATGGTATTTCCGCTGGATGCCGCGGCCCTTATTCCGGTTGCTGGAACGGCGGTTCGGGTGGCACCTGCTCCTGACCAGTCAGTCCTCTGAGATATCTTCATTCCCACGCGCAAAACCATCGGGCTGACCTTTTTAATTATGGGAGTTGTTGATCGGGAGACTCGGAGAAATGAAAAGCCGATTTCGAAAGAAGCGCTGATCACAGGCCTTGCAGCGAAAAGGTGAGACGAATAGAACGTTATGGAGAAAACCTTCTCCAATACGCCGCCTTGTGCTTCCACAATTCGGGCAAGAGAGGGATTTGGAGCTGTTCGAAGGGGTGAGCATATAAGCGCCGCAGGGCTGGGTTATAGAGTAGGGCGAAATTCCGTATTGTCGCCCCGGAATCGTTGCTACCAGAATCTCTGAAGCTCGGCGGCCCGTCCCTCGGAGCTGAATCCCCATCGGAGGGAAGATTCGTTGCGCAGCCGCAGCGATTCGTCGAAGTAGGAGGCGCAGGGCAAAGGAGCGTCCCAGCAGTTACTACCCTGCGTCGGGACGTAGACGGCGAGTCCCGAGATCGTGCGCTTGACAGTGAGGGCGGGCTTCGGGAGAGGCGGCGGTTGGTGTACGCCACGAAGGGCTTGGATGGGTTCTTTCCAGCCCACAGAAATCAGACACCAGATTGTTGACAACACAAGCGCAGCCGATACGAGACGGGCGCTCGGGCGGCTGCGGTCAAGATCCAGACACACTATGCCCCAAGTGCTCAGGCTCGCAGCTACGGTCCAGATAGCGAATTGCGCAAAGCGCAGGTCCGGGGATGTGATAAACCAAAAGACGATCCCACCGAGAGACGGAAGCAGAAGCCAGAGCCAACGACAATCGGGGCGGGGTTTGCCTCCGCGGAAGCGAAGAGTTAGTAGCGCCACCGCCAGCCCCCCGACCGAGATCGCCAGGGGAACTTGAAACGAGGGCCGGTTGCGTAGCGCTTGATGAGACCATATGCCGAGCCACTGTATGCCTTGGGTGTCTACAAAATGAGCGTCAGGACCGCGTCCCCACGAGTGAACGGCCAGGGCGTACCAGCGGGCGGCGCGGAGCGGCGTTTTCCACGGAACACTGAAAGCAAAAATGGTGGCGGGGAAAAGCGGATACCCACTCAGGATAATCGAGCGAGCAAGCCAGGGGACCAACAGCACGCTGGAAAAAACGAGCGCGGCGGCCAAGTGGAAGCGGCGCAGTTGCGACGACACGCTGGTTTGCCAAATCCGGCGGAACACCACGCACCACGCGAGCAGCGCGAAAACGGCAGTGGATTCCTTGAAAGCAACAGCCAGGGAAAAGAGCGTCGCGGCTAAGACGAGGCGCGCGGGCTGCGGGGCCCGCTGGTCTTCGCGATAATTCTCGCAGAGGTCTGCGAAGAGGAGGCCTGCTGCAATGAGGGCGACGACAGTGGCGGGCTCATCCGTTTGCGTGCCGACGATTCGCGAACGCGTGGTCCAAAACAAAGCGGGCACCGCGAGGATACCGTGAAACCAATCCGCAGGCGAAGCGGCCGTCCCGCGCACGCAGCGGGCGCAAGCGGGCAAAAGAGTCGCCCACAGGGCGGCGAGCAAAAACCCTGTAAACAAGTGAAAACCCAAATCCTTCCACACACCTTGCCCAAGCGCCGCAATGCAAAGAAAGACGGAACTGTTGATGCCAAGTCTGCCATTAAGATTCGCAAGGCCGGGAACGGCGGGATAAGTTTGCATCCAGCGGACCGCCGGGGCGCCGTACAAGCCGGTATCGGAATACTCGCAGGGCCCGCAGGAGCGCACCGAGAGAAAAAACGCAAAAGCAACACCGAGAAAGAATATCGAGCGAGAAGTTAGCAAGGTAAGTTTGATGTGGCTGAAGAGCACGGAGCGATTTGCGAGGAGACCGAGGCTGCCGAAGAACAGGAGCAAAATCGTCGTCCAAGCGGTGATCGGAAGCAGCAGATTCCAAACTTCCAAAAGCGCCACGGAAAAGGCCAGGCCCATCCAAAAGGCGTCACGAACGGAGCAGTCTTTGCTGAATCGCGCAAGAACGATGGAGCCCATACCGATGAGCGCGAGCGCGAACACCGTCCAGGTAAGGAAAATTTCCAGCGCCGAAAGCAGCAGCATGTAGGGGTATTTTCGCACGGCAGCTCGATTGCCGGGTGTTTTTTCGATACGATAGAACGAGTGCTGACACTCTTCTCCATTCCCAAGGCCTTCAAAGGCCACATCGGCGTTATTCAACGCAACGCCATTGGCAGCTGGGCCCAACTCCAGCCCCGCCCGGAAATCATTCTCTTCGGCCGCGACGAGGGCATTGCCGAAGTGGCGCGGGAATTGGATCTCCAGCATATCCCCGATGTTGCCGCCAACGAATTCGGCACTCCCCTCCTCGACGATCTTTTCCGCAAAGCCGAAGCCGCCGGGCGTTTTCCTACTCTCGGCTACGTCAACGCCGATATTATTCTCCTCAGCGATTTTCTCCGTGCCGTGGACCTCGTCCAGAAGCCGTTTCCCAAGTCCCTGGTTGTTTCCAAGCGTATCAATCTTGATGTCCCCGAGGCTTTGGCTTTCCTCCCCGGCTGGGAAGATGCCCTCAAGCTTCGCGCCAAAACCAACGGCGTGGACGAACACTACTCCAGCATCGATATATTCATTTTTCCCAAGGGCATGTATTCCTCGGTTCCGGATTTCGCAATCGGCCGCCTCTGGTTTGACCATTGGCTTATCAAAGCCGTGCGCCTGCAAAATCTCCCGGTCATTGACGCTTCGTGGATTTGCCCGCTCCTTCATCAGCGCCATGACTACAATCATGTGCCCGGCGGCGCCGAGCAAGTCTGGCGCGGCACCGAAGCCGCGCGCAATTTCCAGCTCTATGGCGGCATCGAGCACGCCTACACCCTCCTCGACGTCACCCACGAGCTCACTCGCACCGGGGCCATTCGCAAGGTGCGCTTTCGCAAGCCCCTCTATAAGCTGAAAACGGCTGCTTGGAAGCTGTTCGTCGAGCGTACCGTAAGGCTCCGCCACGCGCTCGGTCTTCGCCGCAAATTCTGGCAAAAATCCAGCGCCGCCCCTCACCCCTAGCTGTTAGGTTTGTATGTCAGCCGCATCTTTCGTGCGCTTCTTGTAGGGGCCGGGCTCCAGCCCGGCGTCTTCACTTCTTCGCGGCCGCCGCTCAGGGTCACTTCGCCCGCGCCCGCCGCAGACGTCGCCAATTCTGCTCCGCTCGAAACCGCACTCGCGCCCACTCCGCTTTCACTCCCGGATCACGGGCGCCCACCAGTGTATTGGAACCACTCCCGCCGGCGCCTCGGCCATACTCGATTTCCTGCAGCGCATTTCGCACCTGTCTTTCTGCGAAAACTATTTGTTAACGCCGGGGGAATTGGAACGAGGTTACGTGAACGCGATTCTTGGCGTGGCCTCCACGGGCTGCTATTTGTGAATGCTCCTACGCTTGGATTTCTTGGATTAGAGTTATCCGTTTGTGATGCGAATCCCTTTACTAGACCGTTCCGAATCTCTGTACGGCAAATCAGATAGGATCCAGAATCATCGACCGGACCTCAGTTGCGAAGTGTTGAGATGACAAGGTCCTTTGCTGGGGCCGTAAATCTCCTGCTGCAAATGCTTGCTCTGGGTGATGATCCCTCTGGATTTGATGCCACACGTTACCGAACTCCTTTCACTAGATAGCCGAGAGATGTGCATATTGCTTGATGGTCATATAGTATTTTTATTGCCTGGCTTGATGGAAGCATTTCTTTTGCGGTGGGCTGCCAAAGCCGAAGTCGCTGGGCCAAAAAAAGACAGCGGTACTGTCCAGAACTAGTTGTCGAGCCACAAGGCAATTCTCGCGAACAAAACTAGCCGCGGAGATGATCCGTAGAGTCCGTTTCCAGCTTTTGTTAACAATTTCGTCCGACGTGACGCTACCCAGAATACATCTGATTTGCGCCTGTTCTGAGGCGTGGGCGCATCCGACTTCCGGCTATCTATTTCTCTTCTATTTTAGAAAAAAAGTCCGGGTCCAAGTGGAATCAGAGAAAGGAACGCGCGTGTTACACACTATGGGGTGCAGTGGTCATGTTTCCCTAGTTCAGGAGACTTTGCTCATGACTCCCGCGATGGAAGCTCAGCAGCTTGTCGCTGAGATTCATTTGGATAAAGGCCAGAGTGTGAGGGCTGAGGAGGGGCCTTGTGAATTGGGGTGACTGCCGGGTCTGGTTTTCGAAAAACTGCGATGAGGGAGAGTGGGGGGAGCGGGAGCCAGGAGTCGATTCTCCGGAAGAGCGGAGTAAGCAGATTGAGGAACTTAATCTGGAAAAGGCTGAAGGACTTCCGATGGAGAACCTTGCCGTTCAGCCACCATGCCAAAACGCCCACCCGATTAAAGTTGAGAATGGTTTCAAGTTGAAGGCCGGCGCGTGTACCGGCGTCGGCGATCTGCCGAGGCGTGTAGCGGCGGAAGTGGCCGAGTACTTCATCTAAAGTGGAGTACAAGCGCGGCGCGTTGGGAACTAGGATGATCCCCCTACCATTGACCTGCAAGGCGTCGCAAATGTTGCGCAAAGCACCGACGTCATCCTCCAAATGTTCGACGACGTTGAGACAAATAACCGTGTCGAACTGAAGGCCCTGAGGATAGGAGTCTGCGGAGGAGGCATCGGTGCGGCAGACTCGAAGATAGGGCCGTGTCTCGCGTAGTTTTTCGAGGTGGTCGAGATACAGCGAGTTCACGTCGCTCACCCAATAAACCCGGCGAGGAGCCAAGTTCAGGGTCATGTTGCCGATGCCCGCACCGAGTTCGAGGACATTAGAACCGATGTATGGGTGGATATTGTCGGCCATCCAGCGCGTAAATTTCGGCGCACGGTTGAGGCGAGCGAGGATTTCACTGCCGTACTGGTCGGCGGTGTAAACCTGGTCGGAGGCTGCGAACTTCATGATGCAACCTAGAGCGTGAAAGCCGTCTTTCCAGCCGATTTTCTTGCCTTCCTGATAGGTGCGCCCGGAGTACTTGATCGGAACTTCAAAGATGCGCGCCCCTCGCTTGGCGAGTTTCATAGTGAGCTCGACTTCTATTCCGAATCGCTCACTTTGGAGGGGGATGCTGCGGAGCAGACTCGTGCGGACCATCTTGTAGCAGGTCTCCAAGTCGGTAAGGTTCAAGTCCGAAAAAAGGTTGCACAGGAACGTCAGGAACTTATTTCCCACCGAATGCCGAAAAAACAAGACGCGGCGGTAATCAGAAGCGAGGAAACGTGAACCGTAAACCGCATCGGCGCTCTCATCATAGAAAGGCAGAAGCATCTTCAGGAGGTCAGCAGGGTGGTATTCGAGATCGGAATCATGAAAGACACTGAGCTCGCCAGTTGCTCGATCGAGTCCCGTGCGAATGGCAGCGGCTTTGCCACGATTCTTCAGATGTTGAAGGAAAATCCATTCGAACTTCGGGCCCCACGGGTCCAGTTCGAGCGAATCTTGAAACTCGCGGAGGACGAAAGCGGATCGATCTTCGGAACCATCGTCAACAACAATGATCTGAATCGAACCAAGCAGCGGGGATTCGCTCAGAACGCGCAGCCTCGATAGGCTAGCTGCCACGAGATATTGTTCGTTGTAAACGGCAACGATGACAGAGAGTGAGGTTTGTTTGGTGGTGGGCACTTCCGTAATTCTGCCTTAGCACGCGAGCCCAAAAATGGGAAAGAATTACTCGCTTCCGGGTTCTGCGTTATGTCGCCGACAAAATGCGAAAGAAGCGACGTACGTATAGTATCCTACGAGAAGCGCGAGGAACGAAGCGAGAATGAGATGCAGAAGATGGAGTCACTCGCAGTCAGCGGGCGTCAACGAATTCTGAGCCCGGAACGGTTATGATGGCCCCTTGGCCCTAAGTTGCACAGGGCGCCGCTTAAAAACCCCCAAGCTGAGCCAATGGCGAAAGATAGATGCTGATAGCGTCGGTATTTGAAATTGTCGCTATTTAGAGTTATCGCCAGTTGAATAGTTGTTACGAATCGCTCTCATTGGACTCGGTTCGGTTTTTCTCAAACTTTTCGAGATCGAAATTTCTCTCATTGATGCTTTCTGGAAGGGGCTCGCTGTTTCGGTCGTAATTCTTGAGATTTGGAACCTATTACTTCCCGTGGCAGGTTCCGCAAGTGCATTGCTCTTCTGTTTCAGCATCCTGGGCTGGATAACAAATCGATCCGTCTTGTAGAAGCTAACCAAGACTAAGATCGTGAGATTGTTCAGTCAACTCGATAGACGCGTTGGTCTTTTGAGTCAAAGACAAGGCTCAGCCCCCTCTTTTCGGGCCATAGTTGAAAACCAGATACTTCTGAGCGTACATCGAGTATGTGGGAAACAGGCAACTGGTGTTTGATTGCTAGCTCAACCGCCAGTGGGCCCGTCTCGCCGTGAGGCAGTGTTACTTCTCCCCACTGCCCGAGAGGCTTCACATAGTCCTTATCCAAATAATAAGGCGGCACGCTGGGGTCGAGAATCAACACTTTACGAACACCGTCTTCCCGATTCAAGTAGTTGAAACTGTCCAAATACGGTATGGTTTCGCGGCGCCTTTTCTCAGCGTAACTACCGGAAAATACAGATTTAATATTCGACTCGTCGGCTCGTATTATCATAAACAACCCGTATGAAATGGAAAACAGCATAACTGTACTAGCGAGATACTTGGAAGTCCGCCTGTTCGTTAACGCGACTGCCTGCCATCCAACAATTGAAAAGATTGCCCCGAGTACGTACACATGAATTAGGAATCTGGATTCCTGTTCGGTTACGAACCAAGCCAGAGTCAGGAGAAATGAAAATAGAAGTGAAATCCGCATCAGCGAGTTCTTGCGTAACGACAGAAGGCCAACTGGACCTAGCGCAAATGGACAAAGACCAATACCACCACCACCATGAAAATTCGACGTGTGATACGTCAGATTGAAAGGCAAGAACAGGAATGCCAACAATCCTCTGCCCAAGCCTCGGCCTCGTTCTCGTATGTAAGCATGAAACTGAGAAATCGCTTCTGCAGAAAGATATTTGGGCGAACACAGCAGCTGGTAGCCTGGAGGCGGCGGATAAAAGGGGCAGCCCAACAGAATCCAATTTCGAATGTAGGAAGGCGACCCGACCACGCACGCGACAGTGATTGCGGCCATAGTCTTGGTCGCAGCGTTCTTCAATCCCAGGTCGCGCCATCTGAGCAAAATAACGCAAGCGAGCAGAATCGGAACTGCGATTACTCCCGTGTATTTCGTTCCGATCGCAAAGCCGCAAAACATTCCACAGGCAATCCATTCTCTTAGGTTTTGAGCATCAATCCCGATCCGAAACCCGGCCAGTACAAATGTGGCAAAGATTCCGTCAACAAAGCATTCGTGTGAGCCCGCGTATACTGCTGGCATTGTCGCGACGATAGCGGCTGCCCACCACGCTTCTCGGTCGGTCGCACCTAGTCGAATGGCTAGCGATGCCACGACCGCCAACAACAAACCCAACAGCAGAAAACTTGAGAAATCGGGTGTTCTATCTCCGCCGACGCTCCACATCGTGGCAAATAGAGTCTCAGGAATTTGTGGAAATGCGGTGATGCAGTTATCTAGTACGGGGCGGATGATGCCATCACGCAGCCAGACTTTGGGGGCCAGCAGGTGATAGGCAACCGTATCGCTGCCCCAATCTCCTGTGACCTCAGCCAGCCCCGAGATGGCCGTCAAAAGAAGAACAGCGCAAATAACCGAAGCGGGGACTGCCGGAACCTGCGAAATACGTTTTGATGTTAATCCACCAGTTCGGAGGACAAACCGGAGTGACACGATGCCGAGAACCACCGCAACAAGCAAAACTAGGACGATGTTGCTGCGCGTGAATGACCATTGACCAACCAGGAAAAGGACTGTTGAAAGACTTCCGAAACCACCCAGAAGCATAAATCCGATACGTTCGAAGAACCGTATACGGGGGAATGGTGAACACGCACCACCGCCAGCGCCAAACATTGCCAGCGCCATTACCGCTAGTCCGAATAATGCTCGGAGATAGTGTGCTGACATGAATCAGGAGACAAGTCGCCGCAGCATTTTGTGAAAAGAGCCGGAACCGAAGATTCTGATTGCAAAATATAGGATCAGGGACGCAACCAGCCAAGTATCAATGGCAATACGCCAGATGACGTAATGCCACGGCGTTTTTTGTCCTCCGGTTGGTTTCATTCGGTAATCAACTCAGCCATAATTCTATTCTTTCATCTGAAGGAAAGCGAACATCGCCTATAGTGATTAACGTTAGAGCTTTATCGGATGCGCGTTCTCGCTGAGGAATGAGCGAGTGCGTAGAGTTCCGCGGAAATAGCCTCTTTTCAGAGTCGGAGGTAGGACGGCCTCAAGCATTTCGCGCTTCTGTGAAGGATCCACCCGAAGGTACTTGAAATCAACAACTGTTGATTTCGCCTTCGTGCACCTCGCTATGCAGCGCCTCGGTAGGTGGGAGCTTATCGACGGATTTGCAGAGCCTCTTTTGGAGGGCTCCTCGGAAAACTGTTGCCCGATGGTTTACCGATCGGCTCTGTACACCGTCTTCTTAGGGTAACCTCAACCGAGGGGTTCTTGCAGCGCCTCGTGGCTGCCACAAACCCGAATTTGGACCGTGTACGCCAGTCTCTGCTACCTTACCGACGGATTGGGGTCAACAAGGGGTCAACAGGCCCTAGTTTCGTAATGGTGCCGAACGTTGTAAAATACGCCTCCGAGCTAAGGACGTTCTAATGGACGAATCTACAACTAAAAATCATTCTCCCCTTTGCCCCTTTTGCGGCTGCAATAAAATCTACCGCTCGCGAAGACATGGCGCTCGCGAATGGTACCTCCACTATTTCCGCTTCACCAGTCCCTATCGCTGCCAGGACTGCGACGGCCGCTTCTTCCGCTCCCGCCGCCCCGATTCCTCCAAGAAAGAACTGCACCACCACCCCGCCTGACCTTGCCTCCGCGCCCGCGACCTAAGGAATGCCCATGCCTCCTACATTTGCGAATGGTAAAATTTGCTACGTCGAAATGCCCGCCACCGACATTGCGCGCTCTGCCGACTTTTACAAGGCGGTCTTTGGCCGGAACATCCGAAAACGCGGCGATGGCAGCACCTCCTTTGACGATACCGTCAACGAAGGGAGCGGCACATGGGTGCTCGGCCGCCCGCCTGCCGCAAGGCCCGGCCTCCTCTTTTACATCATGGTAGACAGCGCAGCCGCCGCCGTTGACGCCGTGGCAGCTCATGGCGGCGAGCTCGTCCAGCCAATTGGCGCCGACGAACCAGAGATCACTGCGCGGTTCCGCGATCCCGGAGGAAACGTGATCGGCCTCTACCAGCATCCTGCCTGACGCACTAGATCGCAACCGCTTACGTTGAGAATCTGGCCGGAAGGCCAGCGTGACGCATTGGGGGAGTACTGTACTTTCCGAGCTTCGAGGAGGACCCGCGAGCGTGGCTTACTGAAGCCAGACTCACGCCCGGCCCTCGAAAGAGGCCAGTATGAAAAACAGATGGATCATCATTGGAGTTGCGGGAGCCAGCGTCTTGCTTGGCGGCGCCGGAACAGCAGCCCGTTCGTACAATCCAATCAAATGGATTAAGAAAGGTCCGAGCCCCACGGCCAGCGAGCAGCTCGCCGCGAACAATGAGGAAGAAAAGAAGCTATCTCTCGAGTTGCAGGCGGTTCTGCCTCCGCACACAAGCCTGAAGGATGCTTGCGCGGAATTTAAGAGCCTCAACGATTGCGTCGCCGCGCTTCACGTTAGCCACAATCTCTCAATCAAATTCAACTGCCTTAAATGGGATGTGACCGGCGCGAAACCCGCTGGCGACGTCAAATCGTGCGCGGCCCCGTCGAAAGACAGGGCCATGGACTTGAGCAAAGCCATCCACGTGCTGAAACCGAGTGTCAATTCCCGAGAGCAAGCAAAATCTGCCGAGAAACGCGCGCGCGAAGATATCAAAGACGCATCCTAGTAGTTAGATACAGAAAGGGCAGACTTCAGTCTGCCCTTTCTTTTTTGCTTTTAACTTTGCAATTGTTGGGGCTTCAGTCCGCTCTTGTCCTTCTTTTGCCTCTCTGCGATCCGTTCGATTAATTAGGAGCATTCCGATTCCACGTCTCTTTCCAATCCCCCGAAACAGAAGTGCATAAATGTCAGGGGTCTCCGGTCTTCCTTGTCTTCCTTCGGGTCCCGCACACGACTGTGCGCGCTTTGTTGTATCATCCCTCGGCGCGGCGCTTGGGAATCTGGAGTTGGGTGAAAAAGCGCTACATCTGTGGTAAAGGGGAGGAATCATGAAGCGAACTTTCTTTGTGCTCAGTATTTTGAGCATGGCCGTCGTGCTTGCGGGCTTTATGGCCCTAGCTGCTCCCGCCCAGACGCCACCGGCGCCGGTGATTTCACCGGACGTGCACGCCGATCGAAGCGTGACGTTTCGCTTGCGGGCTCCCAATGACAAGGAAGTCGCGCTGCAGCTTGAAGGCGTGCCCAAGCCGATTCCCATGCAGAAAGACGAGGAGGGCGTGTGGAGCGTGACCACCGAGCCGTTGGCGGCGGATTATTACGGCTACTCGTTCATCGCCGATGGCGTGAATATGTTCGATCCCTCGAATCACGCGGTGAAGCCGAACTTCCTGTATCGCGCGAGCGAGCTGCACGTGCCGGGAGCGGCTTCGGCTTCGGCTCCTTGGGAAATCGCGGCAGTGCCGCATGGCGAGATTCATCATCATTTCTATAAGTCCGAGGTGGTGGGCGACGACCGCGGATATTACGTTTACACTCCGCCGGGCTACGACCCGCGCGGCAAGCAAACCTATCCCGTGCTCTATTTGCTGCACGGATTCAGCGACGACGCGAGCGCCTGGACGGCGGTAGGCCGCGCCAACGTGATCCTGGACAATCTGATCGCGCAAGGCAAAGCCAAGCCCATGCTGGTGGTGATGCCGCTGGGCTACGGCGCGCCGGAAGTGCTTAAGCCGAACTCCGGGGTGTTTCGTGATCGTTCGCTCACGGACCGCAACTTCGATAAATTCCGCGAGGCGTTGCTGACGGAAGTGATCCCGCGCGTGGAAGCCGAGTATTCCGTCATCAAAGACCGCAACTCCCGCGCTATTGCCGGGCTTTCCATGGGCGGCTCGGAATCCTTGCTCACCGGCCTGAATACCCTGGACAAGTTTGGCTGGATCGGGGCTTTCAGCTCCGGAGGAATCACCGAAGAATTTGACAAGGAATTTCCGGCAGTGAACACGAAGTCCACGGAGAATCTTCACTTGCTGTGGATTGCGTGCGGCACGGACGATCACTTGATCGATATCAACCGCAAGGTTCGCGCTTGGCTGGCGTCAAAAAATATCAAGCACGTGGACATCGAGACTCCCGGCTATCACACCTGGATGGTGTGGCGGCGCAACTTGACAGAGTTTTCTTCGCTGCTATTCCGCTGAGGCTGGCCATGAAAAAAAAGAATGCCATTTTTGGCCGAACGACGAAGATGCTTCTTGGCTTTGCCCTCGTGGTGATCCTGATGGTGGGCGCGGACGCGTCATCGAGGGAACAAGGAGAGATTTCTCCGCGGGGTATGGTCACGCCGCTCGCGAGCGCCAATCTCGTTTTCGACGGGGAACCCGCTTGCCTCAAAGTTGCGCGCGAGAACGGCGATCCGGACAAGGGTCCCTCCACTTTCCTTCTCGAAGCTCCTTCCGGGTGCGTGGTTCCCGCGCACTATCACACCGCGGAAGAACAATTGATGGTGGTCCGGGGCGATGTGCTCACCGGGATGGAGGGCATGGCGGAAGCGACACTTGGCCCCGGCGGGTTCGCCATGATGCCCAGCAAGGCCATGCACTGGTTCACCTGCAAATCAAAGGTTACTTGCCTGATGTTCGTGACATTTGACCGCGCCTACGACATCGTCTGGGCCAAGCCGCCGAAATAACGGGTCAATCGTCATCGTCTTTTTTTGAGACGCTTTCGTCGTTGTCCAAATGGGCGATTCCCAGGCGCATGGCTTGATACCCGGGCAACTGCGCTGCCTGCGGAAGATTTGAGCTGCTTCCGGTGCACGCGAACCAGATGATCGCGTTCAACACTTTCGGGTCTGCCATATCAGCGTGCGCGAAATCCTGGTGGTTGGATTTCTTCATCCACTCGGCAGCGGCTTTATCTTTCGTCTTGTGAGTCATCAAGTTGTCCGCCGCAATCACGGGCAAAACGGCTTTGTACGGGGTCAAATCCGGGGTTTCCTCGAAAATATCCATGGGGATCGCCGAAGCATCGAGCTGGTTCATGGGCGCGATGCCAAGCAACAATTCCATAGTGCGAATCATGCTGACGGTGCTGTGAAACTTGTGGATGAGCGCCCCAGGCTTGTTATACGCGCTGATCGCGAGGGCGACCGAGCGATGGGAATCGACGTGGTCGGGCCCGGCCTGGGCATCGTCTTCGACGATGAAGATGGCGGTGTCTTTCCAATACGGGCTGGAAGAAACAGCTTCGACCAGGCGGCCCACGGCATAATCGTTGTCGGCGACCATGAATTGCGGTGTCGGAAACTTATCTTTCATTCCGGTGGTGTGATCGTTGGGAAAGCGCACGATGTTGAGCGCGGGCATGGCGTCAGCGCGGCCGGCTTCGCGGTCCTTGACGAAACCTTGAAACTCGGCGAGCCATTCGCCCAAGCGCGAATTGCCGCGGCAGTTGGCGCTGGCATTGTCGTGCGTTACGGCCGGGTCGGAAGAAGCGGACGGATCCAGGGCGGTTTTATAGCAATCCACGGTCATGCTGTCCGGGGCGGTGAGGTCAAAGCTGCGAAAGCTCGCGCTGCCATGATTCCGGAGCGACTCTTTGTTGGGTATGGAGCGCAGAGCCTTTGAAATATCGGGATAGCCCTTGTTGCGTTTTTGCCCCGCTGCCTCCACGTCCTTTTCCGAGATTACGGTTACGAATTCGCCGTAATTGCGGTAAGTCAAGCCGGCGCGCGCGGCGGCGTCCCAGAGATACAGAGTTTTGGGTTCCCCCAGGTCGGTGAACCCCTGGTGATAGGGAAGATGCGTTTCGAGCAGATCGGTCAAAGCTGCCAGGACATCGCCTTTGAACTTCTCGATTTCGAGATCGCCCGGGGGCTCGTAATCCGGCAGCCGGTTGTAGCCTTCAAAATCGTAGGTGCGTCCCCGGCCGGAGTAGTTCCAGCGAAACGCTTTGTCAACGTAATCGGTCGAGAACGCAGCGGTGGCCCAGTTGTGACCGTCGGGGCTGGCCTCGGAATTGACAAAGAAGCGGTCAAACAAACCGAAGCGCTGCGCAAGCGCATGATGATTGGGGGTCACCGATTGGCGCATTCCGTCGGGCCGTTCGGCGGTCGTGCCGCCTCCGAAAATCGCAAAGGCGGGCTCGCCATCGGCGGCTTGTCCGTCGCCCGATGTTTTCACGTCGCCGAAAACCTGATCGTAAGTGCGATTTTCCTTGATGATGTAGATGACGTGCTTGATCGGACTTTTGCCCGCGAAAAGCGCGGGCGGTGCAAAACCCAGCAAGCCGTCATTCTGCATGGTTTGCTGCGTGTAGTGCATTAGCTTAGGAGCGTCCGGCAGCGGAACAACGCTAATGTTTCCTGAAACAATCGAGCCGCTGTACTGCCCGCCCTGGCGATTCTTTTTCTCATTCGGAGGAAAAGCGGCGTTGGGGGGATTCGGCGTGCGACCAGTGTTGCTCACGCGCATCGAGGATGGTTCGAATCCTGTGCCTTTGCCGTTTCCTATGAAGAGCTGGCCGTCCGCGAAAGCAACCGCAGAAGGGTACTGGCCGGTGGGAATAAATCCCAGGACCTTCGATTTTGGGACGCTGATCATTTTGGCCGCTATTTTCTTGCTGCGCGTTCTGTCGGAGAGCAGCACGACCGCGACGGCGTTGCTGTGGGCGTTCGCGACGTAGAGCGTTTGTTCGTCGTCGCTGAGCGCCAGCCCTTCAGGACTCGCGCCGGGCAAGGCGCCTTCCGCCAGCCGCACGTCAATACGCTCGATCTCCTGGTCCGTTGCGGTGTCAATCACGGAAACGCTGTCGGCATTTGAATTGGCGACAAAAAGCCTGGTCCCATCGGCATTGGGTAACATTGCCGTCGGGTGACGATCCAGTCCAATGTAGCTGCGCACGACGCTCTTGCTGGTCAGCGGAACGACGGCCACCGAAGAATCATTCCAGCAAGACACATAGGCCCGCGCGGTCTTGCCGCTACCCAGAATAACCACGCCATACGGATAAATGTTCTCGGGCGTCTTTCCGGGACGGTGCAAATCCACTCTTTCCATGCGACGCGTCCCTTGAAGATCTCGCACAATCGTCACGCTATCGCCCAGATTGTTCGCGGTCACCAGAGTCCCCCCGTCCGGGGTTACCGCCAGCCCCGCGGGATAGAGTGCGGCCTTTCCGTTGTTGTAATCCTTAGGCGAAGCCTCTCCTGGTTTGCTGATTTCAAAGGAAGGCGCAAGCACTTTCGTATCCGGCCCGTTCGATCCCGGCCGTATGGGTGCAGGTGCTTGGGGATCGAATTGAAAAATCCAAACTTTGTTTTCGAAGCCGCCGGAAACGTACATCTCGAAAATTCCACTGGCGCTGGCAGCGCGAGAAAATGCCAAGCCCACGTTCGCGCTTTGCGGCGAAGGAAAATAAACATTTTGGATCACCAATGGCTCGGGGCTGGCATTCAGGTCAATCACGGCGATGGATTGCTGGGCTTCATTCGTGTCCGCGCTGAACTGGACGCCGTAGCCGCTGTTGACCACCAGGAGATAGCGGCCCTTGCCGCCGCGTCCGAGAGCATCGGGGCTCCGCAGCATCGCCATGGGCATGGCCCCGACTGCGGGCAAATGCGTGGCGGCATCGACCACAAGCGCGCCGGCTGGCGTGATGGGCCGCCCTTCCGCAGCCGGCTCTTGCTGGCACCTTGCGCCGCTCGAAAAAGCCAAACTAATCACAAGAAAAACAACCGTCTGGAATCGCGATTTCATAGGCCTCGTTTCCCCGATTCTAGAAATGATCGTGATCACTATACTTGGACGCATCAAAATCGGCATGCCCGAGTCTAGGGAAGAATTGTTTCGCAAATTTTACAGCCCGCCAATGGCCGATTTGCCGGTCCCCATGGCAACGTATTTGACGCGAGGCGCTTCTACTCCTAGGATGAAAGAGGAGCCGTCGTTAATCTCTCTACAAGCTGCCAACGAGCCACCCATGAAACCCGCAATTATCTCCATCACTTTACTCTTTTTTTTGCCGCTGTCAGCGGGGGCCCAGACAGCTGACGAAATCGTTCAGAAAGTCCTCGACGCCCGCGGCGGAATCGAGAAAATTAAAGCCGTCGAATCCGAACGAGTCAGCGGCCACGTCACCTTCCCGCAAGGCATGGAAGGTACATTCGTGGTGGAACTCAAGCGCCCCCTGAAGATGCGCGTGGAAATCACCATCCAAGGGCAAAAGGTCATCCGCGTTTACGACGGCCATGCTTCCGGCTGGATGGTCAATCCTTTCGCGGAAACCAAGGACGCTCAGCCGCTCACCTCCGAGGATCTGAAGAATATCTCCGAGGAGTCCGACTTTGACGGTCCGCTGGTAGACTACCAAGCCAAAGGCCACCGGATCGAACTGGCCGGCAAAGAAACTCTGGATGACAAGCCGGTGTACCGCCTGAAACTCACGAACAAGAATGGAAATGTTCGCTTTTACTTTTTTGATGCCGCTTCTTTCATGCTCGTGAAATGGGAAGGCACCCAGAAGACGGAAGACCAGGAACTTCCGTGGGAGTCCTTTTTTTCGGACTTCCACGAGGTTGGGGGACTGAAATATCCGTTCCGCATTGACCAGGGCAGTCCAGGGACGGAAATCAAGCAGACTCTGGTCACCGAGACAATCGAAATCGACCCACGGATCGATAATTCCCGCTTCATGAAACCTTCTCCTCCAGGTCCGTCCGCGCCGGGGGCGCCACACCCGCCGACGGCGCCACCTTCCCCAGACCCGCCTCAGAAGTGAGTTTCGGGCCACCCCCTTCTGGATTGCTTGTTGCACTCACCCTGGGGAAATGCATACCATAAGCTTTGACCATGGAACTGGCGCTCAATCTCATCTGGGTGTGCGTGGCGGTGGCTGGCATTGGGCTGCTGGCCAGCAACCTTTCCTGCGCCTCGGGGCACCTGGCTGGACGGCCGAGCAATCGACAGAAGATCATTGCGATGGGCTGTGCGCTGATCATTCTGTTTTTTGTCATTTCCATGACCGACGACTTGCACGATCAAGAGATCTTCGTGGAAGAGAGCAAGTCGCAGCGGGTAATGAGCGGAATAGGGTCGCCTTCGCCGGCGGCCGCTCATTCCACGATTACCGCGGCTTTTCTTCTGTTCCTCTGCTTCCATTGCTCTTCATTTACTATTGATTTGCCGTCGCTGCGGAGGCTGATCGAGCCTCTGGAAGTTTCGTTTACGGCTGCGATTTCCTTCGACCCGCTCTGCGGGCGCGCACCGCCTGCCCCTCTCGCCTGAATCCGTTCGTATTCGAATTCACAAGCAGTTCACGGAGAAGGTCAATGATGCAAGGCCTCCTTTTCTCCGAATTTCCCATTACCAGCGCAGCCCTAGCCACGGGTTGCCGGCGGCCGGCCATATTGGCGGCGCCAACATATAAGGCCAGGGAGCCTTAGCTTACCGCGGAGTCACAGTCATCATGATGAAGAATCTTTTCTGGAAATATTTTGTACTCCTTGCCTTGATTCCTTCCAGCGCGTTTGCACAAACACTGGCGCAAACGCCGGGTGCTTTGACTTGGGAGCAAGTACGCCAGCGCTTTGAGCAAAATAATCCCACGCTGCTGGCCGGAAAGCTGGGCATCGATGAGTCCAAGGCGCAGGAAATCACGGCATACTTGCGCCCGAATCCGGGACTTACTCTTGCAACGGATGGGACGCAACTCGCCCCTTACAAAGGAATCTGGCAGCCCGTCACCGGCACTCAGTTTTCATCCAACTTCAGCTACCTGCACGAACGGCAACATAAGCGCGAATTGCGGCTGGAGAGCGCTCAGAAGGCGACCGGCATGGCCGTCTCCGGCCAGGCGGACCTGCTCAGGACTCTCCTTTTCAGTTTGCGGACAGCTTTTGTGCAAGCCTTGCAAGAAAAGGCTATTTTTGAGCTGGCGAAGGATAACCTGGCGTACTACGACCATGTGCTGGATGTGAATCGCGAGCGCTATAAAGCCGGCGCGATTGCCCAGGTAGATTTAGACCGGCTGGAGCTTCAGCGCGTGCAGTATGAAGCCGACCTGCAAACCGCGGAAGAGAGTCTCGAGACCGCGAAAATCCAGCTTCTCATGTTCTTGAATGACCGGACGCCGGTGGATCAATTCGACGTGACCGGCCCCTTCGATTTTTCGGGCCAAATCGCGCCGTTAGACGAAGTGCGGCAAACGGCTCTCGATAACCGCCCGGATTTGAAAGCGGCGCTACAGTCCATCGAGAAGGCGAAAACCGATCACCGGCTAGCGGTCGCGAACGGGTCGACGGATCCGACGTTCGGCGCGTGGTATACCTACAACCCCTCGTTCAACAACCCCTTTGACCACCAAACGCTGGGCGCCAGTATTAGCATTCCTCTGCGGATCTTCGACCGCAACCAGGGCGAAAAGTTGCGCACGCAGTTGGACATCGACCGCAACCAGAGGCTGATGGAAGCCACTAAGGCCCAGGTCTTCAGTGACGTGGATTCCGCGTACGCCTCGGTCAACAGCACGGTCGTCCTTCTCGAACCTTATAAAGACAAGTATTTGCAACAAGCGTCGCGAGTCCGGGACACCATTGCGTTTTCCTACGAACATGGCGCGGCATCGCTGCTGGACTTTCTGAACGCGCAAGCCGAATACCGAAGCGTCCAAGTCAACTACCTGAACCTGGTCGCTTCTTATCTGAATGCAGCCAGCCAATTGAATCAGGCAGTGGGACGTGAGGTCATCCAATGAAGCGCGCGGATTTTCCTATGACGGTCTTATTTTTCGGCTTGAGCGGCTTCCTGGCGGCGTGCGGCGAAAGCAAAGGCGATCCCAAGGCAGAAGCCCCGCCGCCGGCAAAAGTCTTGAAGGAAGAAGACGCGGACGTCATCCAAGTGGCCCATCCTGAGCAGTTTTCGCTGGTTGCCGCAGTGGGGCACGAATCCAGGTCACTGTTGACGGTAACCGGAACAGTCAATCCGGATATCTCGCGGAGCGTCCCGGTGATTTCGATTGCCACCGGCCGTGTGGTGGAGGTTCACGCGCGGCTCGGCGATACGGTGAAAAAAGGCCAGCTGTTGCTGCGTGTCGAGAGCGCCGATATGTCGGCGGCCTTTTCCGACTATCGAAAAGCGGTCGCCGATGAAAGACTGGCTCGAATACAATTCGAGCGCTCCAAGCTGCTCTACGACAAGGGAGCGATTTCTTTGAATGATTACCAGACAGCGGAGGACGTGGAGAACAAAGCCCAGGTCGACGTGGAAAACACGAGAGAACGGCTCCGCGTGCTGGGGGGCAACACCGATCATCCGGCGGCGGTGGTCGATATTGTTGCTCCGGCTTCGGGAGTGATCACCGATCAGCAGGTCACCAATGCCGCGGGCGTGGCCGGGCTGGGCTCGCCCAATCCATTCACCATCTCGGACCTCTCGAATGTGTGGATTCTCTGCGACGTTTACGAAAACGATCTGGCCAGCGTGCACGTGGGCGAAACTGCGGAAATCCGCTTGAACGCTTATCCTGACAAAATATTCACGGGTCGCATCAGCAATGTGCTTCCGGTCCTCGATCCAACACTGCGCACGGCCAAGGTGCGCATTGAGGTACACAATCCCGGGCTGATGCGCGTGGGCATGTTTGTTACCGCGAGCTTCCAAGGGCAGAAAAAAGAAATGCATGCCGTCGTTCCGGCTACCGCCGTTCTGCATTTACACGATCGCGACTGGGTGTACATGCCGACCGGCGACAAGAAGTTCCGGCGGGGCGAGGTTATTGTTGGCCAAATGCTTCCGAACAATATGCAAGAGATTGTTTCTGGGTTGCAGCTGGGCCAACAAGTCATCCAGAACGCGCTGGTATTCCAGAACGCGATGGGGCAGTAGATGCTGCGTAAACTAGTCGATTTCCCGTTGGAGAACCGCCTGCTTGTCCTTGGAGCAGCGGTTTTGTTGCTGGCGTGGGGCGCCGTTTCCTTCCATCAGCTTCCCGTGGAAGCGTACCCCGACGTTGCCAACAACTACGTCGAAATCATCACGCAGTGGCCGGGAATTTCCGCGGAACAAATCGAGCAGCAGGTCACGATTCCGCTGGAAGTGGTGATGAACGGCATTCCGCATGCGGTGCACTTGCGCTCGTTTTCTCTCTTCGGCCTTTCGGACCTGAAGCTGATTTTCGACGATGAAGAGCAGAATGCCTGGAACCGGGAGCGGGTTCTCGAGCGCCTTTCGCAAGTGACCTTGCCGCCGGGCGTGGTGCCGCAGATGGGGACGGACTGGAGTCCCGTCGGGCAAATCTATTTCTTCACGCTGAAAAGCACCAACCCCAACTATGACGTGATGGAACTGAAATCCATCGAAGATTGGGTGATCGAAAAGAACTTCAAGTCCGTGCCCAACGTCGTCGATGTCGCCAGCTTTGGCGGACCGACGCGCGAATATCAGGTTCGCATCGATCCCAATAAATTGATCGCCTACGGACTCAGCCTCGCCCAGGTGGAGCAGCAACTCACAAACAACAACGCCAACGCGGGCGGCAGCTTCATCGAAGCCGGCCTCCAGCAGATTAATGTCCGGGAGGTAGGCCTGGTTCGAAACGTGCAGGACATCGCGAATACGGTCATCATGACCAAGAGCGGCACGCCGCTGCGCGTGAAGGACATCGCCGTCGTTTCGCAAGGTCCCAAGATCCGTCTCGGCCAGTTCGCCCGCGCCATTCGCCGCGAAGACGGCATCATCGTTGATAACGACGATGTGGTTTCCGGCATCGTGCTTTTGCGCAAGGGCGCAAATGCCGACGAAGTACTCGCCGGAATTCACGCCAAGGTCAAACAACTGAACGAGCAAATCTTGCCTCCGGGCGTAAAAGTCGTTCCGTTTATTGACCGCAGCGATTTGGTCAAGTTCACGACTCGCACGGTGCTGCACAACCTCACCGAAGGCATCATTCTGGTGGTGATCATCCTTTTTCTGTTCCTCGGGAATGTGCGCGGAGCCATCATCGTCGCCTTGACGATCCCGTTTGCGTTGTTGTTCGCGGCAACTTGCTTAAAACTGAAGGGTATCCCCGCCAACTTGTTGTCTCTTGGCGCTTTGGATTTCGGAATGGTTGTCGACGGCGCGGTAGTGATGGTGGAAAACATCCTCCGGCACATGGGCCACGGCGGCAACACCTACAAGACGCCCATGGAGCGCATCCGTGAAGCTGCTCACGAAGTGCAGCGACCCGTTTTCTACGCCATCGGCATCATCATTACCGCGTACTTGCCAATCTTCACTTTGCAGCGCGTAGAAGGGCGGCTGTTCCATCCCATGGCCTGGACAGTGGCTTTTGCGCTTCTGGGCGCGCTGTGCTTTTCCATGTTCCTCGCTCCGGTCCTATCGAGCGTACTGTTCAGCAAGGGCGTAAAAGAATGGCAAAACCCAGTCATGGAATTCTTGAAAACACGCTATCGCCGCGCTGTCAGGTGGGCCGTCGAGCACCGGTTGGTAACCGTGGGTGTGGCGGCAGTGAGTTTTGCCGCCACCATTTATTTGACCCTCGGCGGAGTCATCGGCTCCGAGTTTTTGCCGCACTTGGATGAAGGCGCGCTGTGGGTGCGCGGGACGCTCGCTCCAAGTACAGGTCCTACGGAAGGCACACGGCTGGCGAACCAGGCTCGCGCGATTCTTTGCTCTTTTCCTGAGGTGATTCAATGCACCAGTCAGGTCGGGCGTCCCGATGACGGAACGGACACGACTGGGTTCTTCAATACCGAGTACTTCGTCGATCTGAAGCCGAAAGAAAAGTGGCGCCCTGTTTTCCACCAGGACAAGGAAAGAGTGATCGCCGCCATGCAGCGCGAACTGGATAAAATTCCCGGCGTGGTTTGGGGTTTTTCGCAACCGATCGCCGACAACATGGAGGAAGCGGTCAGCGGCGTAAAAGGTGAACTGGCGGTGAAGATTTACGGCGACGACCTCAAAGCTCTCGATGCCATGGCAGATCAGATCGTCGATACCATGCGCCAAGTCAAGGGCATTGAGGACCTGGGAGTCTTTCGAGTTCTCGGCCAGCCCAATTTAGACGTCGCGTTGGACCGCGCGCAAGCGGCGCGCCATCAAATCAACGTGGCGGATGTACAAGATGCCGTCCAGACCGCGGTGGGCGGCACTGCCTTCACGCAAGTTTTGCAAGGCGAGCAGCGATACGACCTGGTTATCCGCTACCTTCCGCAATTTCGTAATACGCGGGAAGCCATTGAGAGCATTCGTTTGCTGTCACCCACGGGAGAGCGCGTTTCGCTGGCGCAACTCTCGAAAATCGAAGAGCGGGAAGGCGCTTCAGAAATCTACCGCGAGGGAAATGAAAGATATATCGCCATCAAGTACAGCGTGCGCGGACGCGACCTTGGCGGTGCCGTCGAGGAGGCCATTCAAAAGGTAAACGCCAAAGTCCAACTGCCGCGCGGATATCACATCGACTGGGCAGGCGAATACGAAAGTGAAAAGAGAGCCGAAGCCCGGCTTCTGGTGATCGTGCCGTTAACGCTGCTGGTGATTTTCGGTATTCTCTACACCATGTTCCGTTCGTTTAAGTGGGCGCTTCTGCTTCTCGGAAACGTGGCCATGGCGCCGATCGGAGGCTTGCTCGCCCTGCTTTTTACCGGCACGCACTTCAGCGTTTCCTCAGGCGTCGGATTTCTGGCGCTGTTCGGCGTTTCCGTGCAAACCGGCGTCATTATGCTCGAATACATCAATCAGATGCGCGCGCGAGGTCACTCGATCGAAGACGCCGCGGTCGACGGGGCGGTGCTCCGGCTCCGTCCCATAATGATGACCATGCTGGTTGCTACCCTCGGTCTGTTGCCGGCCGCGCTTTCTCGTGGCATCGGTTCAGACTCCCAGCGTCCCTTCGCTATTGTTATCGTTGGCGGACTTATCGGCGCTCTGGCCCTGAGTATCTTCTTGCTCCCGACTTTGTACGTGTGGTTTGCGAAGGAAGGCGACAAGCTCCCCGCGCCGGAAGGTGATTTCGCTGAGGAATCTTCGGGAAGTTGAAGAAGCTCGAAGCTGGTTTGGTTCGGAGGCGGCAAGCCGGCTGGTCTTGACTCAGCTGCGCGCGGCAAGTTCTCTTGCCGGAGGCGCCAATTTGCGAGCCGCCCGCACGATGCTCATAAATCTTCGCGCCAATTCCACAACCTGCTCTGCGCGCTGGAGCCGGATGGCCTCCCGGGGAATCAACTCGCTGCCAATCCCCAGAGCCGTGGCCCCCGCGCGAATCATGTCCGAGGCCGTCTGCTGCGTCACCCCGCCCGCTGCCACCAGCGCGGCATTGGGGAAAGGCCCCTTCAACGCCCGAATGTAGCCAGCGCCTCCCACCAGCGCGCACGGAAACACTTTGATGAAATCAACGCCGGCTCTCAGGGCGGCGGTTATTTCACTCGGCGTCAACGCGCCGGGCATGGTCACGACATTGGCCTTGCTGGCAAGTTCCACGATGCTGAGGTCCAGGCCGGGGCTCGTCAGGAACTG
>Ga0307477_10000386_pt1 | contig 51043 bp, 47 predicted proteins | sample atmos_gasesECM2C_FD_203316 | JGI IMG/M metagenome (GOLD analysis project Ga0307477, IMG submission 203316) | Hardwood forest soil microbial communities from Morgan-Monroe State Forest, Indiana, United States - atmos_gasesECM2C_515 | ecosystem: Environmental > Terrestrial > Soil > Temperate... | reverse complement strand
GAAGCGGTTGTCGACTTTCAAAAACGCTTGGTCCACTGCCTTCGCGTTCGGTGAGCGGAGGCGCGAAGCGCCGTATTTGTCATCCTGAGCGGAGGCGCGAAGCGCCGCAGTCGAAGGACGCAGTAGCACGCAGTCCTGAGCGAGCGCAGCGAGACGAAGGACGGATAGTGTTCAAAGGCTGGCGCTTTGCCGTCCTTCGACTCGCTCCGCTCGCTCAGGACTACGACTGCTAACCCGCCCTTCGACTGCGCTCGGCTGCGCCTAGCTCAGGATGACACGGGGAGAGTCAGCGGCAGAAGCGGTTGTCGACTTTCAAAAACGCTTGGTCCACTGCCTTCGCGTTCGGTGAGCGGAGGCGCGAAGCGCCGTATTTGTCATCCTGAGCGGAGGCGCGAAGCGCCGCAGTCGAAGGACGCAGTAGCCACGCAGTCCTGAGCGAGCGTAGCGAGACGAAGGACGGATAGTGTTCAAAGGCTGGCGCTTTGCCGTCCTTCGACTCGCTCCGCTCGCTCAGGACTGCGACTGCTAACCCGCCCTTCGACTGCGCTCGGCTGCGCCTCGCTTCGCTCAGGATGACACGGGGAGAGTCAGCGGCAGAAGCGGTTGTCGACTTTCAAAAACGCGTGGCCCACTTCGGTCCCTTGGCCGTTCACTCCGTCGAACTCGACGTTCGCGCCGCCGCAAGCCTCCCCGGATGTGATCCGCCACTGCGTCTGGCTGCTGCCTTCGCGTTCCGCGTTGTAGCAATTCTTGTGGTTGAGGCATCCGTTCAGCTGGCCTAGGTAGGAGTTGACGACGTGCGGACCGCTAACGGTCACTACGATACCCGCCTTCGTCTGCCTCGTCAGCTTAATCACACACGGCGTAACTTTGACGCCGCCCGTGCCACCGCAACGTCCCGCAGGCAACGCCGCCGGCGCAAGGTTTGCGGGGATTTGAGAGGACTGTTGTCCCGACATACATGCGGCCAGCATCGAAAGGCTCGCTGCCGCTGCCATGACGTTCACTCGCAAGAACATCGTATGGACTCCTCACGCTGGGGGCTATCGCAAGTGCGACGTGCCGGCTGCGTCATCCTTTCCTTCGACTGCGCCGCTAGGCGGCGCGCTCAGGATGACAAAGCGGGCTACACCTCCATAACGACTGGGATGACGACCGGGCGCCGCTTCGTCCTCGAGTGCACGGAACCGGCCAGAGCACTGCGAATGTGCTCCTTCACCGTGTTCACGTCGCGCATCGCGTCCACCGAGATTCCTTCCATCATGGTCACCAGCTCCGCGCGCAGTTCGTCGAGTACCCCATCGGCCTCGGGAAGATAAAAGACGCCGCGCGAGATGAGGTCGGGACCTGCGATGACCCGCGCCTCTTCGCTATCGATCGCGACGACGACCATGATGATGCCGTCGTTGGAGAGCGCCTTGCGGTCGCGCAGCACCGCCTCGCCGATGTCACCGATGCCCGAGCCATCGACGAAAACGTGGCCGCCGTACGTCTTGCCAATCTTGTCGCCGTATTCGTGCGTAAACTCCAGCACGTCTCCGTTCTCTACCACGAAGACGTTGCCGGCCTCGACTCCCGTCTGCACCGCCAGCCCTCCGTGCGCGGCGAGCATGCGATACTCCCCGTGCACCGGGACGAAGAACTCCGGCCGCACCAGGTTGAGCATGAGCAGCAGCTCTTCTTGGGACGCGTGCCCCGACACGTGCGAGCGGCCGTCGGTGCCGTGAATGACCGTCGCGCCGAGCTTGCAGAGATTGTTGATCGTCCGATGCACGCTCTTCTCGTTGCCGGGAATCGGGGTCGCGCTGATCACGACCGTGTCGCCCGGCACGATTCGGAACTGCTTGTGATCGCGCACCGACATGCGCGCGAGGCCGCTCATCGGCTCTCCTTGCGCGCCGGTCGTCATCACGACGATCCTCTCGGGCGGATATTGATCGACGTCTTCGATCTTGATCGTCGTGTCGGGGGGAATGCGCAGGTCGCCGAGCGACCCCGCGAAGTGCACGACGTTCCGCATGGACCGGCCGAGGAACGCGACCTTGCGGTCGAATCGCACCGCGTGGTCAACCGTCTGCTGGATCCGCGGCACGTTCGACGCGAACGAAGCGATGACGATGCGTCCCTTAGCGTGCGAGAAGATCGATGTGAACGCCTCTCCGACGATGCGCTCCGAGAGCGTGTGGCCGGGCCGCTCGGCGTTCGTCGAATCCGAGAGCATGCAGAGCACGCCCTCGTCGCCCACGCGCGCGATGCGGGCGAAGTCGGCAGGCTTGCCATCGATCGGCGTCTGATCGAATTTGAAATCGCCGGTGTGAAAGACCGTACCCACCGGCGTGCGCACCGCCAGCGCGCACGCACCCGCCACCGAGTGGTTCACGTGGATGAACTCGGCCTCGATCTCGCCGTAGCGCACGCGGTCGCCCGGCTTGACCGGCGTAAACTGAGCTTCGCCGAGATGCTGCTCGCGCGATTTCGCTTTGATCAGCGCGATCGTCAGCGGCGTCGCGACGATGGGCGTGTCGCGAAATTCCTTCGCGAAGTACGGAATGCCGCCGATGTGATCCTCGTGCCCGTGGGTCACGAGCAGCGCTCGCAGCTTGTGCGCGCGTTCGCGCACGTACGTGAAGTCGTTGATGACGATGTCGACGCCGTACATCTCTTCGTCCGGGAACATCAGGCCGCAGTCCACGACGATGAGATCGTCGTTCGTCTCGATCGCGGTCATGTTGCGCCCGATCTCGCCGCAGCCGCCGAGCGGCACGACGCGTACGTAGGGTTGCGAGGGCGGTGCGGGAACGGCCAGGGCGTCGGAGCTCACGAGCGGTGCTTTTGCCCTTTATCCTTGCTCCCCCGCGCGCACGCCGTGAATTGCGGGGCGGAGGTTGCTCATGATCAACGCCTTCGCCCTGGTCTCGATCCTGCTCTGCGCGCGACCCGTCGCCTCGCCGTCCCCAAGCGCCGCGCCCATCGCGCCGGCCTCGCTGCCGCTCTCCCCCGACGCGCTCTACTCGCGGCGCGCGCTACGCCGCGCCAAGATCCTCATTCAAATGCGCATGCTGCAGTTTCGCGAGGAGCGCCTGGAGTGCGTTCGCGCGGCACTCTTGCGGCAGTTGCCGCCCGCACTGCGGCCTGCGGAGCCCACAACCTGGACCGCCGCTGAGAACGCTTGCTTGCCGGCGCGATGACACCATCTGCGACTTTTTTCCGTTTAGCGGGTAGATGCTGGAAGAAAACCCCTTCAACCTTACGGAATACGCTTGAGATGGTGAGAAATCGAATACTGCCCACGCTGATCGTGGGTCTTGTGGGTGCCGTTATCGGCAGCTTCCTTATGATGCTCTACGCGAGCAGTCACTTCGGCGGCGCGACCGGCCCCGATCGCACTCCGCCCGCCGTGGCCGCGGTTCCGCTCAGCGGTGTCAGCGACCAAGATCGCATCGTCAGTGCGGTCAAGCGCACGAAGTCGTCGGTCGTGGCGATCACCGAACAGGTGAACGGCCAGCAAGTCATCCCGGCGGATCCATTCTTCCAACAGTTCTTCGGCGGCCAGGGCCCCGGAATCGTGCAGCCCTACCGGGGCGAGGCGTCGGGTTCCGGCTTCGTCATTGACGGGCAGGGCGACATCGTCACCAACGCGCACGTGTTGCAGCCGCCCAGCGGCGGACACGTGACGAAGCTTACGGTGGTGTTCGCGAACGGCGACCACGTGCCGGCGCACGTCCTGGCCTATAACCTCGCGGCCGACGTGGGCATCCTCAGGGTTGACGGCTACTCCAAGCTTCCGCCTCCGCTGCAGTTGGCTGATTCCAGCCGGCTCGAGCAGGGCCAGTGGGCGATTGCGATCGGCGAGCCGTTGCAGCTTCAGCAGACGGTGACCGTGGGCGTCGTCTCGGCGTTCAACCGCCAGGAGCCGATCCCCACGGAAAACGGCGGCGAGATCGACTTCAAGGGCCTGCTCCAGACCTCGGCCCCGATCAACCCCGGTAACTCCGGCGGCCCGCTTATCGACATCGACGGCCAAGTGATCGGCATGAACCAGTCCACGGTCAAGTCCGCCTACGCACAGGGCATCGGATTCGCGATTCCATCGAACACCGTGCGCACCGTCGTGGCCGCACTCGAGAAGAACCCGGGCGCCCACCAGGGCACCGACACGGGCTTCCTCGGTATCTACATGGCCGAGCTGACCGCGGGCGTCAAGAACCAGATCGGCTACTCGGGCGCCAGCGGCGTCGCCGTCCAGCAGGTCTTCTCCGGCTCGCCTGCCGACCAGGCCGGCATTCAGCCGGGCGACGTCATCCTCCAGGCCGACGGCAAGTCGTTCGACAACACGAAGGCGCTCCGCGACTACATCGGCGCGAAGAAGCCGGGCGACACAATCCGGCTGAACGTCTGGTCCCAGGGCATGAAGAAGTTCGTGGCGATCAAGCTGGGCGAGGCGCCCGCGGAGCAGCCAGTCTCGGCCGAGCAGCAACAGCAGCAGCCCGAGGAACAACAGCCCTAGCAAAAATCCTTACCGGGAAGCGCCGTAGGCGTTTGTCATCCTGAGCGGAGCCGCGAAGCGGCGGAGTCGAAGGGCGAAAGGGGGCCCTGCAACTGCGGGCCCCCGCTTCTGTGTCTTCGGGGGTAGAACAACTTGGCCGCGCATCGGGTATGATGTTGCGGTATCCCAATTCCGATCCGTTCGTAAGCGGCAAGGCCCCGCCGGCGGTGCGGCGCACGGCTTCAAACCTCGGCCTGCGCGACGCGACCCCACGGCACAGCTGGTCCAGAGCGATCGGGCAAATCTAAGGAACGAGGTAAAGAGTTTCATGGCTAAGACGGTCGGCATCGACCTGGGCACGACGAATTCCGTCGTGGCCGTAATGGAGGGCACGCAGCCCGTCGTAATTCCCAACGCCGAGGGGTCACGCACGACGCCTTCGGTCGTCGCATTTACGAAGACCGGCGAGCGTCTCGTGGGACAGCTCGCAAAACGTCAGGCAATCACCAACCCGGATCGCACGATCAGCTCGATCAAGCGCCACATGGGTGAGGCCGACTATAACGTCAAGATCGACGGCAAGGATTACACGCCGCAAGAGATCTCGGCGATGATTTTGCAAAAGCTCGTGAACGACGCGAGCAACTATTTGGGCGAGCGCGTGACCAAGGCGGTCATCACGGTCCCCGCATACTTCAACGATTCCCAGCGACAGGCGACGAAGGATGCCGGCAAGATCGCCGGCCTCGACGTCCTGCGCATCATCAACGAGCCGACGGCCGCCGCGCTGGCCTACGGCCTCGAAAAGAAGGGCAACGAGACGATCCTCGTCTGGGACCTCGGCGGCGGAACGTATGACGTTTCGATCCTCGAGGTCGGCGACGGCGTCTTCGAGGTGAAGGCCACGAACGGCGACACGCGTCTCGGCGGCGACGACTACGATCATCGCATTGTCGACTGGCTGGTCGATCAGTTCCGGCGCGATCAAGGCATCGACCTGAGTAAGGACAAGCAGGCGATGCAGCGGCTCACCGAGGCCGCGGAGAAGGCCAAGATCGAGCTCTCGTCGGTCGTGCAGACCACGATCAACCTGCCATTCATCACGGCCGATCAAGAGGGCCCCAAGCATCTCGATTACACGCTGACGCGTGCGAAGTTCGAGGAGCTGACCAGCGATCTGACCGATCGCTGCGTGGGACCGTTCCGCAACGCCATCGCCGACGCCAAGCTCGACGTCTCGAAGATCGATGAGGTCATCATGGTCGGCGGCGCGACGCGCATGCCGGTCATTCAGGAGCTCGTCCGCAAGCTGACGGGCAAAGAGCCGAACCTCACCGTCAATCCGGACGAGGTCGTGGCAATCGGCGCCGCCATCCAGGCCGGCGTGCTGTCGGGTGAAGTTCGCGACGTCGTTCTGCTGGACGTCACGCCGCTCTCGCTCGGGCTCGAGACGCTCGGCGGCGTAATGACGCGGCTGATCGACCGCAACACGACGATACCAACGAAGAAATCGCAGATCTTCACGACCGCAGAGGACGGTCAGACGTCGGTAGACATCCACGTGCTCCAAGGCGAGCGCCAAATGGCGGCCGACAACAAGACGCTCGGCCGATTCCGGCTGGAGGGCATCCCGGCGGCGCCGCGCGGCGTGCCGCAGATCGAAGTCACGTTCAACATCGACGCCAACGGCATCGTCAACGTCAGCGCCAAAGACCTCGGCACCGGTAAGGAACAGGCGATCACGATCACGGCTTCGACGAACCTCACCAAGGAGGAAGTCGAGCGCATGGTGCGCGACTCCGAGCTGCAGGCCGCGGCCGACAAGCAAAAACGCGAGGAGGCAGAGGTCCGCAACAGTGCCTCGAGCCTCATCTACTCGACCGAGAAGTCCCTCAAGGAGGTCGGCGATAAGCTCGACGCAACCGCGCGCGGCGAGGTCGAGAACGCGCTCGCGGAGCTCAAGCGCGTCAGCGAAAACGGCACCGTCGCCGAGATCAAACCGGCGATCGACGCCTTGCAACAGGCGAGTTACAAGATGGCCGAGCTGCTCTACAAGGCCGCGTCGCCGCAAGGCGAGCACGCGACCGCGGGCGACGGGGCGGCCACCGGTAACGGCGCTTCGGCCGGCGCGGGCGCCGCGGGCGGTGAAGACGTCATCGACGCGGAGTTCAAGGAAGCTCAGTAAACGCCGAGCCTGTCGATGTCTAACGATCCGTTGTTGAAGACCGAAGCCGGCGAGGCCGAGATCGAAGACGCCGCGGCGCAGCCCTCCCTCGAGGAGCGGCTCGCCGCGGCGAACGCTCGCGCCGACGAAAACTACGAAAAGTTCCTGCTGGCTACGGCAGACTTCGATAACTTCAAGAAGCGCCTGTCGCGCGACGTCGATGTGATGGTTTCGTCGCGACGGCGAATGCTTCTGGAGCGCATCTTGCCCGTGTTGGACAACCTCGAACGCGCGCTGCAGTCCAACGCCGAGGGCGAGTCGTTGCGCGGTGGTCTCGAACAGACGCTGCGCGGTTTCGAGGCCGTCCTCGCGAGCGAGGGCGTCAAGTCGATCGAGATCAAGGGCGAGCCGTTCGATCCCCGCGTCGCCGAGGCGATCGGGACGTCTGACACCGACGGCGTCGCCGAGGACACCGTCGTCGCCGTTACTCAAAAGGGTTACACACTCGGCGACGAGCTGCTGCGGCCGGCCAAGGTTATCGTCGCCAAGCATTCGCGCGAATGAATTTCAAGGACTACTATTCGATCTTGGGCGTTCCGAAGAACGCTGCCGAGAAAGATATCAAGTCCGCCTACCGCAAGCTCGCGCGCAAGTGGCATCCCGACGCTAACCCTAAGAACGCCAAAGAGGCCGAGGAGAAGTTCAAAGCGATCGCCGAGGCCTACGAGGTTCTGGGCGACCCGGAGAAACGAAAGAAGTACGACGTTCTCGGGCCGAATTGGCAGCAGGCCGCTCAGCAGGCCGAGCAACAACGGCGCTACCGCACGACGGTCGACGGTCGGGAGTTCGAGTTCGATCTCGGCGGACCCGAAGGCCCGAGCGGCTTCTCCGATTTCTTCGACGTGTTCTTCTCGGGAATCGGGCGCCGGCAGACGGCTTCCGGACCGGGATTCGCACGCCCCGGACAGGATCTCGAAACGACGATCGAGCTCAACTTGCGCGACGTCTACGACGGCGGCAAGAAGGCCGTCTCGCTGCAGATCGAGGATCTGTGCCCGCGCTGCCACGGTACCGGCACCGAAGGCGGGCACCTGTGCCCGGTGTGCCACGGCACCGGACGCGTGCTGCTCAACAGACGCTTCGAAGTCACGATCCCCAAGGGCATCGGTGAGGGCCAGCGCATTCGGCTCTCCGGTCAGGGCGGCGCCGGAATCAACGGCGGTCCCAACGGCGACCTCTATCTGATCGCCAGGCTGCTGGAAGATCCGACGTACAAACGGAAGGGCGACGACCTCTACGTCGATCTTCCCGTCAGCATCTACGATCTCGTGCTCGGCGGCGACGTCAACGTTCCGACGCTGAGCGGCCAGGTCGCGATGACCATCCCGGCAGGAACGCAGAACAATCGCCTGCTCCGCCTCTCCGGGCGCGGAATGCCGCAAGTTAAAGGCAAGGGTAGCGGCGATCAATACGTCCGCTTAATCGGGCAGCTTCCGCAGAATCTCTCGGACAAAGAGAAGAAGCTGTTCAAAGAGCTGTCGAGCTTGAGAAACGGTAAGGCCTGATCGGCTGAGCGCAGGACACGATGTCTCCGTGACGCTCTCCTCTGCGGTCCGGGCAACCTGGGGTCGCCGAAAGGGGTTTATCGAAGAACCCATACCCCTATCCGCATCAGGAGAAATCCGTGATTAAAGAGATTGCATTTACCGCGTATCCGGCGAAGGACGTCGCCGGTCTGCGCAAGTGGTACGAAGACAAGCTCGGGCTCAAGTTCAGCAGTCCCTACGAAGAAGACGGCGTCGAGAAATACAATGAGGCCAACGTGGGCGGTGGCTACTTCAGCGTTCTGTGGAACGAGTGGGTCGACCGTGAGCCAGGGAGCGCGTCCGGCGTCGTATTCGAGGTGGAGAACATCGATGACGCGGTTGCGAACCTGCGCGGAAAAGGCGTAGACGTTGAGGACGTGTACGACACGCCGGTTTGTAGGCTCACTTCCTTTACCGATCTCGAAGGCAATAAGGTTTCGCTGCACCAAATAACGGTTCCGCACTAGCCTCACATGATGGCCGGCCACGGGCTGATGTGGTCGAACATCTATCAGCCCGATAAACCGAAAGTCAGGCGCCGCGTCGACTGGAAGCGGATGGCAGCGCTTTTCGCACCGTATTGGCGCCAGCAAGCCACCGTTCTCGCGTGCATCGTCGCCGTCGCGGCGCTCGGCTTGGTTCCCGGCTTCATAATCGCGCACATCATCGATGCCGCCATCCCGCGGCGCAATCTGACGATGCTCGGCATCGACGTGGCCGTTATACTCGGCTCGGCGCTGCTCGCGGCCGCGATCGGCGTGCTCCAGGGCTTCCTGAACTCGGTGGTCGGCGAAGGCATCATGCGCGACATCCGCACGAACCTCGTCGCGCATCTCCATCGCATGCCGCTCGACTTCTTCACCGGCACGAAGACCGGCGAAATCATGAACCGCGTCAGCAATGACGTGGACAACGTCGACAACGTCGTCACCGGAACGCTGACGACGATCGTGACCAACGTCGTGCTGATCGTGACGACGCTCATCGCGATGTTCGTGTGGGACTGGCGGCTGGCGCTGATCTCGGTCGTCATCGTGCCGCTGATGGTGCTCCCGCTCGGCCCGGTCGGCCGGCGCATGTACCACATCCGCAAGCAGACTCGCGAGAAGCGCGACGAGATCGAGTCCATCACGCAAGAGACGCTCTCGATCTCCGGCATCACGCTGATCAAATCGTTCGCGCGCGAGGCGTACGAGCGGGCGCGCTTCTACCGCGCCGGCACTCGCCTCATGCAGCTCGAGATCGATCTCGCGATGGTGGGCCGCTGGTTCATCGCGTCCGTCACGGCGATGGTCGTCGTCGGCCCCGCGCTGGTCTGGTTCGGCGGCGGATGGCTCGCCGTCATGTCGACGCTGAAGGTCGGCGTCATCGTCGCCTTCGTCTCGTTCATCCAGGGGCGACTATACGGCCCGGCGGCCACGCTCGCCGGGATCCAGGTGCAGATCGTCAGCGCACTGGCCGTCTTCGAGCGCATCTTCGATTACCTCGACATGAAGCCCGAAGAGTACGACCCGCCCGGCGCCGTCACGCTGCCGGCCGTCACGGGCGACATCCGCTTCGACAACGTCGTGTTCTCCTACGACGGAACGCGCGACGTGCTCAACGGCGTGTCGTTCCACGTGCGTCCCGGCGAGGTGGCGGCGTTCGTCGGCCCGTCGGGCGCCGGAAAGACGACGATCACGGCGCTCGTTCCGCGCTTCTACGATCCGCAACAAGGGAGCGTGCTGGTCGACGGACACGACGTGCGCACGGTGACGCTGGACTCGTTGCGGCGCGACATCGGCATCGTGACGCAGGAAACCTATCTGTTCCACGACACCGTTGCGAACAATCTGCGCTACGGCAAGCCCGACGCTGCCGACGCGGACATCGAGGCCGCGGCGCGCGCGGCCAACATCGCCGACTTTATCGCGTCGCTCCCAGCCGGCTACGAAACGATGGTCGGCGAGCGCGGCCACAAGCTGTCGGGCGGCGAGCGTCAGCGCCTGGCGATCGCGCGCGTGCTGCTCAAGGACCCGCGCATCCTAATCCTCGACGAGGCCACGAGCTCGCTCGACTACGAGAGCGAGGCCGCCATACAAAAGGCGCTCGAGATCGTGATGCGCGGACGAACCAGCCTCGTAATCGCGCACCGTCTCTCCACCGTGCTCGCCGCCGACGTCATCTTCGTCGTCGACGAGGGGCGCATCGTAGAGTCAGGGCGCCACGCGACGCTGCTCGCCCGCGGCGGCCTCTACGCTCGACTCTATCGCACGCAGTTCAACGACCTGTCCGCCTAAGGCGGCCGGCGCTACTGCGCGTACTCGATTCCGAGGTTGACCTCGTTGATCGCGTCTTTGATGTAGTTGATCGCGTTGGCGCGATGTCCGCCCTTGTTAGTCGACGCCGATTCGAGCTCGTTGAGCGCGTAGTTGAGATAGGTGCGAGCCTGCGTCATGCGGGGCTGCGACGCCAGCACCGTGCCGGCTCCGACGAAGCCGAAGAATACCGCGAAGACCAGCGCCGACGCGCCCAAACGCAGCTTGGAAATATACATCGCGAATTTACCTCCTTAGCAGAAAGAAAACGAGTTACGTTGGGATGTCCATGACCATGGGGGCGACGGGGACGTGTAGTTTTGGTTCCGTTGCAGCCTGGATCTCCTCGACCGTAACGCCGGGCGCAACCTCGCGCAGGATCAATCCTTCGCTGCCGACATCGATCGTGCCGAGATCGGTGATGATGCGCTGGACGACGCGCCGGCCCGTGAGCGGGAGCGAACACTTGCGCACGATCTTGTGGGCGTTCCCCTTGGCGACGTGCTCCATCATGACGATCACGCGCTTTGCCCCGTGCACGAGGTCCATCGCGCCACCCATCCCCTTGACCATCTTTCCCGGAATCATCCAGTTCGCGAGGTCGCCATGCTCGGAGACCTGCATCGCGCCGAGCACGGCAAGATCGATGTGGCCGCCGCGGATCATGCCGAACGACAGCGCGGAGTCGAAGAACGACGCGCCGGGAAGCACCGTGACCGTCTCCTTGCCGGCGTTGATCAGGTCCGCGTCCTCCTCTCCCTCGTACGGATACGGGCCCATGCCCAAGATGCCGTTCTCGCTCTGCAGCGTTACCGTCACGTCGGACGGGACGTAGTTCGGGATCAGCGTCGGCAGGCCGATGCCCAAGTTCACGTACTGACCGTCGCGCAACTCCTGCGCGACGCGCGCCGCCAGTTGAGTTCGTGTTAGTGCCACGACTTTGTCATCCTGAGCCTGTCATCCTGAGCCTGTCGAAGGACGCGTCGTGACTCGCTCGATGCGTTTTCCCTGCGGCCCAACGTGCACGATGCGCTGCACGAACACGCTCGGCAGGTGCACCGTCTCGGGATCGAGCGCGCCCGGCTCGACCAGCTCCTCGACCTCCGCGATGCTGATCTTGCCCGCCATCGCGCAGAGCGGATTGAAGTTGCGCGTCGCTTTGTGGAAGATCAGGTTCCCGCTGCGATCGCCGACCGATGCCCGCACCAGCGCGTAGTCGCAGACGATTCCCGTTTCCAATACGTACTCGCGGCCGTTGAACGCGCGCGTCTCCTTCTTCGGCGACGCGATCGCGACGCCGCCGTCCGGCGTATGCAGCCACGGCAAACCACCCTCTGCTATCAGGGTGCCGTCGCCTGCCGGCGTGTAGAAGGCCGGAATGCCGCAGCCGCCGGCGCGCAGACGCTCCGCGAGCGTGCCTTGGGGAACGAGCTCGACCTCGAGCTCGCCGCGCAGATATTGGCGCTCGAACTCCCGGTTCTCGCCGACGTACGAGCCGGTGGTCCGGCGTATCCGCTTGTGGTCCAGCAGCACTCCCAGGCCCCAGCCGTCGACCCCGCAGTTGTTCGAAACCGTCACGAGGTCGGTGGCGCCCTGCTCCAGCAGCGCCTCGATTAGGTTGTGTGGAATCCCGTTGAGCCCGAAGCCGCCGACCGCGATGGAGGCTCCGTTCGGAATGTCGGCGACCGCCTCGGCGCAGGAGGCGTAGACCTTCTCCATGGCGCCCTAATGCGCCGACGGAACGAGCGCCGCCTCCGTGGAACGAACTCGGTATGACGATGGCACCGACTCAGCTAGAAACCAACGACGAAGAGTCAATGATCCTCGCGGTCGTCCGCGAGCTCGTCGCCGAAAAAGTCGCGCCGCGAGCCGCCGCGATCGACGCTTCCGGCGAGTTCCCGTGGGACATCAAGGAACTGTTCGCGCAGAACGACCTGCTCGGCATCCCGATTCCGGCCGATTACGGGGGACTCGGCGGAACGTTCCTCACCTACGTTAAGGTCGTGGAGGAGATCGCGAAGGCGTGCGCGTCCAGCGCGCTGATCGTCGCGGTGCAGGAGCTGGGCATGCTGCCGATCGTCATCGGCGGCAGCGACGAGCAGAAACACCGCTTCCTTCCCAAGATCGCGTCGGGCGAGCACCTCGTCGCCTACGCGCTCACCGAGGTGTCGAGCGGCTCGGACGCGCTCGGCTCGATGCGCACGCGCGCCGAGAAGCGCGGCGACGCCTACCTGCTGAATGGCCAGAAGATTTGGATCACCAACGGCAGCGTGGCGGACGTCGTGTGCGTATTCGCCGTCACCGATCCGTCAGCGGGATCGCGCGGCGTCACGGCGTTCGTCGTGGAGAAAGGCAGGCCCGGCTTCTCCGTCGGCAACGTCGAGAAAAAAATGGGCATCCGCGGATCTCCCACCGTCGAGCTCGTCTTCGAAGATTGCGAGATTCCGGCGGCCAATCGACTCGGCGCCGAGGGCGAGGGTTTCAAGATCGCGATGAAGGTGCTCGACAAGTCCCGGCCCGGCATCGCCGCACAAGCGCTCGGCATCGCAGCCGGCGCGCTCGACTACGCGGCGAATTACGCGAAGGAGCGCATTGCGTTCGGCAGGCCCATCGGACAGCATCAGGGCGTCGGGTTCATGCTCGCCGACATGAAGACGGAGGTCGAGGCGGCGCGCCTTCTGCTCTACGAGGCGGCTCGTCGCTGCGACGCCGGGACGCCCGACGTCACACTGTGGGCGGCGATGGCGAAGCTCAAGTGCGGCGATGTCGCAATGTCCGTGACGACCGACGCCGTACAGGTGCTCGGCGGCTTCGGTTATTCGGCCGACTACCCGGTCGAACGAATGATGCGCGACGCCAAGATTACGCAGATCTACGAGGGCACGCAGCAGATCCAGCGCCTCGTCATCTCGCGTAACCTCGTCGGCAGAGCCTGATGCGAAGGAGACAGCTCGAGCTCTCCCTTATCGGCACGCTCGCCCTGTCCGCCGGATGCGGCCAGCAACCGGGTGCGCAGATTCCCGCGCAACCGGCAGCAATTCAAAACACCGCGACTAGCCTGCTTTTGGGTGGTGGGAAGATCCGGCACGTCGTCATCATTTTTCAGGAAAACCGCACGCCGGACAACCTGTTTCAGGGGTTGCGCGGAGCCGATACGGTGCGCAACGGCAAGAACTCGCGCGGGCAAGTCGTCAAACTGCGACCCATATCCTTGACCGCCCCATACGACATCAGCCACAAACACGACGCCTACGCGACCGAGTACGACGACGGCAAGCTCGACGGTTTCAACAACGTCGCGTCCCTCTGCAAGAAAGGTGCCCACTGCCCGGCGCCCGGCGTCCGTGCCTACGGGTACGTGCCGCGGCACGAAGTCGAGCCTTACTTTACCATGGCGGAGAGTTATGTTTTCGCCGATCACATGTTCCAAACGAACCAAGGGCCGAGTCTTCCAGCGCACCAGTACATCCTGAGCGGGACGTCGACCATCGTGGACGGCTCACCGCTGCGAGCGGCGGAGAACGGCTATACGCCAGAGCGCAAGTTTACCGGAGGCTGCGACTCTCCGCCCGGATCGCAAGTATGGTTGATCAACCCCGCGGGCGAGGAGAACCGCGAGATCTATCCCTGCTTCGAGAGGCAAGCCTTGATCGATTCGGTCGAGGCGAAGAGGGGACTGACGTGGCGCTACTATCAACATCATGTGGGGCCAGGCCTTTGGAGCGGACCCGATGCGATCAAGCACATACGAAACAGCCCCGCATACAGGACCCATGTCGTGGGTCCGTCGTCGCGAGTGCTCACCGACATCGCGGGCGGGAAGCTCGCAAACGTCGTGTGGGTAATCCCGTCGGTCAAGTCATCGGATCATGCCGGTCAGAACGACGGTTCGGGGCCGTCCTGGGTCGCTTCCGTCGTCAACGCGATCGGCAAGAGCCAATATTGGGACAATACCGCGATCTTCGTCACGTGGGACGATTGGGGCGGATGGTACGACCACGTGAAGCCACAGCAGCTCAACAGCTACGAGCTGGGATTCCGCGTCCCGCTGATCGTCATCTCAGCCTACGCGCGCAAAGGCTTCATCTCGCACCGGCGGCACGAGTTCGGTAGCATCCTGAAGTTTGCCGAAAAGGTGCTCGGGCTAGATTCGCTCGGCACCACGGACGTGCGCTCGGATGACCTGTCGGACTGCTTCAACTTCGCGCGGCCGCCGCGCAAATTTAAAATTATTCCCGCGGCACTGCCACCAAGTTACTTCCTTAACTCACCTCCCTCGACCGAAGAACCCGACGACGATTTTTAGCCCCTCCCAAGGATGACGGAGCTGCTCACCATCAACAGTGTAAGACTGCAGCGGCGGCTGCTGCGTTGGTATGCGCGGCACGGGCGCGCCAATCTCCCTTGGCGCGTGCGGCGCGATCCATACCGCACGGTGGTCAGCGAGTTCATGCTCGGGCAAACGCAAGTGGATCGTGTCGTGTCGAAGTTCGAGGCGTTCATCGAACGGTTCCCCGATTTCGCCGCCCTGGCGCGGGCCTCGACGGCCGACGTGCTGCGCGAGTGGAAAGGCCTCGGATACAATTCGCGCGCGGTCCGCCTGCACCGGCTGGCGAAGGCCGTCATCGAGCGGCACGGCGGCGAGTTGCCGAGCGAGAGCGAGGCGCTGCGCTCGCTCTCGGGAGTCGGCCCCTACACGGCGGCGGCGGTTCGCGCCTTCGCGTTCGACCTCGACGACGCTCCCATGGACACGAACGTGCGGCGCGTCGTGCATCGCCTCTGCCTGGGCGTGGAGCATCCGCCGCGCGCGACCGCGCGCGAGCTCACGGCACGTGCTCGGGAGCTCGTTCCCGCCGGTCGCGCGCACGACTGGAATTCGGCGCTGATGGATCTCGGCGCGACGATCTGCACGGCTCGCTCGCCGCAGTGCGTCCGCTGCCCGCTGCGCGCGCATTGCGCGGCCGCACCAATCGACTCCGCGCAGCTGCACGTCTCGTACAGGGCCCCCACGCTGCCGTTCAAACGCACGGCCCGGTATGCCCGCGGCCGGATCGTCGACCGGCTGCGCGATCTGCCGCCGGGCCGGCGCATCTCGCTGCTCGACCTGCACCGCGCCGTCGCGCCGGCGATGCCGGACCGCAGCGTGGCCGACGTGCGTGAATTTGTAACGGCCCTGGAGCGCGACGGCCTGGTGAGCAGCGACGGAGACGGCATCGCGCTGCGCGAATGACCCTGCGTGCCCGCGATTCCGTTTCCGAAAAAGAAGGTGGTCCGCAAGGTCGCGCTGGAGGAGCTCGCGATCCTCGAGCAGGCGTATCCGCACGCGGTCACCGCGCTCGAATATGGCAGCGAGTTCCAGTTGCTCGTCGCGGTAATTCTCTCAGCGCAGTGCACCGATGCGCGCGTCAACATGATCACGCCCAAGCTCTTCGCAAAATACCCGACGCCCGAGAAGCTCGCGCGCGCGCGTCAGCCGGACGTCGAAAAGGTCATCAAGTCATGCGGGTTCTTCCGCATGAAGGCCAAGAACATCATCGCGTGCGCCCGCGACCTGGTCGAGCGGTTCGGGGGCCAGGTACCGCGGGAGCGCGAGCAGCTGGAGTCATTAGCGGGCGTCGGGCGCAAGACCGCGAGCGTCGTGATGGCGGCAGCGTTTCGTGAGGCGGCCCTCGCCGTCGACACGCACGTCTTCCGCGTATCGCACCGGCTCGGCCTCACGCTCGGCAAGACGCCGCGCCAGGTGGAGGATGACCTAACAGCGCTCGTCCCCGAGAGCAAGTGGGGGGACGCGACGCACTGGCTGATCATGCACGGCCGCGCGCTCTGCAAGGCGCCGACCCCAAAGTGCGGGCAGTGCCCGGTCAACCACCTCTGCCCGACGCCGGCGATCATCGCGAAGATGATAACGGTCAAAGCGAAGCGTTAGGAGCGCAGAGACGCTATCGCTTGGCCGATGCGGCGAATGCCCTCTCCGATCTCGCTGCGCGTCACCGCGGTAAGCGCGAGACGAAAGTAATGGTCGCCGCCCGAGTTCGCAAAGAACGCTTCGCCGAAGAGAAAGGATGCGCCGAGGCGCTCTGATGCGTCGAGGAGCGCGCGGGCGCGCAGCTCGCGCGGCGTCGACGACCACAGATAGAAGCCGCCGTTCGGGCGGCTCACCCTCAGGCTCGCGGGCCAGTGTTCCGCGATTGCTGCATCCGCGATCGTTCGCCGTACCAACAACTCGTTGCGTAGCTGCTCCACGTGCGCGTCGTAGCCGCGCTCGAGATAATCCGCGACCGCCGCTTGTACGTAGAGGCTCGTCGCCATGTCGTACGCCTGTTTGCGGAGCAGCAGGCGCTCCAAGACCGTTCGCGGCGCGGCCAGCCAGCCGACACGCAAACTCGGGGCGATCGTCTTCGAGAACGTCGAGATGTAGACGACGTGATCTGGGGCGAGCGCCACGAGCGGCGCTCCGGGCGGCCCAAGCGGGCCGTAGGGATCGTCCTCCACGATCGGCACGCCGGCGCGCCGCGCGATCGTCGCCAGACGCTCACGCCGGTCCTCATTCATCGTCGCGTTCGTCGGATTATGCAGCGACGGCATCGTATAGATGAAGCGCGGCCGCCGCGTGCGCAGGATCGCCTCGATGTGATCGACGCGCATTCCCTCGTCGTCGACCGTTACCGGAATCGCGCGCAGCCCGTTGATCTGAAACACCTGTAGAGCGCCGGGGTACGACGGCGATTCCACGATGATCTCGTCGCCCGGTTCGGCCAGGCTCTGCGCGACGATCGCGATGCCCTGCGTGGAGCCGGTGAGCACGATGATGCTGCCGGGCACGATGCCGGCGGCGCCCCGCGCGTTCATGCGCGCGGCAATCGCGGCACGCAGCGGCTCGTATCCCTCCGAGTCGCCGTACGACAGCACGAAGCGCGGGTCGCGCGCGACGCGGGCGAACGACTTCGCGAGCTCGCCGAGCGGCGACGGCTCGTCCGGGGCGACGCCCTGCACGAAGGAAATGCGCCCCGCCTGGTGCTTGGCGGCGAGCTCGCCGAGCACGTTGGGGAACTCGCCGACGCGCCACGGCGGCAGCGTTACCCACCACGGCACGCCGGCGGCGCGTTCGGGCTGGCCGCCGCGCAGTTGCGGCACCACGCGCGAGCCCGAACCTACCCGCTGTTCGATCAGCCCCTCGCCCACCAGCTCGCGGTACGCGTGCACGATCGTGCTGCGATTGACGGACAGGCGCCCCGCCATCGTCCGTTCCGGCGGGAGGCGCGTCGATTCGGGGAGCGTGCCGGCCAGGATCGCCTCGCGCAGGTGCTCGTAGATCTGGCGGTAGAGCGGCACGATCGAGTCGCGGTCGAGCTCCGGGAGGATTCCCGCCCATCCAATCCTCGACATGGATGATTCCATTTCGCGAATCTTCCTGGGGAACGCTTCCGCCCCGGCGAAGCCTCGCCGGATGAGCAACGCAGAACAGCAGGTCGACGTCGCCGTCATCGGCGCCGGTCCCGGCGGCTACCACGCCGCCATCCGTCTCGGTCAGCTCGGCAAGAAGGTCCTATGCGTCGACCGCGACGAGGTCGGCGGCGTCTGTCTCAACTGGGGCTGCATTCCGACCAAAGCGCTCCTGCACGTCGGAGAGGTGATCCGTCACATCGAGCGAGCCGGTTCGCTGGGACTCAAGGTGCCCAAGGCCGAGATCGAGCGCGAGACGGTGGCGAAGTTCAAGAGCGACGTCGTGAACGCGAACGTCGGCGGCGTCAAAACGCTCTTCAAGGCAAACGGGGTCGAGTTTCTCGCGGGCGAGGCGACGCTGCGCAGCCCGAACGAGATAGCCGTCAAGACAAAGGAGGGCGGGAGCGCGAAAGTGACGGCAGATTACGTCGTAATAGCGACCGGCTCCGCGCCGGTCGACGTCAAGGCGTGGCCGCGCGACGGCGACACGATCATCAATTCCGACGACGCCGTCGGCCTTGCGCGCATACCCAAGAAGCTCTTGGTGATCGGCGGCGGCGTGATCGGCCTAGAGTTCGCGACCGTGTATAAACGCCTCGGAGCGGAAGTCCTGGTCGTGGAGATGATGCCGCAGATCCTCACCGGCACGGACACCGAGATCGGCAAGACGCTCGGGCGCATCTTGAAAAAGCAGGGCATCGAGATCATGCTCGCCACGAAGGTCGGGGCGGTCGAGAAGCACGGCAAGATCGCGCGCGTGACGATCAACGGCGAAGGCACCGGCGGCAAGGACGAGACACGCGAGTTCGACATGGTGCTCGTCGCCGTCGGCCGCAGACCCGTTACGGATAACCTCGGGCTGGACGCGGCGGGGTTGAGCACGGACGAGCGCGGATTCATCGCGACCGATCGGCAGCAACGCACGAAAGTCGCCAACATCTTCGCGATCGGCGACGTAACCGGCGCGCCTCTGCTCGCGCACCGTGCGATGAAGCAGGGCGTGGTTGCGGCGGAAGTAATCGACGGCGACAGGTCCGCCGCGTTCGATCCGGTCGCCGTGCCGAACTGCATCTACACGGACCCCGAGGTCGCGACCGTCGGTCTCTCCGAGGAAGAGGCGAAGGCCGCCGGCTACGAGGTGCGCATCGGCAAGTTTCCGCTGGCCGCAAGCGGGCGCGCGCGTACGATGAACGATACCGACGGTCTGATCAAGCTCGTCGGCGACGCGAAGAGCGACTTGCTGCTCGGCATGCACCTCGTCGCGCCGCAGGCGGAGTCGCTGATCGGAGAGGGAGTCATGGCGCTCGAGATGGGCGCGACGCTCGAGGACATCGGCCTCTCGGTCCATCCCCACCCGACGCTGACGGAGGGCATCATGGACGCCGCGGAGGCCGCACACGGCAAGGCGATCCACATTATCAACCCCAAGCCGAAGCCGCCGGTGGCCGCGAAGGTTTAAACGTAGGCGTGGGTTTGAAGGATAAATGATGCGCGCGCGATTGCTCGACCTGGGCGTGCGTGAATATCGTGAGGTGTGGGATCTCCAGCACCGCCTGCACGAAGCCGTTCGAGAGGGGCGCGAACCCGACACGTGGATCGTCGTCGAGCATCCGCCCGTGATCACGCTCGGGCGCCAGGCTAAGGCTGAGAACGTCTTGTTGAGCGAGGAAGAGCTCGCACGCCGAGGCGTCGACCGCGTGGCGATCGAGCGCGGCGGCGACGTGACGTACCACGGCCCGGGACAGCTCGTCGTCTATCCGATCCGCAGGCTGGAGCGCTTTCGCGAAGTCGTACCGCTCGTGCGCGCGCTCGAGGCGGCCGTGATCAACGTGTGCTCGCACTTCGGCGTCCGTGGCGAGCGTCGGCCGGAACACGCGGGGGTGTGGGTCGGCCTCAAGCAAATCTGCGCGATCGGCCTCGCCATTCGCCGGATGGTCACGCTGCACGGCATCGCGCTCAACGTTTCCACGCGTCTCGATTACGATCGCTTCGTCAACCCCTGCGGCTTGCGCGACCGCGGCATCACGTCGCTCTGCGCGGAGACCGGCCGCAGCATCGAGATGGACAACGCCAAAGGCACGCTGCTCGAGGAGCTCGCGCGCACCTTCGACGTGGATTTCTCGCCGGCGCTGGTAGCCTGATGGCGATAACAATCGACCTGGTTCGCCCGAGGAAGCCGGAGTGGCTGAGAGTTTCGTTACCCGTCGGCGACGAGTACGAGCGGGTGAAGGCGAAAGTGAACTCGCTCGGACTGCACACGGTGTGCCGAGAAGCGGCGTGCCCAAACCTGGCGGAGTGCTGGGGTGCGGGAACGGCAACGATCATGATCCTGGGCGACACGTGCACGCGCGGCTGCCGCTTCTGCAACGTCAAGACGGGCAACCCGCGCGGCGAGGTCGACTGGCTCGAGCCCATGCGCGTGGCGGAAGCCGTGCGCGACCTCGGCTGGAAGTATCTCGTGCTGACGGCTGTGGACCGCGACGATCTCGCCGACGGCGGCGCGCTGATCTTCGCCAACACCGTGCGCGCGATCCACGAGCGCGTGCCGGGCGCGCGCGTCGAGATCCTGAGCGGCGACTACCGCGGGGATCTGGCGGCTGTGGACATCGTCATGGACGCCAAGCCCGACGTCTTCGCCCATAACCTCGAGACCGTGCGGCGCCTCAGCCCCTCGGTCCGCGATAAGCGCGCCGCGTACGATCAGTCGCTGAAGGTGCTCGCGCATGCCAAGAGCCGCGCGCCGCAGCGCTACACGAAGACCTCGCTGATGCTCGGGCTGGGCGAGACGGATGCCGAGATCGAGACCGCGATGGACGACGCGCGCGCTGTCGGCGTCGACATCTTCACGATGGGGCAATATCTGCAGCCGAGCAAGAAGCATCTGCCGGTCGTCGAGTTCGTGACGCCCGCGAAGTTCGCGGAGCTCGGCCGGCTCGCGCAGCGGAAGGGATTTCACCAGGTCGTGTCCAGCCCGCTCTCGCGCAGTTCCTATCATGCCGAGCAAGCGTTCCCGAATCGCGCGCGAGGCTGAAACCGCCCGTACTCGCATTAGGTTGCTACAGCTAACGTGACGAAGCTCTTCTTGAACCGGCCCGTCCTCGCGGTGGTCTGCTCGCTTCTCATCCTGATCGCCGGACTCATCGTGATGCCGGCCCTGCCCATCGCACAGTACCCGCAGATCGCGCCGCCTGTCGTCACGGTGACCGCCACATACACCGGCGCCAGCCCGCAGGCCGTCGAGGCGCAAGTCACCACGCCGCTGGAGCAAGCCGTCAACACGGTGCAGGGCCTGCGCTACCTCACCTCGACGAGCTCCCAGGGAGTCTCGACGATCACATGCACGTTCAACCTCGGCGTCAACCTCGACATCGCGGCGGCCGACGTGCAGAATTCCGTCCAGTCGTCGCTCGGCCAACTGCCCGCCACGGTGCAGCAGCTGGGCATCACGGTGGCCAAGAACTCAGGCTCGTTCGTCATGGGCATCGCGCTCACGTCCGACAACAAGAGCCTCGATACCCTGACGATGAGCAACTACGCTCAGATTAACGTCGTCAACAACCTAGAGCGCGTTGACGGCGTCTCGCAAGTCATCATCTTCGGCCAGCGCCAGTACGCGATGCGCATCTGGCTCAACCCGGTGAAGCTCGCGCAGCAGGGGCTCGACGCCAGCGACGTCGTCAGCGCGCTGCAGGAGCAGAATGCGGAGGTCGCGGCCGGCAGCATCGGGGCTCCACCGGCGCCGGCGAACCAGCCGTATACCTATACCGTTAACGCGCTCACGCAGCTCTCCGATCCGGCACAGTTCGCCAACATCATCCTGCGGGCGAATCCCAACGGTGGGTACGTGCGCCTCTCCGACGTGGCCCGCATCGAGCTCGGCGCGCAAAGCTACACGACCGACCTGCGATTCGACGGCAGCAGCCAGGTCGTCGGCTTGGGCGTTTTGCAGTATCCGACCGCCAACGCCCTCGACGTCTCGCGCCGCGTCAACGCCCAAATGGCCCAGCTCGCCCCGCAGTTCCCCACGGGGATGCATTGGACGGTAGCCTTCGACGTTACAACGTTCGTCAACGAGTCGATCAAGGAAGTACTCCTGACGCTCCTGCTGTCGATCTTGCTCGTGATCCTCGTCATCTTCGTCTTCTTGCAAAACCCGAAGTCTACGCTGATTCCGGCTGCGACGATCCCCGTCTCGCTGATCGGCACGTTTTTCGTAATGGAGCTCTTCCATTTCTCGATCAACACGATCACGCTCTTCGGTCTGACACTCGCCACGGGGTTGGTCGTCGACGACGCGATCGTCGTCATCGAGAACATCGCGCGGCACATGGAGATCAATAAGGGCAAGCAAAGCGGCGTCGCGAGCGCGGCCGAGGCGATGCGAGAAATTCAGAGCGCCGTCGTCGCCTCGTCGCTCGTGCTCCTCGCCGTGTTCGTGCCCGTCGGCTTCTTGCCCGGAACGACCGGACAGATCTACAAGCAGTTCGCGCTGACGATCGCGGCCTCGATCACGATCTCGCTGTTCATGGCGTTGACGCTCGCACCGGTGCTGTCGTCGCGGCTCCTTACCGGTGAATACGAGTCGAAGGCCGCCTTCTTCCGGTGGTTCAACTCCCACTTCAAGCGCTTCCGCGACTGGTACGGTCGCGCACTGCCCACCATGTTCCGCCGGCGCTGGCTGGTTGCGGCCATCTTCGTGGGCGCTTTGCTGACCACGCTGTTCCTGGCCTCGAGGACGCCGCAGGGCTTCTTGCCGGACGAAGACTTGGGCTACTTCATAACGCTCGTCCAGGCGCCGGAGGGCACCTCGCTTCAAGGCTTGCGGACCATATCAACGAAAGCCGAGCAGATCATCGGAGCGCAGCCCGAGGTGCAGCACATATTCGACGTCGGCGGCTTCGGCTTCTCGGGCACCGCGCCCAACCGCGGCATCATGTTCACGCTGATGAAGCCGTGGGGCGAGCGAAAATCGCCGGCCTGGTGTCAGCTGATCTTCCTCTTCGCTCACCCCAACGCGTGCATCCCGCATAGCGTATTCGCCGTCGAGCAGCGTCTTAACGGCGCCTTCTACATGCAGATTCCGCAGGCGCAGATCTTCGCGTTTAATCCGCCGGCAATCAACGGCGTCGGGAACTTCGGCGGCTTTCAGTTCGAGCTCGAGGATCGCGGCAACGTCGGCCTGCCGGCCCTGATGAACACCGCGTATGCTATGATGGGCGTGGCCGCCAAGGATCCACGGCTGCAGAACGTGTTCACGCAGTTCCGGATCAACTCGCCGCAGATCGACTCCAACATCGACCGCAACAAGGCCAAGTCGATCGGCGTCTCGCTCTCCGACATCTTTACGTCGCTCGAGGTCGATCTCGGCTCGCTTTACGTCAACAACTTCACGTATCTGAACCGGTCTTGGCAGGTGGACGTTCAGGCCGACGCGCCGTTCCGTAACAGCGTGTCTTCGCTCGGCAATCTGTACGTGCACTCGAGCTCGGCGCCGGGAACGACGGTGCTGCCGTCGGCAATCGCGACGCCGGAGCCGGGACTCGGCGCGACCTCGACCACCGCGAACGGCGCCGTGATGACGCCGCTTTCCGCGCTGATGCAGATTCAGAAGGTGCTCGGGCCGCCGATCATCTCGCATTACAACCTCTACCGCAACATCGAGCTCAACGGCAGCAACGCGCCGGGGACGAGCACCGGCAGCGCGATCCAGGCAATGCAGCAGATCGCCGCCAAGGTGATGCCCAAGGGCGTGAGCTACGAGTGGACCGGGCTACAGCTCGATCAGATCGCAGCCGGCCCGTTGACAATCGAGATCTTCATCCTGGCGCTCGTGTTCGTATTCTTCGTGCTCTCCGCGCAGTACGAGAGCTACATCGATCCGCTCATCGTGCTGCTCGCGGTGCCGACCGCCCTGCTCGGCGCCCTGATCTTCATCAACCTGCGCCACTTCCCGCTGCCGTTTCTGTTCGACCCGACGCTCTCACAGGACGTCTACGCGCAAGTGGGCTACGTCATGCTCATCGGACTCGCGAGTAAGAGTGCGATTCTGATCGTCGAGTTCGGAAATCAGCAGCTGCGCCAAGGCGCGAGCATCGTGCAGGCCGCGATGCGCGCCGCGCAGACGCGGTTGCGCCCGATCCTGATGACGTCGATCGCGTTCGTGATCGCAGTCATTCCGCTCGTGTTCGCGACCGGCGCCGGCGAAGCTGCGCGCCACTCGCTCGGCACCGTCGTCTTCGGCGGCATGCTGATGTCCACGGTCCTCAACCTCGGTATCACTCCGGTGCTCTACGTCATCATCAAGTCGTTCGAGCTGCGCGGCGGCCTCCCCGGACGCGACGGACAAACTCGCGGGGAAATCGCGCAAGAGCCGATGGCACCGCGCGTCGGCGTGTGATTTTGCGGATTAGATGATTTTAGTCAGAAGGAACTCGATGCGATAAGCGCAACCCCTGTTGCGGACTGACTGATAGTTTTAATAACCGCCGTCATCCTCGGCTTTGGGAGTTGCTTGCATGCTCGGTAGATTGTGTCGCATCGTAGCGGCCGCGGCGGCGGTGTTTTCGAGCTGCGCCACGGCGTTGCCGGCGCTCGCGGACGGCACCGAGAACGTTTATCAAAACTCGATCGTTCCGGGCGCCAACGAGGCCATCAAGAGCGTGATGTCCCAGCCCACGTCAACGCCGCTGCCGCGGCCGCAAGCATCCGCCGACAACGGCAGTGTCGCGCAAGTGCCGCCGGTGCAGCAGCACCGCATCGGACCGGAGATGAAGCTGCCCGGCAATCGCATCGAGTACCGCCTCGACGTCTCCGCGGCCTATCCGTGGGGGAACATCGGGTCGTACGGCAAGGGCTGGCTGATGGGCGGCATGGACGCCGCCGTCGGTTACGGATTCAACTGGTCGACCCGTGTGGTCGCGAGCATGTTCCAGCTGCAGCACTGGCCCTACGGATTCAACAGCGGCCTGACACCGGTCTATCTGGCGGGATTTCAGAACCCGGTCGGCTGCGCCGATCTTTCAAACGGAAACAAGTGCGGACCCGGCGCGGGCCGGAACATCAACGTCCGCACGAAGGACACCTTCGGCGTCTTCATGCTGCAGAAAATGTTCGTGATCAGGTCGGACAAACTGCCGGGTCCCGTGCCGTTCGTGATTACGCCGACGTACGTCGCGCGCGGCGGCCAGATCGGCTTCGCACCGCACAACAACGACGTCGTGCCATTCACCTACAATCTGCCCGACGGACCGGTCATCAACATCCCGGTGCGCACCGCGCAGTACTATGCCGTCGCCATCACGCTGCCGTTCTTGAAGACGCCCAAGATGTTCGGGACGATCACCGTGGCACCGCAGTGGCTGGTGCACACGGCCGGAGCGAACGTCGGCAACTCGATGCAGCTGCCGCAGGTGATCTACCTCGAATACACGCCGGTCCACGGAACGACGCTGTTCTTCGAGCCGCAGAGCGCGCGCGACTATCTGCCGACCGATCCGTATCCCGAGCATCTCTTCGCGTACTTCCTCGGCGCGTCGCAGCGCCTGAGCAAGTACGCCTTCGTGCAGCTGGTGCTCAACAGCGGCAACCCCACCAACCTCGGGCCGGACGGCATCACTGCGATCAAGTGCGTGACGGTGCAGCAGGCCCTCAACAATGCGTGCGGGCTGGCGATCGGCGGGCTCAAGGCGACGCAGCTGCAGCTGCAGTTCGGCATCGGTTCACCCAGCGTCTTCCCGTTGTAAGGCTCAGAGGTTTTACATGAAAAGCTCTCGCGCATTGGCTTCGTTGGGGTTGGTCGCCGCGCTCAGCGGCTGCGGCGGCGCTCTGGGCGGCGGACAAGGCGTCGTTCCGATGAACGCCGGCGGTCGCGTTCGTGACGATGCAGGCGTTACGCAGAAGATCGTCGGCGTCGGCGACAGCCTGACGGCCGGATATCAGGCCGAGGGGTTCATAGGACAAACCGGCGTGCCGAACCCGCTCAACCCCGGCACACCGATTCCGCAGACTCAGGAAAACGGCTGGTGGGCGCTTGTGGTCGAACAGGCGTCGAGCTTGCCGCTGCAGTCGGCGATCGCGCAGATGTACGATCCGTCCACGAGCCCGCTGCCGCTCATCAAGGGGCCGGGACTCGACAATCAGGTCGTGCCGACCGGTCCGAGCAGCTTCGCGCCGTTCGGCCAGTTCAAGGGCGCGGATCCGTGCACGTACGCCCACGGCTTCAATCAGGCCGGTTTCGGATTCAAAGCGTCGGCGCGCGCGCGCATGAATGCCACCTCGAGCGCGATCCGCAACGTCGCGGTTCCGGGCCTCACGCTGCACGAAGCCAACACGATCCACCAGCCGCAGACCACTACGTGCAGCAAGCTCCCGGGCATTCCCGGCCTGTTGAGCGACGTCGTCAACGAGGAGAGCGGCACTTACTGGCCCGTGCTCCGCAACTTCACCAACCTTGGGCCGCACCTCACCGAGGTCAACGCCGCGGCCTCGCGCCATCCGACGCTCGCGACCGTGTGGCTAGGCGCCAACGACGTGCTCAAGTACATGGGCAGCGGCGGCCGCTTCGTGGGCGGCGATCGGAACCCGGGGCAGGTAGAGAGCGATCTGCGCGCTACGGTCTCGACGTTGCAGCATGCCGGAGCGCGCGTGGTGCTCGCCAATCTGCCCAACATCCTGGAAACCGGATATTTTCAACGCGTCGGCCGGGTAAAAGGCGCAGGCGCATGCAAGATCGCGAGTTACGCTCGCTGCCTGATGGGGATCTCGCCCGGGGTCTCGACCTTCTTGCCCGGAATCGCGAAGGCGTATCACCTCAACGCACCCGGCTGCGTGCCGACGTCGGTGACGAAGCCCTGCGGCTACCTCACGCTGCCCGCCACCGTGCTAATTATCAACTACGTCGGCTCGACCGGGCACGCGCCGAACCTCGACTGCGCGAATCCGGCGCCGGGCTGCAAGGCGATCCCCGGCAGCGGTCTGGGAGCGAACTACATCACGCCAGAGTTCGCGGCGAAGGTGCAGGCGCTCAACGACGCGATCAACCAGGGCATCGACAACACCGCGAAGTCGGCGCGCGTACCGCTCGTCGACGTTCACGCGATCTTCCAGGGAATCGCGAGCGGCAATCCCTCGAATCCGTACTACCGTGCGGCTGTGTCGATCGCACCGGGTGTCTGCTGCACGCTCGGCTTCATTCACTTCATCGGCTCGACGTCGCCGCCGTTACCCGGAGGCATCTTGAGCTTCGACGGGATTCATCCGTCGGATACGGGCTACGCGCTGATCGCGTACGACTTCATCAAAGCGATCAACGCCGCGTACGGCGCGCACATACCTGAGGTCGACGTCAAGGCCGTGTACGACGGATCCCGGTGCACGAAATACTGCTACCCGGATCCCTACGCCCCTCATAGGTAAACCGCGCACCACTCCGTTCGTCACGTGGTTGCGCGAGCTCGGCGCGACGGTGACGTTCTTCGACCGCTCGGCGCTCGAGCCGGGATTCGCGTTGCGCTGCACCGTCGGCGTGGCGATACCGCTGATCGTCGCCGCGGCGCTGGGACGCCCGGCGCTCGGCATAGCCGCCGCGATCGGCGCGTTCATCACGGGTTTCACGTCGCTGCAAGGCATTTATCGCACGCGCTTGAGTGCCGTTCTCGTCGCCGCGGTGAGCATGTCGGCCGCGAGCTTCGTGGGTGCAATTGCAGCTCATTCTACGCCCGGTGTGATCGCCGCGACCGCCGTCGCCGGCTACTTGTGCGCGACGTTCGGTCAGATCGGTCCTATCGCTGCGACCGTCGGCCTCAACTCGCTCGTCGCATTCGTGCTCTTCTCGAGCCAGCCGTTGGCGGCGCCGGCTGCGCTCCTTCAGTCGGAGCTCGTCGCAGCGGGCGGCGCGATTCAGGCTCTGCTGTTGCTGAGCGCGTGGCCCTTCGCGCGGCTCGAGACCGAGCGCGAAGCGGTGGCCGGCGTCTATCGCGACCTCGCCGCATACGCACGAGCGGTCGCGGACGGCACGCAAGGCCTCCCGCCGATCACGCCGTTTGCCACGGCGCGCCAGGTGCTCGCCGATCCGCAACCGTTCGCGCGCGCGGCGGAGAAGGCGCGCTTACAGCGTCTGCTCGAGGACGCCGAGGTCATACGCAAGCGACTCGGCGCGGCGGTATCGACGCGCGAGCCGACGCTGCCGGCTGCCGAAAGGCTCGACGAGATCGCAACGTCGCTCCATCGCGGCGGCGACGCAGAGTGGCTTTCGGGCTTCGACCTGCTTTCGCGGCCGCGGCCCGGACCGTACGTCGGAAACCGGATCGCCTGGCTGAGCCGCGACTCGCTGCGCTTCGCGCTTGTGCTCGCCATCGCGATGGCGCTCGGGCGCCACTTCGAGGCCGATCGCGGGTACTGGATTCCGCTAACGACGGCCATCGTGCTCAAACCGGACTTTCTCACGACCGTCGTGCGCGGCTTCGGCCGGATCGCCGGCACGCTGGTCGGAGCCGTGGTCGCGTCGCTCGCGACGGCGCTGCTGCGCGGGCATGCTGCGGCGCAGGTCGCCGGCGTGATCGTCGCCGCGGCGGCGGCCTACGTCACGTTCAATCCGAACTACGCGCTGTTCACGATCGCGATCACGTCGTTCGTCGTGATCTCGCTCGGGATGCGCGGCCTTCCCGGCACCACGACGATCGCCCAGCGCGTGCTCGACACGCTCGCGGGCGGTGCTCTCGCAATGATCGGCTACCTGGCGCTGCCGACTTGGGAGCGTAAGCGCACGCGCGCTCTCCTGGCCGATCTCATCGACGAGCAGCGCGCGCTTTCGAGCGCTATCTTTCGCGCCTATACCGACCCTTCCGACGACAGATATGCGGCGATCGAGCGCGCGCGCACTCAAGTGTGGAAGATCCGCACGGCCGTCGAGGCCTCGATCGACCGCACGCGTAGCGAGCCGTACCGCCATCACACGATCGGCGCCGGTCGCGCGCTGCGAATTCTCGCCGCGACGCAGCGCTTCGGACTGGCCAACCTCGCGCTCGAGGCCGGTCTCGATGATCGAACGATTGCGATCGACGCGAAAGCGCTGCGCGCGTTCGCCGGCGCGCTGGACGAGCGGATGGCCGAGCTCGCGCAAGCGCTGCGCGAGCCGCGCCGGGCACGACCCGATCGGCGTTTGGAAGCCACCCTCGCGCGGCTCGACGGACCGCTGCGCGATCGCGCCGCAGCGTACGCGGACGCGGTCAGGCGGATGACGCGTCTGATCGGCTACGCGTAGATGCCGCGCAGCTTTGAGGCCTTGACCACGCGGTCGATCGCGAGCGTGTATGCCGCGGTGCGCAGCGTCGCGTGTCGCGAGTTCGCGATCGAGCGGATCTGATGGAGATTGGTGAGCAGGAAGTCTTCGAGCTTCTCGTTCACCTCGGGCTCCTTCCAAAAGAATCCCATCCGGTCTTGCGCCCACTCGAAGTACGAGACCGTCACGCCGCCGGCGTTGGCCATGATGTCGGGGAGCACGACGACGCCGCGCTCGCGAAAGATGCGGTCAGCCTCGGGCGTGGTGGGCCCATTGGCGCCCTCGACGATCAGCTTCGCCTTCACTTTGGCCGCGCTTTCGGCCGTGAATACCTTCTCGAGCGCCGCGGGAACCAATACGTCGCACTCGCTCGCGAGCAGCTCGCTGTTCGTGATCTTCTCGCCGCCCTTGAAGCCTTCGAGCGTCCCGACTCTGGCAGCGTGTTCCATCGCTCCGGCGACGTATATGCCGTTTTCGTTGTAGTACGCGCCGGTGACGTCGGAGATGCCCACGATCTTGCAGCCGCGCTCCTCGAACAGCTTCGCGGCGTGCTTGCCGACGTTGCCGAATCCCTGGATCGCGATCGTCGCCTTGTCGGGACGCAGCTCCATCTCGGCCATCTCATCAAGCGCGCAGATCGTCACGCCGCGGCCCGTCGCCTCGACGCGGCCGCGCGATCCGCCGATCTCCAGCGGTTTTCCGGTGACGACGCCGGGCGTGTTTTGTCGCGTGTGCATCGAGTACGTGTCCATGAACCATGCCATGACTTGCGGCGTCGTGTTGACATCGGGCGCGGGAACGTCTTTGTCCGGCCCGACGACCTCGACGAGCTCCGCGGCGTAGCGGCGTGTGATGCGCTCGAGCTCGTTGGAAGACAGCGTCGCGGGATCGCAGGTGACGCCGCCCTTGCCGCCGCCGAACGGCAGGTCCACCACGGCGCACTTCCAGGTCATCCAAAACGCGAGTGCCGTCACCTCGTCGAGCGTCACGCCGGGATGGTAGCGGATCCCGCCCTTCGCGGGGCCGCGCGCGAAGTTGTACTGCACCCGATATCCGGTGTAGACTTCGAACTCGCCCGAATCGCGCTGAAACGGGATCGAAAAGATGATCTGGCGCGAAGGGTGTGTGAGGATGCGCCGCATTCCAGCGTCGAGCTCCAACAGGTCGGCAGCCTCGTTGAAATAGGCGATGGCGTCGCCAAAGACGGAGACGTCGCGCACGGAGGGTCCTGAGCCCGTAGTCGGGCGCAGCGCGGTGGTCATGCCCTAACCTTTGTCGGTTCCGCGCCGCAGCCCCTTGGGCTCCAAGTTCATACGTTGAAACGAAAATTGACGACGTCGCCCTCTTGCATCACGTAATCGCGCCCCTCGCTGCGGACGCGACCGGCCGCCCGCAACTCCTCCATGGTGCGATATTTGACGTAGTCGTCATACGAGACGATTTCTGCCCGAATGAAGCCGCGCTCGATGTCGCCGTGGATCGTGCCCGCGGCCTGCGGGGCCTTGGTGCCGCGCCGTATCGGCCAGGCGCGGGTCTCCTTCTCGCCGGCGGTCAGAAACGTCATCAGTCCGAGCAGGTCGTACGCCGCTTCAGCGAGCTCGTCGAGGCCGCTGCGCTCGATTCCGAGTTCCCGGCGATATTCGGCTGCCTCGCTCTCGCTCAGCCCGGCCAGCTCGGCCTCCACCTTGCCGCTGAGCACGACGGCGCGGCCGCCTTGCGCCCGCGCGATCTCGCGCACGGCCCATACCTGTTCGCCGTCTGCGCCGAGCTCCGATTCGCCGACGTTGGCGACGTAGACCACCGGCTTGGCCGTGAGTAGGAACGAATCGGCGGCAAGTTGTGCTTCCAGCGAGCCCAGCGCGAAGCTGCGCGCGGGCCGCGCTTCCTCCAGCGCGGCTTCCAGTCGGCGCGCGGCGGTGAGATGCTCTCGAAGCTTCGGATCGGCGCGCGCCTCGCGCTCGAGCTTTGTTACGCGCCTGCGCATCGACGCGAGGTCCGCGAGCGCCAGCTCGATTGCCACGATTTCGGAATCGCGCTGCGGATCCGGATGCCCCTCGACGTGCGAAACGTCGGGATCCTCGAAGCAGCGCAGGATCATAGCGATCGCGTCGGTCTCGCGAATGTGGCTGAGGAAGGCGTTGCCCAGCCCCTCGCCGGCGCTGGCGCCGCGGACCAACCCCGCAATATCGACGAAGCGGACGGTCGCCGGGACGATTCTCTTCGCATTAACCAGCTGCGCGAGGACCGGCAGGCGCGAATCCGGCACGGCGACCTCGCCGACGTTCGGCTCGATCGTCGCAAACGGATAGTTCGCCGCTAGGGCGTGCGCCGAGCGTGTGAGCGCGTTGAAGATCGTCGACTTCCCGACGTTCGGCAAGCCGACGATTCCACAGGAGAGTGGCACTTCAGGCCGCCGGTTCGGCCGCTCGCCGCGCCCGCCCTTGCGCCACCGGCCCCGCGCGACGCGGTGGCAAGAGAATGGCGCGGACGTGTCGGATACGTCGTTATGCGCCAAATGAAGGTCGACAAACTCGGCATCGACCTCCTGACCCACGACCCGGTGGTGATCCTCAAGGACATGGATGGCTCGCACTATCTCCCGATTCTGATCGGACCTTTCGAAGCTACCGCGATCGCTCTCGCACTGGAAGGCGCACCGGTGCCGCGACCACTCTCTCACGACCTCATGCGAAACATCCTTGAGTCGCTCAACGCCAACCTCGAGCAGGTCGTCATTCACGACATCAAGGACTCGACGTTCTTCGCCAAGCTCGTCGTGCGCACCAACGGTGAACTGCAGGAGATCGACGCGCGCCCCTCCGACGGCATCGCGCTCGCGCTGCGCGTTCCCGCCCCAATCTTCGTCTCCGACAAGATCGTGCTCGAGGAAGCCACCGCCGAAAAGAAGCCCATCAACGACACCGAGATGGCGCGCTTCAAAAAGTTCCTCGACGATTTGAAGCCAAGCGACTTTAATCGCTAGCCGTCCCCCATCTGACCCTTAGCAGGCGCGGCTCATTGTGTCATCCTGAGCGAAGGCGCGGCTCATGCTGTCATCCTGAGCGCAGGCGCGGCTCATTGTGTCATCCTGAGCGAAGGCGCGGAGCGCCGTAGTCGAAGGACGGGCGAGAATCGTCGTCCTGAGCGAGTGCAACGAGTCGAAGGACGACCCAGCGGCAATTTCTGTACGCTCTCAGGCAGCATAACTTTTCCGTGCTTCCACTCGCTGCGCTCGCTCAGCACTGCCTGACGCCCCCGTCCTTCGACTTCGCTCGCTTCGCTCGCTTCGCTCAGGATGACACAATGAGCCAGGATGACGGGCGAATGGCTAGAACCTCGCGAGGCTTATGGCCAACGAACTGCGCGCCGACATCGGAGTGTTCGGCGGGTCTGGATTCTACTCGCTCATGGAAAACTCGCGCGAGGCGTGGGTGGAGACGCCGTATGGCGCGCCGAGCGACAAGGTCGCGCTCGGCGAGATCGCGGGCCGGCGCGTGGCGTTTCTGCCGCGCCACGGCAAGGACCATCGCTTTCCTCCGCAGTCCATCAACTATCGCGCGAACCTCTACGCGATGAAGCAGCTCGGCGTGAAGTGGATCATCGGTCCGAGCGCCTGCGGCTCGCTCAAGGAGAGCGTGCCCCCCGGATCGATGGTCGTCTGCCATCAGCTGGTCGATCGCACGAGCGGGCGCAAGGACACATTCTACGACGGTCCGATCACGACGCACGTTAGCTTTGCCGACCCGTACTGTCCGACGCTGCGGCCGATCGCGATCGACGCGCTGCGCTCGATTGGCGTCGAGACGCACGAGCGCGGCACGGTCGTCGTGATCCAGGGTCCGCGCTTCTCGACGCGATCCGAGTCCCAGTGGTTTCAGGGCCAGGGCTGGGAGGTCATCAACATGACGCAGTATCCCGAGGCCTACCTGGCACGCGAGCTCGAGATGTGTTACGTCAACATCTCGCTGATCACGGACTACGACGTCGGACTCGAGGGCATGCCGCCGGTGTCGCACCACGCCGTCATCGAGGTGTTCAATCGCAACAACGATCGCGTGAAGAACGCGATCGGCAAGATCGTAGAGAACATCCCGCTCGACGCCGATTGCCCGTGCCGCCACGCCCTTGAGGGAGCTCGCTTTTAAGCAGATGCAACGCCGGCGGCTGCGGCTCGACCTCGGGATGTATGCGCGCGCCGTTCCGCTGTTGCTGCGCCACCCTTCCGTGTTCGCCATGCCGCTGCTGGCGGCGGTCGTCGACCTGCTCTTCTCGCAGCTGTCGTACGTGTTGAGCGACCCGCTGGGCGGCGCGGGCGCCGGCCTCTTCTCCCTCATCGTGCAGCTCGTCTATTTGTGGGCCTTCGGCGTCACGATCATTCAGGCCAACAACATCTGGCGTCGCCAGCGCGGTGCGTTCGACGAAGCGTGGGAGGAAGGGCGCAGGAAGTTCGGCGGCATCGCCCTGGCCGCCATCGGTTTTCAGTTCGTCGTGTGGGCGGCGAGCTACATAGGCTCGTTCGTGGGCGGCACCTTGGGCCTGGTACTCGGAGCCGTCGCGGCGTTCTTCCTGATCTACACGATTCCGTCGGCGGCGATCGGCGGGTTGCCGGGCGCACTCGCCATCTCGGGGTCGATTCGCGGCGTCCGCGCGGAACCAATCGGTTCCGTCGTCCTAGCCGTCGTGTTTTTCGCGATCTGGTACGTCGCCGTCCCGATCGGCTTGCCGTACTTGCTGGTGCATCTCTCGCCGGCGATCTGGTCGCTCGTGACGGCGGCGGCGCGCGCGCTGGCGCTCGCCTACCTCGCGTTTCCGTTCGCCAAGCAGTACGACGACATCGCTTTCACCGGCAACTGGTGAGCGCCATGCGCACGAACTCGCCGATTAGGGCGGGGCTCACGTTAGTGTGGGCTAGGCGCGCAGCTTCGTCCAGTTTCGCGAGCAGCGCCGCCGCCTCGCGCTTTCCCAGCGGTTTGAGCTTGCGCAAGCGATCGGCGTGATCGACGGACATGAGAGCGACGCCGTCGTGACCATCTGCGACGATCCAATCGCGTACCAGCGTCTTGACCGTCTCTAATCCCTCGGCCAGCGTCTCGCGCGTGGCCCATGGCTCGTGCGGCGACTTGCCCTCGACGCTCTCGAAGAACCAGCGCACGACCGCGGCGCGCAGCGACTCCTCTTCCTGCTCGAGCGCGGCCAACGCCCGCGTCACGCTCCCGCCCGAGAGCGACGCGCCCAGTTCGGCATCGGCGTCGCCGTAATGCAAGTGGCGCAGCACCTCCTCCACCTCGGCCTTCGCGAGCAACGGAAAACGCACGTCGATCACGCGCGAACGGATGGTCCCGAGCAGCCGCCCGGGCATCGCCGTCGTCACGATCATCACCACGCCGGCCGGCGGCTCCTCTAGGAATTTCAGCAGTGCGTTGGCGGCGTGCTGCGTCGCGAAGTCGACGTCGCCGAGCAGCAACACGCGCATTCCGCCGCTGTATGACTGCATTGAGAGCTGGCGCACGAGATCACGCGCCGAGAGATGCTCTCCCTCGCCGAATCCCGCCGGAGCGTCGCGGTCGCCGATCTTGAGGATGCCCTCGTGCTCGAGAAAGTCCGGATGGCGCGCATTCTCTCCGCGAAACAGCGCGCACGAGGTGCACGTCCCGTCGTATCCGAGAATGCCGGCCTTGGGTGCGAGGCACAGCAGCGACTGCGCGAGGCGCCGCCCGAACGTCTTCTTCCCGACTCCGGCGGCGCCGGTGAAGAGGTATGCGTGCGCGAGCGTCTGCGGCGTCAGCGCGCTGAAGTAACGCTTCGGTCCCTCTGCGCCGACGACGTCGAAGCGCAGCTCACTCACAGCTGCCGCAGCGCCTCGTCCAGCAAACGCTCCGGCGACAAGCTTCCGTCGAGCACGCGATGGCGCGGGTGACGCGCAATCTCGAGAAAGCCGCGCCGCACGCGCTCATGAAATGCGTCGTCCTCGCTCTCGATGCGGTCGGGCGCGTCGGGACGGTCGCGCAGGCGCGCGCGCGCGTCGGCGACCGGCAGATCCACGAGCAGCACGACGTCGGGTTCGACTCCGCCCGTAGCGAAGTCGCACAGCGCGCGCAGCAGGTCGAGATCCGTGCCGCGCCCGTAGCCCTGATACGCGAGCGTCGAATCCGTAAACCGGTCGCACAGCACGATGCCGTCCGCTGCAAGCGCGGGCCGTATCACCTCTTCGACGTGTTGCGCGCGCGCCGCGTTAACCAAGAACGCCTCGGCGAGCGGTTCGATCGTCAGCGAACGGTCCAGAAAGACCCTGCGCACCGCGTCACCGAGCCGCGTGCCGCCCGGCTCGCGCGTCACGACGACGTTCTTCTTCTCCGCCTTCAATCGCGCGGCCAGGCCCGAGACGAGCGTGCTCTTCCCGCTGCCCTCGATCCCCTCGACGACGACGAACACGGCTCGTTAAGCGTCGGTTGTCTTGTAGATTTTGACGCGGCGGTTGGGCTCGAGGCCGGTGCTGCGCGACTGCAGGCGATAGCGCTCCGCCAGCTGGTGTTGCATCCGCCGCACGTACGACGTCTGCGGCGAAAGCTCGATTGCCTGGTTGGTCAGCAGCACCTGATAGATCGCCTCCTCGGCCTCGCGTAGCGCGAGCTCCTCGTGATCGATGGAACCCAGGTTGAAGACGTCGCGCAGCGCGGCCTGGATCTGCGTGGTGGTATTCGTCTTGATCGAGTAGATCGGCACGTTGTCGGAAGCGATCTGCTTGAGCTTGGGCTGCTCCTTGCGTTCGAGCGTCTTGAGCGTGAGCACGACGTCGGCGTCGTCCCAGTTGCGTGCGATCGCGGCGTGGACGCGCAGATTAGCGATGGCGCGTTCGATCTTATTGCGCGACACGCCGTACGGAAAGATCGATAGCGGGCGGTCGCGCTCCTCGTGCTCGCGCTCGTGGTCGTAGCGCTCGGCCAGGCGCGGCATCGACTCGGTGTCCGCCTCCTGAACGACGGTGACGGCGCCGCTCGCCTCGCGCTGCCGGATCTCGGGCTGCGGCTGGTAGCCGCGCAGCAGCGCGTCGATGACGTCTGCGACGTTCTTGTGGATCGCGAGGCGATCGCGGTCGTGGATCTCGATGACCACGTCGAACGTCGGCGGCGCTTTGCGCTCGAGCACCGTCTTGCGGGTGCCGCGGCGGCGCGCCTCTTCGTCCGAGAGCGTCACCGCGGCGACGCCGCCGACGAGATCCGAGAGCGTCGGGTTCATGAGGAGGTTTTCCAGCGTCTGCCCGTGCGCCGTTCCGATCAGCGTAACGCCGCGCTCCGCGATCGTGCGCGCTGCGGCCGCCTCGGCTTCGGTGCCGATCTCGTCGATGACGATCACCTCGGGCATGTGGTTCTCCACCGCCTCGATCATCACGGCGTGCTGTAGCGCCGGATCCGCGACTTGCATCCGCCGAGCGAGGCCGATCCCGGGATGCGGAATGTCGCTGTCGCCCGCGATTTCGTTCGACGTGTCGACGATGACGACGCGCTTGCGCTCCTCCGAGAGCACGCGCGCGCACTCGCGTAACATCGTCGTCTTTCCGACGCCGGGACGTCCCAGCAGACAGATCGACGCACCGCTGCGCAGCACGTCGAGCAGGATGTCGATCGTTCCATAGACGGCGCGGCCCATGCGGCAAGTGAGGCCGACGATCTTGCCGGAGCGGTTGCGGATGGCGCTGATGCGGTGCAGCGTTTGCTCGATGCCGGCGCGATTGTCCGCACCGAACGGCGAGATGCGCGAGCAGACGTGTGCGATGTCTTCGTGGCTTACCGGAGAGTCGGTGAGATAATTGAAGTCGCTCTCAAAGCGCGCTTCGGGCGGCCGCCCGAGGTCGAGCACGACTTCGATGATGTCTTCGATGTTGTTGAGACGGACGAGCGCTTGCCGTATCGCGAGTGGGAAGATGTCGAGGAGCTGAGAGAGTTCCCAACTAGGGGAAACTTGATGAACTCTAACCGCCAATACTCATCCCCGTTTCCGCGCCTCCGCGAGGCACTGTCACAGGGTTACTCGGGCCGCGCCTTCACTCCTTTACGACGCGGATCGTGCGCAGCGTGTCATCGTAGGGCCCCTGGATGCGCACGCCGGCCTTCATCTCCAAACGCAAGTAGTCGATGATGTCGGGCGTGAGCTCCTCGCCCGGAGCGATCAACGGGATGCCGGGCGGGTAAGGCGTGATCGTTTCGGCACAGATGCGCCCTTTGGACTCGCGCAGCTTGACGAACTCCGTGTCCGCGAGGAACGCCTCGCGCGGCCGCATCCGCATCGGCGGCACCGCCGGGAGATGAAACGTTCCGCGCTTCAGGCGCTGCTCGAGGATTCCCGACGGCGCGAACATGTCGAGATCGCGCTTCCCGTGCGCCAGCTCTTCGAACGCCTCGACGAATCGCTCGGCCGCGTCGCGCGTCGTGCCGATCGTAAACAGCGCGACGACGTTGAAGAGATCGGCCAGTTCGACCTGGATGTTGTAGCGGCGGCGCAGTATCTCCGACGCCTCGTATCCCGTGTAGCCGAGGCCCTTGACCGTCACGGTGATCTTCGTAGGGTCGAGATCGTAGATGCCCGGGCGCCCCTGCAACTCCTCGCCAAAGCAGTAGATGCCGGGGATCGCGTTGAGCCGGCCGCGGATCTCCTGCGCGAGCTCGATCGTGCGCGAGAGCAGCGCCGCGCCCTCCGTCGCCATCTGCTTGCGCGCGACGTCCAGCGACGCGACCATCGGCAGATTGGGCGAGGTCGAGAGAAACATCTTGAGCACGGCCTTGAGGCGGTCGACGCGCACGCGCGGGCCCTTCTGGTGGAGCATCGCACACTGCGAGAACGCGGAGAGCATCTTGTGCGTCGAGTTGATGCAGAGGTCGCTTCCCGCAGCGGTCGCGGACATGGGCAGCGCCGCGTGAAAGTGGAAGTGCGGCCCCCACGCCTCGTCCACGAGCAACAGCTTGCCGGCGTCGTGTGCGATGCGCTCGATTGCCTGCAGGTCGGCGGCGACGCCGTAGTACGTCGGCGACACGAGATAGACGGCTACCACCTCAGGATGCTCGCGCAGCGTCGCCGCGACCGTCTCGGGTGTGACGCAGTGATCCATGCGCAACTCGGCGTCGACCTCCGGGCGCATGTACACCGGCTCCGCACCGCTCATCACCAGTCCGCCCAGCATAGACTTATGCGAATTGCGCGGGACCGCGATCTTCTCGCCCGCGTTCACCGCGGCCATCATCATGCACTGGTTGCCGCTGGTCGAGCCGTTGATCAGGAAAAACGTGTTGTCCGCGCCCCAGGCCTCGGCCGCGAGCTGTTGAGCCTCCTTGATCGACTCCGTCGGCTGCAGGAGGTCGTCGATGCCGGGCATCGGCGTCAGGTCGATCGCGCAGAGATTGTCGCCGACGAACTCTCGAAACGCCAGGTCCATGCCGTTGCCCTGGATGTGACCCGGCGTGTGGAACGGGATCACGCCGGCATCGACGTAGTCGAGCAGCGCCTGAAAATACGGGGTCTTATATTGGTCCAACGCTCACGCCAAGATTTCGAAGCCTAGGCGATCGAGCATGCCGAAATCCTCGGCGTCGCCGCGTCCCGGGGTCGTGAGGTAGTCGCCGAGGACGATGCCGCTCGCACCGCTGCGCATACCCAGATCTTGCAGGCCCTTCAGCGTCACCTCGCGTCCGCCCGCGAAGCGCACGAGAGCGCGCGGCAGCGCGAGCCGCACCATCGCCACAAAGCGCAGGGCCTCGGCCGGATCGAGCAGCGCCTTGTCGGCGAACGGCGTTCCAGGCCGCGGGTTGAGGAAGTTGACCGGGACCTCCTCGGGCTGCAGCTCCTGGAGCGCGCCGAGAAAGTCGATACGGTCGTCGAGCGTCTCGCCCATGCCGATGATGCCGCCGCAGCACAGCTCGAGGCCGTGCCGCTTCACGCGCAGGCACGTGTCCCAGCGCTCCGCGTACGTGTGCGTCGTACACACCGAAGGAAAGTAGCGCTCCGAGGTTTCGAGGTTGTGGTTGACCTTATCGACGCCGGCGTGCCCGAGCCGTTCCACGTGACGATCGGTCAGGATGCCCAGCGAAACGGCGACCGTCAGCGGCAGCTCGGTCTTGATTGCGTTCGTGGCGGCGCAGACGCGCTCCAACAGCCTCTCCGACGGTCCGCGCACGGCGACGACGATGCAGAACTCACCGGCCCCGCGTTCGTGCGCCGCCTGCGCCGCCGCGACGAAGCCTTCGACGGTCGAGAGCGGGTCGGCCTCGACGTCGGTCGCGTAGCGCGCGCTCTGCGAGCAAAAGTTGCAGTCTTCCGAACAGCCGCCCTTCTTCGCGTTGTACAGCACCTCGACCGCGATGGAGTTGCCGAAGTAGTGCGAGCGCACGTCGTCGGCCAACGCGAGGAGCTCGGGAACGCGGTCCGTCGGCAGCGCCGCGAGCTCGCGCAGCAGCCCCGCGCTCGCGGGAACGCCGCGGCCGAGCACTTGCGCCCGGGCGCGTTCGAGCGTGGTTTGAGGGTTGGTCATTCGCTTCTATGCCGGAAAGGCAGCAAGAGTATGAAAGGCAGCAAGAGATTTGCGCCCGCCACTACGGAGTCCGCTTCCACGGGCGCAAACGGCAGAATGCCAACTATCGGCGCGCTTTCCTGCAGCGCGCGCATCACGTCGTCGCGATAGTCGGCGTCGGTCGAGCCCCAGCGCTCGACCAGCATCGCCCCGGCGACCGGAATGCCCGTTTCGTAACAGGCCTCGAGCGTCAGCAGGGCATGGTTGATGCAGCCGAGTCGCAGGCCCACCGCGAGCACGACCTCCAGCTTCGCCAATCGTACGACGTCGACGAGACGCTCGCGTTCGTTCAGCGGCACCATGATGCCGCCCGATCCCTCGACGACGAGCGCTCCTTCCAGCAACTCGATGCGCGCGGCCAGATCGCGCGCCTGTAGGGTCGCACCCGCGGCGAGCGCCGCCGACCACGGGTCCGCGGGCTTCTCGAAGCGCTCGAGCTCGACGTGCGGCACGCCGGCGAGCACGCCGGCCCGCGCCGCATCGCCCTCCGCGCCCGGCGCAGCGCCGGTCTGCACGACCTTGACGAAAGTCGGCGTCTCCCCGGTCCGCCGAAGCGCGAGCGCGAGCGCCGCGGCCACGCGCGTCTTGCCGACGTCGGTATCGGTGCCGGTCACGAAGTAGCGATGCGAAAGGGTACTCACAGTTTGCCGAGCTCTTCGACTAGGCGGTCGATGTGCTCCGCTGTGTGATCGGCGCGCACCGAGACGCGCAGGCGCGACGTTCCCGCCGGGACGGTCGGAGGGCGTATCGCCGGCACGAAGATCCCTTTGGAGAACAGGACATCGGAGGCGCGCAACGCTCGGTCCTCGGCGCCAAGCACCATGGGAACGATCGCGCCGGCCGCTTTAGGCACCGGTAGACCGATCGCTGCCAGGCCGTCGCATAGGCGCGCAACGTTCGCCTGAAGCCGCGCGCGCCGCTCGTCGGCGCGGCGCGCCAGCAACAACGCGATACGCGCCGCCAACCCGATCGCGGCGGGGAGCGCCGTGTCGAAGACAAACGCGCGCGCCTCGTTGACGAGAAGCTCGACCACCGGCGCGGGACCGGCGATGAAGCCGCCGTGCGCGCCGAGCGCCTTCGAGAGCGTGCCGAGCACGACGACGCGCGGATCGTCGAGATCGCGCGCGAGCCCCGCGCCCTCCGCGCCGGCGACGCCGAGCGCGTGGGCCTCGTCGAGCAAGAGCACGGCGCCGGCGCCCAAATCCGCGAGCAGCGCGCCGGGATCGACAGCGTCGCCTTCCATGCTGAAGATCGTCTCGCTCACGACGCACGTCGGGCGGTCATCTGTCCGCGGCACCGTGGCGTGATCGTAGATCGCGTGCGCCACCGGAGCGAGACGGATACCGTCGATGAGCGCGGCGTGGTTGAGGCGATCCGACGCGATCGCATCCACGCAGCGCGCGAGCACGGGAATCGCGCCGACGGCCGCATGATAGCCCGACGAGAAGAGCAGCGCGCGCTCGCGGCCGAGCCAGCTCGCGAGCTCCTCCTCGAGCAACGACAGCTCGCGATGCCGCCCCGCCAGCAACCGCGCCCCGCCGGAGCCCACGCGCGACGCGCGCTTCAACGCCTCGACGACCTGGGGCTCCGTCGCGAGCCCGAGGTAGTCGTTGGAAGAAAAGTCGATGACGTTCGCGAGCTGACGCTCCGGCAACTCGCGATATCGCTGCTTTGCGCGGATATCGTCTAATAGCGACCCGACGCGTTGTAGATAAGTCATTCTCGCAACACGTTTTCGAGCGCATCAAAAAATGAGTCGATTTCGGCGTCGGTCGAGCAGAGCGGGGGAACGAACTGCAGCACGTCGCCGATCGGCCGAGTGAAATGGCCCGCGGCGTAGAGGCCGTCGGCGACGCGCCACGCCGGCGTCAGCGAGCCTTGTGGATCGATCGCGTCGCCGCGCAGCTCGACGCCGATCATCGCACCGGCCTGGCGCGCGTCGCGTACCAGCGGATGCGCGCGCAGCCCTTTCAGACGCACGGCCGCGCGGTCAGCGATCCCCGCGGCGCGCGCGAGCGTCTGCTCCTCATCGAAGAGGTCGAGCGATGCCAGCGCCGCCGCGCAAGCGATCGGGTTGCCCGCGTACGAGTGGCCGTGAAAGAAATGGACGAACGCGTGGTAGTCGCCGAGAAATGCCTCGTAGACACGCCGCCGCACGAGCGCGCAGGAGAGCGCCAGCACTCCACCAGTGATGCTCTTGCCGAGGCAGAGGATGTCCGGGTGCAGGGCCGTCTGCTCGAAACCGAACATCGTTGCAGTTCGTCCGAATCCGGTCGCGATCTCGTCCACGATGAGCAGCGGCTCGATGTCGCACAGCGCCCCGTAGACGGCCGGGTCGACGAGCAGCATTCCGGCCGCGACCTGGATCAGCGGCTCCACGATCACCGCCGCGACGTCCGATCCGAGCGCGGCGCGGTCGTCGAAGGCTCGCGTCTCGAACGTCAGATCTGCGAAGCGCGCCTTGAAGAGCGCGACGTCCGACACGCTCATCGCGCCGATCGTGTCGCCGTGGTAGGCGTTACTCAGCCGGACGAAGCGGCGCCGCTGTGGTTGACCGGCGTTCTGCCAATATTGCGCGGCCATCTTGATCGCCGCCTCGACGGCGCTCGCGCCGTCGCTTGCAAAGAACGCGCGGTCCATCCCCGCGAGCGCGCAGAGTCGCTCGGCAAGAGTTTCCGCCGCCGGATTCGTTGCGCCGAGCAACGTCGCGTGGTCGAGCGTCGCAGCCTGACTCGCGATCGCGTCCACGATGCGCGGATGGCAGTGCCCGTGGACGATCGTCCAGATCGAGCTCACGGCGTCGTACACGCGGGTACCGCGCGCGTCTTCCAGGGCCGTGCCGAAACCGCGCACGAACGTTCGCTCGCGCGGGTCGAAGCCGCGCATCTGCGTGAATGGCAACCAGAGGTGCGCCATCAGCGCGGGATGCTACGCGTAGGCGACGATCAGGATCGCGCCCACGATAGCGATGAGATCCTCGGCCAGTGCCGCCGGCACGCGGCCGATTAGAGTGATGGCGCGCATTCGCAGCGCTAGTCCACCATACGCGCCCACGACCGCGCCCAGGGCTCCGGCGACGGCGGCCGCGATCGTCAAGCCGCCGCCGGACCAGGTCAGCCCCCAGGCGCAGAACGCGCCGCTCGCGATTCGGACCACAAGCGGCCCGACGCTCGTTCGCGCCGGTGTGTTCGGAAGGAGATCCGCGACGTACTCTGCCAGTGCGGCGACGCCGAACAGGTACGCGAGCACCGAGGTGTGCCGCATCAGCCACAAGACGGCAGGCGCGGTGAACGTCCGCAAGCCGGCGACACAGCCCAAGAGGAACGCGGCGAGCAGTAGCGGCATCTTCCCGCCGCTTCGGTGCTAGTGGAGGACTACCTCGCCGATCTGGGCCGGAGTCGTATAGCTCGCGATGCCCTCGGGAATGTCCGAAGATAGCAGCGCGACGGGCGATCGAACTTGCCCCTTGCCACCTACTGCGCCGTCGGGTGAATCGCCGGGCGGTAGCCGGCGGAGAGAATGGCGACCGCCGAGCGCGGGGTCAGCACTTCGACCTCACCACGCCCGCGTGGCCGGCTCCGCGTGTAGCCTGAGTCGGACCACGCGAACAGGCGGGAATCCCGGACGAGCCATGCCTGCCCGTCGAGCGCGACGTATGCGCCGTCGGGAAGGCGCGCGAGATTTTCACGATATGTCTTCTTCCGTTTGCGCTCGATGCGCTCGGCGTGGAGCCGCGCGTCCATCGTATCCGCGCTTGCGGGCGCGCCCGACCGCGCCTCCCACAGCCCGAGAAAGCGATTGTAATCCGCCCGGCGGCACTCGGCGCAGGGGCGGTGCCCAGCGCTGAACGCGCTTACCTCGTCGAGGAAGAATAGCTCCGTGTAGCGATGCGGCGTCATCACCTCGCGATGGCGGCCGCGGAACTCCAGCACGCACGCGATCCAGCGCTTCGTCTGGAACGGTCGCACGATGTGCCTGGCGTCGTCGTGCAAGATGCCGCGGTTGCCCATCATCAGGCCGCGGCCCGGCACCGCGACGATCTCCCCGTAGGGGGTGACGCGATTCTGCAGAGCCACGGTGGACCGCTACGTTTCGATGCGCTCTTCGATCGAGACGTTGTAGAGGAACAGGAACTTGCCCCACTCGTCCGGCAGCGTATTGCGCTTGATCTGAATCCAAGGGATATATTTCGGCTGACGCGGCTTGCGCCGCAGCGACATATTGGCCTCTTGGGGCATGCGGTTGTTCTTGCGATTGTTACATCGCATGCACGCGCAGACGAGGTTTTCCCACGTCGAGTCGCCGCCACGGCTGCGAGGTATCACGTGGTCAACCGTCATCAGCCGCTCGCCTCGTGTGCCGCAGTATTGGCACGTGTGGTCGTCGCGGATCAGGACGTTCTTCTTCGTCAGGGCCACCTTCTGCATCGGCCTGCGGATGTAATACAGCATCCGGATGATCGACGGCATGCGCATCTCGTAGCTCGGCGATGCGAGGATGCGGTCGCGGCCGTGCAGCATCTCGGCTTTGCCCGCGAAGATCAGCTTCACCGCGCGCTGAAAGCTCGTGACGTTGAGTGCCTCGTATGTAAAATTGAGAACGAGCACTTCGCTCATGGTTGAGTTATAAAACGAGGCATCTTAGGTGCCTCGCTTCCGAACGAACGTCAGACGCGTTTCGGTTAGCATCTGCGTTATCGCTAACCGCTGATTCGGATCCAACCTTTCCTTCACCCGTTCGAATGCGGCCGTCGCGACGTCGATGGCGATTTCTGCGGACGCGTGATCGGGTTCGTCCCCCTCGCCGCCAGTGAGATACGCGTGCGCCGCGAGCGCCAACGTCGTTATCACCTCGCCGAGCAGCGGCTCGACGGGCGGAATCTGGCCTTGAAATCCTCCGTGTGTATCCGGAGACGTGGCCGAGTTAGGCATCTCGGCCCAAACTACGCCGCCGCGGTTTTCTTCCCTTGCTTGAATAGCATGTCGAGGAAGTAATGGTGGACGCGGTCGTCCGCCGTGAGCTCCGGGTGAAAGGAGGTTGCGAGCACGTTCGCCTGACGCACCATGACGCCGTGGCCGTCGCGCTGCGCGAGCAGCTCGACCCCGGGGCCGCAGCGCTCGATCCACGGCGCGCGGATGAAGACCGCGGGGAACGGGACTTCGCCGAGCGCCGCGATCGGCAGATCGATCTCGGCCGACTCGTTCTGCCGGCCGAACGCGTTGCGCCGCACCGTGATGTCGATCAAGTTCAGCGTCGGCTGTTGCGCGTCGGCAACCTCGCGCGCGGCGACGATCATCCCCATGCACGTGCCCCATAGCGGCATCCCTGCTCGCACGCGCGCGACGATCGGCCGGTCGAGCGCGAAGCGATTCAGCAGCTTCATCACCGTGGTCGATTCGCCGCCCGGAATGACGAGCGCGTCCACACTCACCAGGTCGCGCGAGTTCTTCACCGGAATCACCTCCGCTCCGGTGCGCCGCATGGCGGCGACGTGTTCGACGACGTCGCCCTGCAGCGCGAGGATTCCGACGCTAGTTGCCACGGGGGGCCATCAGCTCCGCTTCGGTCAACGTGCGCACGTCGAGACCGGGCATCGCCTCGGACGCGCCTAGCGACCGGCACGCCTCGAGCACGACGCTCGGCTCGTTGAAGTGCGTCGTCGCGTCGACGATGGCGCGCGCGAAACGCTTGGGATCCTTCGATTTGAAGATGCCGCTGCCGACGAAAATGCCCTCGGCGCCGAGCTGCATCATCAGTGCGGCATCGGCGGGCGTCGCGACGCCGCCGGCGCAAAACAGCACGACCGGAAGCTTGCCGTGCGCCGCGACCTCGGAAACGAGCTCGAGCGGGGCGCCCAAGTCGCGAGCGCGGGCGACGAGCTCTTCCTTCGGCGCGACGCTGAGGTCGCGAATCGCGTCGCCGATCGCGCGCATGTGGCGCACCGCCTCGACGATGTTGCCGCTCCCGGCCTCGCCCTTGCTGCGGATCATTGCGGCGCCTTCGGCAATGCGGCGCAGCGCTTCGCCGAGGTTGCGCGCGCCGCAGACGAACGGCGTCTTGAACGCGAGCTTGTCGACGTGATACTTGTCGTCGGCGGGCGTCAGCACTTCGGACTCGTCGATGTAGTCGACGCCGAGCTGCTGTAGCACTTGCGCCTCCGCGAAGTGACCGATGCGAACCTTGGCCATCACCGGAATCGTGACTGCGTCCATGATGCCGCGGATCAAGTCGATGCCGCTCATGCGCGCCACGCCACCCGCGGCGCGGATGTCGGCAGGGATCCGCTCTAGCGCCATGACCGCGACCGCGCCGGCCTCCTGCGCGATCGCCGCGTGTTCGGGGGTGACGACGTCCATGATGACGCCGCCTTTGAGCATCTGCGCGAGCCCGCGCTTGACCGTTATCGTCCCGGTGCTTTCCATGTTCCTATCATAACAAGCGATCCCAATGAGAACATTGAGAACGCCGGTTTAGGGCAAAGGCGGCGCTGCGACCGTCGGAGAGCCCCCGGCGCCTGGCGACGGTGCCTCGGTGGCAGGCTGTACAGGCGCCGCCGTTGGACGGAAGGTCGGCAGCGGCTTCTGCCGCCAGATCGGGATGTTCGGATTCGGCGTCGGGGTCGGGATCGGGGTCGGGCGCGGCTTCGGCGTCGGGAGCGGCGTCGGCAGAGGCTGCGGCGGGACGCGCGGATCCGGAAAGTGCGGATCGCCGGCCGCCGAGAGCGCCTGGGAGCGCTTCCAGTCCGGCCCGTAAGGCTGCGCCGACCCGTTGGGTGACGGGCTCACCGAAACGGGCCCGACGGATTGCAGCGTCTGCTCCGTCGCCTGACCGATGACGCGGTCGCCCATGCGCTCGCCAATGGCAACCGCGACGAGCAGCACGACGGCGCCGACCGCGAGGACGATCGTCGGTAACTTCATACGCGCGCCAACGGACGCACCACGTCGAGCTTGGCAGCGCGCGCGCGGCGGTCGCTCGGCTTGCCGATCAGGTGCACCTCGCGGAGCTCGCCGGGCGCCATATCGACGCGCGCCGTGTGACCGCGGAATTCCAGCAAGACGTTGCGCGCGCGGTCGCTCAGGTTGCCGACGAAGATGCGCACCGCGCCGCTCTCGTCTTCGAAAGCGATCGCGCCGACTTCGACTGGCGAGGTGGTGACCTCGTCGCTCACGTCGCGCCCGGCGTAGATGCACTTGAACGGTTCCTCCGCCGAGAGCTGCGGCATGTCGCCGTAGATCGTGTCGTTGCGCAGATCCACGACGTACGTGCAGCGGCGCCCACCCCAGTGCACGCGTGCGGCCGCAACCCACTGCCAACCCTTTGGCCGCAGCGGCGCCAGGTGCGGACGCCCGCTGGTGCGATAGCCGTTCAGGCCGCCCACCGTCTCGGCGACGGCCCAGAGATACTTCGCTCCCGTCCACGGCGAGAGATACATGCCGCGATTGCTCAGCGAACCGCCGTCGAACCATTCGGCGAACTCGCCCGGCACGGTGTTGCGCGGGCTGCCGCCTTCCATCGCCGCGTACGACATGTTAAGGAACTGCACCGCCGCGTCGGTCATGCCGTTGCGCGCGAGTGCCACGCAGAACCACAACGTAAGGTCGGGCCAGATGCCGCCGAGCAGCCCGAAGCCGTACGAGGGAAAGTACCACGCGTCGGCGGTGGAGATCGTACGCAGCCCGACCGGCGTTACGAAGTCCGCCTCCTGTAGCCGCGCGAGGATCGCGCGGCGCTGCGGCTCGTCGGCGATGTTGAAGAGCACCGGAAAAATCTCGTCGGCCGTGAAGTTGTCCTGATAGTTCCCTTCTTGGTCGTAGTTGAGCACGAAGGCGCCCGTGTCGTCGTTGTACAGGTAGTCCATCATCGCTTCGCGCATCCGCTGCGCCTCGTTGCCGTAGCGCTCCCAGTGATCGTTGTCCCCGACCACGGCGCAGAGCATCGCGGCCGCCTCGAGCGCGAACACGGCCTCGGCGTTGATCTCCGTGACTGCGCCGTCGAGCGTGTAATAGGGAATGATGTTGCGCCACGAGCTGATGCCGTAGAGGTCGACACCCTTGGCGCGACACGTGATGAGGCCGTGGTCGTCACGTTGCGTGAGCATGTAGTCCGCGAGCTTTACGATCATGGCGCTGTGCTCGCGGACCCAGTCGTCGTCGAGCGTCGCGTTGTAGTGGTGCAGCATCGCGATGAGATGCAGCGGCGTGTCGTCGTTGATGTTGAGGTCGTAGTCGGTCTTGTAGCCGCTGACGCCGCGGACGTATTCGACCATCAGGCCGCTGTCTTCCATCGCGCGGTTGAACACCTCGAGCGCGTTGCGGCTGAACTCCGGCCAGAAGTAATCGAAGCCGTGAACCAGCCAGGACGTGTCGCGCGAGACCAGGATGTCGGACGGAGGCGAGTTCGTCGCGCCCCATCCGTGCGGATACTCCTTGACGATTCGCAGCATGTTGGCCTTGGCCCACGCCATGCCGCGGCTGATCTCGGGCGACGGCGTGAGGAAGCGCGCGTCGGCGAGGCGCTCCGTGAAATATCCTTGCGTGTCGTGCAGCGCGCGCTGATTGCCGATCAGCGATTCCAGCACCGGACGGCTGCGCTCCCTGCCGCCCTTGTCGTAGACGACGGCGAGGCGCAGCGACTCGCGCGCCCCCGCCGCCACCGTGATGTGGTACTCGAACGCGCCGAAGATGCGGCGGCTCACGAGCTCGGCCTGCTGCGGCGTCACGTCACCCGCAGTTTGCGGGGAATCGCCGGTCGCGAGCGTCGCGCGGCGCATCGCCTCGAGCAGCACCTGCTCGCGCAGCGAGAGTTGCACCGCGACCGGCGCGCGCGAGCCGCCCCACCACCGCTCGCCGCCGGTCTCGAGATTCCGCGAGCAGATGTAGCGGCCGTCGTTCCAGGCTCGCACCTCGTGCTCCGGTTCCCCGTAGAACCGCTGACCGACCAGCATCGCCCACGGAAAGAGCGCGACCTCTAGCTGCTCGGCCCCGGGGTTGTACAGCGTGACGTCAACGACGAAGGAGACCGCGCGATCGAATCCTGCACCGAAGGGGACGTAGAAGGCCTCCGTTACGTGGACGCGGTGTTCGAGCGTGAATTCAGAGATTTGCGCGTAGGGTAGAAAGGTGAGATCCCGCTCGATCTGGTGCGGGAAGAACGTGCGATCGCCCAGACGATACGCGATGTGATGGGTGCCGAAGATGATCTGATCCGTGTCGGCGTCCCACAGCCCGCGCACGCCGCCCTTTGCGGTCGACTGCGCGTAAGTCTTGAAGTTACCGAGCAAAAGCCCGTAGGGCGTTTCCGATTCGTGCAGGACGTAGGCGCAAAACTCGTTGCGTTGCGCATCATAACTGGACCCCATGTCTCTAAGACCTAGTGCGGCGTCGAGCGCAAAGGCGCCTCCTCCCGCGGCGGCAAACGACTGCCGCGTGCCGATCCACCAGGCTCCGGCGAAGATCAATCTCACGCTCGAGGTTCTCGCGCGGCGCGACGACGGCTATCACGGCATTCGCAGCGTCATGGTGCCGCTCGAGCTGGCCGACGAACTGGCGATCGAACGTAGCGAGCGCTTCATCTTCTCGTGCGACGTGCGCGAGCTCGGGGGCGAGCGCAATCTCGCCGTGGCGGCCGTGCGCGCTTTGGGCGAGCCGCCGCCGGTGCGGATCGAGTTGCGCAAGCGGATCCCCACGCAGGCGGGCCTGGGCGGCGGATCGAGCGATGCGGCGGCGGTGCTGCGCGCCGCGATGGGCGGCGCCTTCGGTGACCCCGGCCCGCGCGACTGGCTGGGAATCGCGCGCGTGCTCGGCTCGGACGTCCCGTTCTTTCTCGCCGGCACGGGCGCGCTCGTCGAGGGCACCGGCGAACGGATCACGCCCGCGGGAGCGTTGCCGTGCTGGCACGTGCTGATCGTGAAGCCGCCGGTGGCCGTCTCGACGGCGCAGGCGTATGCGGCGCTCGACGAGCGGCCACGGCCACAGCGCGCGCGCAAGGGCAGCGTGTCGCTCGGGCTGCTCGAGGCGCTGCAGCGCGCCGATTTTGACCAAGTCGAGGCGCTGTTGCAGAACGACTTCCACGATGTTATCGCCGCGCAAGCCCCGGAGGTGGCGACGGCGTTGGAGGCGCTGCGCGCCGCGGGCGCGCGCAACGCGCTGCTGGCGGGGTCGGGCTCGTGCGTCTTCACGATCGCGCCTCAGCGCGCGCACGTCGAAGCGATCGGCGAGCGGCTGGCGCTGCCGGACGTGTACGAACGCTACACGAGCACATTCGCCGCGACGCCGGGCTGGCGCTGACGCGTGGACGCGATCGTTCTCGCAGGAGGGCCGCTCGACGACATCGCGCGCCTGCAGCCGGGCGCCCCGAACAAAGCATTCGTACCGATCGCGGGCGTGACGCTGGTGGGGCGCGTGCTGCGGGCGCTGCGCGGATCACGTGAGATCGGACGCATCGTGGTCGTCGCGCCGCCGAGCGTCGCCGGGCAACTGGATCTGGCGCCTGCGGACGAGCTGCGCCCCGACGGCGTGCGGATCACCGAAAGCCTGCGCAGCGGGCTCGCCGGTTTCGCGCCGGACGAGGCGGTGCTAGTCGCCGCGTCGGACATGCCCGTGCTCACGCCCGAGTCGGTGGATGATTTCGTCGCGCGCCTGCGCGCACTCGATGCGGATGTCGTCTACGGCTGCGTTGAGAAGAACGCACACTTGCGCCGCTTCCCCGACGTGCCGCACACTTGGGCGCGCATGCGCGACGGTACGTATTGCGGGGGCGGAATCGTCGGCATAAAGCCGCGTGCGTTGCCGCTCCTCGAGCGCTTCATCGAACGGCTCGGCGCGGCACGCAAGCATCCATTTCGGCTCGCGTCGCTGTTCGGCTGGGACATGCTCGCGCGTTTCGCCATCGGGAGGCTGAGCATCGCCGCCGCGGAGGAGCGAGCATCAAAGACCCTTGGCGCGCCGGTGCGCGCGCTCATTTCACCCTATCCCGAGACCGCCGTCAACGTGGACCGCGTCAGCGACGTTGCCCTGGCGGAACGCCTACTTCTCGACTAGATTCGCCACCAGAGATCTATCGAGGTAATGCGACATCCGCGCGACGAGGGCACCTTCACGCTGGGATAGATACCGTATTTCGCGTCAAGCGTAATTCGCGTCAAAAGCAATGCCGGACCGAAGAATGCCGTACGCGAGAACTAAGAGTTTGCGCATGACTGCGCCGATGATCAGCCGCTTGTGCTTTCC
>Ga0307477_10000384_pt1 | contig 51243 bp, 51 predicted proteins | sample atmos_gasesECM2C_FD_203316 | JGI IMG/M metagenome (GOLD analysis project Ga0307477, IMG submission 203316) | Hardwood forest soil microbial communities from Morgan-Monroe State Forest, Indiana, United States - atmos_gasesECM2C_515 | ecosystem: Environmental > Terrestrial > Soil > Temperate... | reverse complement strand
GGCATAGCTGTCCGTCAGTTGCTGGTTGAACATCATCTGCACGCCGGCGTTCTGCATGGCGATGATGTCGGACAGGAAGTTCGTTTCGAACGGCCCCACGCCCCGGTCGTAGATGATCTGGAACCCCGCGGCCTTCATGGCGCTCTCGAGGGCGCTTTCGGCCGACCGGGTCGACGCCGTGGCCGACTCCCAGATGATCCCGACCTTGCGCACCGCTTGCGGATAGCGCTGCTTGAGCCACTTGAAGAGTCCGAGCGGGTAGTTGTTCACCGGATTGGGGATCGGGCTGTAGACGTACGGGTCGCTCGACAGCGTGGGGTCGAGGCTGAACCCGAGATCGGGCATGTGAGAGGTGTCGATCAACGGCTTCTCGGTCGAGTCGAGGAGCGAGAAGCCCCCGACCAGCGCGAGGTCGTGCTGGACCTGCGCGGCGGTCTCCGATGCCACCTGGCCGCCCTGGAAGGCGCTGTCCTGCGCGTCGAGCTTGAGCATCCGGCCGTTCACGCCGCCCAGGCTGTTGACGTAGGCGAAGTACGCGTTGGTCCCGTCCTCGGCGCCCTTGAAGAGACCGGGCAGAGGCGCGGACAGGTCGTCGACTTGTCCGACCGTGACCGACGTGTCGGTGACGCCGGGACCGGCCGGCCCGCCCGTGGGGGGTGAAGTCGTTCCGTTCGACTGGGTCGTGGAGGACGTCGTCGTGGACGCGGCCTTGGGGGACGACGAACACGCCGCGAGCACGGCCGCCGCGATGACCAGCGTCACGACCGACCACCGAGATCCGACCCTGGCCCGGGCACCGGCGCGCCGTCGCGTGCCCGTCCCCGGCGTCGATCGCTTCAGGTTCGCCACGCCGCCCCCCTGTTCCCCTCGTCCCCCCGGGAGCGACCCCCCTCCGGGCCGGCCCCCGCCTGTCACGGCGCCCGCCCGGGGACTCCGCCGTCGCCTTGCCGGCGAGGCGCCCGCCCACCGCGGGAACACGTTCTACTGATGCTACGTCAGATCGCGGAACCGTGCGTGGCCGGCTCGGCGCGCCCCTCGGCCACGGCGGGGGACCCCGCGACGCCGGCATCCGGATCCACCGGGGAGGCGATCGGCCGCCCGGCGCGCACCGCCTCGAGGAACCTCACCACCGCCGCCACGGCGTGGGCGCTGCGGATCGAAGGCAGGACGTCGAAGGCGTGCTGCGCGAAGGGAAGCTCGGCGTACACCACGGGCGCTTCGGACACCTCACGCAGGGCGTCGACGAACCGACGCGCGTCGCGCACGGGGACCAGCGTGTCGTTCGCGCCGTGGACGACGAAGAACGGCGGCGCGTCGGGACGAACCCGGTACAGCGGCGACGCTGCTTCGAAGGGCCGGGGGTCGTCGGCCAGCCGCCGCTTGAACACCCTGCGCTCGAGCAGGTTCAGCAGGCCGCGGTCGTAGCGGGACCCGCCCCGCCCGGCAGTCATGTCGTACACGCCGTAGAACGGGACGCACGCATCGACGGATGTGTCGGCGCCCTCGAAGCCGGGCTGGAACGCGTCGTCGCCCGCGGTGAGAGCCGCGAGTGCGGCGAGATGACCCCCCGCCGATCCCCCGCTCACGGCGATGAACCCCGGGTCGCCTCCGAACTCGCCGATGTGCTCGTGCACCCAGGCGATGGCGCGCTTGCAGTCGACGATCTGGTCGGGCCACGTGGCGCGCGGGCTGAGCCCGTAATTGATGGTGACCGCCACCCAGCCGCGCCGCGCCAGCTCGAACATCAACGGGAAGCCCTGCTCGCGTTTGTCGCCGATCACCCAGGCCCCGCCGTGGATGTACACGAGAACGGGCGCACCCTCGGGCGGCGTTCCCCGCCGGCGGACGATGTCGAGACGATGGCTCGCACGCCCGTCCCCGGCGTAGTCGAGGTTGCGTACCGTGTCGATCGAACGGGCGGGGCGGGGCAACGGGTAGATCAGACGGGGGAAGCGCCACATCGTGTGCCGCCCGGTCCCGGGCAGGTCGACCCCGTCCACGCCGGGCAGCGGGAACTCGAGCTCGGCTCGGGTGAACACCTCCCCGGCCCCCGCGGACGCCCGGGCCAGGGCGACCAGCCCGGTCCACGCCACCAGGTTCACCCCGAGGGCGAGCCAACCGGGCCAGAAGCCGAGGGCGCCGGCGAGCGCAAAGGCGACGGTCGCCCCCACCTGCCACGCGATGTGCCAGACCGGCATCTCCCCCGTGTACCAACCGGCGAAGAAGCTCGGCACGGCGAGGAGCTCGTGGCGGGCGGGCCGGAAGGCGTTGAGCACGAAGAGCCCTCCGAGCACGCTGACGGCCAAGTACGACCACGACCACGCCATGGCACCATCCTCGCTCACAGTGCGAGGATGTCGCACGCCGGGCGCGACCGGACGGGCATCGGGGGTGCTGAGAAGAACCGACAGCGAGGGTGGAACGACGATGGAGAGACTGAGCGGGCTCGACGCCACGTTCTTGTACCTGGAGACGCCGAGCCTCCACATGCACGTGTCGATGGCAGCGGTCTTCGACCCGACGACCGTCCCGGGTGGCTACTCCTTCGACAAGCTCCGCTCCCTGGTGTCGTCGCGGTTGGTCCTCGCCCCCATCTTCCGTCGTCGCCTCGTCGACGTCCCGTTCCGTCTGGGCCACCCCTACTGGGTCGACGACCCGACGTTCGACCTCGACTACCACATGCGTCGGGCCGCGTTGCCTTCGCCGGGCGGGATCGAAGAGCTGTCGCGATTCGTGGGCGACGTCTGCAGCCGTCAACTCGACCGGACAAAACCGCTGTGGGAGATGCACATCGTCGAGGGCCTGCGCGGCGGGCAGATCGCGCTCGTCACGAAGATCCATCACTGCACGATCGACGGGGTGTCGGGCGCGGAGTTACTGGCGCAGCTGTTCGACCTCGAGCCCGACGCCCCTTCGCCCGAGCCCGCGGCCGAGCCGCCGGCCACCGAGCGCCTTCCCTCCGATGTGCAACTGATCACCCAGGCCCTGTTGGCCCGCCTCACTCGGCCGGTGGACATCACCCGCTTGGCGTGGCGGACGGGCCGGGCGGTCCTCGACGTCCGCCGGGTGCGACAGTCCGGGGGGACCGGGCGCGCCGCGCTTCCCCTCACCACCCCGCGCACGTCGCTGAACGGTGCGGTCACGCCCCATCGCCGGGTAGCCCTGTCAACGATCTCGCTGGAGGACGCCAAGCGGGTCAAGCGGGCGTGCGACACGACCGTGAACGACGTCGTGCTCGCCGTGTGCGCGGGAGCCCTGCGCCGGTACCTGATCGACGGGAACGAGCTCCCCGACGACCCGCTGGTCGCCACCGTGCCGGTTTCCGTCGCGCCGGCGGTCGGGAACCGTCCGGGCGCGAACAAGGTGTCGGCCATGTTCGTGGCGCTGCCGGTCCAGATCGAGGATCCCCTCAAGCGGCTGCTCACCATCCGTGACAGCACCAAGGGGGCCAAGCAGGAGCACAACGCGCTCGGCGCCGACGTACTGCTCAATTGGGCCGAGCACGCCACCCCGAACGTCTTTTCCGCCGCGGCACGCGCTTACACCCGCCTCAAGCTGGCCGAGCGGCACCGGCCCATCCACAGCCTGGTCATCTCCAACGTGCCCGGTCCCGACTTCCCGCTGTACCTGGCGGGGGCCGAGCTCGTGGCGGGATTCCCGCTCGGCCCCGTGATGGACGGGGCGGGTCTCAACATCACCGTGATGAGTTACCGGGGGGTGCTCAATTGGGGCCTGATGGCGTGCGCCGAGACGGTGCCCCGGGTGGCCGCGCTCGCCTCGTACATCCCCGAAGCCCTGGACGAGCTGCTGCGCGCCGCGGAGCTTGGCCCGGCCGACCCGGTCGGCGTGGCGCCGGCCCCGTCACCCCGACGGCGAGCCACCGGACGCCCCCCGGGCACGCCCCGCCCGGCCGGCACCCGAACCCGGCCGAGCGGGGCCGCGACCACGGTGGCGGCGCCGGGCTGATCTGGCCGGCGGCCGCGTACAACTCAGCGCGCCTCTCGGGCCTCGTCCTCACGTGGGCGGAACGTCACGGCGGCGGGATCGTGCGACACGAGGTCGGGCCGTTCGGGGCGACCAGTACTCTCTCGAATCGTGAGCGAGACGGACCGTCCCCAGCCCGACCTCGGCCCGCTCACCCCGCTCATCGGCACGTGGGAGGGCGACGAAGGCTACGACGACTCCTACGTCTACGCCCGGAGTCGAGAGGAACAAGTCAGGTTCCGTGAACGCGCCACCTTTGCTCCGGCCGGGCCGGCCCACAACGGCGCGATGTCGTGCTGCCGCCTCGACTACCGGCTCACGGCATGGCGTCTCGAAGAGGTCGAGCCGTTTCACGTCGAGATCGGCTACTGGTTCTGGGACGCCGAGCACCAGCTCGTCATGCGGGGATTCGTCACCCCGCGCGGGATCGTCGTCCTGGCCGGTGGAACGGTGGGTGTCGACGACACGACGTTCACGGTGACGGCTGACGCGGGTTCCGAGACCTACGGCGTCCTGTCGAACCCGTACCTGATGACGACGGCGCGCACGACGAGGTTCGAGGCCACCGTCGACCTGTCCGAACCCGGTCGCTTCTCCTACGACCAGACGACCCACATGTACCAGCCGCGCATCGACGGCATCTACAGCCACCGCGACCGCAACGTCCTCTCGCTCGTGTCCCGGGCGCCGGAGCCCGACGTGTCGACACCGGCGTCGGCGCCGGCCTGAGACGGGCCGGCCTCGGCTTCGGATCGCGGACGCAGGTGAGCGGGCCCGTCGACGTCGAGGACGTGGCGGACGAGCAGCCGTCGCCGAGCTCTACCCCTACGCCGGTCCTGCTCGTCAGCGACAGCCGACGGGCCCAGGTCGGATCGTTGGAGGTGCGCCGGGCATTGCCGAACCGGGGGCGGCGGACCGTCGGCGCGTGGTGCTTCGCCGACCACTTCGGCCCGGTCCACGTGGACGAGCACCAGCGCACCGACATCGGGCCCCATCCGCACATGGGGCTCCAGACCGTGACGTGGCTGCTCGACGGAGAGCTGCTACACAGAGACAGTCTGGGCTCCGAACAGGTCGTTCGACCCGGACAGCTCAACCTCATGACGGCCGGGCACGGAGTGGCCCACGCGGAGGAGACGACGACGGGCTTTCGCGGTCCGGTCCACGGCGTGCAGCTCTGGGTCGCCCAGCCGTCGGCCACCCGCCACGGCCCACCCGCGTTCGAACATCACGCCGTGTTGCCTCAGGTCGAGCTCGACAACTGCGACGCCACCGTGCTCGTCGGGGAGCTGGGTGGGTCGCGGTCCGCGGCCCGTCGCGACTCGTCCCATGTCGGCATCGACCTCGCGCTTCGAGGCGGCGCCACGACCGTTCCGCTCGACCCGTCCTATGAGCACGCTCTCGTGGTGACGAACGGCATGGTCCGGGTCGAAGCCGGCACGGTGGCACCCGGCCACCTCGCGTATCTGGGCGCCGGGCGCGACACGCTCGAGCTCGAGACGGCCGAGACGAGTCGGCTGCTCGTGCTCGGTGGAGTGCCGTTCGACGAGACCCTCCTCATGTGGTGGAACTTCGTCGCCCGCACGAGACAGGAGGTCGAAGCCGGTTACGAGGATTGGAGGGCCGGCTCCGGGCGCTTCGGGCGCGTCGCCTCATCCCTGCCCCGGATCGAGGTCGGCCCGCCCGTGTGGATGCGCCCCGAGGCCTGAGGGCGCGCGCCCGCTCGCTCCACCCGGATCACCTCGGCCGGATCGACCTTGTCGTGGAGGACGCAGGTCGACTCGGCGCTCACGGCGCGATGGCACCTCCATGGCGCGAGGCACCCTCGGGACGACGGGGCGGTACTACTGGGTGGGTGAGCACCCCGGCGTTGACGTGGCAGCCCTCGCTCTTCGCTTCCGAAGACGCCGGCGTCGACGGGTCGTTCGGGGCGCTTCGTCGCGTCCAGCTCGACGGGCTGTCGTGGGTCGATCACTGCCCGGGGTGGGTGGTGGGCTCCGACGCAGCCTTCGACGAGCTCGTGGGGACCGTGCCATGGACCCAGCGGCGCCGATGGATGTACGACCGCGAGGTCGACGAGCCGCGCCTGACCTGGTGGCAGCGCGTCGACGACGACAGGCCCCTCGAGTACCCGCTGCTCGAACAGGCCCGTGCCGCCTTGAGCGCGCGCTACGGGATCGTGTTCGACTCGGTCGGGATGAACCTGTATCGCGGCGGCGCCGACAGCGTCGCCTGGCACCGGGACCGGATCCCGAAGGAGATCGTCGACCCGGTCGTGGCGCTCGTCTCCTTGGGAGAGCCTCGAAAGCTCCTGCTGCGCCCCAAGGGAGGAGGCCAGTCGCAGGTGTTCAAGCTCGGGCGAGGCGATCTCTTCGTGACGGGGGGCCAGAGCCAACGCCACTTCGAACACAGCATCCCCAAGGTGGCGCGCGCGGGCCCGAGGATCAGCGTCGCCTTCCGCCACGGGGTGAGGTGACGAGCGCCCGTCACACGGTGCCATTTCGCTTTCAGCGCATCGGGTCATCGAGCCGCTGAATCGGTAGCCTTCGATTCGAACGACGGGGGCCACCGATCATGCCTTTGCCCAACGGCCGCGCAAGGAGCTCGCCGCCCGAACCCCAGGCCGGCTTCGAGGCCTTCGGGTTCGTCGGCCGGGAGCGAGAGCGCTCCCAGCTCGAGGCCGATCTGCGCACGGCGAGCACCGGCGCGCTCCGGGTCGTGCTCCTGACGGGCGAGCCCGGAGTGGGCAAGACGCGGCTGGTCACGGCCGTCATGGCGGCTCGGGGACCGCGCGTGGTCGGCCTCACGGCGAGGGCGTACCCGATGGGCGCGACGGCGTCGCTGGGTGTCTGGCTCGAAGCCCTCGACCGACACCTGCGGGCCCTCGACCCCGCCGAGGTCAAAAGGCTGAGCGCCGGCGTCTCCGACGAGCTCGCGGCACTGCTCCCGGCCGTGGCGCAGGCCGTTGGCTATCGGGCTGCCAGCGAGCCGCCCCGTATCCGCATCCTCGCATCGTTGGCGCTGCTCCTCGAGCGTGTCGCTGATCGGAGCCCGGTCATGGTGCACCTCGATGACGCCCATCTGGCGGACGGGTCCTCGTGGGAAGCGTTGAGCTACCTCGCTCGCAATCTGGCGTCGTCGCCGATTCTGGTGGTCGTCGCCGCCCGACCGGCGGAGCTCGGTGATCATCCGGCCGCGCTCGAGGTCCTTTCGACGCTCGAACAAGAAGGTCTGCTGGCTCGCAGGACGCTCGCCCCGCTTCCCGTCGAGGCCATCGCCGAGCTCGCTGCCACCGTGGTCGGCACGGAGCGCGCCCACCCCGGACTGGTCGAATGGCTCATGGAGCGGACCCGGGGGAACCCTCTCTTCGCGGTCGGCCTGCTGGGCGCGCTGGTCGAAGAAGGGAGCGATCTCGCCCGGCCCGAGCTGAGCAAGCTGCCCGAGAGCCTCACCGAGCGCGTCGAGGCCCGGCTCGCCACGTTGGGACCGAACGAACGAGCGGCGGTCGAATTGCTCGCGACGGTGGGATACCGCGCTCGATTCGAAGAGCTCGTCAGCTTCTGCGGGTTATCGGACGGCGAGCTCGCGGTTGCCCTCGAACGTCTGGCGCGCCGCCGGCTGGTCGACGAACACGAGGAGCGGGGCGAACTGACCTACGAACTCGCCCACCCGCTCATCGCAGAGGCGGTCTACGAGAGCATCGGTGGGGGGCGCCGCCGGACCCTGCACCGTCGGGTCGCCAGCGCGCTGGCTGACGCGTCTCGGCCGGGCGCGGCGGCGGCTCACTTCGCGCGAGGAGCCCCCGTCGGGGATCCAGAGGCTGTTTCGACCCTGATCGCCGCCTTCCGTCAGGCCGAGACCCGCGAACTGACCCGCGAAGCCATGACCATCCTGCACGGCCTCCTCCGCCTCCTCCCAGGGGGCGACCCGCGCTGGTCCGACGTGTTCGACGCCATGAGACCGCAGGCTCCCTGGATCGTCGACCATCGAACGGACGTCGGTGCGTCGATCGGAACGCAGGCGATGCTCGCCATCGAGCAGGTGATCGGCGCCAGCCCCGACAAGGTCCGCCTGGCCCTCGTCAAGTTCAATCTCGCCAGCTTCGACGCGTGGGGCAACGGCGACCTGGTCGCGGCACGCCGTCGGATCGAGGACGCGCACGACTTGCTCAAGGATTCGGGCCAGCACCAAATGGCGCTGCTGGCCGCCAACGAGCTCGGCTACATCTCCGGGCTCGAGGGGCGTCTCGACGAGCACGAGCGCCAGGCGCGAGCCGTTCTCAACGAGGCCGACGCCGTCGGTGAGACCTTCGTGGTCCTCCAGGCCCTGTGCTCGCTGGCGCTCGCCTTGCTGTGGAGTGGGCAGCTGGCCGAGGCGTTCCCCTTCATGGAGCGGGCGCTCGGCATCGCACGGGCCGAGCAGTACCTCTACCGCGTCACCTACGTCCTTGCCCTTCTCGGCCTCGCCGACACGGTGAACGGTGACACCACCGGTGGCCTGTTGCGGATGCAAGAGGCGGTGGCGGGGAATCCGGCCTATCGAGACACGCTGCTCCCCGATCTTCGGGCTTCCAGTCAGTGGATGAGCGGCGACCTCGTGGAGGGTGCCGGTTGGGCCGTCGAGCTTTCAGGCTGGCTGACCAGCGGTGCCGTCAGCCGGCGCCGCAGCTTCGGTGCGGTGTTCGCCGCCTTCTGTCTCCTCGAGCTCGGGCGCGTCGACCAGGCCGCCCACCTCCTCGAGCAGGCGAGCAAGCCGTTTGGAACATCGAGATGGTGGCTGTACGGCCACCTGCTGGCCTGGGCAAATGCCGTGGCGCGCTGGCGCACCACACCGTCGGATGATGCGATGGACGAGCTGTCGACCGCCGCCGACAGCATCGTTGCGGTCGGCGGGTCGCTCATCGCCCCCTTTGTCGTGGCCGACCTGGCCGAGGCCGCCGCCGAACGTCGTGACCGCGCCCGTGCGGCCCACGCCGCCGAACTGCAGTCCCGAATGACGGTGCCCGACGCCGAGACCTTCATGGGTCTGGCGGCGTTCGTCGCCGCGGCATTCTCTTTCACCCACGGAGACCTGACTGAGGCAGCGGCGTCGGCCGAACGTGGCGCCGACGCGTTCGGGCGGTCGGGGTGGAGGCTGTGGCAGGGACGCGCCTTGGCGCTGGCCGGCCTCTCGAGGGCCGAACAGGTGAGAGCCGGTCGGGCCGTCCCGGGAGGTCCCGATCCCGCCTCGCACGTCGGCGATCACGGTGACGCTGCGGTGGGCCTGCTCTCCGAGGCGAGCGATCTCTTCGCCGACATCGGGGCCGTCAGCCGGCAACGGGCGGTCGAAGCCGTCCGTGACGCCCTCGACCGGCGCGGGCGAAAGTCACCGCGCACGGCGACCTCGGGCGCGCCTCTCACTGCCCGCGAGCGCGAGGTGGCCCGTCTGGCAGTCGAGGGACTCTCGGCCAAGGACATCGCCGGAAAGCTCTTCATCGGAAAACGCACCGTCGAGAGCCACCTGGCCAGCGCCTACCTGAAGCTCGGGGTCAAGTCGCGTCTCGAGCTGGCCCGACGTCTCGCCGCCCGCGACTCCTGAAGTCCCCGAGCCGGCACGTTGCGCGGCCGGCCGGCCGACCGGCCGGTCCCGCCACCGCGCCGCCCCGCCGGTCGACACCGGTGGGCAATTCCGTACGGCGGCTCCGTATCGCTACGGATGTGCGTCCCGCCCCCCGTCTTTATCGTGAGAAGCGGACCGTCTCCTCGGTGACAGTTCGGAGTCGCCGCACACGAGGCGGTACGAATGGTCGCTCCGAGTGGGGGAAGGGGAACCCGTCATGGACGAAGCCAAGATGATGGAATTTGTCAACCAGGCCGTGTGCGACGTCGGGGCGGTCTTGGGCGGGTCGATGGTGGTCCTGGGCGACAAGCTCGGCCTGTACCGAGCGATGCACGGGGCCGGCCCAATCACTCCGGCGCAATTGGCCGCTCGCACCGGGACGGCCGAGCGGTACGTCCGGGAGTGGCTCAGCGCGCAGGCGGCACGCGGCTATGTGGCGTACGAGGGGGAGGGCCGTTTCTCGCTCCCCGACGAACACGCCATCCCGCTCACGGACGAAACCAGTCCAGCGTGCGTCATCGGCGCCTTCGAGATCGCAGTGGGTTCGGTGTATGCCACTGACACGATTGCCGACCGGTTCCGCACCGGCGACGGCTTCTCGTGGGGCGCCCACCACCAACACGTCCTTGGTGGCTGCGAACGCTTCTTCCGTCCCGGCTACCTGAACAACCTCGCCGGCGCGTGGATCCCGGCCCTCGACGGTGTCGAATCAATGCTGGCCGCCGGGGCGCGCGTCGCCGATGTCGGGTGCGGGCACGGAGCCTCCACCCTCCTTCTGGCCGAGACCTATCCGGCGTCGACCGTCGTCGGCTTCGACGCCCACGAGGGCTCGATCGAGGCAGCTCGGAAGCGGGCCGCCGACGCCGGCTTGTCAGACCGGGTCCGCTTCGAGGTCGCTTCGGCCACCACGTTCGACGGCACCTGGGACCTGGTGTGCTTCTTCGATTGCCTGCACGACATGGGCGACCCGGCCGGCGCGTGCGCTCATGTCCTCGAGCACCTCGCCCCCGGCGGAACGCTCATGCTCATCGAGCCGTACGCAAACGACGACCTGGCAGACAACCTCAATCCGGTGGGCGCCGCCTACTACGCCTTTTCCACCCTGCTGTGCACTCCGAGCTCGCTCTCCCAGGACGTTGGTGCTGCCCTCGGCGCCCAGGCGGGCGAAGCCCGCCTGAGGGAGATCGTCACGGGAGCGGGGTTCACGACGCTGCGCAGAGTGGCCGAGACGCCGTTCAACATCGTCCTCGAGGCCAAGGGCCTGAGGGCGAACGGAGCAGGGGCCCAAGACAGGCTCATCACACAGAGCGCCGCGAACAGGCCGAAGAGCTCCGGGGGTCAACGGCCGTCGGTACGGGCCGCTTCCCACGGGGAGAGATCCAGTCCCGGGTAGCGGCTCGCCACGCCGGCGAGGGTCTCGTCGGTCCAAAAGGCGTGGCCCGGTGGAGGAAACCCGAGCACGGTCAACTGCCGGGGGGTGGCCTGTTGCACAAAATTGTGCCACTCGGCCGAGAACCCCTTGACGGGCCACGCCTGGTACCCGCCCCACTCGAGAGAGGCGGGCTTGTACGACACATGGAGCATGAAGCGCGCCTGGGTCGGATCGGCGAAATCCACCGACCGGTGGTAGACGTCGGGCCGGTAGACGACGATCGATCCCGCCGGCGCGGAGGCGTCAGAGGGGTCCTCGTACAGGTCGCCGTAATCCTCGAGGTTCAAGGTGTGCTCTTCGACCGGAACGTGCCGGGTGCGTCGCCTTGAAACGAATCGGGTTGCCCCATTGTGGAGGCTGACGTCGTTCAGATAGACGAAGGTCTCCATCTGGTGGTAGCCCGGCTCGGCACGGGGCACCGTGAGCGTGTGATTCGGGAAGTCGGCGTGGAGGAGCTGGTTGTACTCCGAAGGTTGGTGTGCGTACTTGGCGGTCGCAACGGCCAGGTACATCCGGACGTCGTCGGTGCCGAGCAACTCGCAGGCGAGATCGATCATTGCGTCTCCCGTCACCAGGCGGTTGAGCGATCGACTCCGGAACGGGAACTCCGGCCAGGTGGCGTCCCAGGTCCGCCATCGCTCGTGCTCGTCCCCGGAACGGGAGGCCGCCATCTCCTCGGCGCTCGGGAACAGCTTCCCGATGGCCCGCTGCCCGGCGGTCAGATCCGTGTCGGAAACGATCTGCGTCAGGACACACCACCCGTCTTCCTCCCAGGCGCGTCTCTGTTCGCTTGACACGAGGGGACTCATCGGGGTGAGGGTAGCTGCGCTCGGGTGCGGGAACACGGCAACGTTTGGTGACCGCCACTAGCTTTCCCTGCGTGCGATTCTCGGTCACGTACCCTCTGATTACGCATCCCTACAGCCCTGAGCTTTTGACACGCGACGCTCTGAAGCAGTTCTCCCAGACCGCCGAGCGCAGCGGATTCGACGGCATGGGGTTCACCGACCATCCCGCTCCCACTGCAAAGTGGCTGCGGGCGGGGGGCCACGATGCCCTCGACCCCTTCGTGGCACTGTCGTTCTGTGCCGCCATGACGGAGCGGATCCGCCTCATCCCGAACATCGTCGTGCTCCCCTACCGACATCCGCTGATCGTGGCCAAGATGGTCGCGACGCTTCACACCCTGTCGCAGGGGCGGTTCACCCTTGCGGTCGCCACCGGTTATCTCCGAGGCGAATACCGAGCGCTCGGAGTGGACTTCGAGCAACGCAACGCACTCTTCGACCAAGCGGTCGAGGTGATTCGGGGGGTCTGGTCGGACGACGAGTTCAGCTATGAGGGTGCCGGGATCTCGGCCGTCGACCTCGCCGCCAATCCCAAGCCTCGGCCCCTCCCACCGGTGTGGATCGGGGGAAACAGCCGGCAATCCCGTCGCCGAGTCGCTCGCTACGGAGACGGCTGGACCCCTTTTCCGGCACCCCGGATGATCTCGGAGACGACCAAGACGCCTGCCCTCGAGACGGTGGACCAACTGGCGGAGATGCTCGAGGACCTGTGGCAATTCGTCGACGAGGCGGGCCGGGACCGCGCCGAGATCGACGTCGCATTCGGAACGCCCGAAGGGGGCACGCCCGGGCGTGCGTCATTCAATCCTGATGCACACCTGGCGGGTCTGCACGGATTGGTGAAGTTGGGCGTGACGTGGGCGCACACCAGCGTGCCGGGCGACTCGTTGGCCCATGCCCTCGAAGCACTCGAACAGTACGGCGAGACCGTCATCGCACCGTCGCGATCCTGACCGGGGCTCACGACCTCGGCGGCCGGCGCGAAGCGAAACCTCGCGCACCACGCGGGCTCCGCTCGTCCCCTCGTTCGCTCTCTTCTTGACGTCCGGGACCTGATCACGGAGCTTCCGTGGTGACACCGCTCGCAAACACGTCCTGCGTACGAAGCGGATAACCGTGGCGAATGAAGCGTGAAGGGTCGGCCCGCCCATACCGAGGGCGGGTGAGCCGAGGCTCCCTTCAACGAGCCGGCGTGTCCACGGACGGGTGACGCGGGCGGCCACGAGCCGCCAGAACCCCTGGCAGAGGCCTGCCCCGCACGAGCTCGCCAGAGCCAGCTGACTTGGGCGTTCCTCAGCCGGCATGGGTGTCAGAGGTGTGAGGCGCGTCGCGCTCCTCGTCGTCGGAGTGGTCGTCGGGTCGACGTGTGCCGCGGTCAACGGGGCGCCCCCGGCCCTGGTCAGTTCTTCGACACCGGCCGTGGTGACGCAGAGCCTCTCGTTCGCCACCTCGAGCGGCGTGGTGCTCCACGCCACCGTGGGGGGATACGGATCGCTCGCCGGACGACCCCTGATCGTCGAGGACAGTCCGTACTCACCCGACGTGCGCAGCCTCGCCTGGGTGGGGCAGGACTTCAATTTCCTCGAGCTGCAGTGGCGCGGGACCGGACTGAGCCAGGGAAGCCTCGATGCGGCCGGGCCTCTGGACCAGAGCGACCTGTCGCAGTTCCTCGGCTGGGCCTGTAACCAACCGTGGAGCAACGGCAGGCTCGGCCTGTACGGGTTCTCCGCCTCGGCGGTCGTGGCCTACAACGCCATGCATTTGCCCCTTCCCTGCGTCAAGGCCGCGGCCCTCATGGCCGGCACGACCGACCTCTATCGCGACCTCCTCTACATCGGCGGCGTCCTCAATTCGGCCGCCGGCGCGGTGGTCGAGGCAACCATCGGTGGAACCACGCTGACGGGCGGAGCCACCCGCGTCGGGACCGACCCCGGCTCGGTCCCCGCGTCGGCCGCGGGCTTCTTCTCGACGCCGATCGACGTGCTCGGTCACCCCACCGAAGACGGCTACTGGGACCAGCGCGCTTTTCAGGGCGACGCGAGCCACGTCCCGGTGCTGGCAGACACGAGCTTCTACGACGTCGAGCCCAGTGGCCCGTTCGCGGCCTTCGAGGCCACCAGACGGTACGGGAGCCACCTGCTCGTGTGCGGCGCGCACGACGGCTTTCCCACCGGGACCCCGGGTCCCTTCCCTCAGTACCTCAACTGGTTCGAGCACTACCTGGTGGGCCAGCCGCTCACTCCTGCCAATCAGGCCGTGGTGAGTGTGTGCGTGGGCAACGGAAGCCGGGAGCAGTTCCTGGCCGGCGACCTCACTCGGGTCACCGCCCCGGGGTGGCCCCTGGCCGGAACCCAATGGAGCAGCCTCTATCTCTCGGCCGCCTCGACCGGCTCGGTCCGCTCCCTCAACGATGGATCGCTCGCACTTCAGACGCCGGCCGGACAGGTGAACCAGCCCTATCCTTTCGCTCCCTCCCCCGCGACCGAGACCGATCTGCACAACATCGCCACGGTGGCAGGAAGTGGCCTCGACCAGGCGGCCGGCATGGCCCCGGCGATCACCGACATGCAGCTCAGTGACCCCACGTCGCTGACATACACCTCTCCCCCCCTGACGAAGGCACTGACTGCGGTGGGACCAGGGAGCGTCGACGTCTTCATGTCCTCGAGTCAGCCGGTGACCGACATCTATGCCGTGATAGCCGATGTCTGGCCGAACGGCACGGCGTACCCCGTCGCGACGGGAGCGCTGCGAACCGCGTTCCCCAACGTCGATGCAGCCCGCTCGCTCGTCGACGCCAAAGGCGACATCGTCGATCCGTTCAACCTCTACAGCTCACAGACGCCTGCGCCGCTGGGCGCAACCCGCGAGTACCACGTGGAGATACTGCCCATGGGGAACACGTTCGCCGTCGGGCACCGACTCCGCCTCTACGTGCTGGGAACCCCGTTCGACCAGATGCCCGCGCCGCCCGGCATCGACATCGTGAGCCTGGGCGGGGGCACGGCTTCACGACTCCTCCTGCCGAGTTTGAACGGCGCTCCGGCCTTCGGCAGTTGACATCGCCCGCGGTAAGCCTCGATGAATTTCACCTCGGCGGTCCATCTCATGGCGTGAGAGACCGACCCTGAGGCGAGAGGAGCCGTGTTGCCGTCATCTGCCGAGCGCGAGGAAGACGCGGCTGCTGCGGACGAAGGGATCGTCGTGGTCAACGCGGCGAGGTCACTCGACGGTTGCGTGGCCGGACCTCACCACGAGATGGACTGGGTCTTCGATCACCATTTCCTGCCTGACGAGAGGATCGATGCGATCGAGAACGTGATCGCCTCGACCGGCGCGATTCTGAGCGGCAGGGGAAGCTACGACGTCGGCCGGGCGTCGGCGCGCAAGGAGACGAGCAGCGCCTTCGGCGGGCGGTGGTCGGGCCCGGAATTCGTGCTCACCCACCGGCCGCCGAGCGAACCGCCTCGTCCCGGACTTACCTTCCTGTCGGGCGACATCGCCGGTGCCGCCGGCACCGCACTGCGCGCCGCGAGAGGGCGGAACCTTCTCGTCCTCGGCGCCGAGGTCGGCAGACAGTGCCTCGAAGCCGACCTGGTGGACGAGATCCTCCTGTTCGTCCTGCCGATCCTCCTCGGCGACGGCATCCGCCTCTTCGCCCAAGCCCGTTACCGCGAGTCGCTCTTCCACACCGTGCGCGTCGAACAGGCGGGACAGGCGGCGATCCTGGGATTCCGCCGGAACCGGTAAAGGAGCGACCTCAGGCCTCCGCGTGGCGAGGCCACGGCTCGACGGTCTCGCAGCCGTTATTCCTCGGGCGCGGCGTCCCGCACCGTCTTCGTGAACTGCCAGCGGTGACCGGCGAGGTCTCCGAGCGTGGCGCGGCAGAGAACTCCAATAGGGGCGAGTGTCTCTACCGCGATGAGTTGAGGGCCTGACGAGCGTCACAATCGTTAACAGGCTCAACAATCAGGAGGCAGGACATGGCCGACGAAAGCCTCAGCGCCACAGCGATCATCAATGCATCCCCCGAGGGCATCTTCGTCGTTCTCGCCGACCCGGCCCAGCATGCCGCGATCGACGGAACCGGCTGGGTCCGTGAACCTCGCGACAGCAAGCCGTTGACGGCGGCCGGGCAGGTCTTCCGGATGGCCATGTACCACCCAAACCATCCGGACGGGACTTACCAGACGGCCAACCGGGTCCAGATATTCGACCCGCCGAACGCCATCGCCTGGGAGCCGGGCCAGGACACTGACGACGGCGGCCTGAGCTTCGGCGGCTGGGTTTGGCGCTACGACCTGACCCCGATTGGACCGTCCGAGACCAGGGTCACCCTCTCCTACGACTGGTCTGCGGTCCCGGACGCCATCCGCCAACACATCGGCTTCCCCCCGTTCCCTGCGGAACACCTCGACAACTCCCTAGCCCATCTCGCCGAACTCGTCAGCTCGTGACCAGTCCAAACACCGGCCAGCCTGACAGCGTGCCCTCCGACCTGGCCCGGCCAGCTCAGCGGGGGTTTGCCTCGGGCCGGGGTACACAACTCGGGGCTTCACGAGGGCGTACTTGACTCGGACGGGCCGTAGCGCTCCCCGACCGCCCCGGTCATGCAAACTGATCCAGTGCCAAGGGACGGCGCGCTCACGCCAGATCAGGTCGAAGGCGTGCAGGACCGAGTGAGACGCATGAGCACAGGCGCTCCCGCTGGGCCGCTCGACCTCAGCGCGGTGCGCCGATCGGTCACCAGAGTCCTGTTCAAGGTCGCCACACCTGGCCCATCTGGTTCCGACGCCTGACACGAATCGGTCCAGCTTTGACTCGTCGAATCAGAGACGTTATGTCCCACTCGGCATCGCCACACTTATGCTACCGGAGGGCAGACCGAACGCGCGGCGCGCCCAGCAGCGAACCGTTAGAGGTTCGCGCAGGCAACCAAGTCGTGTTCGAGTTGATGACACTCTTTCGCTGCGACGACGCAGGGCGGCTTGCCGAGGAGTGAATTCAGACCGACAATCGCAGCGTCTTGCGCCAGCTTGGCGCCGAAGGTCGATGACGATGGAGGCCGCCCAGTAGTTGCCCCTTGCGCGCTTCCGGCCCCCAGTCGCGACAGCGCGATTGATAAGGGCTTCGTGTTCGTGCGTCCTCCTCGCGGCCAATTCGCACGCTTACAACCGGTCTCGGACTACGCATCTCCTGGGTCGGCCGACACAATGTCCAGCTGAGAGATGAGTCCCTTGCTGAGCGTGAACCGGTTGGCCAGATCGGCGACACCACCGGGGAAGTCGCCCACGAGCCGTGTGAAGACGACGTATCGGCCGTGACCGAGTTCGTGGCCGTCTCTCACCTCTACGGAGTACTGGTACTTGGTTGCGGGCCCTTGCCACCACTGACGAATGGCGTCCCGGCCCCGACGGGTTTGTCCTTCATCTGTGATCTCAGCACTCTCTGAAAAGCACGCCGCGATCCGTTCAGCATCTTCCGGGTTCGGCGACCGAGCGAGGACCAGGTACTGGCCGATGACTTCTGGTAGGGCAACCTGCATTCGCCACACCCCCTTGGAGGACATGTCCGTATCGGAAACGAGCAGATCCATGGGGCTATTCCCCCGTCCTGTCAATGTAACGGAGCCCCGCTTGCGTGGTTCACCAACCCGCAAACGCATTGATCCAGTGACCCGACTGGGTCACCCAGTCGTCGATCGCTATCTGGAGTTCGTAGCGGCTCGAGCCCGCCGCAACATCCTTCTGGTCACGATGACGGATCTGAGTGCCTTCTTCACGGCCGTCAACAAAGAGACAGCACACGTCGGCGTCGAGGAGGCGTTGGCGCTCCATCCATGCGGTGGCCGAAACATGGGTAATGGACTCGGATGGAGCGCGTCGCGAGGACGCTTGAAAACGGATCAATCACTGTTCCGGTACTGTGGCTCACCCGATGCCGCACGACGAACGGTGAAGAGACCGAGCACACTATGAGAACGGTCCGCCCAGACAAGATGCGACCCTCCTCAGGACCAAGGCGAACGCGATCTATCGAGTCATATCTGAGACAGACGCGGGTCGTGGCGATCATCGCACTGGTGATACTCGCTGCCGCAGTCGTGTCCGACGTCACCGAGGCAGGATTTTGGGGACGGCACACGCTGCTCGCGGGCCTCGTCGCGAGCGTAATCGTGGTCATGTTGTCGTTGGCCGTCATCAATGAGGTTCTCGAACGACGACGCCGTCAGCGATGGAGCGTCCTCGCACAGTACGTAATGATCGAGCTCGTTCGAAACGCACGAATGATTTGGCTTGGCCTGGTCGACGTTGCCGGATTATTCCAGGCTGGCACGACTCAGCAGACGTCCATCGATCTGAACGCTGAAATTGTTCGGGATACTCTTCGCCTCACCGCGGCTCTCCGCAAGGCCCTACGTGACGACGATTCACGTGCCAGCCTGCACCGGGAAATCGCCTTTCTGGCTTCCCACGCGGACGAGGTGCTGGGTCGATGGGCCGACGTGATGATCAGCGTCGAGATGTACGCCGAGATCATTGACCGGCACGTCGAATTGGCGGGGGATGTCGCCTGGATAGGCGCACTTCTGGATTCTTCTCAACCACCTGAGGACGTCCGCAGGCAGCGCAGAGCACGAAGCAGTCCCGCCCTACAGATCCAGAGTGATGGAAGCGATGAGTGGCTCGCCAACCGACTCGTGGTCATCACACAACTGGCAGAGGCGCTCGATCGCGGAACTCTCGAACTAGCGCTACGGATCGTGCCTGTCCAGTGGTGGGAGGAGCGCCTGGGCACGGTCGTTCCCAACGACCCGTCGTAGTGGAGGTTCACGCCTGACCGGCACTCGTTTTGCCCGACCGGGGGATTTTCTCCGAGAACGGGGTCAGACGATGCCTGCGATCAAAACCCCAGCGATTCGTTCACCAGGACCGTCGTGATCCGGCCAGGAGCAACCGCCTGGTTTATGACGAGGACGTTGTTGACTCCGCTCGGAACGCCGTAGGCCTGCCTGGCCCGGAGATCTTCAAGGGGAAAGCAATACTCATAAATTCGGCGCAATCCCGTATCGAAGTCGCGAACGATTTTCTGACCACCGACGACGAGTACGACGTGGCCCGCTCCGGACACGATCGGACCGAGCTGGCTTCCGCTCGCGGACGCAATGAGAAGCGACCCTTCTTTCGTGACGGCATGGGCGCTCCCGACAAGCCAATCGGGTGATGCGGACAATTGCCGCATCTCTCGACGCTGCATCTCGCGATCCATCTGGTAGAAACGCAGGCGAAGCGGCTGGTATTGTCCGGATCGTTCGATGTCCTCAGCTACGCCGACGACTTCGAGTGTTCTGGACGTGTTGTTGTAAACCTCGGCTCCCACCGGGAGAATGGAGCGCACCGCCGCTCTTGCTTCTTCAGCGGAGTCCACCAAGGTGCACGTGATTCCATTGCCTTCAAGAGCCGCGGCCACGGCAAGAATGTCCTCTCTTGAAGCCACTTGAGAGAACTCGGCCTCTGCCTTCTTGGTAGGACCGTCCACTGAGAGTGTCCCGGGAAGGTCGGTGGTCGACGAGGACTCCACGTCACTCACCGCCGATCTCAGCGAGGCGTTGGTGGACCAGGGCAACCGCCATGGACCCCTCGCCTATCGCAGCAGCGCAACGCTTGATCGATCCACTCCGGACGTCGCCGGCCGCGAAGAGCCCAGGAAGGTTGGTCTCGAGGGGCAGCGGTTGACGAGCAAGCGGCCACCTGTCAAGGGCACCAGGGGATGAGCTGAGTTCGGCCCCCGTGCGCACGTATCCTGCGCCATCAAGGGAAAGTCCCGCTTTCGTCGCTCCACGGGTCCGTGGTTCCCCTCCGATGCAGACGAAGAGCGCGTCCGTGGGTAATCGAGCGACGGCTCCTCCTGACGACACCATGAGTGCTCGCAGGTGACTATTCGACTCGAGGCCGACCACTTCCGTCCCTGTCCGAACCGCGACATTTCCCAACGCCTTCACCTGGCTGATCAGGTACTGGGACATCGATGTCTCGAGCGATGGTCCCCGGACCAGCAGCGTCACACTCGTGGCGTAGCGCGAGAACCGGATGACTGCCTGGCCCGCCGAGTTACCGCCCCCCACAATGGTCACTCGGCACCCGCTACAGGTGACTGCCTCGCTCGGGCCGGCGCCGTAGTACACCCCGGAGCCGAGCAGTTCGTCGATGCCGGCTACCTCAAGACGACGCCACTCAACGCCGCTCGCCACGAGCATGGCTCGTGACCGGACCGCCGCGCCGTCAGATAGGTGGACGACATAACCGGCGCCATCCCGTGTGATGTCAGCGAGGCGCCGGGCGAGAAGGATCTCGGCCCCGAACCTCCTCGCCTGTGCGGTTGCCCGCGTCGCCAATTCGCCTCCGCTGATCCCTTGAGGAAATCCGAGATAGTTCTCGATCATGGAGGTTGTCCCGGCCTGACCTCCGGGTGCCACGGCTTCAACGGCCATCGCGCGCAGACCCTCCGACGCGGCGTAGACGGCGGCAGCCAGCCCGGCCGGGCCGGCGCCCACGATCGCCAGGTCGTATTCCCCCAGCGACGGCGCCGACACCATCCCCAAGCCTGCCGCAACACCCTCCACGGTGGCTGGGGCGAGGCGAACTCCGTTGGGGAGGACGCAGACAGGGAGCTGATCCACGCTCCTCTCCGTTGCGCTCAGCAGTGCTCCGACCCGCGCTTCGTCGTCAGCGTCAACCCACTCATAAGGAATGCCATTACGGCTCAGAAAGTCCCGGATGCTGTAACCGACCGCGGACGCCCGGTTCCCGACCAGGACGACCTGAGGCGTGACAGGCCGAGCGTCGTAGTCGATCATCGACACGGCACTCGAACCTCCTTCACGCCGTCAGCCTCGCATATCCACGGGGCCGCACGCCTGGGATGGGTATGACGGCTGATCGAGCTTCATGTAGTGCCGCCCTTGCGACCGTCTCGCTCCGCGGGCGTCGCGCCGAGCAGGTGGAGGCGCCCTGGACGAGCTGCTCACCACCGGACGACGAAACGGGGGCGGACTGGATCCGAAGACCGGCTCGTTCGCTGAGACTTGTCTTCGACCAGCAACGTCTCCGGGCAAATCGCTCTGGCGAATTAGGACGAATTAGGGATGGGTCCCACCCTCGTACTATTCGGTACACCTTCGCTCGGGACGCGAAAGTACGCTCCCGGGATGCTGAAGGCGACGAGTCAGTTCGCTTCCCTTGTCGGCCTTGACCTTTATCAATGCGAGCAATCCGAGTTGCGCTCCCACGTGATCTGCATCTCATCCGGTGCTTCTGATTCGACGAACGATGATTCCGACTGAGCTGATCGTCGATCGGCCGAAGGACCAGAATCCCTCGTTGCGTGAGCGTCAGCAACCCTCTCCGCTTACCCGAGAGGTGGCTTTCCGTACCGCATCCCGGCGAGCCAGGAACTCACCTCTACCTCGCTCCCCCTCATCGCGCTCGACCGATGAGTCGTCCTGCGATGAGGGGAAGTGAGGGTATGGGGAGTCGAGGGGGCCGCCCGTGCGGTGCGTCAGTCTCCGGCGTTGCCACGAGCGAGGACGAATCTCGCCACGTCCTGGCCGAGTTCCTGTCCGGCAACGTGGTCCACGCGGGTGTGGACTCCTGCGAAGATTCGGCTCAGGCCCGCCTCATCGGCCGCCGCCTGGAACCCGTCGAATGAACGGGTCACGCCAGGGAGGGCGTCAGACGATACCGTCAGGTGGGTGTCAGGCTCGAAGAAGGCCGACAGCACGATCGCCCCGGCCTCGCTGATCGCACTGTGCGCGCCGGGGTACGACGGATCCGCCGCGGTGCCGACGAGCGGAGTCCAGGTCGGGTTGGCGACCGTGGCGGGGTTGCCATCGCTGGCGGCCAACCGGATCGCCGTAACGGGACGCCACAACTGATAGGTGTACTTGGCGTCATAGAACGCGATTGCCGTGTCGGCGAAGGTCAGGTTCAGGTCCGCGAAGACCTGGGCGGCCTTCTCGAGACTGGTCTGTTGCTCGGTGACCAGGTTCGCCGTGATCTCGTTCCATGTCGTCCAGATCGGCGGGTTCCAGAACTTGGCCGCCTGGGTCTCGTCGGCCGTCCGAGTCGCGCTCACGTCTTGTCCGAGGCTTTGGACCTCGTTGAGCGCGGTGGCGTATGCCGCACTCGTGAGGCTGGGAGGAGCCGCCGGCCGGAACTGGTCGGGGGTGTTCAGGACGAACGGTTCCACGCTCCCCCAGTTGGTGAACTGTGCCGCAGCAAAGGCGGGTGGCGTGGGACGGTAATTCCCTGGCTGGATTCCGGGGACGAACGGCGGAGGCGTGACGCCTGACCCGTCACCGGCCCGCAGTCCGAGGAGGATCTGGGCCACGGTGTGCCCGACCTGCGTGCCCCCGCTCTTGCCGGGATCCCCTGGGATCGCCGCGAGCTCCGAGGCGAGCAGCTGGTCGACCTGGGACTTCGCGGACGGGTACAAAACGGCGAGCGTGTCGTGAGCCGCCTGTGCGGCCGCGGCGTCTGCCCGGGCAGAACGCGGCGAGACCACCGTGAAGAGATACGGCTGTCCTTCGTGAGTCGTCGACACCACGGCATCTTCGATGGCGGCATCCAAGATCGCGAGACTCCGGGTGGGGTGGACCGTGGCGGGTTGCGCGCCCGGGGTCTTCTGGATCTGGAGCAGCTCGTTTGTCCAGTCCACGACGAGCTGTCCTGATCCAGGTGCCGTCGCCTGTTGAGCCGCGCTCCCAACGGCGTCCACTCGATCTGTGCCCGAGGGAGCGGCCCCCGCAGTGGTGGTGACGACGCCGACTCCGATCGCACTTGCAAGAATGGCGCCTGCCGCAACCTTGAATTTCCTCATCGTTTGTCGTCCTTCGTGTGTCGGCGCGCGGGTTTGTGTCCCGGGCGGGGGTCTCTGTAGAGATACGACCCTGGTTACGCTCGGAAGCCGGGCTGAGCCCAGGACCCAGCTCGTGGTGACGGAGGCGACTCGCTCGGACCCCCGGAGTGGTACGGGGGGACTCCGGGCGGCTGCAGGGAATAGAGTCCCCGCCATTCACGATTCGTCGGGCCCGACAGCTACGAAGACTGGGAGTCGGTCTACCGCGACAACGTGGACCGCCTCTATCGCGTGATGTTCTTACGTGTCGGCAACCGACCGGACGCCGAAGACCTCACCGCCGAGGTCTTCCGTTTGGCTCTCCCCCCGCTTCGCCTGTCGGCGTCAGCACCCGAGATTCGTGCCTATCTCTTCGCGACGGCGCGCACGGTCCTTGCGACCTATTGGCGTGAGCGCTTTGGGATCGAGGTGACGTCGATCGGCGAAGACGTTGAGGAGACCCCACCTCATGGGCCGCACGACGATCACCTGTCGCGCACCCGTGTCGCCAAGGTCCTCGATGAGCTCCCCGAACGCTACCGCCGCATCCTGGAACTTCGGTTCCTTGAGTCGATGTCGCTGCGTGACGTCGCCCTGGCCATGGACGTCACCGTGGGCAATGCCAAAGTGCTCCAACATCGTGCGCTTCGGTTCGCTGCCCAGGCCCTGGAAGGAGTCGATCCGTGACGACACGTCGAGTGAGCGCCTTCATCGATGCCCTCGTGCGAAACCGACGCCCCAGAGGCTTCCGTGCAAGCGCTGAGGACGTCAAGGCTATGCGCGCTGCCATCACACTGCGGTCTGCGCACGAGGAAGCCGCTGCTGCGACACCGCAGTTCGTCGACAGTCTTGGAGACCAACTGCGTCACCTGATCGAAGGATCGCCGCCGCAAGTCACTCCCTTCAGGATGTCAAGACGACGGTGGATCCTCGAAGGAGTGGCTGCCGCGGCGGTCGCGGGCGTGGCCGTGGCCGTGGACCGCACCGTCTCCGCACCGGGCTCGACACAGACCACGCAGAAGACGATCGCTCCCGATCGCGGAAGATGGCGCACGGTCGCCGACCGTTCCGCTCTCATGGACGGCGCGGTCATGCCGTTCGCCACCGCCGGCGCTCTCGGTTTCGCGGCAGCCGAGAAAGGAACGATCAACGCGGTGTCTGGTGTGTGCACCCACCAGGGCTGCCTGCTCCGCTTGGACCCCGCCAAGAGACGGCTCGATTGTCCGTGTCACCGAACGGCGTTCTCTCTCACGGGCGAGGTGCTCTTCTCCGAGCTGCCCGCGTCTCCGCCTCCCCTGCCCCGTTTGGCTCTTCGAGAGCGAGGCGGCCAGGTGCAGGTCTACGTCCCGCCCGTGTGACGCTGATCGAGGTCCGACACAACCTGGCGTGGTCATCTCGCCGCAGGCGGAACGAGGAGATTTCAGCTCCTTGAACCGTTCCCGTGTAGGACGTGTACGAAGCTGTCGGCTCGTTCGGGGACGTCGTCGGTCCTCGAGATGGGCACCGTCTGAAGTTGCCGCTGGTGAAAGGTGACGGCGAAGGCGCTGAGGCCGACAAGGCCGACTTCCACGAAGAGTGCCGCCATACCCAACATGCACGACCAGTTCCCGACATCCTGGTTGTCGAGCGGCGTGCTGACGACGCGGGTGAAGATATACCCTGCCACGGCGGCAGCACCGAGCCCTGCGACTGGGAGCCATACGCGTCTCGGAGACGGGTGGCCGCCCAAGAGCGGTGCTCCGACCACCACGGCGCCCAAGATGAGGAAGACGAACGAAACCCCCAACAACGGGGTTGTACGAAACGTCGGTACCAGCTGAACGAGGTGGATGATCGCGACCCCCGTGAGCGCCAGGATTCCCGTTGCCCGCATCACGGCGTCCGTTGCTGCCATCGCCGCCGGATCGGTTCGTCCGTTCTGAGTTGGGGTAATGAAGGTTGCCATGGGGCTCGTCCTTTCGGTTTTGTCGTCGCTCAGGTACCCACTCAGATAGCCGCCCGAGTTACACGGGACCGGGGCGAGAGCCCCTGAGAGAGAGCGGGCGACGGCACGGTTTCGCCGGTGGCCGATCTTCAGATGTGTTGACAGGTCGGGTGCTGGTCGAGGGCTTCCAGTACCCTCCTCACCAACTCCCCGGGCCGCTGGGGTGCGCGGCCGGTGGACAGATCCTTGAGCTCCAGCGGTAGGAGAATCGAACGTCGTAGGTGTTCGAGCTGGTCGTCGTCGTCGGCTCGTGACAGCACTTCAGCCGCGAGGAAGGCCACCGCTTGCCACCAGGCCTTGGTCCCCTTCTGCAGCCGAGTCGAGCCCCCCGTCCGAACCGACAGGCTGCGGAGCTGTTCGGGACGGGCGTGGGCGAGGAGGCTTATCCAAGACCAGTTGGGGATCCTGAGGTCACGCCGATCGAGATACTGCGCGTAATCCCCAGAGAGATAGACCTCGCACTCTCGAGCCAGGTGTCGCCCTCGCCTTTTGGTCCGTTCATCACCGCGCCGGAGCAGACGTCGCATTTCACTGTTTCCTTCTCGAACGGTTGTTTGTCCCCGACCCGCCCATGCGCTGAGATAGGAGGCCGCGTTACGAGTGGACACAGTCCCTTGTTGGGAGTCGGGCGCGTCGCGTTGACACTGGTGAGACGACGAGAGTGGGACGAACCGCAGCGCACTCCAACGTTGCGAGTCGAGCAATGCCGGGCGTGCGACGCGGTGCTGACATCGCTGGTTGATGCACACCGCGGTGACGGCGGAGAAAGAGCAGCACCGCCCAACCGGCCATCGTCGTCAGCCAGAAGCTGATAAGGCGATAGAGGAGGACCGAGGCAAGGGCGACACCCACGTGGAGCCCGGCAGCGACCAAACCCAGGCACAGGGTGCCCTCCACCAGGCCGATTCCTCCCGGCGTGATGCCAAGACTGCGCACGACCACGGCTGACCCGTAGACCAGTAACAGCACCTGCCATGGAACCACCGCGCCGACGGCGTAAATGCTCGCCGCCAGGACGCCCGCATCGGCCAGCCAATTCGCCAATCCGAGACCGCCCACTTGCAACCAGACAGCAGGACTCGGATGCAACAACGCCAGTCGATCGCCCCATGCCCGGACCCTTAAACGTGCATCGTTGGCTGGACGACGAAGGATACGGCACGCTCCTGCGACCACCCAAGAAGCGACGGGCTCTGCCGTTCTTCGTAGTCGAGCCGAACGGGTCGCGCCGTGGAGCAGAGCGACAACCGTTATGCCGAGAGCACCGGCGAGAACGCCGACCACCGCAAGCACGTCGTTGCCCGACAGAAGTGCTCCGACCATCAGCACCAACGTCCCGCTCACCGGAGACACCACGCCCCCCACGAGGAGCGCCCATCCCGCCAGGGGTGGATCGACGCCTTGGCGCTTGAAGCGTCGGAACGTGAAGGCAGCCCCGAGCTCCGGACCGACCAACGGTATGGACGTGGAGAGCGCGTTGGCGGCGTACACCGTCCCGAGCATCGAGCGTCGGGGGATGTCCCTCTGACCGGTCTTGAGGAGGGTGCGCTGCATGCGCGAGAACGACGAAAACGACAACCACTCCAGCCCGAGAGCAGGAGGAACCCAGACCCATCGGAGATGGCCCAGGACTTCCGCCGACCCGACCAGGGTGTGCCGTCTCGTCACCACCACCGCGGCGAGCACGCCTGCGCCGAGCAACGCGAGCGTCCCCCGCGTTCGGTATGTGAGAAGTGGTCGCTGATGCTCCGGTTGGCGCGTCCTGTCTGGGGAGTTGGGATCGTGACCGACTCCGATCGGCGGTGGGTGAGCCGGAGGGGGTGTCTTTTTCAGTTGGTCGGAGGATGATCTCGTCGTGGCGACGGCGCTCGCCATCTCAATAGCCGAACGACCCACCGGAGCCCGGTGCGGGTGTAGGAGCCGGAGATCGTGGAGCGCCACCGATCGGGGCCAGTCCAGGCGTCGCCACGAAGAAGTCCTGGACGCCCTGGCCGGTCACACGACCGGGGCTGTCGTTGACGAAGGTGTACAGGAAGTGGCCGTTGTAGGCGACCTGGGCGCCGTTGGCGTCGTTGGTCACCGTGACCTTTCCGCCGGCGCCCGAGATCGTCGGATGAGCCGAGACCAGTGGCGGCCAAAGCGTGGCCAGGCTCCCGGTCACGAGCGATCGTTTTGCCGTGTCGAGCTTGTACGTGTACAGGGGAAGCCCATTGGTGTCGACCAGGATCGTCTCGTTCACGCCGTCCACGTTGGCGTTGACGGCGCGGGCGGTCGGACCCGGGCTGGCGACCGAGCCTGGAGTGACCGGGGAGGCGGCGGCTCCTCGGACAGACGGAACGGCAGTGGTCTTCGTCCCTGAGCCGCCGGTCGTCGCCGCGGCAGCGATCCCGCCTGCCCCGGCCGCAATGGCGATTCCGACGACTGCGATGGTGAGTTTCGGGCGGCGCATGTCGATCTCCATTCGGTGGTCCTGATGAGAGATACGACGCGAGATACGCGCCACTCCCGTCTCACCGAGGCTGCACACATCCGGTGAGTCGACTCGTTGTGGGCATCCTCGGGGGACGATGCTGCGAGCGGAGCACATCTGTAACCCCGCTGCGTACCTAGCAGCGAGATGACCGTCGTCCGCCGTCTTCTGGCCTGACCGAACACCGGTCACAAAAATCCTCCCGCTGCTCGCTCGGGATCCCCCCCGCACCCGTGGCGAGCGTTTCGGCCCAGAGCCGGCGGGCGGCGTCACTCCTGTCCCCCCTCCGTCCCGCCGCCTCGGCCCGAGCCCGGACCAAATGCCGAGACAGGGACGTCGAGGTGCGACGCCGCGCGTCGCCGCGTCGCGTGTGGTGACCCTAGAGCCCACCCCACGACGGCACGACGACCGGTCCGACGAGCGGTGCGCCAACGTCGAGTTGGATGTCTGCGTGGGCTGTCAGCGGGATGGCTCGCGGGTCGGACAGAACGTGGCCCCCGTTGTAGAAGGCGACGACCCTGCCGATCACGTCCCCGACCCGAGTCGGAGAGAGCACCTGGCCCCAGAGGTCGAAGAACTGTCCAAGGGTGTACCTCCGCTGTGCGGGGGACTCGACATGGATGATCCCGTCGGCGGCGTGGGTGTGGAGCCAGTAGAAGCACGCGCCCGAGACCACGAAAGGGCCCTGCGGCGTGGGCTCGGCCTGCGGGACCGGCACCCCGATACCGGGCGGGACCTGACGTTGCACACCGTTGACGAATACCGTGAGATGGGCGTGGATGTGGTACACGACCTGCTCGCTCGTGTCGCACGAGACCCCGTCGACGGGCGAGCCCGCCGCGCCCCTATCTGTGCTGGCCAGCACGGCGGCGCGTGGGACCGCGACGCCCTCCGGGCCGAGCATGTCCTGTAGCGGGGGTGGCTCGAGGGACCCGAGCCGGCTCGCCGGCTCCACGTCGAGCCTCGTTTGCGGGCTTTTGGCCCCCGCCGCGCCGCCGCTGAGGGCGATCGCCGACCCCGCCCCTACGCCCCCCAATGTCAGCGCGGCGGCCAGCGCGCCGAGCAACCGGGAGCGCCGGTGCTTCGTCTCGGCACCTCGGAGCGCGCTCGGGCGCGCTCGGGCGCGCCTCGGGTCCTGCTGCCGCCTGCGTCGATTCCGGGAACTCACGAAACCGTCAGGCCGCGCTGAAATGGGCCGTGGCGACCGTGGCTCCGGCCGGGTTCACCAGCACCGCATTTCGAAATCGGCCCACGTCCAACGCCACCGTCCTGGCCCATTCGCCCGAACCGTCGCGTGTGACGAACGAACCCATCGCCACGGTGCGACCGTCGCTCGCCTTCAACTCGCAGGACAACGTGCCGCGCACGGAGGGGTCCTGGATGCTCATGAACACCCACGAGGGGCTTCCTCGATACGCCACGATCTGTCCGAGCTTGTGCCCCGTGGCCGATTCGAAGGTGCCGACCCGCAGGACAGCGGAGGGGCTCGCCGGACGGCTCTTGGCCGCCACGAGGACGTGGTCCACCGCGGTCGTGGTTGCGGCCGTTCCGCCCATCAAGGCGGCTACGGCTGCCGCGCCCAGGAACAACCGAGCTCTGGTGGGAAGAGGGGTGCGACGACGTCGACCCTCCGACCCCGCGAGTTGTTGTGCGAGGTCGTGGTGCAAGGCGGCGACGAAGCTCTCCGCGGGTGTCCCTTCTGGGTGGCGCGCTCCCCGGAGGGCGACGGCCGCCCGCAGGGTCTGCACGTCCTCGGCACCCGCCCTGAAGCGTCGGGGTCGGCGATCGGCAACCACGGCGTCAACGAACGCGGCAATCCGGCGTCTGTTCACGGAGCAGGCTCCCCGAGCTTCGCCGCCATGCGCAGAGCACGGTGCTGGAGCACCTTGGCGTTGCTGACGCTCACATCCATGGCGTGCGCCGCCTCCCTGATTGAGCACGCCTCGAGGAACCTGAGCTCGAGAATCCGGCGGTATCGGTCGGGGAGCGTGGCGAGGACCTCGGCAGCCTTCCGGCGGGCCTCGTCACCGGCGTCGGGTCGCGGCGGGTCGTCCAACCACGCGGTGTCGGAGTCCGGGTCGATCGACGTGACGGGGAGTCCCAAACGTTGACGCCAGTGCGTCGCCAGGACGGTGCGGGCGGTGGCCAGCAGGTAGGCGCGGACCTCTCCCTTGGAGGACGAAAGGCGCAAGGGGACGAAGGCGGCCCGGAACACGTCCGCCGTGAGGTCCTCGGCATCAGGCCTGTTCCCGACCTTGGAGTACATGAGCCGGTAGAGGCGGTCCACGTTGTCGCGGTACGCCGCATCCCAATCGGCGTAGACGTCGCCGTCGACGAGCCGAAGGTAGGGCACACCGTCGTCGGGCCCCGAGGTGGGGTGCCGGGGGCACAAATTCCGCTGAAGGGCGTCCGACATCTCACTAAGAGATAGGGGACGGGGTTACAGAGCCCCCGACCGGGTTGTCCGAGGAGGCCGAGGATGAGACTTCCTCGAGCAGGGACCGAGACCGAGATCACGGCCCCGATCGGCCTCTCACGAGGTTGATCAGCTGTCGCTCCAGGGCAACTCCGAAGACGATCAGCCCACCTGCGACGCGGATCGCCCTCAGATCGCGATCGGTTCGGGAAGCCGTGGTCCGGGACGCTGTGGTCCCGGACGTCCTGTCGGTCGATGGCCCAGGATCAAGCGCATTGTCGTGTCTGGATGTGTGTGATGGCACGCCTGTGGATAGAGCGCTCGGTTACACGTGCCGATGTGGACTCGCGGTCGCTGACGCTCACAGACCTCGGGCGGTCCGCCTACTACGGTCTCGGTTCCAGACCCGCGGTACCGAGACGGTTGGCCGCGTCTTCATCCCGACATGTGCTGTCGAGAGCCGGTCACGACCCTGAAGACAGGAACGAGATGTGGCCTTCGGCATGAGCCACGGCGGGACCGTCGGCGAAGCCCGACTCGGGTCCCGATTGACTACACGCGGTCATGCCCAAACGTTCACCACGACGGGTCGCCGGAATGGTTCCGACGATGGCCTGTCACGACCGTCGTGATCAGGCGAAACTCTTACGGTATGAAATCATGATGAAGATCGAGCCCGAGGCAGGGGATGCAGCAGTAGCAGCGAACGACGCCAGAATCGCCCGCCGCCTGTTTCGCTGGATGTTTGTCAACCGCCGTACTGGCCGCATCACCGTGGCGCAGTGGCCGAACATCCCGTTGGCGGTCTTCGTTCTTCTGTCGATTGCGCGACGCCTGACCGGCCCCTCGGAACAATTGGCAACCGCGCTGCGGGTGGCCACCTGGATCGCGCTAGCTACTTGGGCGGTCGATGAGCTTGCCCGTGGAGTGAATCCGTTCCGCCGGATCCTTGGCTCGGTCGTCCTGCTCGCGGTGTTCGCGGACTTATCTGTTCGAGGAATATGAGTTCATCGGCATCTCGTCCGCTCTGCCATGCGTCGAAGATTCCCCGGATCTAGGCATTCATCTTCGCCCGCTACCCATCTTCGGACCAGACCATTGCAGCCGTCGGCCACTCGCTGGGCTGATGTAGCTCGAATGGTCCTCGGCGTCGTCGTCGTCAGCGTGGGCCGCGCAGTGTAGTGACTTACGCCAGGGCTTGCTCGATGAAGGTGCTGATTCGCTTCTCGATGTGACGGCGGGTGGCATCGGGTACGTCGCGCAAGGGTCCTTGTCCCGTGAGAACTGCCAGCCCATGCACCAAGGACCAGATCGGGAATTCGATGCCCTCGCGGCGCCCGCGCTCAAGTATGCCAGCGTCGACCAGCTCGTCGAGCGCGCCGCGCAAATGGCCCAAGGGCGTGAGCTCCTGTTCAGCCGCGCCCTGTGATGTGGTGTAGAGGTGCTGCTGGGGTAGGGCAAACGCGGTGGCGAACAGCCCGGGTTCGTCGCTCGCGAACGTCAAGTACGCCGTGCCGATTGCGCCAAGCCGGCGGCGAGCCGCGCCTTGATCGCCGTACTTGCCGCGCACCCGGGCGACACCAGCGGCCATCCGGGCGGCGAGCTCGCGCATCGCCGCGGCGCTCACCGCCGCGAGGAGCTCGTCACGGTCAGCGAAATGCCGGTAAGCGGCGTTGGGCGCCACGCCCACCATCCGTGTCGCTTCCCGGAGCACCACGGCGTCAGGGCCACCCGCTCGGGCCAGCTCAAGCCCCGCGGCGACCAAGCCGTCGCGGACCGCGCCTCGCGGACGACGCCGCCGGTTCGCGCTTTCTTCCTCCCCTGCTGGTCGGCTGGCGTCCACACCGACAGGATATGCAAAATAAGTGGACAGCGTCCACATACTCTCTTATAGTGGACAGCGTCCACTAAACCCAGGAGGCTCCCAATGACGAGGGGAAAGACACTCGACCCGTTACCTCACAACCAAGGCCTGGTGACGGCTGTGGACCGGTTCGCCGGCGGGAAGCGGGTCCCATACGACCCGGAAAACTCGGCGCGCCACTCGCGAGCGGGTGCCCCAAGCGGACGTCCTGATCTTTCCTGGGGGCCATCTGACCACCAGCAATCACCCGGACCTCCTCGCCGCAGCGATCCGCGACATCGCGGCTCGACACCGCGTCGGCACGCCAGAGACGGCCAAACGATGACACGACCCATTTCGGTGAAAGGAGTCACACCGTGAGCACGATGACCTCGTTGCTTGAGCGAAATGAGCAATTCGCGCGTACCTACACCCCCTTGGCACTCGGCCCACCAAGTGCAGAGGCGCTCATCGTCACGTGCCTCGACCACCGAGTCGATCCCGCGAGCTTCCTCGGACTCCGACTCGGAGAGGCTCCCGTCATTCGCAACGCGGGTGGACGAGTCACCCCGGCCGTTATCGACGACATCGCCTTCCTCGCCTTCCTCGCCGAGCAGCTGTTCGGTGGCCAGGGCGCGACGGAGACACTCTTCGAAGTCGCCATCATCCACCACACCCAATGCGGAACCGGGCTTCTTGCCGACAAGGACTTCCGCCACCGCTACGCCCGGCTGATCGGCGGGGACGAGTCCGCCCTGCGCGAGTATGCCGTCCTCGACCCCGCGGTCACCGTCGCGAGCGATGTCGACCGCCTCCGCTCCTTAGAGACGATCTCCCCGCGGGTAACCGTCTCCGGGCACGTCTACGACATCGTCACCGGCCTGGTCAAGACAGTGATCCCCGCCACGGGCGCAAGTGAAGGGCCTGGCACGCAATGAGCGGCGCGACGCAATTCTGGTTGTGGAATCCAAATCAGCACGTTGAGCCGCTGTCCACGACGAGATTCGCGCCGGCCCTGCTCCGGGTTCGCCCTAACTCGCGACAAGTCCGCGTACCGCGCTCACCTTGCCGTCACGTAACGTAAGCACATCCATCCCGCGGATCACGGGATTTCCGGGGGGTCCGAACCGCCAAGGCTGGGCCACGGTGTCCGGTCCGACGTACCCTGGGCCGTCCGCCTCCAACACGAAGTCCGCCGGAACGGCGTCAAGAATTTGCTGGAGGCGGTCGCTGAACGCTTCCCGCCCCATGACGTCGGCTTGTGCATCCAGGAATCTCAGGTCGTCGACGTACGCCTCGTCGATCGCCGCCCGGCGCTTCTCAGGGTCCCGCTCGGACGTGACCTCATGCTGAATACGAAGTAGCTCGTTCGCTTCCACGTCGTGGTCCTTTCAGTCGTTTCGCCTCAGGCCAATTTGTCCTGGGCCTTGAGAACACCCTCTCGCCTCCCGCGGAGGGAAGGTCAAGAGCGGATTTGGCCTTTGACTCTCACACAGGGGGAGACCCAGACTTCGGTCGTGACCTCCACCTTCCCCATTGGCGACTTCTCCCGGGCCCCGCACCTGAGCGTGAGGATGCCTCGCCACTGCCACGAGCTCGGCCTGTTGGAGCCGGTCGACGTGGACGTAGAAAGTGGATAGCGCCGCTACGCCACCGAGCAGATCGTCACGGCCCAGACCATCCGCCGCCTCCGCGACCTGGACATGCCACTCGACGACATCCACACCTCAGCATCGTCTGTGCGTGAAGTCGACGTCCCCACCCGCGCCCGCAGGCGTCAGACCTTCGGCGCTCACTCGCTCGTCCCGCGGTCCTTGTGCTCCAAGAGGTGCAGGGTCACCCCGAACGTCGTCTCCGGCGCCGTGAAGATCGAGTGGCCCTCGTCCGTCTCGAATTCGCCCTCCAAAACGACGCCTCGGCGTGTCAGTTCGGCTTTGGCGGCTTCGAGGTCGTCGACTTCAAATCCGAGATGGCCGAAGACCGCAGTCTCGCCATCCTCGAGCTTTGGCATGCCAAAACCGGCAGCGCGGACCTCAATCAACTCCAACTGTGTTTCCCCGGATTGCAGAATTTGCAGGTCGATGTCGTCGGAGACGAAACGGTCCCCAACAGCTCTGCCCTCAAGGGTGTCGCCCACCCGAGCGATGGTTTCGTCAATATCACGCACGACGAATGCGATGTGATCCAACCCAACTATCTTCATGGAACTCGCTCCTTTCTTTTGTTTTCTGTTGTTGATGTGATACGGACGTTGTTGTCCGTCGATGTCTGGTCAGGCGTGCAGAAGCGACCCTCCATCCACGCCGAGGGTCTGGCCGGTGATGTAGCGGGCGTCGTCGGTGGCGAGGAACAGCACGGCTGGTGCGATATCCAGGCGCGGGTCGCCGAGGCGCCCCATGGGTATGGCGGCGACGGCCGCAGCCATGCCCTCGGGATTGGCGCGCTCGATTTCGTCCGCGGAGTCGGTCTTAGCCGTCGGGGCGACGGCGTTGACGGTGATCGCGTAGAGAGCCCACTCCCGGGCGGCGGTCCGTGTCAGGGCGCGGACAGCTTCTTTGGTGATGTTGTAGCCCACGGTCCCGGCGTTCCCGATCACGCCGTACCCGGACGCAAAGTTGATGATCCGGCCGCCGCGCTCGCGCATATGGGGGAACGCGGCCTGCATCGCCCAGAACGTTCCGCGGAACCCAGCGTCGAACGTCCAATCGAGCTCCGCGTCGTCGAACGACTCGAGCGGCGTCGGGACGGGCAGGCTGGTCGGCTGGTGTCGGGTGCCCCAGGACTGGGCGTTGTTGACCAGGATGTCGAGGCTCCCGTACGTCTCAACGGCGAACCCCACCATGTCGACGACGTCGGACTTGATGCCGATATTGGTGGGCTTCGCGACCGCGGTGCCACCGGCGGCTTCGATCGCTTCCACGGCGGCGGTGGATCCGTCCGCTGAGCGCGATGCGACAACGACCCGGGCGCCTTCGCGCGCGTAAAGCTCGGCGATTGCCCTGCCGATGCCGCGACCGGCGCCCGTGACGATGGCTGTCCGGCCCACGAGTCGCATTTGGCTATTGACGGTGGGTTCTGTTTCGATAGTCACGTCGCCTTCTTTGGTTTGTTTTGCGAATGATGTAGTGGTGCGTGGGGTAGCCATGCGATAGGGCTCCACCCGAGGATCACCGAACGGCCTAATGCGAGCCTCCCCCCTCTCGCTGTGGGAAGGTCAAGAGCGGATTTGGCGTTTGACTCTCACATAGGGGGAGACCCAGGATTCAGCGGTGACCTCCACCCTCGCCATTGGCGACTTCTCCCGGGCCACGCACCTGAGCGTGAGGATGCTTCGCCACTATCACGAGCTCGGCCTGTTGGAGCCGGTCGACGTGGACGTTGACAGCCGATACCGGCGCTACGCACCAGACCAGATCGTCACGGCGCAGGTCATCCGCCGCTTCCGCGACCTGGACATGCCACTCGAGGACATCCAGATTGTGCTCCGGGCTCCCGACGTCGAGACCCGCAACCGGGTGATCGCCAACCATCTGGCCCGGCTCGAGTCCAACCTGGCTCGGACCCAAGACACGGTCGCATCCCTGCGGAGTCTGCTGGACCGGCCGCAAGACACGAGCGTCCCGATCGATCACCGTTATGTCGCCGCCGCGCCCGCCGCTTTCATCACGGACATTGTCGAAACGGCCGAGGTTGTCGCCTGGTATCGGGGAGCCATGGGCGAAGTGGCCGCCACGCTGTCCGCCCAGGACATCAACCCGGCCGGGCCCCTCGGTGGCGTCTACGACACAGAACTATTCACAGACGGCCGGGGAAGGGTCACGATCTTCCTTCCATGCGACCCGTTGCCGCAGCCAGTTGGACGCGTCAGCACGACCATTATCCCGCCGGCAGAGCTGGCAATGACCGTCCACCTCGGTTCCAATACCGAGGTGGACCGGACTTACGGTGCCCTCGCCGCTTATGTGACGAAGCATGCGCTCGCGGTCGAGGGACCGATTCGCGAGTACTACCTCGTCGGCCCCTCCGATACCCAAGACGAGTCGCTGTGGCAAACCGAAATTGGATGGCCAATCTTCCAAACCCGGCCCCAGCCGCAAGACACAGCGAACACATAGCGACATCGCCCAGTGGTGGTGGGGGGAGGGATTTGAACCTCCGACCTTCGGGTTATTAGTGGCTGTTGGCTGGCGGCGCGCCCGGAGAGTTCGAGGCCATCATCCTGGATCGCGCGAGACTGTACGGGGCAGCATCGATGCCGCCTGTGCGGCGGGGCCGAGACTGGGTTGCAAAAATCCTTCTTGTCGGTGCTTCCGTCTTCTTCCTGACTAACTGCTATTGCGGCCGGCGCCCAGTTATCGGTTGTTAGCGCTTTCAGTCTTCAAGAGCAGTGAGGGCGGCGAGCAGGCCAGCAAAGTCTTCGTCGCAGGGCCCGCACGCTCGAAGATGCGCCGCGATCCCCGGATAGCGCTTCGGAGTCGAGGGGTCGGCCGCAACGAGCTCGGCATAAACATGAAGGATCTGCATCGCATCCTCGCATCCAACGTCCTCGGGGTCGGTCTGCAAGAAGTGGTCGAGTGCCTCGAGGCCGCTCACGTTTGCCTCAAACTTTCGCCTTCCAGATGACCGTTAGCGACCAGCGATGCTCGCAACTTACGCCGGGCGTCGAACAAGGTTTTGTAGATGGCATTGCGGCTCGACTGAAGCTCGATCACGAGGGCATCAAGCGGAATACCGTTGACGACGATGGCGATGAAGACTCGCCGCTGTCGATCCGTCAATTCAATGTCAACGGCTTTCTGCAGCGCGCCAACGAGGTCTCGCCACTCCGACTCTCGGGCGGGGTCGAATCCAAAACGGTCGGGCAATCGCTCCCAGTCCTCGACGTCGAGTGTCACACCCTGGGTGCGCCAGAAGTGTCGCCCGATTTTCGTCGACAGCTCGAAAATGGCGAACTTGCATGCCCAGGTCGTAAAGCGGCTCTCGCCTCGGAATTGCTCGATCTTGCGTGAAATGGCGAGGAGGGCATCACTAGCGGCCTGATCGACGAGATCATCGAGTTCCGGTCCGACGATCCGAACTCGATCGCCGCGCCGACGCGCTTCGCTGCGTGCGACTCGCAGGAGCAGATCGCGCAGTCGCGCCAGCGCATCGTCTCGCTCGTGTCCCTCGCACGTCAGACAACGAATCCATTCAGCGGACTCTGGGTCCTCCGGGAGCAAGGGTCTGATCCTTGAAGCCGGACCCAGGGGTGATTCCGCTGCATTCACCACCGCGATCCTATGGGCTCAACCACATCCGACAAAGCGCGGCCCCATGCCTGCGCCCGTCACATGCAAGGCGTGATTGGCCCGTCCGGGTAGGGGTCTCCTCGAGCCCCCTCAGACTCCTCACAACGTGACGAGGCTCGGCGGTCGCTCGATCCGCTGAGCTTGTCGGGTGACCGATCTGTGAGCGTCATTACACCCCTTTCGGCCGGCGTGCTCTGAGGGTCCGCCGGCGTTCGCCGCGAGCAGTGAGTGCGGTCGTCCGATCGGTTGCGGGTCGAACCCGAATGATCGGCCTCACACGCTCGAGCACCAATAGGGCGCATCGGTCCGAAAAGCCCAGGAGCCCCGCCGACCCAAATCCGGACCGGCGGGGCTCCATCGACCCGCAAGGGGTCAACCCGAAGGGCTTACCGGGGCGGGAACTGTGAGTTGGGGACGGGAGCGGCCAGGTTGGCGGTCGGGGCATCTGCGGTGAATCCGACGACCGCACAGTTGATGTCGACGCCCTGGGCACCATACGGAGCGGGAGCGCCCGTACCCGGATTGACGCCTGTCAAAAGGTCGGGCCGGGTGGCTGCCAGGTTGAACACGACGTTCTCATCGATCTGCCGTGTGTTCGCTCCCTGGTTGATGGCCTTTTGAGTCCACAGCCCGAGCTGAGCGTCCCACAGGGGGCTGTAGGCATCAGCGTGGCGGGGATCGGCCAGGGTGGGGAAGTCGCCGAACACGTTGAGAAGATCGCCTCCGTTACGCAGGGCGTTGATCAACGCGGTATTGCCGGCTGAGGCGTCCTCGGAGGCGTGTCCGTCGAGCACCAGGTGCTGGAATCCCTGGGCCTGGTTGTTGGCGGCCCCGGTTTGCCCGTTCACGAAGCCGAAGAGCCGCTCACGAGCCGAGCCGAGGAAATCGTCCCCACCGTTGAAGCTGGCTTGATCGAGGGCCGGCACATAGGTTGACCGCTCCAGAACAGCCGTGAGGGGCTGCCCCGCATCGGTGCTCAGGTACAGGATCGGTTGACCGGCGTCGAAGCCCTTCACCAGCAGGATGTCGACCCATGACTCCAGGAACTGGCCCTGAGGCGACGCGGGTGCGATGTGAACACCCAGGACGCGGTCGCCGGTGTTGGTGTGGTGGTCGACGTCGAACGGACCGTTGCCCGTGGCCACGATAGGGGCGTTGTAGATGACCGACGACCCCGCGATCTGGATGAACGGGCTGTAGCCCGGGCCCGCGACGGCACCAGGTTGGAAGCTGGTGAGCGGGAACCCGTGCGGTCCGGCCACCGCGATGCGCGTGGGACTGAAGTCAGGGGCGCCCTTGAAATGGACCACGCCCGGCCCGAAGGGGTTCTGTGCTGGCGTCGGGGAGTCGAGGCTGACTGTTTGCACACACGTGGGGCAGCTGATCGGCAAATTGGCGAGCTTGGGCGCATAGTTCACCCCGAGGTCGTGAGCCAACCCGGAGTCCGATGCATCCAGAAGGATGTACCAAACGCGCTGGCCATTCACGTCTCCCGGGTAGAGAGGGAGACGCACGGTGTCGGTGCTCAGATTGACCTGGAGCGCACTTTCGATCGTCAGGTTCTTTCTCGGCAGCAGGCCATCCAATTGGCCCAGGCCGGAAGCCGAGCCAGCCGACTCCTCGGCGCCGGCAGAAACCGTCGATTTGCCTCCCACTAAGGCCGGAACAATGGCGATGAGTCCGGCGACGAGTGAGGCGGCCGCCGCCAAGGGCGCGAGCTTCCGGAATTGGATGCGATTCAAGACTCTCTGTCTCATTTGTGGATCTCCCCATTGTTGCGGCCCCGGTCCGTTGGACAGATTGATTGTCTAGCGCGGTGAGCCGATGAAGCTCGATTCGCCCGCACCGTGGGTCCACCCGTTCGTGTTGCGGGGCGCAGAACGCAACACAGGGGCTGGGTTTGGTGGCGTTCCGGCTCATCACGCCGCCACCGGAGCCGTCGCCGCCATGAAGGCCTCTCGTGGGGTGCGGTGACCGAGGCGCTCGATCAGCCACTGCGTGTTGTAGAGCTCGGTGAACGCCGCCACCGCCTGGCGCAGGTGATCGACGTCCTCGTAGAGCTCGGCCCACAGGCACTGCTCCTTCAGGGTGCGGATGAAGCGCTCGGCCACGCCGTTGCACTCGGGCTCGCCCACGTAGGCGGCATCGTCGGAGATCCCGAGCCAGGCGATGGATCCGAGGAAGTGAAAGGCCCGATATTGCGAACCCCAGTCGTGGCGGAGCTTCACGCCCCTCGCCGCGTCGGGCCCGAGTCGTCCGAAGCGGTCGATGACGGCGTCGTAGACGGGCTGGAGGGCGGCGAAGCGGTTTCCGATCTTCGCCACGTGGCACCACGCCTCGTCGGTGTGGTGGTCGACGAGGCAGAACACCCACACCCAGCCGTCGGCTCGGGTCCAGGCCATGGTGGCGTCGGTGCCCCAGCGCTCGTTCGGGGCGTCGGTGGTGATGCGCCCGTCGTGGGGCCGGGGGGTGCGCCGGCGCCGGGCCCGCTGGGGAGCCAGCAGGCCCGCCTTCCGCATGAGGCGGAGCACCCGGTGCTTGCCAACGGTCACGTCGTGGTCCCGGCGCAGCCTGGCTCGGACCTTGCGGTGCCCCTCGCCGGCGAAGGGACAGTCGGTGATCACCTGCCGGATGAGCGTCGTGAGCTCGTCGTCGGAGACGGCGGTGACAGGCCCGGGCCGGACGTGCAGCCGGTCCCCTCGGGAGCGGCGGTGGTACACGGTCGAGCGGGGTGCGCCGGTCACCCGGCACACCGTGGCCAGGGGGATGTCCATCTCGGTGCTCACCTCGGCCGCTTCTGTGGCGGCATCTGCAGCCCCCTTTTTCGGGCCACCGCCTGCCAGATCTCGTTCTCCATGGTGAGCTCGCCGATCTTTCGCTCCGCGTCGCGCAGCCGGCGGTCGTCCTCGGTCGTGGCGCGCTTGCCCTTCAGGCCTTCCTTCCCGGCCTCCAAGAACTCGTCTCGCCACGCGGCCAGGCGGTGCGCCTCGACCCCCACCTCACGACTGAGGGTCTCGAGCTTCTCGCCCCGCAGCAACCGGAGCACCACGTCCAGCTTCCGGCTCGCCGACCACCTCGGCTTCGATCGGAAGTCACCCTTGTTCTCGTCGTCCACCGTCACGAGAGCCATGTTGGCTCCTCTCTATCCGGTGTCCAACGATCCCGGGGGCGCGAGACCATGAATTTGCGAAGTTGTTTAACCGGCTCGCCGTGTCCGACGCGTCGCGGCGTACTGATCGCGCCGGATGGCGACGACCACGACGGCCGAACAGTCGAAAACGTCGTTCCCGATCTTCCTCCTGACTTTGCTTTTTGTCCGTCCTTCCGCCTATGCGTGCCCTACCGAGTGTTCGAAGTTGCGGTGTTGTGCCTCACGGTGGCTGGCTCGGAGGCGCAATCGCTCGTCTCTCCTCCAGAAATACAGCCGGTCCGCTACTCCTGTCGGAGTTGGCTTCAAACCATGCGAGCAACTCGAATTGCGCTGCCACGTGATCCTCCGCGTCGCCACGTGCTTCTGATTCGACGGGGATGGTCTCGAACTAACTGAACGTCAATCCGTCGAAGGACCAGAAGTCCTTGATGGGTCAGCGTCAGCCACCTGCTTCCTCTTACCTCGAGAGGGCCGACTTTCGTGGAGGATCCGGTCGGCAAGGAACTCGCCCCCACTCTTTTCCCTCATCGCGCTCGAAGATGAGTTCTCCTGCGAAGAGAGGGAAGTTGAGGGTTTGGGGAGCTGGTGAGCGGCCAGAATGGCGAAGACCGTGGGCGAACGAGACAGGCTGGCCCAGTAGACGTAGGCCAGCCCGGCTGGCGACCCTCGACAAGGGGAAGGACCAGGGCACTCAATCCAGCGGTACACAGGCCGGTTCCCGCCAGGTCGACCGGAGCCGCCTGATGAGCCTTCGATTTCGGGACAAAGCGTCGCGCCAGGAACAGGGCGCCCACACCTACAGGGACGTTGATCAAGAAGATCGCGCGTCACCCGCTGCAGGCGATGTTCGCCTCTATGAGCGCGCCGCCGATGACCTGGCCCCAGACGGCGCCCAATCCAATGATCACGCCGTAGACGGTGATGGCCCGGACCCGGCGAGGCCCTGCGTAGAGAACACCGACCAGGAGAGCACGTTGGCGAGCCCGCCTTCTTGCCCTGACGGATGAGTTTGCGTCGTTATGGCGCGCCTCTGAGGCGGCGATCGAAACCCGAAGTCACGGGTGCCGTCGGGTTATCGAGGCGGTGCATCAGTAAGCGATACCGAGCCGTTCTGAGAAGCTTGAGGACCCAGCGGGGGTGGAGGAGGACCCGCTGGTGCGGGGCCTCGATCATTGGGCTAGCCCGGTCGCAAGGTTCGGCGGAAGCCGACATAACGGTGCTGTGGGCGCCTCGCGTTGGAAGCGGAATCGTGCGGCTTGATGGCCGCTGCCGCGAGCACTACAACTTGCGTTGCGCGAGCTGTGTCCGCGACTTGACGTGGAGCTTGCGAAACGCTTTGTGCAGGTGATAATCGACGGTGCTGGGGCTGATGAAGAGTTGAGCGGCGATCTCTCTGTTGGTCTTCCCCTGTGCAGCGAGGCGAGCGACCTGTGACTCCTGTGGGGTGAGTTGGTCCAACGTCTCCATCGTTCGTTCACGGGCGTGTTCGCCTCCCGCCAGCAGTTCGACGCGCGCCCGCTCGGCAAATGCCTCCATTCCAAAGCGGGTAAACATTTCGTGAGCGATCCGTAGCTCGTTACGGGCGTCCAGGCGACGACGCTGACGCCGGAGCCACTCGCCGTACAGCAGGTGGGCACGGGCCAGGTCGACAGCGACACGCGTGCGCCCGAGTCGTTCGATCGCCTCAAGGTAGAGGTCACCGGGACGTCCACCTTGCGCTACCAATGCGTGTGAGCGAGCGGCGACTCCCAGGGCCCAATCCGTCCCGCTCGCCCTACTCCTTTCCGTCAGACGCCGATGGGTCTCAGCGGCAAGCTCGAAAGCCCCAACTCGTACTGCCGCCTCGATCAATTCAGGCATTGCCCAGTTGGAGGTGACGAGCTCGGTATGACCAACCACCCGACGCGCCGCAGCCAGTGCATCCGCATAGCGTCCGAGCCCGTTGTAGAGAACGGACTCCGCCCAATCAATGAACGACAGGCCGGCTCCCTCTCCGCGCCCGCTCACCTCGGCCCGAGCTGCATCGAAGAACTGTCTCGCTTCGACCTCTCGGCCGCGCATTGCTACCAGCCCCACCGCGTGGTACGGGGCGATTGGGCTTCCGGTCAGCTCTGTTGCCTCCTGGAGGGCTTCCTGGTGAGATGCAGCCAAAGCCAACTCGCCCGCGAACACGTGCATCTGGCCCCGGTGACCAAGGGCTGTCACCAGATCGCCGAGCGCTCCGGTTTCGCGGACCAGCTGAAGATGTCGGTCGGACAAACGTTCCCAACCTTCGTCATCCCAAAGGTGGAGTGTTGTGACCGTCGCCGCCCACATCCATCGCAGCTGCTCGGTCTGCGAGGTCACGCCCTCGATTGCGTGCTGTGCCTGGCGCAGAATCGGCACGGCGGCGGCGTAGGTGTTGCTGAAAAGGGCAGCGAAACCGTCCAGCAGGAGGTCGGGTCCGCGGTGATCCCGTGCTGGCGGCGCGGCACTCACAGCTTTCGCAACGTCGCACGATGTTGCGCCCGGTCCCGCCAGCGGCCCCGCATGGATGGCCGCCGTCAATGCCTCCAGGTACGTCTCGCGGGCCAGTTCAGGGTCGAATTCGCGGAGCCGCTCGGCGGCATCAAGCAGCACCGCCGCAGCGGTGCCGCTACGCGTCGCGAGGAACGAAATCTGACCTCGCAGCAGCGCAGCCTTGGCCTGCTCGAGCTCACTGAGAACCCCTTCCTCGGCTGTTGATACCAAGCGTAAGGAGTCATCCAGGGCACCGGCCTGCAACGTTGCTTGGGCCGCGGCTAGTGCGCGCCTCGACCTTCGCGCCTGATCGGGCGTCAATTCCGTAGCTCGCTCCAGGAAAGCCGCGGCGGCGGCGAAACCACCACGCGCTTGCGCACGGGCCGCGGAAGCCTCCAGTTCCGCCGCTACGTCCTCATCGGGCTTCGGGGAAGCGTGGGCGCGGTGCCAGGCGCGGCGATCTGGATCGAGTTCCGGATCGGTCGCCTCTGCGAGCGCGCGGTGCATCTCGCGCCGCTCGTTCGGGGTGGCAGCCCGGTAGACAGCGGAGCGAACGAGGGGATGACGGACCACGACTCGCGGACCGAGAACCAACAGGTTCTCCGATTCGACGATGTGGGCAGCCGATTCTGGGATCCCGAGCCGCTCCGCCGCCCGCCACAGAACGGCGGGATCGCCGACGGGATCGGCAGCCGCCACGAGCAACAGTCGACGGGCATCGTCCGGAAGGCTCGCCAGTCGCCGCGTGAAACTCTCCTCGATACCGGCCGACAAGGGCAGCGCGTCCGGCAGGCCAAACCCGCCCGCCAGCTCCGTCGGGGTCAGCCCCCTCGGCAACTCCAGCAACGCGAGCGGATTCCCACGCGTCTCGACGACGATCCTCTCCATCACGGCCTCATCGAGCCGAGCGGGCAAGACCGACTCCAACAGCGCCCGAGCATCTCGATGCACCAAGGGCGAGATGAGAAGCTCCGGTAGGCCCCTGAGCGCATCATCGACTTGGCGCGTGGCGAACAGGAGCGCGATCTGCTCCGCCAGCAAGCGGCGAGCCACGAATGCAAGCGCCCGCGCCGAGGCGTGATCGAGCCAGTGGGCGTCATCGACAACCGCGAGAAGCGGCCGCTCCTCCGACGCCTCGGACAACAGGCCAAGGACCGCCAATCCGACCAAGAACGGATCCGGCGGCGGGCCGCTACTGAGCCCGAACGCCACGGCTAGCGCTGCGTGCTGGGGCTCGGGCAGCCGGTCCATGAGGTCGAGGAACGGGGAACACAGCTGCTGAGCCGCGGCGAACGGTAGCTCCATGTCCGCTTCGACGCCGGACGTCCTGGAGATTCGGAACTCGCGCGACGCCTCGACCGCGTACTCGAGGAGCGCGGTCTTGCCGACGCCTGCTTCGCCGTGCAGGACCATTACGCCGCTGCGGGCGCCTGATAGCAACCGGTCGAGGACGTCGCGCTCGCGTTCCCGCCCGAACAACTGCTTTCCCGACAAAAAGACCGGTGACGACCCTTCGCTCATCTCGCCGTACATCATTGCCGGACACGGCGCCCGCTGTCCGACCAGGGATATCACCGATGCGAACGCCGGACACGAGCTCGACGTTCCGTCTGGGGGAGCTCCCGCCTGGCCCTGGGCCAGGTTCGGGGACCTGGAACGGTACCGACCTTGGTCGCTAGGTCCTGGCGTTCCGGTTGCGGGCCAGTCCCGCATGTCCCCTCGATCAGAGGGTTTGAGGCCATCAGTGAGCCGCGCTGAGGGCCCAGCCTGGGAGACGGGTGGATTCAGATGCCACTCGAACTATGAGTTTCCTGGATGCGAGCCGGCTCGCCGACTCTCAGAGTGGAGCACACCCCGAAGAACATGGACGTCAAGTCGCTCTTGAAGGACCGGCGACGCGGTTCGCATCCCGATGAAAAGAAGAGGGAGGAGCAGGAATGAACGTGGCACTCACAGGCAGCAATGGGTTCATCGGATCGCACATCCTGACTGCGCTCGTCTCGCGCGGTCACGAGGTGGAGGCGCTCGTTCGTAACGAGGAGGAAGCTGAGGCAGTCCGCGACCGTGGCGCTAAGCCAACAATCGTGGACCTCTACGACCGACCCGCGGTCGCGAAGCTGTTGAGTGGCGCGGATGGCGCGGTTCACACCGCCAGTCCGGGCGACGAGACGAGCGCCGCCTTCGACTCCGCCGTGTTCGACGCCGCCATCGACGCGTACAGCGCCAGCGGGAAGCCCTTCGTCCCGATCAGCGGTGCGTGGGTGTACGGAAACAACACCGATATAGACGAAGGCTCCGCCGAGAACGCGCCTGCATTGGTTGCGTGGAAGGAACCGCTGAAGCAACGCCTACTCGGTCAGACGGGCATGAGGGGGATCGTAATCACGTCGAGCGTCGCCTACGGAGACGGTGGAGGAGGCATGCCAGGGATCATTCTCGGCTCGCCGCGCGACGAGGCCGGCAACTTGATCATGCTCGGCACCGGGCAGCAGCACTGGTCGACGGTCCACGTCGCAGATCTCGCCGACTTCTTCCGGCGGGTGCTCGAGGACGATTCGGCACGCGGAATCTATGTAGTCGGGAACGGGCTCAATCCCATGGTGGCAGAGCTCACGGAGGCAGCCGCAGTCGCCGTCGGCGCGCCCGGCGCCGTTCCCGGGTCCGACGACGAGGCACGTTCGCGTCTTGGGGACTACCTCGCGGAGGTGCTCCTTCTCGACCAGGGAACCCAGGCCGCCAGGGCTCGCGTCGAGCTCGGCTGGGAGCCGACCCACGCCGGACTCGTCGAGGAGTTCCGGACGGGCAGCTACCGCAAGTAGTGCGGTCCCCGCTGAGGAACGCAACTCATCTGGCTCTTATATGAAAGCGAGTCTTCGATGACAACGATTGCCCAGCACTGGATCGACGGCGAGTGGGTCGGTTCGGGCACCGTTTCTGATTCATTCAATCCCGCCAACGGAGAAGTTCTCGGGCAGTGGTACGACGGCGGCGAGACCGAAGCCGCCGCCGCCATCGCCGCGGCCCGCCGGGCCTTCGACACCTCGATGTGGGGACGCGACCGGAGCCATCGGAACCAGGTTCTCCTTGAGCTGGCTGACCGCTTCGACGCGCACTCCGAAGAGCTCGGGACACTCGTGACGAAGGAAAACGGGAAGAAGATCACCGAGGGTCTGTTCGAGGGAGGGTCGCCGAGCCCGACGCTCCGCCACAACGCCGGGATGGTCTTGACCGACACGGGTATCGCCGCCGAGGTTGCCCCTGGTCAGTGGTACACCACCTATGCCGAGCCAGCGGGGGTGGTCGGCATCATCGTCCCCTGGAATTCCCCCGTCGCGTTGCTCATTCGTTCTCTTGCTCCCGCGCTCGCGGCCGGGAACACCGTGGCCGTGAAGATGCCAGGGCAGACCGCCTTGGTCGCCAACTTGGTGTCACAGATCCTCGCCGAGGCCGAGTCGCTGCCTCGCGGTGTCATCAACATCTTCACCGAGTCGGGCAACACGGGCGCTCCGTTCCTCGTGGCCTCGCCGGGCGTGCAAGTCATCAGTTACACGGGGAGCAGCCCGGTGGGTCGGATCATCGCAGCCCAAGGAGCGGCCACGTTGAAGCGCGTCAACCTGGAGCTGGGCGGCAAGACCCCTATGGTCGTCTTCGACGACGCCGACCTCGACTCGGTCGTGCCATTGCTGGCGGCTGCCATCACTACCTTCTCCGGCCAGTTCTGCATGACCGGCTCCAGGATCCTGGTGCAGAGAGGCGTGGCTGAAGCAGTCCGTTCGCGACTCGGCGAACTGCTCGAGAACGTTCGGGTCGGCGACGGCATGGACCCCAGCACCGACATGGGTCCGCTCATCGACAAGCCCAACGTTGCCAGGGTCAACGGGATCGTTGAGACCGCACTCGCTTACGCCAAGCCGATCGTCCGGGGTGGTCCTACCACCGACGCCGCCCTTGCCGCCGGCGCGTTCTATCGACCGACGCTACTCGAGGTCGACGACGTCACCACGGACATCGTCCAGAAAGAGGTCTTCGCTCCGGTCGCCACGTTCGAGGTGTTCGACACCGAAGACGACGCTGTCCAGCGGGCCAACGCAGGCGAGATGGGCCTAGCGGCAGGAGTCTTCACGAACAACCTCAACATCGCCACCCGCGTCAGTCGCGCCATCAAGGCAGGCACGGTTTGGACGAACACCTGGGCCGCCATCAATGACGGCTTCGCCGAGGGCGGTTACAAGCAAAGCGGGGTCGGGCGCCTTCGCGGACCGATTGCGTTGACCGAGTTCCAAGAAGCGAAGACCGTCGTCCACTCCGTTCCGTTCGTCGCGAGCTGACCGGTCCTTTTCTGTCTCATCACGGTTTGCGAAGCGGCGCAACAAGAAAGGACAACCAATGGCGTCTCCCAGCCCAATCGAGGTCGTCGAAGAGTGGCTCCAGAGCCTGCTGGATCCCGACGTCGTCAATCGCCTTGTCGCTCCCGATGCGACCTATGTGTCGCTCAACTCTGACAACCCGGAGCTTAAGAAAATCATGCCGTGGACCGGCACCTCAAAGGGGCCACAGGCGTTCCTCGACAACCTGGGCATGATGTTCACGCGCTGGGAGAACCAGGCCTTCAACGTCACCGCCATGTTCGGCTCGGACGAGAACGTCGGCGTGTTCGGCGACTTCCGCTACAAGTCGCACTCGCTCGGCAAGGTCGTGAGCTCCCCCTTCTCCATCCTCGTGAAGGTGATCAACGGGCAGGTGGCATATCTCCAGTTCCAAGAGGACTCCTACGCCACCGCAGCCAGCTTTCGCAAGGACGGCTCCTGGACCGTCCAGACGGACCCTGACGCGACCCCCTTCCAGGTTTGAGTCCGACTCGGGCGCCAGTCGGACTATGCCCTTTCACATTCGACGCCTGGAGTCGGCCGACCTCACGTGGCCGTCTCGACGGTGCCGACCAGCAGGGGCGTGCCACGCCAGAGCCGACTCTGCGGGCCGCACCACCGCAGGAATGAGAGAGAAGGGAAGGTCTCGTGTCTGACATTGGCTCGATCAGCCGCGTCCGCGATCGGCGCTGGTTGATCCTTGGTGTCATTGGGCTGGCCCAGTTGATGGTAGTCCTCGACCTCACCGTGATGAACGTCGCGCTGCCGTCGGCGCAAAAAGCGCTCCGCTTCAGTACCGCCGACCGCCAATGGGTGGTCACCGCCTACGGTCTTGCGTTCGGCAGCCTGCTGCTGCTCGGTGGCAGGCTCGCCGACCTGCTGGGCCGCAAGATCACGTTCTTGATCGGCCTGGTCGGCTTCGCCGGAGTTTCCGCCATCGGTGGAGCGTCAGTGAACTTCGCCATGCTGATAACCGCCCGGGCCTGCCAAGGTGCGTTCGCGGCGCTGCTGGTGCCCTCTGCCCTGTCGCTTTTGACTACCACGTTCACCGAGCCCGCTGACCGCGGCAAGGCATTCGGCATCTTCGGGGCGATCGTCGGGGCCGGGGGCGCAGTGGGTTTGCTGCTCGGCGGGGTTCTCACCGAGTACCTGTCGTGGCGCTGGACCATGTACGTAAACCTGATCTTCGCCGGAGTGGCGTTCATAGGAGGGACCGTTCTGCTGGAGCACCAGGCGTCTGCGGCCCGGCCGAGGCTGGACATCCCGGGCGTGGTTTTGGTGTCGGGCGGAGTGTTCTGCCTGGTCTACGGGTTCTCCAACGCAGCCACGCACAGCTGGCACACGCCGTCCACCTACGGGTTCCTGGGCGCCGGTGTGGTGCTCGCCGTCCTGTTCGCCTGGTGGCAGCGCCAAGCAGCCCACCCGCTGCTGCCAGCGCGTGTCGTGCTGGAGCGCAACCGAGGCGGCGCCTACCTCTCGATGCTCATCGCCGCGGCGGGCCTGTTCCCGACTTTCTTGTTCCTGACCTACTACCTCCAGCAGACCCTGGCGTACTCGCCCCTCGCTACCGGGATTGCGTTCCTGCCGCTAAGCGGCGGTCTCATTGTCGCTGGGAATCTGTCGACGATCATGCTTATGCCCAGATTCGGACCAAAACCGCTCGTCACCTTCGGGATGTTGGCGGCATCGGGCGGAGCTGTCTGGCTGGCCCAACTGGGACCGCACACCGGCTACCCCGCGGGCGTGCTCGGTCCTGTCATCATCGCCGGTATCGGCCTTGGCATGGTGATCCCGCCGGTGATCAACACCGGAGTGTTCGGTGTCGCCCCACAGGACGCTGGAGTCGCATCCGCGACGGTCACAGTCGGCCAGCAACTCGGTGCCTCGGTCGGTACCTCGTTGCTGAACACGATCTTCGCTAGCGCCGTCGCGACCTACATCACCGCCCATCTCGCCGCTTCCCGGATCATCGGCCGCCAGGCCCTGAGCGGACTTGCGCAAGCACACGGCTACGACATCGCATTCTGGTGGATCGCGGGAATCTTCGCGGCGGGCGCCGTCCTAAGTGGCGTCGTGCTCCGCCCCGGCCCTCTCGGTCGGAAGAGCGCGGCCTCCGCTCCAAGTGGCGAAATGAAAACGGCACGGACCGACGATGCCGTGCGCCATTAGAACGACCGAGAGGTCTTGCGTGACCGGCACCGACCTCGTGGTCGACGGCGGCATGAAGGGTCTGGCGATCGGAGTGACCGATAAGTTGCAGAAAGAACTATGACCAACATCGACGTTCGCGCGGCACCCTCCACTCAGGAACGCCAACACGCCTCCGGATTCTGGACCGTGGCTTTTGCCTTCCTCATCGTCATGGCCTTCGCCACCCTGCCGAGTCCTCTGTACGGCCTTTACCGGGCCCGAGATCACCTCTCGGCCATCGTGATCACCGTGATTTACGCCATCTTCGCCGGTGGGACAATCGCCACACTGATGGCCGTCCCGCGAATCGCGGCTCGCGCCGGACGCCGAGGCATCATGCTCGGTGCCGTCGCGACCATGATGGTGGCGGCAGGGCTGCTCGCTGCGTGGAAGGCTTTGCCCGGACTGCTGATTGGGCGGCTGCTTAGCGGGTCGGCGGCCGGGCTGGCCGCCAGCTCTGCGATTACTTACCTGATCGAGTTGCTCCTCCGTTCCAACCCAAGCGCATCGATGATTCGCGCCCGCAACATCGGGACGTCAGTGAACGTCGGAGCGCTCGGCGTCGGCCCGCTGATCGCCGGCGGGCTGGCGCAGTGGGCGAGCTGGCCGCTCACCGTGCCATACCTCGTGTGGGTCGCGCTCGGGGCACTCGCTTTATTCGGGCTGTGGTTTGTACCCGAGACTGGTGCGCCAACTCACCTGGCCACGGTGAGCCAAACGACGTGTTCGCCGCCGGCCAGGCTGCCGATCCCGGCCGCCGCCGGAACCCTGGCCGCTTTCGCCGCGAGTGGCCTCTTCGCCGGCCTGGCAGGGCTCATCCTGGCCACCACCCTCCACCACCCGTCGCGCGCCCTTTCCGGAGCAACGCTGTTCCTGATCTTCTCCTCCGGAGTGGCCTCGCAGCTAGCCATGACCCGGCTTCGACCATCGCGCGTGCTTGCCCTCGGCAGCATTTTCATGCTCGCAGGCCTAGTACTCCTCGTCGCTTCCGTGCGGCTTTCGACTCCGAACCTCGCCCTTTTCCTGATCAGCGGTGCGTTGGTCGGCGCCGGAGTCGGAGCGGTGTTCAAAGGGACCACCGGAATCGTGCTCGAGACAGCCGCACCGGAAGACCGCCTCGCCATGACATCAGCTCTGCTCATCGCCGTCTATGTGGGACTCTCGGTTCCGGTGATCGGGATCGGAATTGCGCTTAACCAAGGCGCGAGCACACCCAACACCGTCCTCGGATTCGCCATCCTCGTTGCCCTCGGCGTCTCCGTATCGGGTTGGGCGCTGCTCCGACGCCGCCAGCCAGCCAGAGCGCCCGGCAAAGAGCGACCTCGACGGCAGCGGAGAAACCGCCGGCCCCCCGACTAGCTATTGCGGCTCGGGAGGATGTCGATGATCTGTGGTTCTCCGCGTCGGCAACGGTGGTGGCGTAGTCCCGGTAGCTCCTGGACCCGAGCTTTGTGAAGCTGGTCTCGTCGAGCCCGATGGCGGTCGTCTTGTTCAGCCTCCTGCGGTCGGCGTGCAGCAGTGCGGTTTCGTAGGTGACCACGGCGTCGTTCACGGTGTGCCAGTCGCAGGCGAGCTCGCCGGCCACCTCGGACACGGTCCGTCCGCCCCCGACCTGGACCGTCGCCCGCTTGGCGGCTCTCGTCGTGAGCGGGCAGTGCTTGGCGGCGATGCGGTGATCGGACAGCACCCAGGTCCTGTTCACACACGAAGTGTTCCCACGTCGCATCCGGTGCTTCTTCCAGCCGAGCTGCATCGGTGTGCCAAAGACTGGAAGGTCGACGTAGCTCACCACGGGGCGTTCCTTCACCTGGGCGCGACCACCGCAGCGGGGACATCGGACGTCGTCGACCTGCTGCTCGATCATCAGTTCGACGTCTGGTCCGCTGCGTTTGTAGTGCAGGACGCGGACGTCTTTGAGACCCACCAAGGCCTGGAGGATCTCGCTAGGGTGGGTGAGGACGAAGGTGCTTCTCGCTTTGTGGCTCACACCTCAAGCTTGAGGCACCTTTGTTCAATTCTCGGTGACCCTGTCACCGGGGGCTCCCCGCTGAAATCCGAAGAGCCACCAACTCGTGCTGTCTGGCATGCAGGCTGAGGCGGCGAGAACCTTCGCGGCGATCCTCGATCCGTCCACCGGTTCCACCCGGTGGGCAGCCGGTAGAACGGTCTCCATGTGAAGTGGCCCTGGCCGGAGCAACGCTCTGACCAGGGCCTAGTGGTGGCGGGGGGAGGATTTGAACCTCCGACCTTCGGGTTATGAGACCCCGATCGGCGACC
>Ga0307477_10000383_pt1 | contig 51323 bp, 44 predicted proteins | sample atmos_gasesECM2C_FD_203316 | JGI IMG/M metagenome (GOLD analysis project Ga0307477, IMG submission 203316) | Hardwood forest soil microbial communities from Morgan-Monroe State Forest, Indiana, United States - atmos_gasesECM2C_515 | ecosystem: Environmental > Terrestrial > Soil > Temperate... | reverse complement strand
TCCGCCGCAAAGTGATTCACCGTGAGAGTTTCCAGAGCCTCGGTCCTCAACCTTCTCTGGCAGCAGCGCGGTGCTTATGGCATCGAAAAGAAGAAGTGTTTCTTGACAACGCCTTCGCTCTTATCGACGGCCACCCGCCTCTTTTCAGCATGGGGCGGGATGGTCGGTCTTGGCACATCCACTTGTCCGGTAATCCGACTTACCGGGCCTAGAATTGGGTGAATGACTGGTGGACTCCACTTGTGCTGCCAATGGGGTCTCATGCCAGAATTAGTGCCGGGATGTTTGATCCGATTGCCCTCCACGAGGCGTACAAGCGCGGTGATCTAAGAGCGGTCAAGACTCTGCTCGGAAATCCCCCCGATTTCCCGAACTGTCGCGGGCCGCTGGCGCTCGGACGGATCATTCTTGAGTACGCGATCTATCACAGCCCCGTCCCGTTCGTGCGTGTACTTCTAGAACTTGGGGCAGATCCGAATTATGGCGACAATGCAGGTTTCCCGTCACTGCTTGCGGCTTTATCCACGGACCGTACAGATCGGTATGAAATTGTAGAACTCCTGCTCGCCTTTGGCGCGCACATCCAACAGCGCGGGATCAATGACTACACACCGTTACACTACGCGGCCGCCAAGAACGATCTGCGAATGATAGAGCTTCTCCTTGCTCATGGAGCCGATCCAGGCGCTAGGACCGGAATCGACGAATTTACTACGCCGATAGAAGAGGCCGAGAATCGAAAGTTTTCTGAGGCTGCGCAAGTGCTCAAAGAAGCTGACGAGGCACGCAAGAGACAGAGCGGTCCCAAGCCAGCGCTCGATTAACACGCTAGCCGAACAAGTGAGAAATTGACCGCTTTTGCAAACAGGCTGTTGATCAGCGGCTGGGCAGGGGGCTCCGCATCAAGTGCACGTCATCGATCCAGACTCGTCCTTTTCCCTGTATCACCAAGTTGAGCCGAATGAGATCCGGCTTTTGCCCTGCCTGCAGGAAAAAAGGAGTCGCGACAGTCATCCAGCTCATGGTTCCCGTGATCGGACGATCCAGCCCACGGGAGAAGAACTCTCCTTTGCCAGGAACGCGGACCCACATCTCCAAAAAGGCCTTTCCATCCAGGTTCTCTGACTGCAAGCTGGCCTGGTAGATCAGAGTTGCATTTTCGACCCCAACGTCGGTGACCTCAAACAGTGGCACCGTTACCGGCTCCTGGGTCTCGACTCGCAACGAACCTTTTCCGTCCGCCGAGATCTTCGGGTCGAGGCTAACCCCGGTAATCGCACGTACCCCTTCCAGGTTGTCCAAGGGGAAGTGCTTCAACTCCACCGTTGCCGTCTTCGGCGCTGGCCCTGACGTGCATGCCCCAGTCGCAAGTCCTACCACAAGCGCCAAGAGAAAGTTTTTCATGGTTCCTCTTCGCAACTCGCTGTCAACCGGTATCATACACGCCGGTTGAGCCGATTGGAGCATAGTTCCTTGGTCGAAGGAACTAAATAATGGTAAGGTCACTGTCAGAGAGCACTGTACGCAGGTGAGGTGGTGTCCAACGTGACCGATCTAGGCGCGCCGCTTTTCGCCAAGTCGGGCTGCCTGTTTTCTGGAATTGTCCAAGACGATATCGTCGGAAGTCAGTCGGTTTGGGAGGTGGGGAAGTGCCGGTAGTTCTTCTCTATCGTAGAATAGCTGGCGCATCGGAACCTGAAGCGCGCGAGCCCACATTTCAACTGTATCGAGGCTCGGTATTGCGTCACCTTTCTCGACTCGCGACACATAGGCTCGCGGCAGACCGGTACACTCCTCAATGTCTCCTTGTGTTAGTTGCTTAGCTTCCCGAATAATCCGCAGTCGATCACCAATCATAATTCTGCTTTCCTCCAATCCATGACCCCGCACTAGGCAAAAGAGCGGGCCAAAGCGGGGAACACGCGACTACTCATTTGCATGAGGCCGTGGGGACAGGCGGAGGATGGCTAGTTTTTTAGGAGGGAATGCAAGATTAAAAGGTCTCGTCCGGTATGGGGCATACCTTGGGGGATGAAGGTAGGCTCAAACTGAAAAATGCAACTGCCAGAGTTCGTATCGCGGATCGTTGAAGCTACGCTCTTGAGCGGGGACTGGAGAGAAGCGAGCCCCGAGCTCGATGCATGCACCACGAAATCGTTGGAAGTATTGTCGCAAATGGTCAGCAATTCAGGGATTTCCGCACACGCGACGCTAAGCACGAGGAATACGACAGCGAAGAAAGACAGCCTTCTCACTCTTGCCCTCTAGATTCGCGTTCCGCTTTGGGTGCGCCCCGCTGACAAACCAATTATGAACGAAGCTATCTTGCCACCGACTCCATTTGATGGTCAAACAATATTGATAACCGCAGTCCTCCGGTGCGACTTAAAGAATTGGCAAGGCACATAAACAGTTTAGTCCCACAATCATGAAAACTCTGCAGCATGTCTCCGATGAAATGCGAGCGAACTGTCGAAAAACAGTGCCCATCAAGTCTATTCGAACCAATGCCTGATTAAGGCGCTTACCGGAGAAGTGGGTCCCGGTACCCAAGTTACCGGTAATCCGACTTACCAGGCACTGGGCTGATAACTTGCCGGTGCGAGACCGTTTCAATTGGAGGGCAGCGGCATGTGAGATAATTTAGTGGTGATGACTAATCGACTCCATTTGGGGCCACAGGTCCATTTCGGCGCAATTGTAATCTCCATCATCCTATTGCTAGCTCTTCCCGCGCTTGCGCAGCAAGATCAAGCGCCTGCACAGCGGCCAGCGCCCTCGCAACAGCAATCTCAACTTGGAGGACCAAGCAAAGCCAACAAGAACAAAGACCAGGTGGAACAGACCAGCCCATCAAACGATCGCCTCTTCTTTGTTCTCCCAAACAACCTGACGGTTGAAAATCAGGACAAGGTCGGGCCCCTCTCGAGCGGAGGAAAATTCAGGCTTGTCGCAAAGAACGCATTCGATCCAGCCATTTATCCATTCATCGGGTTTATCGCCGTCGTCGGCCAGGCACAGAACAGCCAGCCGGAGTTCGGCCAAGGAGCTGCCGGATATGGAAAGCGCTACGGCGTCGCTTTTGCCAACTCCACAGTCGGGAGCTTCATGACAGGGGCGGTCTTTCCGTCGGTTTTCAAGCAGGATCCCCGTTACTATCAGTTGGTGCATGGCGGGTTCAAGCGCCGCGCCGCGTATTCGCTGAGCCGCATTTTCATCACTCGCGCGGATTTAGGGCATAGTCAATTCAACAGTTCCGAGATGGTGGGCAATCTCGTTGCGGCAGGCGTCGCCAATGCCTACGTTCCTGCCCAAGACCGGTCATTCTCGAACACGATGATCACATGGGGCAGCGGCACTGGCTGGGATGCGATGGCCAATCTCGCACAGGAGTTCTGGCCCGACATCAGGGTGTGGCTGAAGCAGAAATTTCGCGGACAAAAGCAATAGCAAGGTCAACTTTGGCACCGGTTCGAGTTAAGACAGCGAAGTTGGGGAGTCGCGTGTAAGACGGATTCACCGGCTAAGTCCTGATTAACGCGCTAACCGGACAAGTGCAGTAATGGTACCCAGATGTCCGGTAATCCGACTTATCAGGACTTGAGCAAAAACCTGTTATAGACTTCAGATTCATCCGTTAGATATGGAATAACTGCGCATGGGACTAAGCGCGGGTAGAATGACTCGTCGCTTCTGCGTCGGGGTACACTCGATGAAACGTCCTTTCTCAGTTGTGTTAATTCCACTGCTCGCCCTGCCTGCTTTCTCCCCCGGGAAGGCTGCCACGCCCGAATACTCCATTCAGGCAATTCGCTACGCCTCAGCCGAAGATGAAGTTGCCGGCCTCGTTATGGGCGCTCCAAAAGGCGAAAAAATCGCCATCGCGATGGTCGTCTGGCTCATTCGTGGCGGCGGTCGTAACATCCTCTTTGACAGCGGCTATCACCGCGATACTTTCCTCAAGTACTTCCCATCGACGGAATACATTCGCCCCGACGAAGCGGTGAAGCTCGCCGGCGTCCAGCCGGAAGAAATCACGGACATCGTCGTCAGCCACTCGCATTGGGATCACCTGGGCGGCATTGATCTCTTCCCCAAAGCGACGGTATGGATTCAGAAGGAGGAGTTCCGTTACTACACCGGCGAAGCCTGGCAGCCCGGCGGCGATCATGGCGGCATTGATCCCGAAGACGTGCAACAACTCGTGAGAATGAACACAGCGGGCCGGCTGCACCTAGTCGATGGCGACGACGTCGAGATCTTTCCTGGCATTCGTGCCTACACCGGGGCGTGACACACCTACGCTTCGCAATACCTGCGTGTCGACGGCCATCCTCCCTTTGTCATGGCATCCGACAACTGCTATCTCTATCGCAATCTCTCCGAACACAAAGCCAGCGCTACCTTCACAGATGGGGATCACCCCGCCAATATTAGGAACCAAGAACGCATGATCCAGCTGGCCGGTGGCAATCCTGACCGAGTCATCCCTGGCCACGACGCCTTGCAGTTCCAGAAATATCCCACCACCCAAGGCCGCATCGCCAAAATCAAATAACGACCGGACAAAATCCATCGGGTGGAGCGCTACTTCAGCGACGCGTAGAGGGCTTGTTTCCAGCGGACGTTGTCGATGGCCCAGAAGATCTTAGCTTTGTGGACTCCGACGAGACGTGAGGCCCAAAGATCGCGGTTTCGTTCGTCTCCGGCGACGTTGAGCCGGTCAACAACGGTCATGCCGCGTGTGAGTTCGCTCTCCGTTTCGATGTCTAAGAAGTGCGCCGATTGCGAAGTAACGATAGACGGGTTCATCGCAACGGCCATGGCGACGGGGTCTGGCAAACTTATCCCGCGTTCCCCGGTCTGCTTAAGAATCGCTTCTTGCGCTCGGCTGTTGCACTCAACGGCAAATTTGGCGACGGGTGTGCCAAAGCTTAAAACTTGCTGGATGTCGGAGGCATTCAGTAATGCTTCGCCGCGGCAGAGGTGCCAGCCAACGAGTTCGATGGGAAGGCCACTTCTCACCACGATGCGGGCCGCCTCCGGATCGCACCAGATGTTGTATTCGGCCGCGGGAGTGACATTGCCCTCGCAGCAGGGCGCGCCTCCCATCACGACGCAGCGACTGACTTTCGCGGCGACGCCTGGCTTCTTTTGCACGGCGAGCGCGACATTCGTGAGCGGGCCAAGTGTGACCATGACCAGGCCCGGGTGAGAATCAATCGTATCGATGATGGCATCGACAGCGCTCTGTTTTTCCGGAGCGCGGCGTGGCGGGGGATAGCCGTGATCGCCCAGGCCATCGCGTCCGTGAAACCACGCTGCGTTCACATGCGCGCGTTTGAGCGGTTTTTCCGCGCCTGCGAAAACCGGCACGTTCGAACTGCAAAGCTCCGCCGTATACAGCGCATTGCGGCTAGCTTGATGGACATTCACATTCCCCGCAACGGTCGTGATGGCCAGAACCTGAGCTTGGGGAGACCGCAGCGCCATAATCAGCGCAACGGCGTCATCGGAAGCTGTATCGGTATCAATCAAAAATGGGTGTTTCACGCGCCGTAGCATAGCAAAATTAGGAGCGCCCAAGCTGGGTCATGACTCTATGATGACCCCGTCTTTCCAATGGATTTGGCGCTGGGGCAGGAGATGAAATACATTTGGGTGCGATTCGCTTAGGGAGAACATCGGATGAGACGAGGTTCGCTGCGACCCTCAGGTCAGAGTTCGAGGCTTACGCGGATTGCATGGGGCCTCGCGTCGGTGCTCTTTCTCTTCACCGCCGAAAATATTTGGATTGATCCGTGGTTGAGAAACAAGGCCCACTGGATACCGTCACTAGTGCCAGAGGCACTAAGCGGAGCCTGGTTTTTAGCCTTCGCAATCTGTGGCATCGCGCTTACGCTCTTAGTAATGTGTCAGATTCTGCTGGTCCGGGACCCCGACCTTCATGTCGGGACGAAGATGGGGACTGGGATCGCGGTGCTTGTTGTCTTGGTGCTTAGTGTGCAATGGTTCCGCGTAACCAATGGACAGCCTGCGGTACTCCGGCAGCAAGCGTCGGGCAAGACGCACACGGTCACGCTGACCTGGAAAGCCAGCAGTTCGCAGGTAGCCGGATACAACGTGTACCGGAGCGTGACACCCGGAGGCAATTACCTGAAGATGAATTCTTCCCTTATCCAGGGACTTACATACACAGACAACACTGTCGTGAGCGGCGTAACCTATTACTATGTAACTCGGGCAGTGGATGATCGAGGCTACGAGGGTGTCAATTCGAGCGAAACTTCTGCGGTCATTCCGTAGAATTGACAAGGTCTTCGGAGCTACTCAAGTAGTCGCTTGCAGCGGCTGCGCAGTAACTCTCTTCCGCTTCCGGTAACTCTGCCAGCCGAACACGAGTCCCGCAAGAGCGGCTCCGAACCCCATCAGGAACAGCCCGCCCTTTCGGTCCCAGGACGGGTCACGCCCAGTGTGCACGACCCAAACCGGCTCACCCACAGTGATGCCAATCTTCTCGAACGCGTACTTCACGTCGCCTTCCAGTCCCTTGTCAGCCACTCCTCGCACACTGAAGGTCCCGTCGGCTTGTCGACGCACGTACTTGCTCATTTCGTTCTCGTTCACTCCCACCACGAGATGAACCGGAGCGGTGGCGTTCTTCTCGCTCGCCATCGGGATGTAGAGATAATAGTCTTTGCTGATGCGGTGGCCGCTCAGATGCCCTCGCACGTCCGCATACACCAGGCGGGCCTGCAACTTCCCGCTCTGAAAATCGGCGGCACTCAATCGCTGCAAACTTCCTGCATGCGTTCCGTTGTAATACTCATAGGCGCCCATTCCACAAAGAACAAGTGCAAGCGCCGGCAGGGCGGCGTATCGAATGTATGCCTTCCACCGCTCCACCACCTGAATTGCCGGTTCCGGGATTGCGGAGGGCACAGCCGCCGGGGTTGCAATGGTCGCAGTTGGCATTCCCGGGACGGCCCTTTCGGCGCCCCGAAATAGTAATTTAATCGATACCGCAGTGGATAGGAGGCCCAAAAAAAGGCCCAAAAAAACCAGAAGCCAGGTTAGCTCCGGACTGTAAGACCCAATCCACTTGAGTTCCAATTCGGCGAGGTAGCGGTACGGCCCCGAATAGGTAAACATCCAATAGAAAGTGATGCCCAAGATGGGCAGTGCCACCAGTGCTAGCCACTTTCTGTTTTCCGGCTTGACCAACACAGGCTCGAGCTGACGGCCAAACAATCCGTGCTCCCTTATTTCCGCCCACTTGCTGCTTTTCGAGTTGACCGGATTCATGATCGCCTCCGGGTTGATTGTGCTTCTCTAACTTCATCATGCCAGAAAGGCCAAAGATGGCGAGGCACACTGGGGGGAACTGTTCTGAATCTAAACTGCACCAAAGGACAGGGGGAGCTGGCTGGTTAATGAACGATGACTGCAGCCGGACCTCACCAACAAAAATGTCGGCGCAAAAGCCCGGCGTTACAAAATCGAGGGATGGGCAGCCAGACTATTTGGGCCGTTTCATGAATGGGAGGAGCATGGGCACGCGCTGACGGTACTCGCGGTAGGCGTCCCCGAAGAAGGAGATGAGGTCGCGCTCTTCGAGCTGAATGGCCGGAGTATCCGCAAGGAATATTCTCCGGCCCTCGACATTCCCTCTGAATTTCAGATCCAGCGAGAGCTAAGGCCTGACGTTAGAGATGCGCGTGTACCAGTTACCCAGGGTCGTCCGGGTTCCCCCGCAACTCCCGAAGGGGGCGCTGATGTACTGGGTGAATGTGCATGTCTGGCCGATGTATTCCGAGGCAATCCAGATGTTGCTGCCATCGGCGACCGCGGCCCCGTAATCACCCCAGCGGTTGCGAGCATTGCCAACCTCGGCCTTGTAAGCGGTGAAGCTATCGTCTGGTCCAAGTCCGGCGGCGGCAATCTGGATTGGACCTGTCCCACCGTCCGAGTCCAGAGTAGCAAAGGCGGCGGTGGGAAAATTGTCAGCACCGAGCAAAGTGAAAGCAATAACGCCACTTCCCGACTCCGTGACCCCGATGGCAGGATAGGTGAGGTTGTTGTTGGTGAGCCCGAGAACGCCCTGCCGGACAACCCGTGGGCCGTCATCCTCTTCCCCTTCCCCGGGGCGGATCACGTAGAACGCGATTCCTGCTTTGGTTGCTCCGCCGACATTGACGGCGGTGTCGAGAGCACCGTAGAGCTTGCCATCGGCGAAGACGACCTGCTGCATGCGGGAATCGTTGGTGTCCACATGATTCGATTCGACCTCGTTGTGAGCGGGTTCAGGAGGGTTGAACAAAGCATTCCAGCAACCTACGAACGGAGGTCCCAAAGAGGTAATGGTGGTCGTAGTATCGTTAATGCAATCGCCGAGGGGTATGTCCCCAACCTTTTGGTCAGCCTTGGGCGGAACCGCATAGGAGTTCACGGTGACGAAGGAGCTGTCCAGAGCAAGATTCGGGCTCGGATCGTCGAGAGACTCGGTGTGTCGAAGTGTCCAGACTCGGATGCGATTGTCCGCTCTGGTCGAACTGAACACGGCAACGGAGCTGAGGAAAAATTCCTTGCCTTCGCCTTCCCCCCCTTCGACATCTGGAGAGATCGCCGGCCACACGGTGAATCCCGGGAGTCCGTCGAGAAGAATGTTTGCCGTATCAAACTGAGTGACCGCGACCGTAGCCGCCCCCGAAGCCAGGGCCCGCTTCGATAACGCATAGATCTGGCTCCCCCGGAATCCGGGCGCGGCGAGATTGAACTCATTCGTTGTTATGTAGAAGCCGTTGGCATCGGCGCCGATGTGCGGATAATCACCCAGGCAGGGACCTCCCGTACAAGCGTGGTTTGGCGTGCCCTGCGAGCCATCATCTTGAACGGGCAGCCGGTAGATGTTAAAGAGTCCGAGCGGGCTGGGGGTCTGGCTCACGGCGATGTCCAGGTGGTTCGTCCCGGTTATAAATCGGGTGGTGCCGAACCGGTCCAGCGTGAGGATGACGAGGAACCAGCGCTGGGTGGCGCGGTCGAAGTAACAGCTGGGGTCCGTGACGGAGGGGCCAAACGCACCCGTGGTGCGATTGATCGCCGCGATGTATCCGAAGAAGGAGTTGAGGTCCACAACTCCGAGCAAGGAGTTGCCCGCGGTGTCGTAAACGTTCAACACGTCATTCACTGCCTCCATCACGAAGCCGTTCCCGACGCAAAGCCCCTGGTCCGGAGGTTCAACGCTGAACTGATTTCCGCCGTTGGCAAGGCGCTGCTGCCGGTGGTTCAGTCCGTCGAAGCTGACCAGCAGCTTCCCCTTTGACCCGTGCCCTCCCTCCTCGTACATCTCGGTGCCCTCACCCTTGCCTTGACCATTCGTACGGTTCATTACCACCGAACCGCTGAATGGGGAGATAGGACCGCTTCCATCGTCAGCAAAATCAAAGGCCGGGTCGATTTCGGGATTTTGCACGGTATCGGCACCCATGACCGCTGCCTGGAGTGTACTTGTACCGGTAAGGGCGATATGCCGGACAATCGATTGTTGCGGGCTTTGCGCCTTTGCAGATCGGAATGTCGCCAGCAAAACGAATAACCCGAGAGCCACCACCACTATTGACAGCTTGAAGATCTTCATCCTATTGCCTCTTTCGAAAGATCGCCATTCTTGTCCGTCTTGTTGAAGCATTTGATATCAGTCCTTCAGCCTTGACCACTTTCGAAAGACAGACACCCAACACGGCTGTGGCAAGGCTTAGGGAAAGAAGTGAAACCCCAAATGCTGTGCGACTTTCATCCGAAAGTGGTCAGTTGTCAAGGAGAAGTTGCAAAATTCGATACAATCAGCGTTACGTATTCATCGAGGTACTAAACGCACTAGAACCGAAGGCCTGCAATGGGAAAGGCGCACCGTGCCTATGATTCTCAATGCGGCTGGCCCATCCTTCGCAGTTTTTTCAAAGGGTGGGTCTTTCTTTTGTTTTCGAATGCTTTTCCGCTAGGCCGCGTGTGTCCCTCTTGCCGGCACTTGCTGGCGGGACCCGGCCTTTCGGCCAGTACCGCTTTGGGAATCCTGGCCCTCTTGCCCTTTGACGAATACGTCTCCAGGCCCGATAAAGGTCTTAAGGGCTCGGCGTGTCCTCGGGCCGAAGAGGGGGCTATGTTTCACAATCGATTGCTTGTTCTCCTGGGCGGATGTTTTTTCGCGGCTTCAGCCGCTTGGGCTGGTGACGTAGGTTACATCGATTGCTCCAGCCATTCAGATGACACACAAGTTTTCGCAAAGGCCAGGAAGTCTCCGGACGTAGTGGCATCTTTGCCTTGCGGGGAGCGCTTCACGATCTTGGTCTACGGGTTTGTCTTCTCCAGGGTTCAGACGAGAGACGGGAAAATAGGCTACGTCTATTCGAACCTGGTCGCGGTGGATCGTTCCGCAAATCCGGTGCTACAGCCGGCATCAGCGCGAACACCCGTATACAGACAGAGTACCCCGGAAACAGCGGCGACCGTCGCGCCGCCTAATCCGCCTGCGCCTGCGCCAGCCCAGCCTCAACCTGCACCGGCTCAGCCCGCGTCGGCTCAACCTGCTACGACACAACCTGCCGTAAGCACATCGAGTGCGCCGGAGACGCCTGCGAGCGTCGCGCAGCCCAATCCGCCTGCGCCAGCGCAGCCTCAACCCATACCGGCTCAGCCTGCGTCGGCCGAACCTGCTCCGACACCAGCGTCCAGCCCCACATATGTCCCGGAAACAACTGCGACCGTCGTGCAGCCTGATCCGTCTGCGGCTGCACAGCCTCAACCTACAAGTGCTCAGCCCGCACCGGCACAGCCGGCCCCGGCAGAGGCGGCAGCACCCGCTATCCAACCCGCAGACTCGAAGACCGGCTGGGAGAGACCCCGTCCGGGTGCTCGCACGGCGCCTTTGATGGAGGTCTACGGCGGCTATGCGTTTGCACGACTGGTCAGCGGGGGAACCGGGACCAACTTAAACGGCGTACTGGGGTCGTTTGGCTACAATATAAGGCCGTGGTTGCAGCTTGTCGCGGATACCAGCTATAGCTTCGTCACGACCAATGGGACCAAGAACGTCCTTTATGGAAATCATTACGGTCCGCGTTTCTTCCGCCGCGGGCGAAATCGATGGGGCGCAACCCCGTTTGCAGAAGCCCTGGTCGGGGGATCGCGCGCAGACACCACGGTCAGCGGAGTCGGCGGTTACACGATTTCGCAGAACTGTTTTTCGATCAAAGCGGGCGGCGGAATAGACATCCATCCGTCCCGACGCTTGGACGTCCGTTTGTTCGATGTCGACTACTACAGAACCTCGTTCGGCACCAATCTTCATCAGAACAACTATTGGGTCTCGGCCGGAATCGTCCTGCGGCTCTTCGGCGGGGGATCCGAATGAGAGTGGCCTGCTCATTCATTCTTTCGGCATCACTTCTTTTCCCGGGCGCGCTGCTGCCTTCGACGCAGACAACGCAAGATAAGAATGCCAAACGGGCTGCTCAAGAGCCTCAACCGGCGGCTCCGGTCGTCAAAGAACCGCTCCCATTCGGGTTGGAGGATGGCACTCCGGTTAAGCTGCGCATAAATCGGACCATTTCGTCCGCCGATGCGCAGGTGAATGACACGATTGATTTCGAAGTTCTTGAGGAAGTCAAGGTCCACGATGCCACCGTGATTCCCCATGGAGGTATAGCTTGGGGAACGGTGACGGAGGCCCAGCCTAAGAGAAGAATGGGGCGCGGTGGCAAACTCAACATCAACATTGTCAATGTGCGTCTTACTTCCGGCGAGAAAGTGGCTTTGCGCGCAGTCAAAGATGTAAAGGGCGGCGGCCACCAGGGCGCAATTACAGGAGCAATGGTAGCGACAAGCATTGTATTTTTTCCGGCAGCCCCTCTTTTTCTTCTCAAGCATGGGAAAGACATAACCATTCCGAGCGGCACCGAGATTACAGCTTACATAAGCGGGGACACCCCGCTTGATCCCACTAAGTTTGCGTCTCAGACGGCGAGCAAGTTCACGTTGATGTTTGACGTAGAAATTAAGTCCACTCCTGATGGGGCTGAAATTAATGTGGATGAGAAATATGTGGGGAGCACGCCATGGGTACTGCACCTGTCGCCCGGTGATCACAAGATCAAGCTAGCGAAGCCGGGATTCAAATTTTGGGAGAAAACCTTCACTCTAACCAGCGGCGAGAGTGCGGGAGTCAATGCCAGGCTCGAAAGACAATAGACGAGGGGAAAGTGGCACTATGCGGCGGAACCGTCGTCGGTACGCCGCCGGCACGCTCCTGCGATCGTGAAACTCTTCTGCTACAACCTAGGCTAGGGCGCGTTTCAGACGCTTCGTGGTCCTCTGCAATTGGCGCTTGAGAACCACGACTTGCTTCGATATATCCTCAAGCTCCCTTTTGGCAAGCAATCCTGCCTTCGCAACCTTATGAGCCGTGCGATCCGCTCTGCCCATTGCGGCCCCGATTTTCACCGCGACTCGCCTGAGCCTGCTCTTTCTGGCCATGTTATCCCTCCGGTTGAGACGGGTGCCATCCTATATCGTTAGAGGCATCCTGCCAATACCAGAAATAGTAACGGCGGGTGGGTCCGCCTTAATACGCTAGAACGAATTTGTGTGCACCATCCTTGCGGGTTCGCTGCCACTAGATTTTCAAGCCGGGTGGGTTCGCGTCGCGGGCTTGACAGCGTACGTCGCCGGGTGTAGGGTGCGTTTCATTCCCCTTCCTCAATCCTCTCAAACTAAGGAGGCAATTATGTCCAAGAAAGCGATTTGGGCCCTGGCGGTCGTCGCAGGCCTGGTTCTTGCGGCGCCCGTAGCGGTCCGAGCGCAACAAGGAGATTACCTGGACGAATACATCGTCAAGGTGAAACCAGAAAAAGTTGCAGACTTCACCGTGCTTGCGAGGAAAGTAGCCGATGCGAATCGGCGGTTCAACGGAGACCGCTGGATCGCGATGGAGACACTCTACGGCGAAGGTAACACCTATGCCTTCGTGAGCATTCGCAAGGACTACGCGGACATCGAAAAGAACGCGGACACCTTCCTTGCCGCACTACAAAAGGCCTACGGCAAGGAACCTGCCTTGAAAATGCTTCAGGATTGGAACAATTGTGTCGAGAGCTCGCGATCGGAATTGCGCCGTCGCCGCTGGGACCTGAGCCGCAAAGCGCCCACGGATGCAGCCGCCGAAGCGAAACTCGTCGGTGAAAGCAAACTGCTGCGCACTACCGCGGTGCATGTGCGCTCCGGCCACATCGCCGATTTCGAAGCGCTGCTGAAAGAACTCAAGGAAGCAGGCGAGAAAAATCCCGACACTCAGCCTGTGTTGGTTTCCCAGGTGATTGAAGGAACCAAGGGCACCACGTTCTATGTCACCACCTTACGCAGCTCGCTGGGCGGATTCGATAAGAACCCAACGGTTCACGACATCCTCGGAGACGAGGGTTTCAAGAGATATTTGAAGGCGAACGCGGAGTTCGTGTCAGGCACCGAGTCAACAATCTTCCACTTCTCCCCCGAACTCAGCAATCCACCGGAAGAGGTCGCCAAAGTAGCGGCCGATTTCTGGCAACCCAAAACAATCGTGGCTGCCGCCTCTAAATCCAAAGCTGCAGCCGCCAAACCGGCCGAGCTCAAACCAACCGCGGAAAAACCGAAGCAATAACGCCTGGACTGGCAAGGGGCCAGGCAGAAGTACGATCGTCGGTGATCCAACGAAGATGGAGGGAGACGGGCGGGGTCCTTCCAGTAGCTCGGGGTAAACAAGCCCCGCCCCTACACAGGAAAACCGCACAGCTGGTGTGTCTGCGCCGCCTAAGAGGTGAGTTCGCGGGCGGCGAAGATTTTGGTGTGCGGCCCGACGTCGGACCCGTCAGTTGGCGACCTCTTCTGTGTGAATAACAGTCAATCACGGCAGTGGTATCCTCTCCGCGCGACGACGCGTTAAGTCGCACTCGGAGAGAACTCTGCAGCCCATCCCTCATTCGCTTTGAGAAATTTGCCAGAGCGTTTACTTGTCGTCGTAAAACTTGGCCGGTGTGCAATCCTAATTTGAATAACGGCCCGTGCCACGCCAATCGGGCAGGATGTGGCGAAACCAGTAGATGATTTTGAACCAGCCTGATGTCTCAATCACGAGAATTGCGCCCCACAGGTCACTGTGATTTCCACGGTAGCGGCGTTTCCAGTGCCAGACGGTGAAAACAGATTCATGAAAGAAGAATGGAATGATGGCCACGAAGGCAAGAACGAGCAGCGTGATCTTGAACTCTTCTTGCTTGAGGATCAGTGCAATGAGGATTGCTAGGACGCCGAGGAGGGCGGTCAAGCCGAGTTTCTTGGTGGTCGCAATTCTTTCTACGAGCCATTGATCTGGCATGGTTTTCTCCACTGAAGAACGATTAGGCCGGTAGTATAACCCCGAGGCGCAATTCTGGATTTGCGTCGGGACAACGTATCTTTGTCCGTAACTCTACAGAATCCCTAAGTACAAGAAAATGGCTGCTTTTGTGGTGCGCCTAGCGGGTAGATTCGAGCGGTGCAGAAAGGCTAGGGAAGCAGTTCGCGGGCGGCGGCGGCGAAGGTTTTGGTGTGCAAGTCGATGTCGGCTTCGCTGGTGGCGGGGCACATCAGCGCCATGTTGTGAAACGGCGTGAGGAGCACGCCGCGGTTGAGCGCGTAGAGATGGAGGAAACGCTCGAGTTCGAAATCGGCGGCAGCAGCGGATTCGCCGCCGTTGCGCGGCGGTTTTTGGCAAAAAGTGTATTCAGCGCGGCAGCCGAGGCGAGTGACGTTCCAGGGCAGGCCGGTGGCACGAATGTTTTCCGCGACGCCATCGTTGAAGCGTTTGGCGAGCGGAATCATGTGTTCAAAGGCGGCGGGCGTAAGAACGTGTTCGAGCGTGGCGCGCATGGCGGCCAGCGAGAGCGCGTTGCCGGCGAGTGTGCCGCCGATGCCGCCGACGTCGCAATCTTCGAGTTGGATGCGGGCGGAGATGCGCTGAGCGACTTCTTCGGTGCAGCCGTAGGTCGCGCCGGGAATTCCGCTGCCGATGGGTTTGCCGAAAACGAGCATGTCGGGATGGAGCTTCCATTCACGCGTGCAGCCGCCGGGGCCCGCGCAGATGGTGTGGGTTTCGTCAGCGATGAGGAGGGTGCCATAACGTTGGGTGAGCTCGCGCGCGGCGGTCCAGTAGCCGTCGTCGGGAAGGATGATGCCGACATTGGTCATGGCGGGCTCACCGAGGACGCAAGCGACGTCGTGATGCTTGAGCGCGTCTTCGAGAGCTGTGAGATCGTTGAATTCGACGACGCGCGTGGTTTCGGCGGGATTGACGGGCGGGCCGATATTGCCACGGCGCGGACCGACGACGCCGTCACGGAGCGAGGCGAAGGATTCGTCAACGGTGCCGTGGTAGCAGTAGTGGTAGACGAGGATTTTTGACCGCTGCGTGATTTCGCGGGCGATGCGGATGGCGAAGCGATTGGCGTCCGTGGCCGTAAGCGTGAATTGCCAGTACGGAGGGCCGAAGCGGCGCTTGAGTTCTTCGCCGACCCAGAGCGAATCCTCAGTGGGGAGCATGAGCGTGATGCCTTCGCGGACGCGACGGGCAACCGCTTCGGCGACGATTGCCGGTGAATGGCCGGTCATGGCGCCGGTGTCGCCGAGGCAGAGATCCACGTATTCGCGGCCGTCAACGTCAGTAAAATGCGCGCCCTGAGCGGTTTTTACAAAAATGGGAAATGCGCCGGCCCATTTTTTCATCCAGTTCATGGGTACGCCGCCGAGGAGGGAGTCTTGGGCGCGCTTGTAGAGTTTGGCGGAGCCGGGATGCTCGACGATGAAGCGCTTTTCTTCGCGCTGATGGAGGGCGTGGAGCTTGTTGCGATCGATTGAATTCATTGTCTTGCGCCTTTGCAAAAAGTGCCCGCGACGGTCGGCGGCCGCTACAGCTGCCTGCGAACGATCGGGATCGCACCCATGGTCCGCGCCAATGCTGACGTTGAGATCAGTCGGCGAACCACATCGGTTCGCCTCAGGATGACAAGCTCAAAATTCCCACTCAGCGCAGGGCGTGGATGATTTCGCGGGCGGCGTTGGCGCCGGAGGCGCCGGTCAGACCGTTGCCGGGATGCGTGCCGGACCCGCAGAGATACAGGCCGCGAATAGGCGTCTTGTAGCGCGCCCAATCGAGAACGGGCCGCATGGTGAAAAGCTGGTCGAGCGCCAGCTCGGCGTGGAAAATGTGCCCGCCGGTGAAGCCGTAGATGGTTTCCAGATCCAGCGGCGTGATGACTTGTATGGCTTCGATGAGGCCGGGCAGATTCGGAGCGTACGCGGCCAGCGTCTTGACGACGGTGTCGCCGAGTTCTCTGCGGCGAGTGTCCCAGTTGCCGTTCTTTAATTTGTAAGGCGCGAACTGAACGTACGCCGAAAGAACGTGCTTGCCATCGGGAGCGAGAGAGGAATCGAGGATCGTGGGAATGGTGACATCGAGATAAGGCGCAGCAGAACATTCGCCGTATTTGGAGGCGTCAAAGGCGCGCTCGAGATAATCAATTTCCGGGCCGATGTGGATGCGGCCGGAAAGGGCCTTGAGAAAACTTGCGTCGGCCTCAAGCGCGGGGAAAGACGGAAGACCGCCGAGGGCCATGTTTACTTTGGCGACATTCCCCGACGCGCGAACGTTGCGGATGCGCATGGCGAAGGTGGGATCGAGCAACGTGGGATCGAGCAATTTGAAAAAAGTGCGCTTGGGGTCGACGCCGGAAACGACGGCATCGCCGGCAATCTCTTCTCCGTCGGAGAGGACAATCCCGGAAACGGCGCCGTCTTTCATGCGAATGTGCTGGACGTCGGCGTTCGTGCGGATCTCCGCGCCGGCTTGCTTTGCAGATTCGGCGAGCGCGTAGGTGAGCGCGCCGAGGCCGCCGCGTGGAAATGCGGCGGAGCCCACAGGATGCGGATCTGCGGCGGCGCGAAGGAGAAGGACGGCGGTGGAGCCGGCGGACCATGGGCCGAGAGCCGTGCCAAAAATTCCGCGGGCGGCGATGACGGCGCGAATCAGTTCAGTTTCAAAGAATTCCGCGACAAAATCCGCCGCGGCCATGGGACCCCAGCGCATGAGATTGAACATGCCATGCTTGCCGAGCCTGCGGATGCTGCGGCCGGCCTTGAAAAGACTCCAGAGATCTTCGGGCGTGGGCTTGTCAATGGCGGGCGGAGTGATGGAAAGGAGCTGGCCGAAGACAGCAGCGATTTCCTCGAGGACTTCGGCGAATTGCGAGTATTTCGCGGCGTCTTTCGCGGAGAGGCGCGCGATGCCGCCAGCGGTTTTGGCGTGATCGTTGTAAAAGAGGAGCGCGCTGCCGTCCGGTGCGGGTGCGAAAACGCGCGGATCAGGGTGAAAGATTTGGCAGTCGAATTTTTCAACTTGCATGTCCCGCGCGACGTCGGCGCGAAGCGGGCCGACGGTGTGTGCCAGCGTGGAGGCGCGGAAACCCGGATAAAATTCTTCCGTGATGGCGCCGCCACCGACAAATTCGCGGCGTTCGAGAACCAGCGGCTTGAAGCCGCCCTTGGCCAAATAGAATGCAGTGATGAGTGCGTTATGCCCGCCGCCGATGAGAACTACGCGCTGTCCGATGGGCATGATCAGTTGGCCGCCTTCGCGCGCGATCCGGCGGAGTTCCACTCTTTGAGGATGACCTGACTGGCGATGCGCCCGTTCGCGCCCATGATGCCGCCACCGGGATGGGTTGCGGAGCCGCACATATAAAGATTGCGGACCGGAGTGCGGTAGTAGGCCCAACCGGGAACGGGGCGCAGGAAGAATAGCTGCTCGAGAGAGAGCTCGCCTTGGAAGATGTTGCCCTGGGTGAGGCCAAATTCGCGCTCGAGATCGAGCGGCGTGAGGACTTGGCGGCCGATGATGATGTTCTTGATGTTGGGTGCATGCTCGGCGATGGTGTTGATGACGTTGTCAGCGAAAGCTTCGCGCTGGTCGTCCCAATTGCCTTGGGCGAGCTTGTAGGGCGCGTACTGCACGAAACAAGAGAGCACGTGCTTGCCGGGAGGCGCAACGGACGGATCGGTGAGGCTGGGGATAACCATGTCAATGTAGGGGCGGCGGGAGTAGCGGCCGTACTTGGCGTCGTCGTAAGCGCGCTCCATGTAATCCATGCTGGGAGAAATGGAGATGGCGCCGCGAAGATGCGCGCCAGGACCCGGCAGGCACTTGAAGTTCGGGAGCGCATCGAGCGCGAGATTGACTTTGCCCGACGAGCCGCGGAATTTGTAACGGCGGACGCCTTCGAGAAAATCACCGGGGAGTTCGCTGGGCTCGAGGAATTTTTCAAACGTGAGATGCGGATCAACGCTGGAGGAAACGACGCTCGAGGAGATTTCTTCGCCAGATTGGAGCACGACGCCAGCGGCGCGGCCGTGCTTGACGAGAATTTTCTCTACTGGAGCTTTGGTGCGAATCTCGACGCCGGCTTCGCGCGCGGCCGAAGCGATGGCGTTCGAAATGGCGCCGGTGCCGCCACGGCTGAAACCCCAGGAACGAAAAGCGCCGTCGATTTCACCCATGTAATGGTGCAGAAGAACGTAGGCAGTGCCCGGAGAACGAATGCCGAGAAACGTGCCAATGATGCCGGAAGCGGACATCGTGGATTTCAGCACGTCGGTTTCGAACCATTGATCGAGGAAATCCGCGGAGCTCATGGTCATGAGCTGGACGAGGGTGTAGCGCTCATCGGAAGAGAGGGAACGGAAACGCTGCAGCAGGAAGTGAAGCTGCTTCAGATCTTTCGGATTCAGCGTGGTGGGATCGGGCGGGACCATGGAGAGGAGCGGCTTCACGAAACGGCACATCGGGGTCATCATCTTCGAAAATTCGTCGTAGGCTTCGGCGTCAACGCGGGAGTGGCGGCGAATTTCGCGAATGGATTTGGCGTGGTCGTTCATGCGCCAGAGGTAATTGCCGCCGAGCATAGGAGAGAAAGTGCCGTCGAGAGGAAGAATTTCGAGACCGTGACGCGGGAGATCGAGTTCGCGGATGATTTCCGGACGCAAGAGCGAGACAACGTAAGAACATACGGAAAAGAGAAAACCGGGGAAAATTTCCTCGGTGACGGCGGCACCGCCGAGAACGTGGCGGCGTTCGAGGACGACGACTTTTTTGCCCGCCTTGGCGAGGTAGGCGGCGTTGACGAGGCCGTTGTGGCCGCCGCCGATGACGATGACGTCGTAGTGCTGCGACATTCAGTGTGACTCCGGAAAAGAAGAAACGCAGGGAACAAAGAATGGACATTCTACTGGCAGCGGCAGCGGTGCACAAGCGGCGGGAGGATGGCCGTGGTTCCCCGAGTAGGTGAATTGTCGGGCGTAACGCGAACTGCCAAACCTAGTTTCCGATTTTCCGACTCACCAGGCACTACGGGCTCCTGCCTTGACTTACCCATTCAAACGGATTCTTAACGGTTTGAGAACGTTCCGTCTCTTGTAATGGACGCCAATCCGTTCCAAGTGCTATAAGTGCTTTATGCCGTCACCCGCGCCGTTAGCTCAAGTTTTTCTCCATTCCCTATTGTCGATTCTTCTTGCACAGGCACCGACATCGCAAAGCACTACGCCGAACTCCGAGCTTCCGCGCATTCACCTCAAGCAAGATCAACTGTGTTGCTTTGCCACGCATTTCGTAAAGCCCATTTACCCAAGAGAAGCTCGGCTCGCAAACACCGAAGGAGTGGTCAAGCTCATCCTGGTTATTGCTGTTGACGGTTCTATTGCCGACTTGCAAGCTGTTTCAGGTGATCCACTCCTTCTGGATTCCACAATGAAGGCGGTTCGCCAGTGGCGCTTCTTAATAGGCGGATTTGTGGGTAGTCCCAGAGAAACAGAGGTTCCGCTCTCTTTTACGTTCAAGATCGAAGATCCGCCCGAGCCCACATATTTGTATCTCAGAAATGGAAAGGTGATTCGTGCGAACAACGTCCGCGAATTCACCGACAGAATCGAGTATACCGTCGGCCGCCGTACCCATCACATATCCCCAAACTCCGTCACCGACATCGATGCATGCGCCCCTGTCTCGCTCATCCCGTCAAAAGAAGGCGATTGCCTCCCTAGCGGCGGGCCTTCTTTCTTTATCCGCGCCATTCCCTTGCTGCACGACGTCAAAACCAGCCACTCTGGTCGCTCTGCTTTGTATTGACTCGTTTACCCGAGAGAATCTTCGAGATGGGTTGCGATTCAGAGCCGCTCTCAAGCTCAATGGCTCGCTTCGCGGTGACAACTGCCTGATTAACGCGCTTAGCGGAAACTGAACGACCGGTGGAATGGCCATTGCTGGGGATACCTTGCAGGGGCGGCGAGTTCGCACCTATAATTCGAAGGCTTTTTGCAGTTGCCGGATGAGCTACAAAGAAGCAGATCCCTCGCTGCGCTCGCGATGACAATTTTAGTAGTTGGGAAGGCAATTCTAGAAGTGGACGACAATTGTTAAGCTCGGATGACAGGATTGAACACCAGGAGGTAGCGACGTGCCGGTCGGAACGGCGTTTCACGCGAGAACACTCTCGCTGTGCGAGAGCCTGAACTATCGCGAGTGGTCGGGCTACTACGCGGTCAGCGTGTACGAGATGCACCACGAGCACGAGTACAACGCCATCCGGAATTCGGCCGCGCTGATCGATATATCGCCGCTGTTCAAGTACTGGGTTACAGGGCACGATGCGACGAAGTTCGTGAACCGGGTGATTTCGCGCGACATCAACAAGGTGGCGGTGGACCAAGTGATTTACTGCTGCTGGTGCGACCCGGAAGGAAAAGTGATCGATGACGGAACGATAACGCGGCTAGGTGAAAATGAGTATCGCTGGACGGCGGCGGACCCGAGCCTGCGATGGTTCCAGCAAAATGCGCTAGGGCTGGAAGTAACCATCGAAGATATTTCCGAACAGACCGCGGCGCTGGCGCTGCAAGGGCCGACAGCGGGAAAGCTGCTGCACGCGGTGGCGGAGGCAAACGTCACCAATTTGAAATATTTTCGAGTGACGCATGGAAAGATCGCGGGCGTGCAGGTGGATATTTCGCGGACGGGATACACGGGCGATTTGGGATTCGAGATCTGGATGCCGTGGAAGGACGCGGTGAAGATTTGGGATGAGCTGACGAAAAAAGGCAAAGCGTTTGATATCCACCCAGCCGGAATGATCGCGCTGGACATTGCGCGGATCGAGGCGGGGCTGATTTTGATCGAAGTGGATTACACATCGAGCAAGAAAGCCTTGATCGATTCGCAGAAATATTCGCCGGCGGAAATTGGCCTGGGGAAGCTGGTCGATCTAAAAAAGGATAATTTTGTCGGGCGCGAGGCGCTGGCATCGGAGGCAAAAAAGGGCGCGGAACGCGCCCTAGTGGGGCTGGAAATCAATTGGAATGAAGTGGAGGCACTGTACGACAAGATCGGGATGGCGCCGCAGGTACCAAGCATGGCTTCACGCGTGGCCGTGCCGGTGTATCGCGGAGGGAAGTTTTTTGGGAAAGCGACATCGACGACATGGTCGCCGACGCTGAAGAAAATGATTGCGCTGGCGTGCGTGAACCGCGAGCACTCCGCGGTGGGAACCACGCTGCACATGGAGTTGACGGTGGAAGCGGTGCGGCACACGGTTTCCGCGAAGGTAGTGGCGCTTCCCTTCTTCAATCCGGCGAGAAAGACAGCGGTGCCGGTGATTTGAAGCGGAAGATTTAGCCAAAGAGCGGCGGCCCGCCTCGGAAGGCGAGCCCTACAACGGAAAGAGCGGCGGCCCGCCTCGGAAGGCGAGCCCTACAGCGGAAAGGCCAGTTGCACCTATCAGCGAACTTCCCTTGGGCTTCCTTGTAGCCATCTGAACGGGGGCACAGGCTCCCGACCCGGTCGGGATAAATTCCGCCTGTGCTACTGGAGGCGGTTGTATTTTTTGAGGACAGCGCGAAGCTCGTCGTGAGGAAGCGCACGCACGCGATGATTGTCAATCCCCGTCATGGTCTCGGCGGCGACCATGGCGTTCACGACCGCTTCTTCGGTAGCCTGCACGGTGGCGGCGAAGAGGGGCTCGATCATTTCGTTGGGCAGCATTTTCAGGTCGACGACGCGGTCCTGTGCGTAGCCCCCGGCATTCGCCGTGGAAAAGGCAATGAAGATGTCGCCGGAGCCGTTGCCGGAAATGCTGCCGTTGCGGCCCAAGCCCAGAGTCACGCGGCGGGCGATGCGCTTCAACTGATGGGCGACAAGCGGCGCGTTTGTGGCGACGACCACAATAATGGAGCCGCGCTCCGCGACGTCTGACGGCATGAACGCGTAAGGATCTTCGGAGGGAATTTCGCGACCAACGGGAATCCCGGCAATGCGGAGATTTTCGCGCGTACCGTAATTGCACTGGACGAGCACGCCGACGAGGAAGCCACCGTCTTTCGCGGAAAGCATGCGAGAGGCAGTGCCGATGCCTCCTTTATAGCCATTGCAGATCATTCCGGTGCCGCCGCCGACGCTGCCCTCCTGAACGGGACCGGACTTCGCGGAATCAATGGCCGCGAAAGCGTGCTCGGGCTTCACATGAAAGCCATTGACGTCGTTGAGCCAGCCGTCCCAGGTTTCTGCAACAACAGGGAGCGACCACCAATAGCCAGTGGAATCGGGCTGGCCATGCGAGACACGCCACTGGATGACGGCATCGCGGACGACGCCGACGCTGTGCGTGTTGGTGATCATCACGGGACCTTCGAGAAAGCCGGATTCTTCAACCCAAGTCGTGCCGGTCATTTCACCGTTGCCGTTCTGCGAGAACCAGCCGGCGAAAACAGCGGTGGTCATGGAGTCTTTGCCGCGGGGAAGAATTGCGGTCACGCCCGTGCGAACCGGGCCCTTGCCGACCTGGAGTTTTCCTTCACCGGAGATGAGTGTGGTTTGGCCGACAGTGACGCCGGAAACATCGGTGATGGCGTTGAGCGGACCGGGTGTACCGTCGAAAGGGACTCCGAGATCGCGCGCGCGCGGTTTGGAGGCGGGCTTTTCCTGAGCATTCATGGCCAAGGCTAAACAAGAAACACAGCAGATGAGGGCCATGAACTTATGTGAAAGATTACGCATCGTCGCTATTCTCCTGAAGAAGAAAACCCGCTGGGTTGTCCACGACCAGGTCGGGGCAGGTCGCCCTGCGCGACACGGCCCGAAGCTACTTGCACGATCAAGCCGGAAAAACCTTATGCAGTGCGGAATTCAGCGCGCCGGCGACCAAAGCGCTCTCCTCGGGCTTGAAGATGAACGGCGGCGCGAGAAGGATGTGATCCCCAAGTGATCCGTCGACACAGCCCTGTGTCGGATAGGTGAGCACTTTTTGTGCGAGAGCGGCCTGGCGAATGCGCTCGGCGATGTTTTCTTCTTTGGGGAACGGCTCGCGAGTGGCTTTGTCCTTCACGAACTCGATACCGAGGAGGAGGCCAAGGCCGCGGATATCGCCGACATGCCGGTGAGAAGCCAGCGGAGCAAGCGTGGCACGCAGGTTTTCCGCGGCGGGCACGACGCGGGCGAACAAATTGTGGTGTTCGATGTAGTCGAGCACGGCGTTGCCCGCGGCAGTCGAGACGGGATGAGCCTGATAGGTGAAACCATGTTGAAATACGCCGCTTCCGCGCTCAAGAGCTTCGACGACGCGCTTCGAAACAAGGACCGCACCGAGAGGGGCGTAACCGCTGGCGATTCCCTTCCCCGTAAGAATGATGTCCGGCTCGATGCCCCAGTGCTCCACGGCGAAAGTTTTTCCGGTGCGGCCCATCCCGGTCATGACTTCGTCGGCGATGAGCAAGATGCCACGCTGGCGGCAGATTTCGGCGATGCGCGCGGCGTAGCCCTCGGGCGGCGGCGCAGCTCCAAGCGTGGCGCCGACAACAGGTTCAAAAACAAAGGCCGCGGCAGTATCCGAATCCTTGCCGCTCAAATGCAAATCCAAATCTTCCGCGCAAGCGATATGGCATTGCGGGAAGGTCTTATCGAACGGGCAGTGATAACAAAAACAAGGTGCGATGTGGCCCCACTCCGGGAGCAACGGCTGGTACGGGGCGCGACGCGAGACATTTCCGCTGATGGACATCGCGCCCAAGGTGCTGCCGTGATAGCTCTGGCGGCGCGAAACTACTCGATAGCGGGAGGGCTGGCCTTTTTCGAGATGGTATTGGCGGACGAGCTTTATCGCCGTTTCCGAAGCTTCGGAGCCGCCGGAAGTGAAGTAAACGCGGCCGCCATTGCGAAAGTTTGCTGGAGCCAATTCGAGCAACCGCGCGGCGAGTTTTTCTGCCGGAGCGGAATGAAACTGCGTGGTGTGCGCGAAGGCAACTTGCGAGGATTGCTCCGCCATGGCACGCCCAATTTCCGCTACGCCGTGGCCGATGCTTACGACGGCGGCCTGGCCGGAGGCATCCAGGAAGCGGGTTCCGTCGGAGGAAATCAGCCAGGAGCCTTCGCCGCGAACGGCGATGGGCAAAGTCTTGCGAAAATTTCGTGGAAATAATCCAGCGCTATTTTTCATGGAGTTCCGGAGAAAGATTGTAGCAGAGTCGACGGGAATGGCAGCGCGCAGGAATGTCATTTTTGAAAGAATGTGAGCGCACACGACAGGTATGCCCGCGCATGGAACCTGTGCTACGCTTGCGCGGATTTTTCGGGGAGACTTCGATGAACAGGCAGGGTTTGCGTGCACTTTTCGTTGCGCTATGTCTGCTGGTCTCTTGTGCGGCTTCCGTGCGAGCGCAGACGGGGAACAAGCCAATTCGAATCGCAGTGGATCTGCGGGAGGCAACGAAATACATTTTCCATGCAACGCTGGAATTTCCCGTAAAGGAAGGGGCGCTGACACTGGTCTATCCGAAATGGATTCCGGGCGACCACGCGCCGACAGGGCCGATCACGGATTTGACGGGATTGAAATTCCACGCGGGCGGTAGAGAGATTCCCTGGATGAGGGACGATGTGGATATGTACGCGTTCCATTGCAATGTGCCGGCGGGAGTGGAGACGCTGGAGGTGAGTCTTGATTATCTGTCGCCGAACACGGCCCAGTCGGCCTGGGAGAATTCCGCAGCGACTTCGCAGCTTGCCGTGTTGAATTGGTTCTTAGTGCTGCTCTACCCGCAAGGAGCGAAAAGCGACGACCTGACTTATGAGGCGCGCTTACAGCTGCCGACGGGCTGGAAATACGGGACGGCATTGCCGGTGGCGAGAGATTCGGGGAGTGAGATCGCTTTTCAGGCGGCTTCGCTGACTACGCTGGTGGATTCGCCGGTGATTGCGGGTGCCTATCTGCGCACCATTGAACTTTCGAGGGGGCAGCAGCCGGAACACAGGATTCACATCGCGGCGGACAGCGCGGCGGCGAATGAAGCGACGCCCGAGCAGGTGCAACATCTGCGACAGCTAGTTGCGGAAACGGGGGCGCTTTTCGGCGCGCGGCACTACCGGCGCTACGATTTTTTGCTCTCCCTGACCGACAACATGCATACCGACGGCGTGGAGCACCATGAATCGAGCGACAACCGCGCGGGGGAACGCATGCTGCTCGATCCGCTGGTATTCGAGACGCAGATGGATTTGCTGCCGCACGAATTTTTTCATTCGTGGAACGGGAAATACCGGCGTCCGGCGGGGCTGGCGACACCGGACTATCAAGCGCCGATGAAAGGCGATCTGTTGTGGGTCTATGAGGGGCTGACGCAATACTACGGCACGATGCTGGCTGCGCGGAGCGGATTCTGGACACCGGAAAGATTGCGGGAAACTGTGGCGACGCAGGCTGCATATTTGAACGAGCGGCCCGGACGAAGTTGGCGGAACTTGCAGGACACAGCGATTGCGGTGCAACTCTTGTATGCGGCGCGGCAGGCAGGTTCTTCGTGGCGGCGGGGAGTTGATTATTACGATGAAAGCACGCTGATCTGGCTGGAGGCCGATACGATCATTCGAGGAGAAACGCAGGGAAAGAGGTCACTCGATGATTTTTGCAAGAAGTTCCATGGAGGACAAAACACTTCGCCGAAGGTCGTGCCCTATACTTTCGAAGATGTTGTGGCCGCGATGCAGGAGATTGCGCCGTATGACTGGCGGACGTTCTTCACGGAACGATTGAATACGCACGGACCGGGCGCGCCGCTCGGCGGCCTGGAGAATAGCGGGTGGCGGCTGGTTTTCAGCGAAACGATGAATGAACACCAGCGCGCGGAGGAAGTGGTCGGGCGCACTACCGACGTGCAATTTTCTCTTGGGATGATCGTTCACGATCCGGGCGGCGAGAACAGCGACGAGGTGGGTGACGTTATTCGCGGCTCGCCCGCCGCACAAGCCGGGATTGCGCCTGGCATGAGGCTTGTCGCCGTGAACGGCCGGCGATGGACGCCGGAGATTTTGCGGGAAGCGATCCGACGCGCGAAGGGTGGAAGCGAACCTATCGAGTTGCTCGTTGAAAATGAAGAGCACTTTCATAGCTACCGCATCGACTACCACGGTGGAGAAAGATACCCGCACCTTGAGCGAAACGGAAAACCCGATCTGCTGTCGGACATCGCAAAAATGAAAGCCCCCGCCGTCCCGGCGGCAAAAGACTGATCGCGCTGGTATCCCGCATGGTGGGATCCTCGTTGCCGGTAATAAAAGAGCAGTCAAACAGCGGGTTGGTTCGGACGATCGGCCGCTGGAGCCTCGCCGCGCTGATGGTAAATACCATGATCGGCGCGAGCATGGCTGGACTTCCGTCACTCATCGCTGCGCGTCTCGGAAGGTACAGCCCCGCAGCATATCTAATTGCTGCAGCAGGAATCGGGGTTATCGCCGCGTGTCTTGCCGAGGTGGCCTCACAATTCCGAGAGGCTGGGGGACCTTACCTTTATGCGCGAGTGGCCTTCGGGCAATTTGCAGCGATTCAAATCGGCTGGCTCACATGGTTGACACGGATTGCCTCGGCCTCGGCAATAGCGAATCTGTTCATCACCTATCTCGGTGAATTCTTCCCTCGCGTGAACGGCGCGATGCTGCGGGCGGCGGTGCTAACGCTACTGATTGGATTCCTTGCGGCGGTCAATTTTCGTGGGGTGAGCGCGGGGAATTGGCTGAGCAACTTTTTCACGGTGACAAAGCTCACGCTTCTACTTGTATTCATCGGAGGCGGGCTCGCCGCACTATTCTTTAATCCCCACCTGCGTGTAAGTCCTGCGCCGATCTCGCCGACAGGCGCGGATTGGCTCGAAGCGATTCTGCTCATGATTTATGCCTACGGAGGGTTCGAAGCGGCATTATTCGCGGCGGGCGAGACGCGCAATCCGCGGAATGACACTCCTGTCGCCCTACTGATGGCATTGACGACAACAACCATTGTGTATATTTCCGTTCAGTACGTGGTCATTCGAATCTTACCGGATGCAGGAGCATCGCAGATGGTTGCCGTAGACGCTGCGAGAAGATTTCTGGGGCCTTTCAGCGTTTCGCTGGTGACGCTGGGTATCCTGGTTTCTGCGTATGGATATCTGAGCGCGAACATGCTGCACACACCGCGGCTGACGTTCGCGATGGGGCAGAGCGGGGATTTTCCTTCCTTTTTTGGGGCCATTCATCCGCGGTTCCGGACGCCGCACGTGTCCATCGTGATTTTCGCCGCGCTGGTGCTGCTGTTTTCCATTGGAGCGGATTTCCGCTGGAATGCGATCCTCGGGGCGGTATCCCGGCTTTTTATTTATGGATCTGTCGCGTTGGCTTTACCAGCGTTGCGGAAGAAACAACCGAACGTGGACGCTTTTCGCCTGCCTGGCGGAGTGCTTTTCACGGTGCTCGCGCTTCTCTTCACGGGAACGTTGGTGACGCAGATGCATCTCCGCGAATTGGTTGTCGTGGCGATTACAGTTTTTCTTGCGCTCTTGACGTGGGTTTGGGCGCGGCGCAAGAGAGTGTTGGCAAGGTGAAGGACAACACAAATTCACCTAGCTATTCCTCGCCGGGCCTCTCGGCATCTTGGAATCGGGCCGGATTCGTGACATCATCCACGGTTCCATAAAGTCACGAGAGAAAGGTCCGTTGCGACGAGGAGAGGAATCCATGAGACGGGCGAGGCCGAGAAGCGGTTTTGTGTGCGCGATGCTGTTGTGTTGGTGTCTGGGTGGGCGAGCGCAAGAAGGGGCGAAGCATCCGATCACTTTTGACGACTTGATTCGAATGCATCGGGTTTCGGAAGCGCAGGTGTCGCCGGACGGCAAGTGGGCGGCGTATACGGTGACGACGCCGGACATGGAAGCGAATCGCAATGCAGGCAACCTGTGGATGGTGGCGACTTCGGGCGGTGAGGCGATGCAGCTCACACAGAGCGGCCACGATTCATCACCGGTGTGGTCACCCGACGGGAAGACGATCGCGTTTCTTTCTTCGCGAAGCGGAACTTCTCAGGTGTACTTCTTGTCGATGGAGGGTGGCGAGGCACAGGAATTTACGCACCTTTCGACCGGCGCGGACCTGGTGAAATGGTCGCCCGATGGGAAGACGATTGCCATTACTTCTTCGGTCTATCCGGACTGCAAGGACGATGCTTGCAACAGCGCGCGCGATGCCGAGAAAGAGAAGAACAAGGTAAAGGCGCATGTCTACGAACAACTTTTGTATCGCCACTGGACGCACTGGTTTGAAGGCAAGCGCAGCCATTTGTTTGCCGTGCCGGTGGACGGAAGTGCTGCGCCGCGGGATCTAACCGCCGGCGCGAATTATGACGTGCCGCCGGATGAGCGCAGCGGGCCGGGTGACATCAATTTCTCTCCTGACAGCAAGGAAATCTGCTTAACGGCGGTAACCGACAAGGTCGAAGCAATCAGCACGAACGGAGATCTGTTTTTGGTACCTGTTGCGGGCGGAGAGCCAAAGCGCATCACAACGAATCCCGGCTTCGACGGCAATCCTGTCTATTCCCCGGACGGCAGGTACATCGCTTACCACGCGCAGCTAACTCCCGAATATGAGTCGGACCGCTGGCGCGTGATGCTCTATGACCGGCAGACCGGGAAGAACGAGAATCTCTCGGAAGGGTTTGACCGCAGCGCGAACGAGCTGGCGTGGTCGGCGGACAGCAAGGCCATCTACTTCACCGCGGAAAACGAAACGCTGCAGCCGGTTTACGCGATGGCGGCGCTCCCTGGCGCGGAGCCAAAGAAAATTATCGCAGAAGGATTCAACACCGGCATTTCCTTGAGCGGTAGAGGCAAGACGCTGGTGTTCGAACGGACCAGCCTGACGATGCCCTCGGAGGTATTCGCGGCGGCGAGTGACGGGTCCGGCGTGCGGCAGCTCACGCACCAGAACGATGCGATTCTCGCTTCGCTGGATATGAAGGCGGCGGAGACGTTCTGGTTTGCGGGTGCCGGGGGTACGCGTGTGCAGGCCATGCTGATCCGCCCGCCGAAATTCGATGCGACAAAAAAATATCCTCTTCTCGTAGTCTTGCACGGAGGGCCGCAAACCATGTGGTCGAACGCGTGGGGCTACCGCTGGAACCCGCAGGTCTTCTCGGCGGCGGGTTACGTGACGCTGATGATCAACCGGCGCGGATCGACAGGCTACGGGCAGAAGTTCACTGACGAAATCACGAACGACTGGGGCGGCAAAGCGTACGAAGACGTGATGAAGGGTGTGGACTACACGCTGGGGAAATATCCTTTCGCGGATGGAGCGCGCATGGCTGCCGTCGGGGGATCCTACGGCGGCTACATGGCCGATTGGATGGCCACTCATACGGGACGATTCAAAGCGATTGTCAGCCACGCCAGCGTGTATGACAAAGTTTCGATGTATGCGACGGAAGAGCTGTGGTTCGAAGAGCACGATATGCAAGGGACGCCGTGGAGCAATCCGGAGAGCTATCGGAAGTGGTCGCCGTCGAGCTACGCGGGAGAGTTGGGGAAATACAAGACGCCAACGCTGGTGATTGCCGGCGAGCGGGATTACCGCGTGCCCTACACGCAATCGCTGGAATTCTTCAATTCGCTGCAGCGGCAGGGCGTGCCCTCGAAGCTCGTGGTCTTTCCCGACGAAGGCCACTGGGTGCTGAAACCGCAGAATAGTCAATTCTGGTATAAGACATTCCTCGATTGGCTGGCGACGTATTTGAAATAGATCTTGGTTCAGGCGGCGAGCAGCCGCTGAATCGCGCGGCGCAAGAAGCGGAATAGATGGAAAAGCAAGAAAGCGGATAGCGCCACGAGCGCGACGACGATCACGGTTGTCGCGACGGGGTGGGCTGTGGCCATCCACGTAAGCCAAACGGCCAGGAGGTCCTCTCCAAAGCTGAGCACCCAATTGCTGAATGGTTCAGGGCTGGTGTTAACCGCCGCTCGCGCGCTTGCCTTCGTTCCGTGAGAGGCGAGGGCCACGCCACCTGCCAGTAACGCCGCTCCCCAACGCCACTCGGGCGCGTCGGCACCCGCGGCCCCGTAGCCGAGCAAAGCAGCTGCGGGCGGGCGGATAAAAGTGTGAACGGCATCCCAAACCGTATCCACGTAGGGCACTTTGTCGGCGAAGAATTCCAGAAGGTATAGCCCAGCCGCGATTCCAAGGACCCAGGGGTGCGCAAGAATTTCAAGTGAGGCTGGAAGATGGATCACGCCATAGCGTTGGAGCAACCCGAGCGTGGCGACCGTTGCGTAAAGATTCAAGCCGGAAGAAAATCCAGCGCCCAGGGCCAGACTGAGAGTTTCCACCGGATTCATACTTCCATCTTATCAGGACGCAAGGGCACTTCCGGACAGTAAACTACTGCTTACACATTGCGTAGGTTTTGTTTGACCTCTTTTCGTCGTCGAGACATCCTATTAATTAGGCGGTCATCCATGTTCGGACTCAGCTATCTGTTTTATCCGTGGGGTTTTGTGGTGCAGATTCTGGCCATCGTACATTTTGTGCGACGGCGCCCGGATAATTATTGGATTTACATTATTTTTTTCGGAGGGTTCCTGGGTGCCGCTGCGTATCTCGTCGTGGAGGCGCTGCCAGATGCCGTGCTTCTGCGTGGCGTGTTCCAAGGTTTCGGCCGAAGAAAACGAATCGATGCCCTGGAAACACTAATTATCGATAATCCTTCCGCGGGGAATTACGAAGAACTCGGCGAGCTTTACTTCGAGCAGAAGAAATTCACTCAGGCCCGCGAGGCGTTCAATAACGGGATCTCCGCGCGAAGCGATTCGCCTCATGCGTTCTACCACCGGGCGCAGTGCTCTCTCGCCCTGAGAGATTTTGCGGCTGCGATTCAGGATTTGGAACATGTTGTCAGCACCGACCCGAAGTTTGATTACTACAGGGCAGCAGGCCTTCTTGCCGATGCTTACGCTCGCACGGGACAGCTTGAGCGCGCGACCGCCCTTTTCGCTGACGTAGTTCAATTCTCGACGACACCGGAAACTCTCTACAACTACGCGTGTTTTCTGAGATTGCAGAATCAGCAAGATGTGGCGCGCGAGTGGGCGCAGAAACTTCTCGCGAAGAAGCGCACCCTGCCGCGATACATGCAGCGGGTTGAACGGCCATGGTTTCGCAAGGGCAGGGCCTTGTTGAAGGAGCTGTCCGCAGCGTGAGTGCGACATTACAATTGTCTTGGCGGCATAGCAATTTTACAAACCTCGGACCCAGACACGATTGTCTCTCTGGCAGAAAGAAAATCTCCTTTCAAGATTCTTGCTGACCGCAGCGGACAGCGGCAAGCTGCCAAAGTATCGCTGGCATCCCTCTGAAAACCGATGGCGACCTGTGGTAGTAATGATGCCGGAGTGATGTGGTCAGCATGCCTCCAAAACGGACGCCGGTGAACTCCAGCCTGCAACCATCGCGCTACAACGCTGCTGAGGACCTGATTTCGCGCAACCTGAAAGCGGGGCGCGGAAAAAAGATTGCCTACATCGATGAAGCCGGGAGCTACACCTACTCCGAGCTTGCCGAACGAGTGGATCGTTGCGCGAATGCCCTGCTCACGAAGGGGATACTGGCCGGGGAGCGCATCATCGTCTGCCTGCTCGATACGATCGATTTTCCAGCCTGCTTCCTTGGAGCCATCAAGGCGGGGATTGTGCCGATCCCGACGAATACGCTCTTTCAGCCGGCCGAGTATGCTTATATTCTTCGCGACAGCCAGCCCAAAGCACTAATCGTTTCTGAATCGCTGCTACCACGCATCGAAGAGGCAATAAAGATTTCCAGCTGGCGCGGCCCAGTTATTGTTTCAGGAAAATTCACACCTGAATACCCGAGTCTTTTCGACTTGATGGCCACCGCTCGCACCACGGCGAAAATCGCACCGACTCATGCGGACGATGTTTGTTTCTGGCTCTATTCTTCGGGCTCGACGGGTGAGCCGAAGGGCGCAGTGCACCGGCAAGCCAGTTTGGTGCGCACGGCGGAGCTGTTCGGGCAGGCAGTCTTAGGAATGGAGGAAAACGACGTTGTCTATTCAGCGGCAAAGCTATTTTTTGCGTACGGACTTGGGAACGCCCTTTCGTTTCCTATGACAGTGGGCGCAACGGCGGTCCTCTTTTCAGGCCGGGCACAGCCCAAAGCAGTCTCTGAGATATTTCGGAAATACAAACCGACGATATTTTGCGGTGTGCCCACTTTGTTCAGCTCATTACTGGTCTGCGAAGACCTTCCCAACCGCGAAGAACTAAGTCTGCGGCTGTGCACTTCGGCAGGAGAAGCGCTTCCGGAAGGAGTGGGACGTTCCTGGACTGCTCGCACGGGAGTGGAAATCGTCGATGGAATCGGATCCACGGAGATGCTGCATATTTTTGTCTCCAACCGGCCGGGCTCTTGCCGCTATGGCACAACCGGCAAGGCTGTGCCGGGATACAAGGTTAGGCTTCTCGATGAGAATGGCCGAGAGGTAGCGCAGGGCGAGATGGGCGATTTGCATGTGTCGGGGCCGAGTTCGGCGGCGCACTACTGGAATAAACCAGAAAAGACAGCGAGCACGTTCCTCGGCGAATGGGTGAAAACCGGCGACCGTTTCCGGCAAACCGCGGATGGCGATTACGTGTATTGCGGGCGGTCCGACGACATGTTGAAAGTGAGCGGCCTTTGGGTTTCGCCGACGGAGTTGGAATCCGCGCTCATTTCCCATGAAGCGGTTCTGGAGGCCGCAGTGGTCGGGGCCTTAGACGAAAATGCGCTGGTGAAGCCCAAGGCGTATGTCGTCGTGAAGCCTGGAGTGGCGCAAGGCTCCGAGCTCGCCCGAGAGCTGAAGGATTTCGTGAAAAGCCGACTCGCCCCGTATAAGTATCCCCGTTGGATCGAATTTCTTGATGAATTGCCGAAGACCGCTACAGGCAAGATCCGGCGCAATGTCCTTCGCGCGTCAGCAAATAAATCGAGCAAAGGCTCCCGGAGAGCATAGTTTGCCGGAACCGCGCGCATACAGAGATTATGTAACTGTTGATGGAAAGCGCCTGGAAACGCTGGTCTACGCGCCGCCTGGAAACAAGCCTACTATCGTGATGCTGCACGAAGGGCTCGGGTCGGTCTCGATGTGGAAGGATTTTCCCGAGCGGCTTGCGAGAGCGACTTGCTGCGGAGTACTTGCGTATTCGCGCTACGGCCACGGCAAGTCAGAACGGCTTGCGGAAAAGCGCGCGGCTGAATTCATGCACCATGAAGCGCAGGTTGTGCTACCCGAGCTGCTAGAGCGATTCGAGCTCCGGGCGCCAATCCTGCTGGGCCACAGTGACGGCGGGTCCATCTGCATCATTTATGCAGCTACGGCAGCGGGAAAACCACGCGCATTGATTCTTGAGGCGCCCCACGTTTTTGTCGAGGACTTGTCGGTAAGCAGCATTTCGAAAATCCGGACGGTATACCAGACGACGGAACTGCCGAAAAAGCTGGCGCGGTACCACGATCACGTCGATGAAACGTTTTGGGGCTGGAATGATATTTGGCTCGAGCCGCGCTTTCGTTCCTGGAATATCGAAGAGTATCTGAATTCCATTACCTGTCGGGTTCTGGTGATCCAAGGGGAGGACGATGAGTACGGCACCCTCGCGCAGGTGGAAGCGATAAAAAGCCGGCTGCCAAGGACAGAGACTCTCGTCTTGCCCGAGTGCGGGCATTCGCCGCATCGCGAGCAACCCGCAATGACACTCTCCGCAATATCGAAGTTTGTGCGGAGCGTTGTCGAATCAGGATATTAGCTATCCCCTGACATGCGCTGCCAACTGATTCGCCTGCACTGGATTCGAATAGCGATGCACGAGCCGTTCCGGATTTCGAACGGAGAGGTTTCCGAAAGAGATGCCATCCTCGTCGAGATCGAGGCGGATGGCAGGACCGGATGGGGAGAGGCTTCCCCGATGCCGGGAGATTTTTATTCGAAGGAAACGCCAGAGAGCACTTGGAAATTTCTGCGCCGACAGCTGGTACCGTCCTTTCTTGAAAATCCGTCATTTGACCCGAAGCTGCTTGCCAAGTGGCTTGAGGCAATCGCAGGCGAGTCGTTTGCCAAGGCTGGACTCGAAGGAGCGGTCTGGGACCTTGTAGCGAATGTCGAAGCGAAGCCGCTGTGGCAAATGCTGGGCGGCAGAAAGCGTCCGATAGAAAGCGGCGCAGCGATTGGATTGATGCCCACCGCCGCGGAGCTTCTAGAGCGGGTGCAGAAATTTCTGGGAGAAGGATACCGGCGCATCAAGATCAAGATCGAGCCGGGACGCGATGTGGAACTCGTCAGGGCGATTCGTCAGCGATTCGGCAACATTCCTTTGATGGTGGACGCCAACGCGTCGTACACGCTCGAACACGCTCGCGTTTTCGAAGAGCTTGATCGTTTCGGACTGATGATGATCGAGCAACCTCTAGCGAGGGAGGCCATCGCTGAACATGCGGAACTGCAGGAGCGGCTTCGCACGCCGATTTGTCTGGATGAATCCGCCGAGAGCATAACGACGACCGAGGAGATCATCCGCAGGGGGAGCGGGCGCATCCTCAACATCAAGGTGCAACGGATGGGCGGGCTTTGGCCGGCGCGGCGGGCGCACGATATTGCACAATCCGCCGGTCTTCCCTGCTGGATGGGAAGCATGCCGGAACTTGGCGTGGCGTCGGCTCAGGGCTTGCACCTGGCGACGCTCGATAACTTTACGTTTCCTTCCGACATCGAAGCTTCGGCGCGCTGGTACGTGGATGATATCATCTCGCCGCAGATTGAATTATCCGGGCAAGGTTGCATCAGACTGCCGGAGGGGCCGGGAATGGGATATACCGTGGATCGAGAAAAGGTAGCGCGATATCGTCTGCGGCTCGAAGAGTTTCGCGGATGAGCAGCAAATCAAAATTTTCTTCTCGCATCGACGGTGGACTGATCCCGGCGGTTCCCGTGCCATTTCGGGCAGACGGACGGATCGACGTTGAGGCACAGGAACGCTATGTGGCCTACATGGCCGCGCAGTCCATCGCGGGCGTGGCAGTGTGGGCGCATACGGGGAGGGGGCTGCGCCTCAACAGGGAGCAGCGCAACGAAGTTTTGCGAAGCTGGCGAAGCGGGCTTGGACGCGATAAGGTCATCGTCGCAGGTGTTGGGGGTACTTCCGAGGGCGCCGCAGACCATTCCGCATACATCGATTCCGCTGTGGCGATGGCCGAGTCCGCTTTGCAGGGCGGCGCAGATGCTTTCCTGGTGCACCCTCCTTCCCCGTTTGGGAAACAACGCGCTGACGAGGAACTGATTTTCAAACACCACGAGCGGCTTGCCTCGCTGCGTGCGCCGATGATTGTTTTTTATCTCTACGAAGCCGCCGGAGGCATTTCCTATTCGGCGGACCTACTGCGGCGCATCATGCCTTTGCCGGAGGTGGCTGGAATCAAGCTTGCCACTTTGGATAGCGTGATGACGTATCAGACGGTGGCCAGTCTCCTAAACGAGGAGTTTCCCGGGAAAACACTCATCACCGGCGAAGACCGGTTTCTCGGCTACAGCTTGATGTGCGGAGCGAAGGCGGCCCTCATTGGCATGGGATCCGCGTGCACTCGATCGCAAGCCGATCTGCTGCGAAGTTACTTCGAGAGAAGGAGCGAAGAGTTCCTGCGCTTATCGGAACGCGTAGATCGACTCTCGCAGGTGCTGTTTGTTCCTCCCATGGAGGGCTACATCCGAAGAATGCTATGGACACTGGTCCATCTGGGCGTGTTCTCGCTCGAATCGGCTCACGATCCGTGGGGACCGAACCTGCCGAAAACGGAATTTGCGAACATCGGCAAAACGCTACGGGGACTTGGGGAAATTGGGGATTAGGCTCCAGGCTCACCGGGCTTCAACCTCGTTCGGCGACGACCATCGATCATGTTTGAATTTCTGCCGCCACAAGTGAGGCTCCACGGCGCGCCAAAACTTCGCGCGAAAGACGCCGCGCGGCTCAGATCGGATTTCGAGAAGTTCCGGCGAGGTTTGCCACGCCCGCTCGAGAAATACGTTCTCGAGACATTCGGGATCGAACTCGGCACTTTCTACGGCGATGTGAAGCTGAAGAACCCATTCGGCAAAGCCTCGGGACAGCTTTCTATGACACGGCACCAAGTAGAGAGGGATGCCCATGCCGGATTGGGTTTTGTCGTCTTGAAGACCGTCATTGCTCAAGATTCATCAGGGGAGCAATCGATGCGCGAGTGGGCCATTCCGGAAACGCGGATGCAACTGGAACGCATCCGCGGCCGCGGCGGCAAAGAAGGATGGACGGTGACGTGGATCGGCCGCGGGTGGTTCGAAACGTTTGATGCTTATCGGCAACTCTTTGACGAGGCGCTGACATTGGGGAAAGCGAGCGACATGCTGGTGGCGCCCTCGGTCAAATATCACCTGCCGACTCCAGAGGAAAATTCCTGGAAAACAGCCGAATACACCTTCACGACGAAGAAGCTTCTTGAGATTTGGAAACAGCACCATCCCGCTTCACCAATGCCGATCGAGAAGGATTTCAGTCCTACCCTGGCAGGATCCTCGCGCGCGGCAGTTGAAGCCAAGATCATTGAATGGCTTCGCGCCGTTCCGGGACTTATCCGCCGAGCCGCGCCGGGCGAACTATGTGTTGGAATTAAAGTTTTCAATGCGCTCTTCGAAGATAACTTTCAGCTGCAGATGCTGGAGACACTTCATGCGCTTGAACCCAACGGTAACAGGAGTGATTTCCTGATCTATGCCAACCGGCTCTTCGATCGCGTGCGATCTTTCGGAGGAAAAACAGGTGTTGCGTATGGAGGTCCGGACTTGAGCGACCGCAACCTCGCCGTCCTGGAAAGATTCCTTGCCGCCCGTTCGAAATCGAAGGGCCAGTCCAAGGATCCTGCCGAACCCAGGCTGCTTCCCTTTTCTGCTACCGGCGACATTCATTCCGGCAGAATAGCCACGGAATACCTGCTGCGCGGGGCTTCGAGCTTCCAGGTTTATACTCTGTTCCAGCTTGCGGATAGAGAATTCACGATGGAGGTTGGCAGCAAGACCGAAAAGGCGCTGCATACTCTGCTCTTTCATCCGGAAGAAGGTTTCCTGGCGTGGGTTCTGGATCTCCGTAATCGTTTTGGTTTGAAAACTGAAGCCAGTGTGGAGGATATGGCAAATTGGTTTCGCAACAACTGGAGCGCTGTGACGGAATCTTTGAGGGTCCGGACCGGGCAATGAGTGACCGCATATTGCCATCCACGCGCCTACGCACGATGACAAGAACGGACATCCCTGGGGGGATGCGGCTGAAGGAGATTGCGGGCTGGAATCAGACTGCGGCGGACTGGGGACGATTTCTCAGTTCTAGCCCGCAGGGATGCTTCGTTGCAGAGGTTGACGGAAGGGTTTGCGGCACGGCCACGACGATTTCCTACGAAAGCCGGTTCGCGTGGGTCGGTATGGTCTTGGTCGACCCGGAATTCCGCGGCCGGGGGATTGGTACGAAGCTTCTCGAAAGAGCCATCGAATGTCTCGACATACTGAGAATCCCCACCGTCAAACTGGACGCCACGCCCTTGGGGAGACCGCTCTACGAGAAACTAGGATTCGTAACCGAGTACGAGATCGAGCGCTGCACGCTGAAGAGGCCGGCGAATCAGGGAGCGAATGTGTCTTGCGCGGAACTGCCCCCATCATTATCTCCGGATGAATTGGAAGCCATCTGCAAAGCCGACCGCGAGATTTTTGGTGCGGACCGGAGCTCGTTGCTTAAATCTCTTCACGGAGAAGCGCCTGCTTACGCGGTGGGTCTCTGGAATGCGGGCAGCCTCAGCGGCTATGTCTTCGGGCGGCGGGGTTCCTTCGGGGATCACCTCGGCCCGTGGATGTCACGAGACCCCGACACGGCGCGCCATCTGCTCGAAGCGTTCGTCTCGCGTTCTTCCCGCGAGACTCTTGTGGTGGACTGCTTGAGATCGAACGCAGCCGCAGGCGACCTGTTGAAGTCCTTCGGGTTCAGCTACTCACGCCCCCTCACCCGGATGTACAGGGGAGCGAATGACTATCCGGGACAGCCGGAATTGCTTTGCGCGATTATGGGTCCGGAATTCGGATGAAAGTGCTGGAACAGAAGAAGCAAGAATGCTGTTCGCTTTCCGGAATGTAGGCCAGATTTCCGAGAAGACAGACGACTCTTTGATGGCGAACCACCAAGCAACGCGAATCTTTTATGGCTGGTGGATTGTTGTTGCGGTATTTCTGAATCTCTTCTTCGCCGTGGGAATCATTTTTTACGGGTTTCCGGTCTTTTATCCTGCGCTAGTGGAGTCTCTGGGATTCACACACGCTCAAGTCACCGAGGGTTTCCTCATTGGGTTCCTCGTAGCAGGTCTGCCGTTTGGTTTGCTGGCCGGCGCTGTGATCGACCGCGTAGGCGCTCGATGGGTGATGCTCTCGGGTGCGGGCCTCATCGGTATTTCTCTGGTGCTAATGGGGTTCATTACCAAACTTTGGCAGTACGAGCTGCTCTGCATCGTGGAGGTTCTGGGCTATGTGATGGCTGGGCCGATCGCGAATCAGGTTCTCATCGCCAAGTGGTTTCGCGTCCGGCGCGGCCAGACGATGGGTTACGCGTATCTGGGTTTGGGATTTGGCGGAGTTGCATCGCCCGTACTGGTTGATTTTCTAATCCGAACATGCGGGTGGCGATACGGCATCGAAATCGTCGGGGCGCTGGTCGTCTTGGTGCTCTTTCCTGTTGGACTCTGGATTACGCGCTCATCCCCGGCTGAGATGGGTCTTCAGCCCGATGGGGCGAGCGGCACCGGTTCCCCCGAGGAAATCGTCAGGGGCGGCAGTTCCGCTTCAAGCGGGGTCACGGCTGCAGTCCGCACGGCCAACTTCTGGCTCATCTTGGCGGGGACCACGCTGGTCGTAGGCGCCATCGGTGCGGTGATTCAGCACTTCATCCTGTTCCTCAAAGATCAGGGCTACTCAGCGACCTCGGCTTCGCGATTGATGACGGGTCTGCTTGCATCAAGCCTGGGCGGCAGGGTGCTGGTGGGTTATCTAGCAGACCACTTTCGGAAAAAGAACACCATGGCGCTATTCTACCTGTTGCTCGGTGCAACGATTCCGATACTTCACTTCGCACAACAGCCGGTGGCCGCCTGGAGCTTCTCCTTGGCTTTCGGCTTCGCGATGGGCGCAGACTATATGCTGATTCCACTCGTAACCGCGGAATGCTTTGGGACCGCTTCCCTCGGTAAGCTTCTGGCGTTGATCATCATGGGCTACTCCCTCGGACAATGGGGAGCGCCGTGGATCACGGGGAAAATCTTCGATGCCCACCACAGCTATGCGCCGGCCTGGGAAATTATGGGGGCGGCAGGTGTGCTGGGAGCGGTAGCGATTTACGCAGTATCAATCCCAGAGGACAAATCACGAACCTAACCGGGAGGACTAGGCTTGAATCTTGTCTGGACTAAACAGTGGGGCGACATATATCGATTCCGTTGCGACGGCTACTGCTACTACTGTGTGAGTTCTCAAATCCGTTGAGATTCAGGACCTTGCTGTCACGCGGCGTCGCGCCGCCAAAAATTACCTTGAGCGGCACGCTCGTACTATCGGGAGGCAGCCATGATCAAATTCCTCGCACAAATATTCCGAGGATTTCATTACATAATTGGAATTTCAGCGCCGCCTCCCGGCACCAGCGACCGCACTTTTGTGTTCGCTTGGCTCGGCGCCATGGCGTTCATCGTGGCGTTCTGCATGATCCTGTTCTACGTCATTCCCCTTCTTTACTTCAGGCATTGAGGGACCCATGGCAGCAGCGACAACCAAAGGAATTATCGACAAGGCGAGCCATCACTCGGTTGATCGGAGTAGGTTCCTATGTCAAAGGTCTGGCTAATTACCGGAGCTTCCCGCGGCCTGGGCCGAGCGTTCACAAAGAGGTTCTCAAAGCCGGACACCGCGCCGTTGCCACGGCCCGAAATTCGGAGCAACTCGTCGCTACTAAAGAAGACGAACCCATCTCTATCGAGTTGCCATCTGGAAGAAAATAAAATAGATTACCTTCAGTGCGCCCGTAGCTCAGTAGGATAGAGCGTCTGCCTTCTAAGCAGAGGGTCGGGAGTTCGAATCTCCCCGGGCGCGCCACTTTTGGCCAATAAAGCAGCGGCTATTTCCGCCGACTCGAAGCGCTGAGCCGCTTTTCGGAGACGCCCGAAGAGCTGCTCATTGAACTCACAAAGGAGGGCTACGTGTCACTCGGCGCGCCGCATGAGGTCGCTGTCGAGGAGGCGAAGAACTCCATCGCGCGCATCATCCCAGAGACCGAGGGCGAGGCCGTGACACTTGATGTTTTGGAGAAAAAATCCGGCGTGCCGCGGTCCACTGCCCAGCGTGCAATCGAGAGCTTGCTGAAAAGCGGGCTGCTTCGCCAACTCGGAAAGGGGAAAAGAGGCGCCCCCCTTCGCTTCTTCTTAACGAAGTAGGTCTCTGCCCAAACTCCTAACACGTATTGGGCAGAAAGAAACGGACGCAACTGGTTGCGCGAGGCGGACTGGATACCGCCGTTGCCCAAAAACCTCCAGCAACGGAAGGGCCGTAAGTGCCTGAGAGCAGACCATCAAAAATTCCATTTTTCTTGCCCACAAACATATGAATTGCGCTTGCCGACGTTCTTAATCAGAATCACCACATTTCAGGACGGTTACCGATACGTTGCGGGTTTGTGGGTAGCCTGGTCCGTGGCCCCGTGGAATCCGTTCGCTCACTCGAGTATTGCCTTTCAGTTGCGGCATCAAAGAACCTAATTCGTCGACACCTCCCGAGCTTCGGACGTGGGTTCGATTCCCATCGCCCGCTCCATAAACCCTGTTCATGCAGTTGGCTTTACTGGCTTCCACTCCCGAAATTTGCTTATAAAATACGCGGTTTTGGACGCCAGTTGGACGCTGCTCGGCCCAGTTGGACGCTGCCAAGGAAACCTGTGCCGACGCGCAGCGCGTGAGGCACGACGAGCAGGATTGCATGGGGTAAGGAGGCTTGCGCTTCGAGATCGTTGGGCAGCGTCCGTGGTCTGCGCAGACACAGGGCCTTTAGGCAGGAGTCACAATACGTCCCAGTTCTCCCTGCAGGGGAAGGCTGCCTTGGGAAAGGATTCGAGGCTCACATCCCGGTGTCTTGCGAAACACCACGACTTTCGAACCTGCTTCTGCGATTCCTAATTCGATCGCGCGTCCTTCTTGTGTCGTTGCTGCCGCTGTGCTGACCTCTTGCCCTGGTTTACTCCGGGCGTCGTGATCAAACTGGGAGGGTCGGGCAGTGCGTTTGGGTCGGTGCCGAGTTCTGGCATATCCTCCTCGGCCGGCAGGAACAGATGATTCTTCTTCGCTTCGCTCTGCGCCTCGAGTGGGCTCATGGTCCTCGGGCATTCTCCCTTCTCCAATTCAGGCGTTCACCGGATTGTCAGACCGTCCCGCGCCTGGTAAGAGTCTTCATGAAAGTTCAGATACCAGGAACACCGTGTCTACTGAGGTAGTTCCCGTATCTTCGCCCACTTTGTCCCAAGGGCCTCTTGTCCAGGAAGTTGTCGCATGCACTTTTCTCACCGAGCTCCACCCCGTCTGGATTCTTCCAGAGTTACTCGATATTTCCTGCCGGTACTTTTGGCGGTAATCTCCTTCGCTAGTTTGCCAACTCTGCTATGCGCGCAGGCGAATGTGCTGGGGCAGTGGCAGACACTTCCGAATCTCATGCCGATCAATCCCGTGCATGCCGCGCTGCTACACAATGGCAAGGTGCTTGTGGTCTCCGGCTCGGGTAACCTGCCTAGCAACACTAATTTCCAGGCAGGCGTGTTCGATCCGCAGACCGGCACGGTCACGACGCAGCCCGTCGGCTGGGACATGTTCTGCAATGGGATGGTTGTTCTTGCGGACGGCCGCGCTTTCGTTAACGGCGGAACGCTCCAGTACGATCCTTTCCATGGCGAACTTCGCAGCGCCGTCTATGACTTGAACACGGGCGCATTCACCGACGTTCAGAGCATGGCGCACGGACGTTGGTATCCCACCGTAACCACGCTGGGCGACGGCACCGTCATGACCTTCTCAGGCCTCAGCGAAAGTGGAGGCACCAACACTTCGATAGAAATCTATTCAGTGAGCACCGGCTGGAGCACTCAAATTGGCTCTCCCTTTACTCCCCCTCTCTATCCGCGGATGCACCTTCTTCCGGACGGTAAAGTGTTCTATTCAGGCTCCACAACTCAGTCACGGCTCTTCGATCCCGTGGCCAAGACGTGGTCCGGAGTGATAGCAACCACCAACTACGGCGGAACGCGCACGTACGGAAGCTCGGTTTTGCTGCCGCTCACGCCGGCAAACAACTACAAGCCGGTGGTCATGATTATGGGCGGCGGCAACCCGTCCACCGCCACGACCGAGCTCATCGATCTATCAGCGGCCACTCCGAGTTGGACCATCGGTCCTCCCATGTCCCAGCCGCGCATCGAAATGAACGCCACGATCCTCCCGAATGGCAAGATCCTCGCGCTGGGCGGTTCCCTGAATGATGAAGACACGGGGACAGCGAGCCTCAACGCCGATTTATATGTTCCGGCTACGAATACCTTTAGCTCCGCGGGTCAGAACGCCTTTGCCCGACTGTATCACTCCAATTCACTCCTCCTTCCGGATGGGACGGTGTGGTTTGCCGGGGGCAATCCGGCTCGCGGCACGTACGAACAACACATGGAGATTTACTCTCCAGCGTATCTCTTCAATCCGGACGGCACGCTCGCCGCGCGGCCTGCGATTACCGGTGTTCCCTCGTCTGGTATTGGCTACGGCGGTGCGTTCCAAGTGCAAACTCCGGACGCGGCGAGCATTTCTTCCGTGGTGCTCATGCGGCCTGGTGCTCCGACGCACGCGTTTGACATGGAGCAGCGTTTGGTAGCCATGAACTTCACGGCCGGGAGTGGCGTTTTGAACGTGACAGCTCCGCCGAACGGCAGCATCGCCCCGCCGGGCTACTACATGCTTTTTATCCTTAATTCTTCGGGAGTGCCTTCGGTGGCGCAATTCGTCCAGCTCACATCAGCGCCAGCGGACATTCCTCCCACCGGCACTATCACAAGCCCTGCAACGGAAGTGACCATCACCGCCGGCCAGTCCGTGTTCTTCTCCGGCTCCGGTTCGGATCCCGATGGCACCGTCACCGCGTATTCCTGGTCGTTCCCCGGCGGCAGCCCGAGTTCGAGCTCCCTGGTGACGCCAGGTAACGTGGTCTACAACACTCCTGGCACTTTCGCGGCCACGCTGACAGTCACGGACAATGCCGGCCTTACCGATCCCCATCCACCTTCGCGGAACATCACGGTGAATCCTGCGCCTGACTTCAGCATTTCTGCCACGCCTTCCTCTCAAATTGTGGTGCAGACGACGAGTACGAGTTATTCCGTCGCCGTCTCCTCACTGAACGGCTTCTCCGGCACCGTAAGCTTAAACGTGTCCGGACTACCTTCCGACGCGACAGCTTCTTTCAGCAATCCTCTCGTGACCGGTTCGGGTTCCTCAACGCTGACTGTCACGCCCGCGATGAGTACCCCTCCGGGGACTTACACCCTTACGATCACGGGCACAAGCGGTGGTCTGAGCCACAGCGTGAACGTGACACTCACGGTCATTTAGGCCCACTAGCCGGCTCCTGGGAGGCCGAACAATGAAGGCTCGCACCTGGCGCTGGATCGTTGCCCTAATGTTTGTCGGCGTGTCGATAACGTCGGTCTCGGTCCGCGCGATCCGGTGGCGGACTCAGGTAGTTGGTATGAAAGCCGCCGGTATGGTTCCGGAGCTCTCTTGGAGTGAAATGGTGCACTTCCTCAGACCCGGAGGCCCACTCCACTCAAGCGTCGTTATAACCAAGGATCCATATGCCGCTGTCCTGGCTCCTAATGCTACGCCCGCCCGCATTGTTGCGGGTCGGGAACTTTTTCGGGCACAGTGTGCCCAATGTCATGGCGCAGATGCCCGAGGTGAGAGCGGCCCAAACCTGACGGAGGCTGGCTTGCGGCATGGTTCGAGCGACTTGGCGCTTTATCACACTATCACTCGCGGAATTCCCGGGACCCCAATGCTGAAGCGCGACCTTACGAGTGAATCCGCCTGGGACATCGTGGTGTTCTTAAAAGATACAATTGCTGCCAATTCCGCCGCTCGAGATGACGCGAGCAATAAAACATCCTCGAGGCGTGCGCCACCCTCTGGATTTCACGTAACGTTCGAACGACTCAAGGCTGCGGCGGACGACTCCGCTGAGTGGTTGACATACTCCGGTACGTACGATGGTCATCGTCATAGCCGCCTGTCGCAGATAACGCCCAGCAATGTCGGCCGACTTCGGATCAAGTGGCTCTTCCAGTTTCCCAAGAACGCGCGCGTTGTTGAGAATACGCCACTCGTCGTTGGGAATACCATGTTCATAAGTTCGCCTCCGGGTGACGTTTGGGCGCTGGACACCCGAACCGGCGAGATACTGTGGTCCTATTCAAGCCCCATGCCCTTGGAGGTGAAAAATACAACGTTCGTGAACCGCGGGTTGGCAATCTCTGGAAATACGCTTTACCTCGGAACCTTGAACGCGCACCTTGTGGCGCTGAATGCCCAGACAGGAACGCCACTTTGGGATGCTAAGGTGGCGGAGAATAACGATGGGTATGGAATCACGAGTGCGCCTTTGGCACTGCGGGATCAAGTTATCGTCGGCGTTGCGGGGGGTGAAATTGGAATTCGTGGTTTTCTCGACGCCTATTCTCCCACTACCGGTAAGCGGATCTGGAGATTCTACACGGTGCCCGGGCAAGGTGAACCTGGACATGAGACGTGGGGAGGTGACGCCTCGTGGAAGAGAGGCAGTGCTCCAACGTGGTTGACGGGTTCGTATGATCCCCAGTTGGATCTGGTCTACTGGGGCGTCGGGAACCCCGGTCCAGATTATCAGGGAGACGTGCGTCCAGGCGCGAACCTTTACTCGAATAGCGTGATTGCTCTCGAAGCTGCAACTGGGCGCCTGCGTTGGTACTATCAGTTTACTCCACACGATGAACACGATTGGGACGCCGCGCAAATACCCATATTAGCGGATGCGATGTTCGATGGTCAGCCGCGAAAGCTAATGTACTGGGCTAATCGAAACGGCTTCTATTACGTGTTGGACCGGACAACTGGACAGTTCCTTCGTGCCAAGGCGTTCGTCAAACAAACGTGGGCCGCCGGGTTCGACTCTGCGGGTATACCGATCCAAAGACCTGAGGGTCACCCTACTCGAGAAGGTGCGCTCATCTTTCCAAACGTGCATGGGGGAACGAACTGGTGGTCGCCATCCTACGATCCAACTTCCAACACAGTTTATGTGCCGACAATGGAAGGCGCGGACATTTATATTAAGGGCCCGGCGATTGCTCTGCCGGACGGGGCATACTGGGGAGGACAGATTGTTGCAGCACAAGATCCTGAGATTGGTGGCCAACCCACGTGGACGGCGGTGCGCGCACTCGACGCTTCCACTGGACAGTTGCGTTGGGAGTATCGCTTTCCGCCCCGCCACCCGAGCATTGTGATGGGAGGGCTGTTGTCCACTGACGGCGGGTTGGTCTTCGGTGGAGACGAAGCGCTCTTCGTTGGGCTGGATGCGCGCCAAGGCCGAGAACTGTGGCGCTTCAATGTCGGAAACGACATCGCAGCCGCACCCATCACATATCTTGTCGATGGAGGACAGTACATCACGGTGGCGGCGGGAATGGCGATTTTGACATTTGCCCTCGATCAGTAAACCGATCAAATGCACCTCGTCGCCCCTCCTACAGAGGGAAGTTCAATTACATCCACTGTTCCGTCTAGAAGTATTTGAACTTCGTACGAGAGGCAACTTAATTCTTGTTGCTTGTTCCGTTCCTAACCGCTCCGGGCGTTACTCTGACGATTTCGGATCGGTTATTAAGTGAACTTTGTGGTATTGAGCTATGTCTTCGAGAGATTTTGAGCCGCATTCCTGGTCTAGAGGGGGTCTTGTACTATGCGTCTTCGCATCGTCCACACAAGCCCGATCGCAAGCATCATGAGGCCGCTTGTGGATGGCTAAACTCTTGAACAGCCAGCCGCTGAGGACCTCTTTCTCTTTTCCGCTCAGAAGTCAAGCGGCTTCCGAGGGAAACGAGCGGAGCTTCTATGTAATGGTAGAGAACAACTGGCACGACTACTAGTAAGACGAGGAAAACTATCCATCGAACTTCCCAAGGTTCCCTAACAAGCACCGCAAAAGCAAGCCACTGGGAAATACAGTGCGTGAGATAAATTCCGTAGGAGTAACGTGCGATTAGCTGAGATGCCTTACGCAGCCATCCGCATTGCATTTCGCAGAACTTTGGAAGAACAATCGCCACTAGTAAGCAACAAATACGTCCTCGCATCACGCTCGGTGAGTTGATATAGAAAAGGCTTAATACTGCCAGGATGACGGGCATACAAACGAACGGCCAGTTCCTTTTCCACTTTTTCGCCAGCACATAGGACACGACACCTGCCATGAAACAAGGTGAGTAAGTAAACAGGTTAGTTACTTCAAGCCAGTGATTATAACGATGCGCCCTTGAAACCATAAGAGATGCGATCCAAAGACCGGCGACCACCAGAGTGGAAGGGCTACGTCGTATCACAAGGAAAATCAGCGGCAAAACCAGGTACATCTGCATTTCGAACGGCAAGCTCCACAATGGAGCAATAATAGAGCTCGTATGAGTAAGATTCTGGATAAGCAGTAGATTGGATGCTAGTCCCCAGAAATCTAGATGCTCAACCGAGAAAACTCCCTTGACCAGATGCCCAACTGGCCAACGAAAGAAATAAACCGCGAATACAACGAGTATGCTAAGTGGGAATATGCGAAATCCTCGGCGGATGTAGAACGGCCCGAAAATCTCTCTTTGAGGATCACGAATCTGCTGACGTTCCAGAGAGAACATGAGCACGAGACAGGTGTGCACGAAGAAAAGCAAGACTCCAAAATACCCAATGGCCGCCAGATCAAAGTGACCGAGCATCGTTCTTTGGAAAAGTGCTGAGATATGGCAGACAAGCACAAATATCACGGCTGCGCTGCGTAGGAAATCGAGATTATGACTCTCTCCAACTTTCGTCATTACTAAATTCTCCCAGGTTCTCCATATTTCATAGTCACGAGGCGGCGTGCTGTTCGTTGACATTTGGCTTCCGCATCCTTCCCCATAGGCCGCCAAACGCGGATCCGCCTACGGCAAGGAAGATTGACGCCAGCGTCACGATGAGACCCCATCGCTCAGGCCAGCCACCGTCGAACACCAACTCAAAGTCATGTTGGCCGACACCCAAAGACACTTGAATTAGCCCATCAGGTGAACTATCCAAAACTGGGCGGTCCGGGGACGGGATTCTCTGCACCACCCTCCAAAGAGGTGAGTACAGTTGGGCTATCCGCACGCGCGCGTCCTCATAGCACTGGGCTGAAACACGGAGTTTGCGTGGTCCTGCGCGTGCGAGATTTACGACGCCTCGGCCATCAGTAAACTCCGCACGCACTATGTCCTCGACGGGTGTGGGGGCGACATCATTAGAGTCAGGGGATGTGCCTAGAATCTTCGCAAATCCCGCGAGATGAGAGGGAGGAACATAAGTACGGTACATGAGATCTACGCTTCGCGTCACGTCAATGCGAGGAGTACCAAGTGCGCGGAGCCGCAGATCAATTCGACAGATGAGACTACCGCCGCCAATGACTGCGAGCACGACTGAGCCCATTACAATTAGTGACGGCCTTCTCTCATCGCGGGCCCGATGACGTAAACAATTGTCCATGGCTACGGCGAAAAGGCCAGCCACAGCGACGTTAAGAATTACGCAGAGTCGCCAAGGAAACTGAATTATTGCGAGTTCCGGAATGGCCTTCCAGATGGGGGCGCTCCAGGGCAGCATGAGAACAAATGCACTGCAAGCGACTACCAGGAGTAAGCGCTCTCGTCGATCGATGTGCTCTTCCGAAATACGGCAGTATGCAAGAAGTCCCAGCGCTAACGTAAATAAGGCGATGAACAACATTCTCATAGAATGTCCGCCGGGGGTGTCGAAACCCGATATTTTCAAGCCACTCCATTCAATCAGTCTCGGTCCCAAACCTGGAATGAACATTACTATTCCTAGTCCAAGGGTCAGCAGCATAACTAGGCGGCTGACGAAGCCCACATCGGCATGCCACACATAGCGTACAACGAGGAGTATTAGGCAAATAATGATGACCATTCCTGGGATAGCGATCCGGTTGCGGGATATATGGCTTAACGAGACAAATAAGAAAGAACGACCCAACTCGAAGTAAGGAAGATTGGCCGGCATCGCATTAACATCAAAGAACCGATGATAGGCCACGAGGGGAAACACATATGCGGCAGCGACGCCAATTCCTATAGCCAGCGAAAAGAGCACCGGCGCAACGGGCTTAACAAAAGACCTATCAGCGCCTCTCCCCGACACAATCGCGTATGAGACCATCACAGGTGCGAATAGAAGAGCATAAAGCACGTTGGTCAACAGCAGAAGCGCGTACACAATGCCGATCGCGCTCAGCACCGCGAACCGGCTCGGATGGACACGGTCGCACAAGGCCAACGCCAAGGGCATCCACACGAAGGCACTCAGTTCCCCGAGAGCCACCCGAGTGTAGAGGGCTTGTCCTAAGATATACGGAAGCGAGATGTAGACAACGGCAGCAACTGTGGAAGCAACCGGAGTGCAACGATTACGAAACCATACGCGCGCAGCGAGGCCTGCGGCTGCGAGCACGAGAAAGCAATACACTCCCAGCTCACGTGACTCTCTGGTGGCAGTCGACGGGAACGAAGTAACGGGACGCAGCAAAGCCGTTATGAGGTAGGGGAGCGGATACTGTATAAGAAAGATTGAGCTCCCATAACCTTTGTTGGCATCTGCGAGCCAGCGCGGATAAACGTCTCCGCTCCAGAACTGGCGACTGAAGTGGTACTGATACATCGCATGTGTTGTGGAGTCGTAGCCCTCAGGAATACCAACTAGCAAACACGGAAGACATAGAATAGCCGCGACTAGGAGGATTATTAGGCTGTGCTGTAGAGAGCTAACTAGCACCCGCTGCCCCGGCCGCCAGTCCCGCTCTAAGAGAACACGTACACCGCGGGCACTCATGTTTTCGGCCAACGCCACTTCTTCAAGCATTGGTCAATCCTGAAGACATACTTCTACGCTCACCGCTTTCTCAAGCCTTTCAGATTCGGCCATTCGACACCGGGAGATGCTCTCCTTCCAAAACACCAGACGCCCCACCCGCGCGTCCCAGTCAATGCACAGCATGTCGCCTGCTTTCACCTGCTCAGTGGCCAGCAGGTTCGCCAACGGGAAAACTACCTGCCGCTCGATGGCACGCTTCAAATGGCGAGCTCCGTAGCGCTGGTCTGTGCCTTCGCGCAGGAGAAATTCGCGGCCTGCATCGGTCACACGGAACACGAACTGTCCGTTCGCTGTCTCCAGGACCCGCTGCTGTAATTGCCCTAACTCGATCTGTAGCACTTCTGCGAGTTGCTCGCGGTTCAAGGAATGAAACACCACGATTTTGTCGAGGCGGTTCATGAATTCCGGCGAGAACTTTCTTCGCGCCGCTTCTACCGCGGTGCGTTCCACCTTCTGGTCAAGATTTGCCATGGGCTTATCCTCGGGCTGGATGAAACCCATCCCGCCTTGCATCAATTCCGTAATTTCGGCGCCACCCAGGTTCGAGGTCATGAAGATCACGGTTTGCGAGAGGTCCACGCGACGGTTGTCGCCCAGCGTCAAGGTCGCCTTGTCCAGCATGCCCAGAAGGAGTTGCCAGAGAGCGTCGCTGGCCTTTTCAATTTCGTCGAAGAGCAGGAAACTGAGTTTCAGCTTCTCAGTATGGCTTGCCGCCAGAGCTCCCTGGGTAATCAGCGGGTGGGTCTCGCGGTGGCCCAGATAGCCCGGAGGAGAGCCGATCAGCTTCGAGATCTCATGGGAATGCTGAAATTCACCGCAGTCGACCTTGATTACCGCCCGCGAGTCCCCAAAAAGAATCTCCGCGGCGGCTTCCACGATGCGCGTCTTTCCGGACCCTGTGGGTCCCAGGAACAAGAAACTCCCTACCGGGCGCCCCGGCGAGTTCAAGCCGGCACAGAAGACCTGGAACAGGCCCACCATCGCCTGCACCGCTTCCTCCTGCCTGACGATCTTCGCGCGCAGCGCTTCCTCGAACTCCACCGCCTCCGGACTGTGTAGAGTCGAATCGAGAATCAACTGTTGAGTGCACATGTCACCCTCCTAACGTGCGCTCTGCAGGGGACTGTTGCGTGAAAGAGCATGATCAGCTTTCACTTGAACATCGTGGAGAGCGTGCTTGCGGAGAGCATGCCGAACTACTGCAAGGGAGCCGCGCGGTTGCCCTTCGAGGCGCGCCTGGCGTACTTGCTTCACGTTCATTGGCCGGTGAATCTTGCGCTGTTCAAACCGTTGCCACATGATCTTGAACCAACTTGGGAGGACAGAGCAGCGAAGGAGCGTGCGGCCAAACGCGTGGGCCTTGTGGTCTAGATCGCGGGCCGTTGATCCTGTATTCGTGGCCCCTGTCGCCCAACGCTAAACTATCTCTGGGAAGAAGCTCATACAATCCGGTCAAGGCAGCAATCGAGCCGTGGAAAACACCGGGGCGCGGTAGCGCTTAAAACCCGCACTTTCATGTAGGTTA